>WNFM01311102.1_pt7 | contig 12394 bp, 12 predicted proteins | sample 5400271 | NCBI WGS metagenome assembly WNFM01 (sample SAMN13153352, study PRJNA577476) | soil metagenome | isolation source: 60 cm saprolite on Douglas fir-dominated hillslope | place: USA:California | collected 2013-09-17 | reverse complement strand
CAGAACGTAAGGCGAGTGGGTCGTGACGAATGTCTGCGATGCAAGTGCGACGACCTCGTCGATTACTCGACGTTGCGCATGCGGAAATAGGAACGTTTCCGGCTCCTCCAGTGCGATGATGCCGCGACCACGTTTGCGAGCGATAAGCAGCAGAATCGCCAGAATGGCCAAGCTCCTCGTTCCAGCACCCATCTTCTGTAATGGCAGCGCGATATGATCCTTCACGTAGAGCTGCATTGCGGCCTTAACCTCTTCCCTTGTTCTGTCGGTTGCTTCAATCGACAAGTGACCGTCTCCAACGGCCGCAAGAGGAAGGTATCTAAGCAACTCTTGACGATACTCGTTGATTACCCTTGCGAAGTCCGGCTCTCCGAACAGTGGACCACCAACGCCTTCGAGTTCACTGAGGACACTTTCAAATTTTTTCGGGGTTGCGCCTTGGCTTTCTAATAGTCGGCCAAAAAGTGTGTAGGGCTCTAGAGTGATCGCGCGGTGAAGCGCGCGAAAATCACGATAAATCAGGAAGCCGACGCGGCGCTTGTGTATTCGAGTAACCGGTGTGCACAGTTCACGAGGTGTGTTGGGGTCGCCGCGAAAAAATGTTTTCCAGGCGAATGAGTCTTCGTCGGCGTCGTACCACCCTTCGAAGCAAGGGCGAACGGCCCGAGCGGCGTTGGCAAACGGATCCTGTCCCTCCTCGGTCGACTCAACAACTTGACGCGCATTCTCGTCCCAAGGAACGAGGACGCCCGCTGGGAATTCATCAAGGTCGTCGTCGGCAAGATCTGCCAGAACGGCTTCGATACGGATGATTGGATCAGGTGCGACCGCCATGGGTGCCGCTTCGGTCGCGTCTGCAACCACAGCCACCTCCGCGGCAGGGCCATTCATGACTCCATTAGCTGCCACCACGCCACCAGGCGCGACTTCAGCTCCAGGAGCCGCCGCATTGACCGGCGCTTCCGCGCGATATCTGCGCCTGTAAAAATCGTTCTCGTCAATAACCTGACCGTAGGAACCTGTCTCCGGGTTCAGTAGCAGATTCAGTGCTTCGAGGACCGTTGTTTTGCCCACATTATTGGGACCCAGAAACACGTTGTGCTTATCTGGGTAAAAAGTTGCCTTCCGGATACTCCGGAAATGCGTAATTTCTAGCCATACGATTTTCATGGCCCATCTTAATGTCAGTTAGTGTATCGATTGAGTGCAATATCGGGCGTGGGGCGTGCATCCCGCTCCCTACTGAAAGCATACGCCCCGTTCGCTTCGGGTCGGGAAGCGACCCTTGGAAAACGCGGAACAAGGAGGCTCCCTTCTAAGAACGTGCGTCCCAACATCTGTAAATCGCCGAAAACGCAGAACTAGCGTGTTACTTTGGAAATCCCTTCAGTAAAAGGCTGGCATTAGTGCCACCAAAGCCAAAACTGTTGGAGAGAATCGTTTCGATCTCCGTGGAATTCTGAGTCGTTACGATAGGTAGACTTTCGAAGTCCGGATCGAGCGTCTCAATGTTGATCGAAGGTGCGATGAACTGGTGCTCCAGCATGCCTACGCAAAAGATGACCTCCAGCGCTCCGGCCGCACCTAAAGGGTGACCGGTCATCGATTTTGTTGAGGAAAATGGTGGTAGTTTCTCGTCAAACACCTCTCTCATCGCCGTGACTTCAGCGAGGTCGCCTTTGAGAGTGCCAGTGCCGTGCGTGTTGACGGCACCGACTTGTCGAGGACTAACACCGCTGCCCTGAATGGCACTTAACATGCACTTGGCCGCGTGTCTGCCAGTAGGCTCAGGCATTACCATGTCGAAGCCGTCCGACGTTGTGCCAAATCCAATAATCTCGGCGTGCACGCGGGCTCCACGCGCTAAGGCTTGGTCGAGATCCTCTAGAACGACGATCCCCGCACCACCACCAACCACGAACCCAGGGCGGTCGTTGTACTTGGTCGATAGAGCGAAGCGCAGAGCCTGAAACCCCGATGCAATGAGGGGATGCACTTCCTCGCCACCGCCTGCGACCGCGCGATCTATGATTCCAAATCGGATGAGTTCGTATGCCGTGCCGATGCTGTGAGAAGACGTGGAGCAAGCAGAGCTAATTGAGTAACTGCGTCCATGTACCTTGAGCAAATTCGCCACCGCCGCGCTCGACGAACTGGCCATGCCTTTCAGCACGGTAAACGGGCTGAGCTTTCCAATCTGCCCCGAATAGACTTGATGCCCCCCGGCATAAACGGTCTCCACGCTCCCGATTCCGGTACCGACAATGCACGCCGTTCTATCCGATTGCACCTCCGTCTCGGAAAGACCGGAATCGCTTACGGCGTCAAGCGATGCGATGCAACAGTATTTCGATGCTTCCGACATGGCGAGAAGCAGTTTTTTGGGGAGGGCCGCGCGGTCTAGCTTTGCATCGACATTCACTATTGCGCCTGCTACTCGACTTTTCAGACCCAGGCTTTCCCACTCTGGCATGGCGCGAACGCCGCTCACGCCGCTTCGTAGAGCGCGCACGACTTCAGCGTAGTCGTGCCCTAAGCACGAGATCAGTCCAACGCCGGTGATCGCAACGCGGCGGGGATTCATTCTTGGTCGGTAAGACGCAAAGATCAGTCCTTTGCTTAAATGCGCTCGATAGTATCGAAGAGATCCCCAACAGTTTGAATCTCGGCCAGGGCCTCATTCTCGATTACGATTCCCAAGTCTTCCTGGAGATCCAATGCCAAAGCTATCAAGAGCATTGAACTAATCCCCAGATCGTCGCGAAGGGAAGTCGCCTTGGTGATTTTGTCCGCAGGCAGCTTTGTGTCAGAGACCTCGAAAAGACGGCGAATTATCTCTTCGTGGGTAGAGGGATCGATTTTCATTGGTGCCCTTTACTGTTTCGTTACCGGCGGTACCGCCTCAGACCAATGCCGTCATCGATCTTGAATAAATTCTCATTTCGATCGCGTTAACGACGAGCTGCGGCCTTGCAGACCCGTTCGAGAATTCTCCATCGCGTTCTAATGAACGATAGTCCTTTCGGGGTGGTCGCTCGGACGCTCGGTCACGGTATCGTGTTCTGCCGACTGCGGAGCGAACATCCTGAAGAGTTCGTTTTGCGTGGCTTCGAATGTTTTTCGAAGATCGCTGATAACCTCATTGTCTGCGGAGTCGACATTACGGTTTGTTATCTTTTCGGCACTGGCTGCCGAATCCCGCAGGCGAATCGCTCCGGCCATCATCGAAGAGCCTTTGAGTGCATGGGCCAGTTCTCGAAACTGCCCGTAGTCTTTCTTCAGCAGAGCGGTCTCGATTTGGTCGATGAGTTGTCGCGCATCTTTGCTGAACTGTGTGGTCAGAGTCTCTATGAAGGCGGGATCTTTGGAAAAATCCGCCATATCGCGAAGTAGAACATGGTCAATGTAGCCATCCTGTCTTTCGGCGCTGGCCGCAATGTCGTAAGACACCCCGGACGGCTCGAGACGGGTGCGATAGGCATGGTCAACCGCACGCAACAAGGAGCGCGGATCGACAGGCTTGGCGAGGAAAACGTCGATGCCTGCATCTTCAGAATCTTCCTGCAGGTCGATGCTGGCAGCCGCAGTAAGCATGATGATCGGGACTCGCGCCCCGCGTCCCGTGGCCTCAAGTACCCGAATGGCCTTGGCGACCTCCAAGCCCGTGCGGCCAGGCATATTCATATCCAGAATGACCAGGTCAAAGCGGATCTGATCGTACCTATCCAGCGCGCTCTCTCCATCGCTGGCCAAAGTGACATGATGCCCGCCGCCTTGCAGCATCATAGCAATGATCTGCTGGCTGATCTGATTGTCTTCGGCAACCAGGATATGCAGGCCTGGTCGCGCGACAAGCGCGGGGCCGGAAATCTCGGCCAGTGGCCGAGGCGACGATGCACCCGCCACAACAGTGCGCATCGCTCTGCCTACGAGGCGGGGATCCCTTGACCTGAGAACACAGACGTAACCGACATCGAACGCATCGGATTCAGGAAAATCGGAATGAATGAGGATGCACGGGAGTTGCCTGCCAGCGGCCCTCAAGGCGTCGGGCGCGTCTCGCCAATCGAGGTTCATATCTTCGCCGTCAATGAGAAGGGCACACCAATCCGATCTGGCATCCTCCGGCACTCTTTCAATCGCCTCATCAACGGTAGTGACAGTTGAGCACTCCATCTGCCGATCGCGCGCGGCCTCCATGGTCCAATCAAGCGTCCCTGGTCGGGACGAAACAACGATCAGACCCGCGCCGCGGATGGAAATCCCGGCGCCTTCCTCGTACGCCTCTGCAGGTTGTCCCGAGAGTGGTACCGTAAACCAGAAAAGACTTCCTTTTCCGGCCTCGCTGTCAAAGCCGATTTCGCCACCCATGAGTTCCACGAGGTGCTTGCAGATCGTGGTGCCAAGTCCAGATCCGCCGTATTGGCGGTGAATGGTCGGATTGGCCTGGGCAAACCTTTCGAATATCCGTTCTGCGTGTTGAGGCGCAATGCCGATACCGGTGTCGCGGACTTCGAACCGCAGTCTCACCGCGTGGTCGGCGTGTTCTATCGCAGCAACGCTCACACGAACGAAACCTTGCCGTGTGAACTTGAGCGCATTGGCTGTCAGATTGATCAATACCTGTTGAATACGCGCGTCATCCCCTACAAGTAGATAGGGGGTGTCCAGAGAAACGCTCTTAGTGAAGCGCAAGTGCGCGCGCTTGGCTTCAGGTTCGAACAAAGCGACCAAGTGATTCATGAGAACGTGCAGGTCCATCGGGGCGCGTTCAATGAGAATCTTTCCCGCCTCGATCTTGCGCAGATCCAGCAAGTTGTCGATCAGCGAACGAAGCTGTCGCGAAGAGGCCAGTAGCCAGTCCACGAGTTGGCGTTCCTGTTGAGGCAGGTCCTTGGCTGCGAGCATCTCCGCGGCACCCACAACGCCATTCAAAGGCGTTCGCATCTCGTGGCTCATGGTAGCGAGGAATTCACTCTTCGCTTCACTCGCCGCTTCTGCTTCGGCTCGGGCGCGCTCGGCTTCTGCCCGTGCTCGTTCAACACGTTCCCGTTCTGCCTCGGCCTGTGCGCGTTCTACCTGTACCCGCGCTTCTTCAGCCGCTTGCACCGCAACGAGCTTTTGCTTGAGCAACTGAGCAACATAGAACGTCGGGGCAGCGATCCAGAAGAATGCTCCAAGCCAGAGTAGAGGGTTCTGATACCAAAACCCACCGACCCATGCGCTTAGGACATAAACCAGGCTAAACGCAATGAGACTGGCTACCCACGCCACACGAAGATAACGGAGACCGAACCGAAATCCGTGACCTACTGCGACCCAGGTATAGACGAACACCAGAATGGCACTGCGTTCACCTGTAAGGCCCAGGAGGATGGTGGGGGTACCAATGTCGACAGCGAGCGTGAGGAAGCGCACAAAGTCAGAAGTGGTTCTCGCTCGATAGATCCACACGAAGAGGACGAAGGAGAGGCTGACGAATCCCCAGCATAGATAACGCACCCAAGTCTGCTGACTCCAGTCTACCCAAGCGTAGTAGGCCGACAGGAGGATTACGCCAATGGCAACTCGAAGCCCGGCCTGGGCGAGCTCGCCGTAGTTGGGACGCGCTTTCTGCGCGGACCACCAAGAGAGCAGTGACGGCGGTATGTGCAGTTTCGTTAGCGATGACATGGCGTGCAACTACATCTCTTCCCCAGAAGCCCGTCTACTTCCAGACACATCTGGCCGTTCAGCAGGGTCGCCTCCGTGGGGAATGTGAGCGTAGGCCGTGTAGCCGCCACTCTGGGCACGATCGCCTATAGTATTACTCGCTAATGGGGCTGGGTTCAATGCCAGCTGACAAGTGTCTACCTCACTTGCTTATATTTCTCCGTAATATTAATCTTTGAACTTGGCGAACTTGGAAAGAGGGAGCTACAACGATGAGAATCCAAAGTCCCGATCCACGTCGTGCCCCGCCCGATCCTGGGCTGGAGGCCCCGGTGCACATACTCGGTCTTCAAGGCGCTTCGGTGGTCATTGTCGATGACCAGGAAACAGCCCGTGTAGCTCTGGACGAAATGATACGGAGCATCGATCCAGGCATATCCACTGTCCTCTTTTCTGGCGGGGTCGAGGCTCTCGCGTGGCTAGACGACCAAGAGCCGGATTTGGTCATAACGGACTTTCGGATGCCCGGCATGACTGGATCTCAGCTCACCATGGCGATGCGGCGAAACCCGCGACTGCAGCATGTTCCCGTGATGGTGGTCACCGCAGCCGATGACCGAACGGTACGCTACGAAGCGCTCGAAGCAGGGGCGGTGGATTTTTTGGCCAAGCCGATCGATCCTCTTGAGGTCCGCACACGCTGTCGCAATCTCCTGCTTCTTTCGCATCAGTATCGCCTGGTCAAGAGCTATTCCCTGCTGCAAGAACGAAAACTGGAACAACTGCTAGGACTCCTACATGCGCTGGTGCCCGATGGAACCGAGAACTTGGCGCAGCGCGTGGAGCGCGGCGAGTTGGTCACCGTGAGCTACGACAAGCTCTACGCCATCACCAGTTGCGTTGCCGGGGTGCAAGAACTCGTCACTTCTGCCCAAAAGTACATCACCGAGATGGAGGCGCGGTTAACCAGACCGCTACGCCGAGAACCGGATTAATCCTCACGCACTTCGCTTACGCGGGGAGGGCCTTCTCATCACCATGGCCACCTTCAGGATGGTCTCACGCTGCTCCGGATCCAGGGCGCGATAGGTATCGAGCCAGACACGCTCATCCTCAGTGAATCGTTCCACCTGGTCGAGCTTTAAGCCGGCTGCCTGTGCGAGGATCATCCACGGTTCCACGCCGAGTGCCGTGGCGATGCGGCCGAATGCTTCCTCCGTCACCGCGGTCCACGAACCCGCTTCAATCTGCGACAAATAGCCTTGGCTAAGCCCGCTTCTCTCGGCCAGGACTTCCTGCCCGATCCCGTGCAATTCCCGGATTCGCCGTATCGCGCGTCCCAGCCCTAAGCCTCGTTTGGGGATTTGCGCGCGCGCGGCGCGGGCTCCTTGAGCCATATGTCCTTCTCCTTATTATCCAATTTGGGGTGGTAAGCACGCCTTCCCGTGTCGCCGAGCATTAGGGCAGCGTGTGTCTCTGTGCGCCGCACTAAAGGGTTTTTGGGCATAGCGCTTGTCAGATAAATCAATATTCGTGCTTGACATTAATATTTGTCGGCGATATTAATAGCACATATCGACCAAGTCCGCTCGTGGGATGCAATAAGCGTCCGGGAAATATAGTACGGGAAACCTCGGCTAGGGGGAAGTTGCCTCCTCGCCGACTTCGGCATCTGCGCTTGGTCTCGAGGAGGGGCGGTCGGAATCTCCCGACTTTAGACGACGGCACTGGCTCGGTCACGTCTTACCGGTAGACCTGGGGCGTCCCGCGAATGCGGACCTCGTCCAGCATGAAGAACGGCATTCACTAACTGGAGGAACTGCAATGCGAGGAGCGATGCGCATCGACAAGCGGTCAGAGCGGGCCATCCTGATAGTGCTGGTCGTCGGGACCTGTTGGACGCCCGCGCTGGTATTGGCGCAGGCGGCGGGAGGAGGGCCTTTCTCGACGGGAGCGATGAATTTCCAGTCGAGCCTTCTGACGATTCTGGCGCCCATCGCCGTTATCGGAGTGATGGTGATTGGCGTGGCCGCCTGGTTCAACAAAGTCTCGTGGGGATGGGCTGCTGCCGCGGCAGGCGGGCTCGTGCTGGTCTTCGGTGCCCCCCAGATCGTCGCCTGGGTGCGCGGCATGGCCGGGGTGTAACTCGTGGACCGCAACGTCGGCCTGGTTGCCGATCCCTTGTTCGTCGGGGTCACACGTCCCCCAATGCGGTGGGGTGTTACTTATTCGGCGCTGCTCCTGAACGGCATGGTGACCCTGGAGGCGTTTCTTGTGACGAAGAACCTACTGTGGCTGTCGATCTGGGTGCCAATTCACCTGATCTGCTATTTCGTATGCCTTTACGACCCGCGATTCTTCGATCTGCTGCTGCTGTGGGGTCGCACGCGCGGCCCGGGATGGCTAGCCAATGCGCGTTTCTGGAAGGCGAATAGCTATAGCCCACTGGGCTTGGACCTGCCCGATGATCGTGGACGTCGACACCGTTCCCCGGTAGTGAGCCTTTAGGTTGCAATTGACGGACGAAAAAAGTGGCTGCCTCAACGCTCAAGAACCGGGCACGTGTGCGACGCGAGTTGGACGCGGCGACCAACATTCCGTACACGTCGCATGTGTCCGAACACGTCGTCAAGACTTGCCACGGGGACTATGTCTTTGGATGTCGCTTGAGCGGTGCCAGTTTCGAGAGCGCCGACGACGAGCAACTCAACAATTGGCACGAGCGCCTGAACGTCCTGTGGCGCAACGTCGCCAGTCCGAACCTGGCGCTATGGACTCATGTGATCCGCCGGCGGGAACACGTGTATCCGAGCGGAGAGTTTCCAGCTGGATTCGCGCATGATCTGAACGCGAAGTACCGCATGCGTCTCGCGGACGAGACGCTGATGGTGAACGAGCTGTACGTCTCGCTGGTGTACCGGCCACAGGCAACAGCTATAGGCACGGCAACACTTCGGCTCATGAAAAAAGCCGACCGCGCCAACGGCCATGCCGAGCTATCGGACTCCCTCGACGCTTGTGCGAAGCTGCAGCAACAACTCCTGGCAGCCTTGGATCGTTACGACCCGGAGCTTCTGGGTGTGTACCGCCATGGGGCCTGGCATTGCTCCTCCTTACTCGAGTTCCTCGGTGTACTCGTGAACTGCGAGTGGCAACGCATGCCGCTTCCGCGTGCCCCGATCAATGAAGTATTGGCGACAACTCGACCCTTCTTCGGGATCGAAGCTCTCGAATACCGCACCGCGACGCGTACCCGGTTCGGGGCGGTGCTGGGAATCAAGGAGTATCCGACACCCACGGTGACCGGCATGTTCAACCGGCTGTTGACTGCCAATTTTCCGTTCGTGCTTACGCAAAGCTTTACCTTCCTGGGAAAGGCCGCCGCGCAGAGCCTGCTGCAGCGGCAATACAACCGGCTGGGAAACGCGGGCGATCTGGCAGTGTCCCAAGCCGAAGAGCTCAAGGATGCGTTGGACGCGCTAACCAGTAACGAGTTTGTGATGGGGGATCATCATTTCTCGCTGCAAGTCCTGGCGGATGGATGCGACGGCGTGGGTGGAGCTGAAAGCGGGCCGCGCCTGAAGCAGCTCAACGACGCCGTGGCGCAAGCGCGCACGTTTTTGGGTGACACTGGTATGGTGGTCGCACGCGAAGACATGGCGCTAGAGGCGTCCGGCCGCGCAAGGCGCCAATCACGAGCCGCAATTTTGCGGCCATGATGCCTTTCCACAACTACCCGAGCGGCCGCCGGACGGACAACCACTGGGGAGATGCCCTGACGCTGCTCGTCTCCAGCGCCCAGTCCCCTTTCTACTTCTCGCTGCATGCAGCCGACCCTCGCGATCCAGACGGCGGCAGTCGCAAGGACACGGGTCACACGTTCATCTGTGGACCGACGGGGTCGGGCAAGACCGTATTCCTCGGCTTTTGCGTCTCGATGCTGCAGAAACAAGGCGCCACCCAGGTGGTGTTCGACAAAGACCGGGGCCTCGAAATCCTGGTCCGTGCCTCGGGCGGGCAGTACTTGCCTCTGAAGAACGGGGTTTCGACGGTATTTGCCTCTGAAGAACGGGGTTTCCACGGGCTTCAACCCGCTGTTGCTGGACCCCGCGCCAATCAACGTCGAGTTCCTGAAAATGTGGTTGCGTCGGCTGGTTGATCGTCAGGACCAACCCCTCTCGGTGCGCGAGGAAACGGACCTCGACCAGGCGTTACACGGCACCCTTGCGCTTGAACGACACGCGCGACGCTTGTCGCGACTGTTGGAGTTCCTCGATCCCACAGACGCAGCTGGCGTTTATGCGCGGCTATCGCGCTGGTGTGCATCGAACCGAGGCGACTATGCGTGGGTCTTCGACAACTCTGAGGACCACATCGTTGACCTCGTAACCAATAGCGCGATCGTTGGCTTCGACGTGACCGATTTTCTGGACAACGAGATCGCACGGGCACCCGTGACCCTGTACCTGTTCCATCTGGTTCGGCAGCTTCTGGATGGCCGGAGGCTTGTGGTCTGGATGGATGAGTTCGCCAAGCTGTTATCTGACCGCGCCTTTGAGGGGTTCGCCAAGGACGGCTTGAAGACGTGGCGCAAGCTCAACGGCGTGGCCGCCTTCGCCACACAAAGTCCAAGTGACGTGCTGTCGAGTTCGATCGCCAGGACGATCATCGAGCAAACGCCCACCAAAGTGTTTTTTCCGAATGCCGACGGGAACGCGGAGGACTACATCGCAGGCTTCGGCTTGAGCGAGCGCGAGTTCAAGCTCGTCAAGGAGGAGTTGGAGCCCGGCTCGCGGATGTTCCTGGTCAAACAAGGACACCACAGTGTCGTATGCCGGTTGGATCTCAAGGGGTTCGATTTTGAACTGGACGTGATCTCGGGACGGATTACAAACGTCGAATTGATGAACCGCATCATCGCCGACGTAGGGCCGGAACCCGCCCAATGGCTGCCCCGGTTCCGAGAGGCTTGCTAACTCCAGGAGAGAGGAGATCCGTCATGATTCGCAGACATTTGGTTACGGCCGTATTGGCATCCCTGCTTGCCCTTATGCCCATGAGTGCATCTCGTGCCCAGGGCATTCCAGTGATCGACATTGCATCGCTCATGCAGTTGATCCAGCAGATGCAGTACTGGATTCAACAGATCCAGTTAATGAAGAACCAGGTCGATCAGCTTCAGCAGACCTACGCAGCGGTTACCGGACCGCGCGGGATGCAAAACCTGCTCGCCGGAAGCTTGCGCAACTACCTGCCGCCTGATTGGAACGAGATGATCGGTGTGATCAACAACGCCAACGCAACTTACAGCGGCCTCGCCAGTCAGGTGCAGGCAGTCATGAACGCGAACGCGGTGTTGTCCAAAACGCAGGTCAATGGTCTGTCGCCTCGACAGCAGCAAATACTGGTACAGGGCCGCAGGTTGGCGGCGATGATGCAGGTGATGAGTCAGGCGGCGTACGAAAATACCAGTCAGCGCTTCAGCGCGATTCAGCAACTCATTAATGCGATCGGCGGCGCGCGGGATACCAAGGCGATCCAGGATCTTCAGGGACGCATCTCCGCAGAGCAGGCGATGCTCCAGAACGAGCAAACGAAACTTCACGTCCTATTCCAAAGTGCCCAAGCAGATCAGTGGGCTCAGCAGCAGCGCATCCGCGAGGAGTCCTTGAACGCTGTGGGAAGTTACGGCACAGCAAATCATCCTAGCTTCTAAGGAGGTCCGATCATGAAGTTTTCAGTCGTTATAACCATGTTGGTCGTTCTGGGAGTTGTCGCAGGTGGCGGTTATTACTTCATTCATCAACGTGAGATCCGCGTCGAGGTGCCGGCGATCCAAGCCCCGACTGCACGCGAACAGGCGGAGGCGGAGCGTGCGAGAAAGGACATCGGGACATACAAGGACGCCAAGCATCCAAGCTTCCCCGGATCGGAGAAGAAGCAGTAGATACGACGGCGGTAAAGAACTCCTTTTGCACAGGGAGGATGACATGGGATTCTTTGCGAACTTTTGGTCGTGGCTCAACACCCAACTGGCGACCTATATCGGAGTGAAGGTCGCCGCCGTTGCGCTGGTGCTGGAGCCGGCGGCGGTCACCATCGCCACCATCTACGTGATGATTTGGGGCTACATGCATCTGCGCGGAATGACCCAGGAGCCCGTCGTCAGCGGGGCAGTGCGAATCTTTACGATAATCGCGATCCTGGGAATTGGTATCCGCCTGTGGCTTTACAACACAGTTATCACCAATACCTTTTTCACCGCACCGAGTCAGTTGGCGGCGGTTCTTGTGGGCTCGCCGAGCACGGTCGGCACGCTCGATACGATCTGGGTCAATGGCGCTGCAGTGGCCGATCAATTCCTCGCGAAGGGGAGTTTGTTCAGCGCGGATTTCGCGTTCTATGTTGCGGGATACTTGGTGTACATCATCATGGGACTGACTTGTCTCTACACGATGTTTCTCATCGGGCTATCCAAGATCGCGCTTGCCGTGCTGCTGGCGCTAGGCCCGCTCTTCATCATCAGCTTGTTCTTCGACACGACGAAGCGATTTTTCGAGGCGTGGGTCGCACAGCTTGCCAACTACGCGCTGATCACCGTGTTGGCAGTTGCGGTCACATCCTTGATGTTATCCGCCTTGATGAAGTTTGCCGCCGACACAGCGTCCCTCGGGGCGGGGATCCGGATAGCCGATGCTGTCGATATGTTGTTGCTCGCGGTTATGGTGTTCCTGGTGATGCG
>WNFM01344522.1_pt2 | contig 12396 bp, 13 predicted proteins | sample 5400271 | NCBI WGS metagenome assembly WNFM01 (sample SAMN13153352, study PRJNA577476) | soil metagenome | isolation source: 60 cm saprolite on Douglas fir-dominated hillslope | place: USA:California | collected 2013-09-17 | reverse complement strand
AACGGGCCCATAGCTCAACGGTTAGAGCCGCCGGCTCATAACCGGCCCGTTCCAGGTTCGAATCCTGGTGGGCCCACCTTCGCTCGCGCTTGCGCCACCGCGAGCTACGGTGGGCAGGCCCACGGAGAGTGTCCACGGCGGCGCGACTTGTCCACCGAAGCGGCGGGCTTGTCCACCGAAGCTTCGCAGCCGCGAAGGTGGAAGCCGCGAAGGGGACGGGAGAATGATAGAGTTCAGATCTCGACGTGAACCCTGATATCCAGCATCTAATCCGCCTTCAGCACCTCGACTCCGAGATAGAGTCCGCCCGCCGCCGCATCGCGGAGATCCCGGCGGTGCAGGAAGCACTCGTCACGCGGCTGGCACAGGCGGCCGCCGCGGTCGAGACGGCCAGACAGCGCCTCGCCGCGAGTCAGCACGAGCGGAAGACGATCGAGAACGAGGTCGCGGCCATCCAGATCCGCCTGTCCAAGTACAAGGGACAGCTGACCGAGCTCAAGACCAACAAGGAATACCAGACCATGCAGCACGAGATCGCGACCGCCGAGCAGGCGATCCGATCCCTCGAGGACCGCGTCCTCGAGCGCATGGAAGAGGCCGAGGCGCTGACGGGCGAGCTGAAGGCGGCCGAGGCGGAACTGAAGACACAGCAGGCCGCGATCGCCGCCGAGCGGAAGACCCTCGAGGCTGAGGCCTCGGCGCTGCAGCGCGCGGCGGACGAAAAGTCCTCGGCGCGCGTCGCGGCGGCGAAGGAGCTGTCGCCGGCCGCGCTGAAGCTCTTCGAGCACGTGTCGAAGCAGCGCAAGGGCCTCGCGGTCGCGGAGGCGCGCGACGGCGGCTGCACCGTGTGCCACGTCCGGATGCGCCCGCAGATGTTCAACGAGGTCCGCCGCGGCGAGAACCTGATTCAGTGCGAGAGCTGCCTGCGCATCCTCTACTTCCTCCCGGACGCCGCGACACAGGCGTCGTGATCACCGCGTACGGCATCTCGTGATCACGGCGTACATAGACGGCGGCGCGAGGGGCAATCCGGGCCCCGCCGGCTACGGCGTGCGGATCGAGGATGCCGCCGGCGCCCTCATCGAGGAGCTGCACGGGGCGCTCGGCATCGCGACCAACAACGTCGCCGAATACAACGGCCTGCTCGCGGCGCTCGCGTGGGCGGCCGCGCGCGGCGAGCCCGTCCTGCACGTCCGCTCCGACTCCCTGCTCCTGGTGAACCAGATGCGGGGCAAATTCAAGGTCAAGCACCCGGGCCTGCAGCCGCTCCACGCGCGCGCGCGTCTGCTGGCGGCCCGACTGGATCGCGTCACGTTCGAACACGTCCGCCGCGAGCTGAACACGGAGGCGGACCGCCTGTCGAATCTCGCGATGGACGAGGCCGAAGCCGGGCTCACGTCGCCCCCGCCGGAATGAGTGGATCCGGCGGTTCAGCGTCAGACCGTCCGAATCGCGGCGACCATGCGTCCGGCGGCCTCGCGACTGCTGCGGTAGGAGTGCAGACGGTCGTGGTGGGTCTTCGTGCAGAGGCCCGAGGCGAAGATCGCGGCGGCGTGCAGGCCGGCGCCGATGAGCTGATCGCGATTGGCGCGTTCGAGATCCAGGAATGACCGATCGGCGGCGCCCGGTGTAAACCACGCGGCGAGGGATGCGCGGTCCGCGCCGCCGGCGCGGAAGGCCTCGACCACCTCCGGTCCGACCTCCCCGCAGCAGGCGCCCAGGCACGGCCCGATCGCGGCCACGAGGTCCGAGACCCGCGACCCGAACGTCTCGTGCATCGCGCGCGCGGCCGCGGCCGCGGCGCCTGCCGCGGTTCCGCGCCAGCCCGCGTGCGCCGCGCCGACGGCGCCCGTGACCGGGTCGTGGAGCAGCAGCGGCGCGCAGTCCGCCGCGCGCACGCCGATCGCGACGCCAGGATCGTCGGTGACGATGATGTCGGCCTGCGGGCGGTGCCAGGCGGTCGACTCTCCACGGCGCGCGACGGCCACGTGGACCCCGTGCACCTGCTTGACGAGCAGCAGGCGATCGGGCCCGACGCCCATCGACCCGGCGACGGCGGCCCACTCGGCCGCGTCCTCGCGGAGCAGGAGGTCGCGCGACGAGAACAGGTGCGGGGCGGCGAGGCGCGTGCACCGAAGCGCGCGTCCCCAGGGCTCTTGCGTCCACGTGAAGGCGTCGGTAGGCTGAGGATCAGACATGAGCATCCTGGGGCTGGGCTTCGACGCGACGGACATCCCGCGCGTGCGCGACGTGTTCGAGCGGTACGGCGACCGCTTTCTGCGCCGCGTGTTCACGGACGGCGAGATTGCGTATTGTACGCGCCACCGCGACCCAGTCCCAAGCCTGGCCGCCCGGTTCGCCGCCAAGGAAGCCACCATGAAGGCGCTCGGCACCGGTCACTCGCGGGGCGTGCTCTGGAAGGACATCGAGGTGTTCCGGCACGGCGGTCCCCCGCAACTCCGGTTGACGGGCGGGGCGCTCCGGCGCTTCGACGCCATGCAGGCGCGCCGATCGCTGCTGACCATCACCCATTCCGAAGGCCTCGCGATGGCGCAGGTGCTGCTGCTCAACGACTAAGCCGGCCTCGCCGAAGCGCGACGCGCGAAGACGGGACAACCAGGGTTGTCATCCGCACACGGGCCTGCCGGGCCCGTGTTGCTCGCCCTTCCGTAACCGGCCTCCGCTCCACGACTTCCGAAGACGCGCGCGCGCGTCGCCGCTGGTGCGCGGCTTGCGATGGCCCCGGCCGGAGAGTCGTCATGACCATCAAGATCGTCTCGAATGACAAAGGCAACCCGCCGGGCAAGCTGGCGGAGGCGGAGCTGCACTTCACGGACGGCCCGCTGGAGGGCCTGAAACTGATTGGCTTCAGCGTGTGGGAGCGCAAGACCGGCACCGGCCGGAACGTGACGTTCCCGGCCCGCACCTACTCGGTGAACGGCGAGCGCCGCTCGTTCGCGCTGCTGCGCCCGGCCGTCGACAGCACGGCGCAGAACCGTATCCGCGATCTGATCCTGGAGGCGTACGCGGAACACGCCGGCGCCCCCATGGAAGCGACGGCCTGATTTACGTCAACACCGGCAGGAACTTCGTGTTCTCGGACGAGCGTTTGGGGGGCAGCGTCCACTCTTCGCGGAGGCCCTTGTCGAGCTCCGCGCGGAAGAACGACGCCTTCATGCCGCCGTCGATGATGTCCCAGGGCAGCGTGGCATCCCGCGATCGGTCGCGGAAAATGTAGAAGCCGGCGTCGACGCCCGACTCGGCGACGGCCGCGCGCCAGTTGCCGCCGTTGCGCTCGGCGGCTTCGATCGCGGGCGCCACGCGCCGGTCGCCGAGCGACATCAGCGCCTGGTAGTACGAGTGGCGCTCCGACTTGATGTTGAAGTAGACGTTGTCGAGGTCGGCCACGAGCGTGCGCAGGCGCTTCCCCTTGCGGTCCGTGATCGCCGGATCCTCCATGGGGAGCCACTGGTACGCGGTGCCCGGTTTCGGGATGAGCGGGTTCACGCTCGCGACGATCCGGCCGACGCGGCCCTTCGGCCGGGCGTGGCCCATCATGATGTCGCGCATCTGCCCGGTCAGCTCGCGGATGGCCTCGAGGTCCTCGTCCGTTTCCGTCGGGAGGCCGATCATGTAGTAGAGCTTCAGGTTGTCGATGCCGTTCGCGAAGATCAGATCCGTCTTCTCGAGGATCTCGGCGTTCGTCACCGTCTTGTTGATCACACGCCGCAGGCGATCGGACCCGGTCTCGGGCGCGATCGTGATGGATCGCTCGCCGCTCGCGTGGAGCTTGGCGACGATCGAGTCGGTGAGGTCGTCGAGGCGCAGCGAGGCCGGGCTGATGGAGTAGCCCATGTCCATCAGGCCCGAGAGGATGCGATCGATCTCGGGGTGATCACACAGCGCGATCGAGACGAGCCCGACGCGGTTGGCGTGCGTCCGCGCCGCGCGCGCGAGCGCCAGGATCCGGTCCGCCGGAAACGGCCGCACGGGCAGGTAGTTGTAGCCCGCCCAGCAGAACCGGCACAGGTTCGCGCACCCGCGGACGACCTCGATCAGGAACCGCGAACCGAACTCGGTATCGGGCGTGAAGATCATCGTGGCCGGCGGGTCGAGGTGCTCGGTGCTCTTGACGGCCGCCTTCTTCACCACCGGCGGCGCGCCGGTGCCGGCGCTGGGCTCGACGGCGGCGATCGTGCCGTCGGCGGCATAGCGCACGTCGTACGAGGACGGGATGTACATGCCACGCTCCGCGGCGAGCCGGTGATACAGGTCCTCGCGATCCGAGGCGTCGCCGAGCGCCCGCATCAGGGCCGGGATGAGCGCTTCCCCTTCGCCGGCGGCGATCACGTCGGCGAACGGCGCGAGCGGTTCGGGGTTTACGAAGGTCACCGCGCCGCCGATCACGACGAGCGGGTCATGCTTCGTGCGCGCCGCCGCGCGGACGGGCACGCCCGCCAGGCGGAGCATGGAGATGACGTTGGTGTAGTCCCATTCGAACGAGACGGAGAAGGCGAGCACGTCGAAATCACGCAGCGGCGTACCGGACTCGACGGTGCGGAGCGGCTGCCCCGACGCGAGCTGTCCGGCAAGCGCCTGGCGGCCCGGCAGGAACACGCGCTCGCACACGACCGCATCCAGCTCGTTGAAGAGCCGGTAGACGGTCTGGAAGCCCAGATTGGACATTCCGACGAAGTACGTGTTCGGGAACGCGAGCGCGACACGGAGCCGGCCGCCGTGCGGTTTGCGGATGTAGCCGACTTCGCGTGAAAGAACGTCGCGCGCGGCCCCGTCGGCCTCGCGGGCCTGGGAGCGTGCCATATGGATCAGGTGCCGGTCATCCACGAGACAGAGCTCAAAAGACGCCGGTCGCGCGTCCCGTGGATCTATCTAGTCTACCACCCGCGCCTCCGCAAACCGGCCTGTCACGCTGCCTGCCCCGCCCAAGCCGCGCCGCGGCGACGGCGGGAAGCGGCAGCGGCGAAGGCGGGCTTCGGCGAGGCCGGGCCGTTTCACCCCTCCTGCTGACGCCGCAGGAACGCCGGCACATCGAGCGGAGAGACCGGCTCGAATTCGGCGCCTGGGCTGAACGTCTCCATCCCGGGATCGGCCGCCAGCGCCGGGGGCGGGGCGGGCATCTCCAGCACGGGCCGCCGCGAGATCGTCAGGCGGGAACCGCCGCCCGACGCGGCGATCTTCTCCGTCGCCTGGAACGCCGTGTAGGAGTGGAGATCCACCGGCGTCACGGCCGCCGAAGCGGTCGCCTGCCGGGCCGCGGCGACGCGGTCAAAGCCCGTCGCGATGACCGTGATCTTCACCTTGCCTTCCATCTTCGGATCCACGACCGCGCCGAAGATGATGTTCGCGTCCTCGTGCGCGGCTTCCTGGATGATCGCGGAGGCCTCGCTCACCTCGATCAGGGACAGGTCGGATCCGCCGGTGACGTTGATGATCACGCCGCGCGCCCCCCTGACCGACGCGTCCTCGAGGAGGGGGCTCGAGATCGCGGCGTTCGCGGCGTCCAGCGCGCGGGCGTCCCCTTCGCCGATGCCGGTGCCCATGATCGCCATCCCCATCCCCGACATGATCGTCTTGACGTCGGCGAAATCGAGGTTGATCAGCCCGGGGACTAGGATCAGATCCGAGATGCCCTGGATCGCCTGCCGCAGCACGTCGTCGGCCGTCGTGAAGGCGGCGGTGAGGGACGTCGTCCGGGCGATCGTGGCGAGCAGGCGCTCGTTCGGGATCGTGATCACGGTGTCGACGCAGTCCCGCAGCTCCTCGAGGCCGCGCTCCGCCTGCATCTGCCGCTTCTTGCCCTCGAACCTGAACGGCTTGGTCACGACGGCGATCGTCAGCGCGCCGAGCTCGCTCGCCAGGCTCGCGATCACCGGCGCGGCCCCGGTGCCGGTTCCGCCGCCGAGGCCGGTCGTGACAAACACCATGTCCGCGCCGTCGAGCGCTTCGATCAGCTTCTCGGTGTCCTCGAGCGCCGCCTGGCGCCCGACGTTGGGGTCGGCGCCGGCGCCGAGCCCCTTGGTCAGCTTCCCGCCGATCTGGATCTTGTTCGGCGCGGCGTTCAGCTTCAGCGCCTGCAGGTCGGTGTTCGTGACGATGAACTCGACCCCTTCCAAACCCGCCTGCACCATGCGGTTGACGGCATTGCCGCCGCCGCCGCCGACGCCCACGACCTTGATGCGGGCGCCCGTCCGTCCCTCCTCGTCGAGCTTCAACCGCAGCGTGGACCCGTCCTGATCAGCCATTCGGCCCTCCATCAGAAGAACTCCTTGAACAACGTGCGCAGCCGCCCGGCCACGCGCCCGAACGCGCCGGCCCCGACCGGCCGCGCGACTTCCCCGACATGGTTGTTGTGCGCGTACATCACCAGGCCGACGGCCGTGGCGAACGCGGGATTGTTGACGTGGTCCGCGAGCCCGCCGACGCCCGCGGGCACGCCGCGCCGGATCGGCAGGTCGAAGATCTGCTCGGCGATCTCCGCCATGCCTTCGAGCATGGCGCCGCCGCCGGTGAGGACGATCCCGGAATTGAGCGACTTCTCGTAGCCGCCGCGCCGGATCTCGTCCCAGAGCAGATGGAAGATTTCCTCGGATCGCGGCTGGAGGATCTCCGACAGGATGCGCCGCGCCATCACGCGCGACTTGCGGCCCCCCACGCTCGGGACGTCCATGGTCTCGTCCTCGGCGACCATGGCCGACAGGGCGCAGCCGCAGCGGCGCTTGATCCTCTCCGCGTCGGGAATCGGCGTCCGCAGCCCGACGGCGATGTCGTTGGTGAAGTGGTCGCCGCCGATCGCGACGACACCGGTGTGCCAGATGCTGCCGCGCTCGAAGATCGCGAAGTCGGTCGTGCCGCCGCCGATGTCGACGAGCGCCACGCCGAGCTGCTTCTCGTCGTCGGTCAGCACCGCTTCGCTCGCCGCGAGCTGCTCGAGGACCGTGTCGAGGACCGCGACGCCCGCGCGGTTCACGCACGCGACGATATTCTGCGTCGAAGACGCGCTGCCGGTGACCACGTGGACGTTCACCTCGAGCCGCGTGCCGGTCATCCCCACCGGGGCGCCGATGCCGTCCTGCTCGTCGACGACGAAATCCTGCGGGAGCACGTGGAGGATCTCGCGGCCGCTGGGCAGCGCCACCGCCTTGGCGGCATCGATCGCGCGGCGGACGTCCTCACGCGTGATCTCGCGATTCTTGCCCGCCACCGCGACCACGCCGCGGCTGTTGAACGCCTTGACGTGCGCCCCCGAGAGGCCGAGATGGACCGAGTCGATCTCGACGCCCGCGGTCAGCTCCGCCTCGTCGATCGCCTTCTTGATCGACTCCACGGCGGCCTCGAGGTTGACCACCACCCCTCGCCGGATGCCTTTCGATTCCGCCAGCCCGAGCCCGATGATGTCGAGCCCCTCGTCGTCGGTCATCTCGCCGACGATCGCGGCGATCTTCGACGTGCCGACGTCGAGGCCGACCAAGTACCGTTCCTTACGCGCCACAGGTTCTCCCTTCGCGGCCTTCCGCCTGAAGGCGGAAGCCACACGATCCACTGCACACGTCCATCCCCCGCGACCTCGCGGCGTGCGTCCCACCCAGTCTCGTGGCTTCCGCCGTCCGCGTTCGCGCGAAGCGCTTCCGCGGATTCGCCGCCGCCCGGGCGGAGGCGGTCAGGCGGACGCTCACCGCTTCACCGGCGACGGGCGCACGTAGAGGCGCTCGTCGAACCGCAAGTCCACGTAGTCGATGTCCGGCACCGTCTTCCGCAGCGCCGGCGCGAGGTCCACGTACGCCTGCACGCGCTCGAGGAACTTGTCCTCGCCGAGGTGCAGCAGCGCGGCGTCGTCCTGCAGCAGGACGACGGCGTCGTGCGCGTCGCGGACGTCGATCTGCGAGATCCGCTGCGCGATGTCCTTGCGGATCGACAGCGCGTCGATCACCCGCGCGGCCAGCTCGGCGCGCCTGTCGTCGATCGACGGCCGCCCGATGCTCGGCGCGCCGACCAGCCCGTCGATGATCGGCAGGTCGAGCTCCGCGTACTGCGGGCCGAGCTCATCGATCACCGTGCCGTGCGGATCGACAAGGTAGAGCGAGCTCCCCAGGCGGCAGAGCCCCATCGGCCGCCGCTCGGAAACCAGCACGTCCACCGTCGACGGCAGCACCCGCCGCAGCGCCGCGTCGGCGACCCACGGGGATTCCAGGAGACGGCGGCGGTAGCCCGGCAGGTCCGCGGTGAGAATGCTCGTGCCACGCAGCCCGTCGACGATCGCCTGGACGTCGCCGCTCGACAGCCGCACGTTGCCGTGCACGGTGATCCGCCGGACCTGCAGGCCGGACGCCTGCACCACCAGGGTCGTGCCCCGATAGGCCCCATAGAGCACGACCGCGAGGGCCACTCCCCACCGGGCGACGCGCCATGAGCGCCACCGCGCGGGGCGCCCGCCCGTCCCGGGCTTACCGCCGGGGCGCACCTTCGCGCGGCGGAAGTTCTTTTCCGAGGGCGCCTTGACGCTCACGCTGCGCCTCGCAGCGCCTCGAGGATCCGATCGGGCATGGTGCCGATCGATCCCGCGCCGAGGGTGATCACGAGGTCGTTGGGCCGCGCGGTCCTCGCCACCGCCGCCGGAATGTCGTCAAGCGCTCTGACCAGCGTCACGGGACGCCCCGTCTTGCGCACGGCCGCTTCGACCGCCTCCGCGGTGGCGCCCGGAATGGGGACCTCCCCGGCGGCGTAGATGTCGGTGAGGATGATCTCGTCCGCGCCGCCGAGCGCGACGCCGAAGGCCTCGAGCAGATCGCGCGTGCGCGTGTACCGGTGCGGCTGAAACACGATCACGAGGCGCCGGTCGATGCCGGCGCGCGCGGCCGCGATGACGGCGGCAATCTCGGTGGGGTGATGGCCGTAGTCGTCCACCACCATGACGCCGCGCTCTTCGCCGCGAAGCTGGAAGCGCCGCTCGGCGCCGCTGAACGCCTCGAGGCCGCTCGCGATCTTCGCGAAGGGCACGCCGACCTCGAGGCCGACGGCGACGGCGCCCAGGGCATTCAGCAGGTTGTGCCGGCCGGGCACGCGCACGTGGAGCGTGCCGAGCTCGGCCGGGACCCCGGCCGGCAGCGAGTGCCGCACGCGGCAGCGCGACCCGAACGCCTCGAGGGTCATCGCGTGACCCGTCACGGTGGCGCCGCTGCCGTCGAGTCCGTACGTCACGACGCGACGCGTCATCCTCGGCACGAGCGCGCGCACCGGCCCGTCGTCCACGCACGCCACGACCGTGCCGTAGAACGGGACCTTGTTGGCGAAGTCGACGAATGCCTGTTGCAGGGCATCCCAGCTGCCGTAACTTTCCATGTGTTCGTGGTCGATGTTCGTAATCACCGCAATCGCGGGTGTCAGCTTCAGAAACGATCGGTCGCTTTCGTCCGCCTCGACGACCATGTAGTCGCCTTGTCCGAGGCGCGCGTTGCTGCCGAAGGCGCTGAGCCGGCCGCCGATCACGGCGGTCGGATCCATCCCGGCGCGCTCGAGCACCACCGCCACCATCGACGTGGTCGTCGTCTTTCCGTGCGCGCCCGCGATGGCGATGCCGTACCGGAGCCGCATGAGCTCCGCGAGCATCTCCGCGCGCGGAATGACCGGGATCGCCCGGCGCCGCGCCTCCTCCACCTCGGGGTTCCCGGCGTGGATGGCCGACGAGGTCACCACGACGTCCGCGTGCCCGACGTGCGCGGCGTCGTGCCCGCGCGCGATGCGCACGCCGAGGCCCGCCAGCCGGTCGGTCGTCTCCGACGGCTTCGCGTCGGACCCGCTCACCTCGTACCCCAGGTTCACCAGCAGCTCCGCGATGCCGCTCATGCCGATGCCGCCGACGCCGACGAAATGGATGCGGCGGGTGCGTCCTAACATCGCGTCCCGCGCCGCGCCGTCACCGGCGCACCAGGTCGAGCGCCCGATCGACAATCACGCCGGCCGCGTTGGGCCGCGCCAGCCGCCGCGCGGCCGCGCCGAGCGCGGCGCGACGCGCCGGGTCGCGCGCCAGGGCGACCATGCGGTCCGCGAGCGCCGTCCCCGTCAGGTCCTTCTGCGCCAGCACCTCCGCCGCGCCCGCCCGCTCCAGCACCTCGGCGTTCTTCGTCTGGTGGTCGTCGGCGGCGGTCGGGAGCGGAATCAGGATCGCGGCGCGCCCCACCGCCGTCAGCTCCGCGATCGACGTCGATCCCGCGCGGCTGACGATCACGTCGGCCTGTTTCATTTCCCGGTCCATGGCGAAGAGGAACGGTTCGACACGGGCCGCGAGCCCGGCGTCACGGTAGGCGCGCCGGACCAGTTCCACATCGCGTTCTCCTGTCTGATGCGTGATGTCCACGCCGCCATCGGCTGCCAGCCTCGGCGCCGCCGCCACCATGGCCACGTTGATTGCGTGCGCGCCCTGGGAGCCGCCAAAGATCAGAACCCTCGGGCGCGGGATCTCGGCGCCGTGGCCTCCGCCTTCACCGTAGCTCCCACCGTCAGGCGGACGCGCCTCTTCAAAGAACTCGGGACGTACCGGGTTGCCTGCGACAAATCCCCTCCTGCCAAAGAAGGACACCGTCGAATCGAACGTGACCGCCGCCGCGCTGACCACCGGCGACAAGATCCGGTTGGTCAGGCCCGGGACCGCGTTCTGCTCGGCGAGCAGCGTCGGCACGCCGCGCAGCGCCGCGACCATGACGACCGGTCCTGAGCTGTAGCCGCCGACGCCGATCACGAGATCGGGCGTCCGGCGGGACACGATGCCCCACGCGTCCATGAATCCGAGCGGCAGCAGCGCGATCCCGCGCGCCGCGCCCACGAGCGACCGCCCCTTCAGCCCGGCGCTGCGCAGCAGATCCAGCGGGAACCCTTCCCGCGGTATCACGCGCGCCTCGATGCCGCGCGCGGTGCCGGCAAACGACACCATCGTGTCGGGACGCCGCGCGAGCAGCTCGCGGGCGATCGCGATTCCCGGGAAGAGATGCCCGCCGGTCCCGCCGCCGGCAATCACGACGCGCAGCGGGCTCATGCATCCGCCGTCATTCCCGTCACGACATGCGACGCGGACGCGTGCTGCGACACGTTGAGCAGGATGCCCATGCCGATCATGCTCATCAGCAGGGACGAGCCGCCGAAGCTCACGAACGGCAGCGGAATGCCCTTCGTCGGCAACAGCCCCAAGACTACGCTGATGTTGAAAAACGCCTGCACGACGATCATCGCGGTGAGGCCCAGCGCGAGAAACGCGCCGAACCGATCGGGCGCCCGCATCGCGGTCCGCAGCCCGCGCCACGCGATCACGCAGAAGCAGGCCAGCACCACGGTCGCGCCCGCGAGCCCGAGCTCCTCGCCGATGACCGCGTAGATGCGCCGGCCATGAGGCCGCGCCCGAACATCCCGCCGGTGCCGACCGCGATCAGCGACTGGATGACTTGAAACCCGTCTCCGAGCGGATCGTCCCAGGGATTCAGGAACACCATCATGCGGCGGCGGCGGTAATCGGCGCTGATGAGCACGAGGTACGCCGCGGGAAGCGAGACGAGCAGGAGCCCGATGATGTAGCGGTAGTTGATGCCGGCGGCGAACACCATCGCCGAGACGATGACGATGATGGCCAGCGCCGTCCCGAGATCCGGCTGCAGCATGATCAACCCGACCAGGGCGCCCAGGACGACCGCGACGGGCACCAGCGAGTACTTCAGGTCGTCGATGCGATCCATCCGCCGCTCGAGGATCGCCGCGACGAAGAAGATCACGACGATCTTCGCGAGCTCCGACGGCTGCACGCCGATCCCCGCGACGCCGAACCACCGGCGCGCCCCGTTGATCCGCGGGCCGAACAACACCCCCACCAGGGCCAACGCGACCATCGCCAGCGCCGTCCAGATCACGGCCGGCTGCCGGTAGTGCCGGTAATCCACTCGCATGACCAGCGGCATCAGCGCCAGGCCGAGCAGGGCGAACGTCGTCTGCTTGAACAGGAAGTACGTCGGGCGCTGGGCGTACTTCTCCAGCCCGATGACGGCGGATGCGCTGTACACCATGACGAGGCTCGCGCACACCAGGACCAGGGTGGACGTGAACAGCAGCTTGTCCGACTTGAGTTTCCGTGCCATGCGATCTACAGTTCCGCCCTTTCGGGGCCGAAATACCAGTTGGCTTTAGGCTTTGGGCTTTGGGCTTTAGCGGCTCCAGCCAAAGCCACCCAAAGCCCAAGGCCCAAAGCCCAAAGCCTGCAATGAGCCGTCATCAGTCCGGTCAAGAGGGAAGACACCGACCTCGCAGACCGGGGCAGCCTGCGTTCCCAGCGGCCAGCTCTTCTCCGTCTCGACCGGACTGATGACGACTCATTGCGCATTTTTCAACGGCGGGGCCCCC
>WNFM01183874.1_pt1 | contig 12396 bp, 13 predicted proteins | sample 5400271 | NCBI WGS metagenome assembly WNFM01 (sample SAMN13153352, study PRJNA577476) | soil metagenome | isolation source: 60 cm saprolite on Douglas fir-dominated hillslope | place: USA:California | collected 2013-09-17 | reverse complement strand
TGCGCCACGAACTCACCGCCGTGAACCAATACTGGCTGCATTATCGCCTGCTGGACAATTGGGGCTACAAGGTGCTTGCAAAGCAATGGCGCAAGGAGTCCATCGAGGAAATGCAGCATGCCGACAAGCTGATCGAGCGGATCATCTTTCTCGATGGCAACCCCAACATGCAGACCCTCGAATCCCTTCTTATCGGCAAAACGGTGAAGGAGGTGCTTGACCGCGATCTAAAGGCGGAAATGGCAGCGCAGGCGCTTTACCTGGAAGCGGCAACCCACTGCCACGGTGTGAAAGACTATGTGACGCGCGACCTGTTTGAGCTGCTGACGCACGACGAGGAGCATCATATCGATTTTCTTGAAACCCAAATCGACCTCGTCGCCAGGCTTGGCCTTGAGCTCTACGCCCAACATCATATTGGCAAGCTCGACCAGACCTGACGACGATTGGATCGCGATCACCGGAGCGACCAGGGCGGATGTTGCCTGGGCCCCTAGTTGGTATTGATGCGGAACCGCAGCGTCCTGGCGCCGACGAACGAGACGAAATCGCCCTGCCGCTTCCAGGTGGCCGCGTCCGTCAGCGCCGCGATCAGATCGTCATCGGCCTGCGCCCGGTCCGGCCCGCAGGCGCGGTTTACCATCTCGCCCGCGACGAAAATCACGGTATTGCCGGCCACCGAAAACTGGCCCTTGCCGCCCTTGCACCAGAGTTCGAGCACGACTTCGCCGGCGTCGCCGATCTCGATGTTCGGAATCCGCTTGGAGCCGGCCTGGCGCCCGACATCGAGCGTCATTTCGCTGCCGAACGGAAAGCCGTCATCGGCCAAAGCGAGGCTGAAATTCGGGGCGGCCATCAGCAACACCGTTGCGACGCCAGCCTGCTTCAATAAACGCGCGAACGAAACCATAAGACCTCTCGAAAGATCGAAAGCACCCCAACGCTGCGCGCCGTTCTATTGAACAACGCCGTGATTGGCTAGGGTGTTCTGATAGATCCCGATAATCCGTCGGGTCACGAGAGGGGCTTCCGCAAACCGACGTCGTGGGAGATCGCCGCCGGCTGCTATGATTCAGCGCCGGCCACGGATTCGATCCATTCCACGAGGCGGGTGACTTCGGGGTAAAACGTAAACTCCTGTTCTCCGACCGATACTCCGAGAAAGGCCCGGGCTTTTTCATCACGCATCGTTCGCCTCAGGCGTCGTGCAAAAAGCAACAACTGTTCCTTGGACGGCATTGGCTTTGCGGACTCGCGATCCGTTCGCCTATCGAGCCCGGATCGTCGCTCGCCAAACAACTGCTTCTCGCTCTCCGAGCGCGTGTCTATTCCGGATCGTCTTTCGCGAGTAATCATCGTTCAGCCTCCCGCCCGACAGCGGCCTAATCGAACGCGACACCGATACGAAACTCCCTGCGCCAGACCACATGACAGGGCAGCTTCAATTTTTCCTCAGGCAGTATCAAGTTGAACGTCGCCGGGACGATCCCGTTGAGTTCGGAAATTTCGATCGCAGCGCCGGTGACCGATATGTCGCGGATCGTGCAAGGCGTTTTCATGCCGCCGTATTCGATTTTGGCCAGCTTCATGACGCGATGGCGAGGCGCAATTCGGGTTTCAACCATCCGGCAATTCCCCTACCGAAACCATCATTCCCAGGAATCAATCAACCGAAGCCGATCCGGAGCTGACGCAATAAAGAGCGGCCGCTTCGGTGCAGCGGAGGCAAAAAAAACAACAAAATCAAACAACAACGCGCGGCGCACTTACGGCGTGCCGGTTTCAATAATTGCAACTATGCGCCAGTAAAATTAACGTGGATTTAACGCCTACCTTTTGGTCGATGGTCCGCCTTGAATCATCCGGGCATTCATCGCGGTTCGCCGGAGAAGTCCTGCCGCAGTGTCGCCAGAAGGTCGAGGGCCGCCTGCGGCAGCGGGCCTTTTAGGACCGCCTCGAGCGAATGGTCGAATTCCTGCGGCGTCGCCAGACCGACCAGAATGGTGCCCATTGCCGGATGGGACAGGGAAAACCGTGTGGCGGCTTCAGTCAGACTCGCGGCAAACCCGTGCGCGACCAGCGGCATCAATCGACGCGCGCGATCGATGTCGGCGTCGTAGCTCATGGCCGAACCGATCGGCTCGGGCGCCGGGCTCGCAATCGGATGACGCTCGGCGGAGCCCGACAGGGCGCCACCGGCCAGCACGCGGATGCCGACGACGCCAACGCCTGCTTTCCTGGTGTGCTCGAACAACCGCCGATAATCCTGCGCCGGATAATTCGCGGGCAATTCCACGGCGGCGGATGGATTGAGCATGTTGTAGACGACCTGCGCGCTGTCGAAGACGCCGGCATCGATCACCTGAAGCAGTGCCGCGGTATCGCCGACGCCGGTCAGCCCGAGGAACCGAATCTTTCCTTGGCTACGCAGCCGTTGGAACGCCGGCACCACCTCGTCGAGCACCTGCCGGACACTCAACGATGTTCCGCCGCCTTGCACCGTCACCGGATTGTGCAGGTGAAAGATGTCGACCCGCTCAAGGCCCAATCGCGCGAGACTGCCTTCGAGCGACGCCGTGATGGTGTCGGCGATGCGGCCGAAATTTGCGGGCGGCAGCCGGACTTTGGTGCCGACGGCGGCGTTGGCCGGTTTCAGTTTTTGCAGGACCCGGCCAAGGTTCTTTTCCGATTCGCCGTCGCCGTACTGCACGGCGGTGTCGAAATAATTGACGCCGGCTTCGATTGCGCGCGCGATGGTGCGCTCCTGCTCGGCTGGATCGCCGCGCACCATGAATCCGCCGACCGCGCCGCAGCCGAATCCCAGCACCGAGACCTGCATTCCCGTGCGCCCGAAGTTTCGCAATTGCATCGTGTTTCCTTTTTGATTGTTTGTTGATGATGCGATTCGATCGCCGGTTCTTCGACCTTGATATTGGCTGAGGCGATGATCGGCCCCCACTTTTCGATTTCGGCCTTCTGAAATACGGCCAGGGCCTCTGGCGTTTGCTGTTCGGCAGGATAGATCGTCTGCCCGAGATCGGCGAGTCTCTGGCGCACGGATGGATCCGCCATCGCGCTGACGATGGCCTGATTGAGTTTCATCACGATGTCATGTGGCGTGCCCTTCGGCGCCCAAACCGCGTTCCATTGCACGAGGTAGAGGCCCGGGATGCCGGCCTCATCGACGGTCGGCAAATCAGGCACCGCCGCCAGTCGCGTTTTGGACATCACGGCATAGCCCCTGATGGCGCCGGCGCGAATTTGCGGGACCGACAGGGTCGGCGTGTCGATCAACATGTCGACCTGGCCCGCCAGCAAGTCCTGCATCATCGGCGTGCCGCCGCGGTAGGGAATGAACTGATAGGTCGTGCCCGTTACCTTCTGGAAGAATATCCCGGCGATATGGCCAACCCCGCCGATTCCCTGCGTGCCCTGCGTTGCCTTGTCCGGATTGGCCTTCAACCACGCAACGAGTTCCTTCAGGTCGTTTGCCGGCAGACCCTTGCGCCCGACAATGAGGCCGGGATTGCTGGACAGCAGCGCGATCGGCTGGAAGTCGGTGAGCGTATCGTAGGGAAGCTTGTAGATGGCCGCATTGGCCACATGGGTGCTCCATTGGCCGACGATCAGCGTGTAACCATCAGGCGCAGCACGGGCGACCCGGCCGACGCCGAGGCTGCCGGCGGCGCCCGCGACGTTCTCGACAAGAATGGGTTGCCCGAGGGAGGCGTGCATGTGCTCGCCGAGAATGCGGCAAATCGTGTCGACGGGCCCGCCTGCCGGAAATGGCGCGACCAATGTAATCGGCCGCGCCGGATAGGCTTGCGCGCGCGCGATCGTCGGCAAAGCCGGCAGCGCGACACCCGCGGCCAGATGCAAGAATTTGCGGCGGGAAAGTTTCATGCCTGCCTCCCTTCGATCCGGTGCCTTGAGGCACTCTGTTATCAGATACGAAAATCCCCGCGGCACCGCCGCGGGGATCGTTGACGAAGCGCGACGCCGGCAATCCTATTTCAGGACCATCAGCGTGAACGGGTAGACATAGGCCTGCAGCGTCACCAGCACGCCGACGAGGCAGGCCAGCACGATCGAATGCAGGAACACATAACGCAGGATCGAGCCTTCATGGCCGTACCAGTTGGTCGCGGTCGAGGCGACGACGATCGATTGCGCGTCGATCATCTTGCCCATGACACCGCCGGAAGAGTTGGCGGCGCCCATCAGGATCGGCGACAGGCCGAGCTGTTCGGACGTGATCTTCTGCAGGTTGCCGAACAGGATGTTGGAGGCGGTGTCCGAACCCGTCAGCGCCACGCCCAACCAGCCGAGCAAGGTGCCGAAGAAGGGATAGAGCACGCCGGTTGCGGCGAACGCCAGACCAAGCGTCGCGTCGACGCCGGAGAGCCTCGTCAGCGTACCGATGGCGAGCATCGCCGAGATCGTGATCAGCGAGATCGCGCACAGTTTGAGCGTGCGGCCATATTCACCGATCAGCTTGCCGGGCCCGACGCCCATCAGGAAGCCGGAGATGATCGCCGCGATCAGCATGCCGGTCCCGGTGAACGACAGATAGGTGAAGCCGAACACCGCACCTTGCGGGGTCGGCTTGGCGGACACCGGCGGCACCACGTTGATCATCTTGTCGAGCTCGGGCACCGGATAGTTCCAGATGAAGATCGAGTTCGCCCAGACCTTGAACCAGCCACTGCCCCAGACCAGCATCACGATGCAGACGATGATCCACGGCAGCAGCGCGCTCCACAATTCGCCCTGCGTCAGCGGCGTCTTGTCCATCGGCTTCGGCGTCGCCATGGTCGCGGCCGACTCGTCGTTGCCGCGCAGCGCCGGCGACAACCAGAGCTCCTTCGGCTGCCAGACCTTCAGGAACAGGATCAGGCACCCCATCGAGATCAGCGAGGCGCCGATGTCGACGATCCAGGGATTGATGTAGTTCGAGATCACGAATTGCGGGATCGCGAACGAAAGTCCGGTGACCAGGATCGCCGGCCAGACGTCTTTCATGCCCTTCCATCCGGCAAACGCCCACACCACCCAGAACGGCACGATCAGCGAGAACACCGGCAACTGCCGGCCGACCATGGCGCCGAGGATATAGGGATCGAGGCCGGTGACCTGGGCGAGACCCGCGATCGGGGTGCCGAGCGCGCCGTAGGCGACGGGGGCGGTATTGGCGATCAGCGACAGGCCCGAAGCCGCCAGCGGCGAGAACCCGAGGCCGATCAGCACGGCGCCGGTAATCGCAACGGGGGTGCCGAATCCCGACGCGCCCTCGAAGAACGCGCCGAACGAAAACGCGATCAGCAGCAGTTGCAACCGCCGGTCCTCGGTGACGCCGCCGACCGCGCGCTTCAACAGTTCGAAGCGGCCGGTCGATACGGTGACCTGATAGAGGAAGATGACGTTCAGCACGATCCAGCCGATCGGGAAGAACCCGGACACGACGCCGAGCAACGAGGCGCGGATCGACATGCCCGCGGGCATGTGGAAGACCGCGATGGTGATGATGTTGGCGACAATAAGCGCGGCGATCGCCGCGATGTGCGCCTTGACCTTGCCGCTGGCGATCAGCACCAGCAGCGTGATGACCGGAAGTGCAGCGGCAATCGTCGACAACGCAGCGTTGTCGAGCGGATTGTATATCTGATTCCACATGAGCGGATTCTCCCCCACGCTATTATGCGACGCGCACGCCTGCGTGAACGGTCAGGCGCGTCTCGGAGCCTTGTCGGTTCTGATTGCATCAGAACCGGGCTCCGCTTTTTGTTTGGCGCGTTTTCTTGATGCGAACCGGTGACCGCTTCGCTCGAAAACGCTACGACGTGATCGCGGGAGTCCCCTGGAAAATGGAGCAAGATCGCCTGCGAATTGGGCACCGCCAAATCGCTCACAAGCTCGCGAACTCTGAGGGCCCCCCGCCCCTCGCCATTGTGGGCATGCTAGGGTTGACTCGAACACCGGGACAAGACGACGCTGCACATGATACCTACAACTTTAGTCTAGTAATCCCGCTGATTATCCCGCTTTTTCAGGCCTTTGAAGGCCACCCCCCGGAGACGGTAAATCTGTGAACAACATCCGCTCAACGCTCGCGACGGTGTGGCGCATCGCTGCCCCCTACTTCCGTTCCGAGGACAAATGGGCTGGCCGCGGCCTGCTCGCTGCGGTGATCTCGATCGAACTGGCCCTGGTGGCGATTGACGTGCTTTTGAACCAGTGGAGCAACCGTTTCTATACCGGGCTGCAGGAAAAGAACTGGGACGTCTTCGTCCGGGAGATCGGCATCTTCTGTCTGCTGGCAACCTTCTTCATCGCGCTCGCGGTCTATCAGCTCTATCTCAATCAGTGGCTGCAGATCCGCTGGCGGCGCTGGCTGACCCGGCATTATCTCGGCGAATGGCTGCACGGCGCCAATCATTATCGGATGCAGCTGCAGGGCGACGCCGCCGACAACCCGGACCAGCGGATTTCCGATGACGTCAAGCTGTTCGTCGATCGTACGCTGGATATCGGCTTGAATCTGCTGAACTCGGTGGTGACGCTGTTCTCCTTTGTCATCATCCTGTGGGGACTGTCGGCGGCGGCGCCGTTGCACGTCTTCGGCAAGGAGTTCGAAATCCCCGGCTATCTGGTGTGGGGCGCGCTGATCTATGCAATCTTCGGAACGGCGCTGACGCAGTGGATCGGCTCGCCGCTGGTGCGGCTGGACTTCCAGCAACAGCGTTATGAGGCTGATTTCCGCTTCAACCTGGTTCGGGCGCGCGAAAACTCCGAACAGATCGCGCTGTTGAAAGGCGAGAGTGCAGAGCGCCAGCAGCTTTGGCATCGTTTCAATAACGTGGTCGAAAACTGGTACGGCATCATGAGCCGGACCAAGCGACTGACCGCGTTTACCGCGAGCTATTCGCAAGCCGCAGTGGTGTTTCCCTATATCCTGGTGGCGCCGGCCTTCTTTGCCGACAAGATCCAGCTCGGCGGTCTGACGCAGACGGCCTCCGCCTTCGGCAGCGTGCAGAAGGCGCTGTCGATCTTCGTCACCATCTATCGATCGCTGGCGGAGTGGCGCGCCATTGTCGCCCGTCTGGACGGATTTGAAACGTCGATCGCACGCGCTGCCATGTTTGCGGACGGCACCGGCTCGATCGGCGTGGTTCCGTCCGATGGCGGCAAGGCGATCGACCTGCGCTCCCTCGAGGTGCGCCTGCCCGATGGCAAGCCGCTGGTCGCAGCCGACAGCCTCAGCCTTCGCAGCGGCGAGCGCACCCTGCTGACGGGTCCGTCGGGCTCGGGCAAATCGACGCTGTTCCGAGCCATCGCCGGCATCTGGCCGTTCGGCAAGGGTGCGATTGCGATTCCCGCGGACGCTTCGCTGATGATGCTGCCGCAGCGGCCGTATTTCCCGATCGGAACGCTGCACGGCGCGATCGCCTATCCCGGCGAAACCGAACGTTTCAGCGCCGATCAGGTCCGGGACGCGCTGGATCTGGTGGGGCTGCCGCAGCTCGGCTCCAGACTGGCAGAAGAAGCGCACTGGAACCGGATGCTCTCACTCGGCGAACAGCAGCGCCTCGGACTGGCGCGCGCGCTGTTGCACACGCCAGACTATCTGTTTCTCGATGAAGCGACCGCTTCGCTCGACGAGCCCTCGGAAGCGGCGTTGTACAAATTGCTGGCGGAGAAATTGCCACAGACCACCGTCGTCTCGATCGGCCACCGCTCGACGCTGGAGGCGTTCCATCAGCGCAATATCAGCATGGTTCGCGACGGCGATCACTTCACATTGCGGGACGGCAAGCCGGCGTAAACAACTACAGCCAGCGCTGCGGCCAGTTCTGGCGCCGCACCCAGCGGTGCCAGACAAAGGCGAAGGCGGTCAAAAGCACGGCGCCGGCCAACACCGGCGCGAACAGAAACGTCCACGGCAGATTGCCCGACACCACCAGCAACGGGTTGATGCCCGCCGGCGGATGAAACGTCCCGGTGACGTACATCGCCAGAATGGAGAGCCCGACGGCGGCGGCCGCCGCCCAGGCTTGTGGCCCCGTCAGCTTCAGCACGGCAAAGCCGACCACCGCCGTCACCAGATGGCCGCCGATCAAGGCGCGCGGCTGTGCCGGCTCGACATCCGGCGATCCCATCACCAGCACGATGGAGGTCGCGAACGGAATCACCGCCAGCGGATAATGCGCCGCAACCGAAAACCATTCCATGGCGCCGATGGCAATCGCGCCGCCGAGGCCGGCGACCGCACCGGCCAGCCAATTGTGATGATCGTTGCGGGAAATCGCCTCGCCGAGCGCGCGCCGCCAGCCTCGTTGCATTCAGCTCACCGAAAAACAAAAGGGGCGGCAGATTACTCTGCCGCCCCTCGATCTCCAGAGGAGATTTTACTTCAGGTTGGTAATCGCGGTCAGGTCAGCCGAGAGCTTGACGATGCCGGTCGCGCCACACCAGTTGGAGCCGGGCGCAATCACGCCGTTGCCCTGGTTGATGTTGGTAACGAAGGCTGCACTCCGGTTCGTGGTGCTGTAGTCGGAGGTGAAGGCGTTGCAGTTACCCTTGGAGAGGTTGGTGTCGGAATAACGCAGGTCCAGCGTGAACACCTTGTAGGTGAAGCCAACACCGATATTCCAGGTGTTGTAGCTCGGCTCAGGAATGCCAGCGGCGAAGTTCGGGAAACCTGCGATCGGAGCGATGCCATAGAAGGCATCCGAGGTGCCGAGCCACTGACGGCCGAATTCGCCGGAGACGTACATGCCCACGCCGGAGGCGCCGAAGGTGGTGCTCGGCGCAGTCCACTTGCCGGTGATCGACGCGTAGTTGCCCCAAGCGCCGAGGTTCAGGAAGTTCGGCGAATAGTACTCGTTGAAGCCGACCGCGAACTGGTCGTTCAGGGTGATGTTCACCTTGCCGTAGACTTCATAGAAGCTGGCGCTCTTCTTGGCGAAATTGCCGTTGAACGGCAGGCCATTGCCGAAACCGAAATCGAGGCCCTGGTTGAAGGCCGCGCAGGAGTTGGTCGTGCCCGGTCCGACGCCACCGAAGCACTGTCCGCCCGGATACAGGTAACCCCAGGCGCCGAAGTCGAAGGCGAACATGCCGATGGTCGGGCGGATACCGCCGTAGATATCGATTTCAGCGGCCGCACGGTTCGGGAACGAGATGCTCTCGCCGGACACACCAACATAGAGCTGCGTGTCTTTGTTGATGTTGTAGCGCGGCTCGAAGTAGGCGGCGACCGAGGCCTTGTGGTTGGACTGGGTGATACCACGGAAGACGTAGTCATTCATCAGCGCCGATCCGAAAGCGATGTCCCAGGGATCGAACGCAGCCGGCGGCGGAGCCTTGACGGCCTTGACGTGCAAATCCGCAGCGAAAGCTGAACCCGAAACCATTGCCAGCGCCGTTGCCAACAAAGCGACTTTCTTCATGACGATCCCCATCACCTTCCAAGACAGTCCCGTTCCGGCGCCCCCAGGGGCAAGCGATAACCGACTGCAACCAAATTCATTAACGTGATTGCAATCTGGTACGCGGCGCCCGGCCCGTGAAGCAAAAAAGTCAAGCATGTGCTGACTTTTTAGGCGTTTTGACCGTTTCAACAAATGTTGTCAGCGGGTGTTGCTTTCCGAGCACAATTTTGGCGGCTTTCGAGCCCTTCAGGATGCCTTTTGGAAGCTGAAAGCAGCGGAAAACAACAGTCGGCAGACAGCGGCTTCGGCGAATCGATTCTCCGTAGAAATCCGGGGTGCCGTGCACAAAAGATACGCTCAAACGAGAAGGGCCGCAGCGGTGCTGTGGCCCTTCGAGTGCGTGTCGCCGGCGGTGACCTAGTGTTGGTCGCCCCCGTTGGACGAACCCCATGACGGGGGTGACGGTTCCGGGGTAGCCCAGCTCGGTGCCGGCGCGGGTTCCGGTGCAGGCGCCGGAGCCGGGGCTGGCGCTGCCGCCGGCTTGGGGGCTGCCGCCTTCTTTTTCTTTGCCGGGCTCTTTTTGGCGACCTTCTTCGGCGCTGCTTTGGCGGCTTTCTTCGCCGATTTCTTCACGGCCTTCTTGGCTGTTTTCTTGGCAGCCTTTTTGGCCTTCTTCGCCGATTTCTTGGCGGTCTTTTTCGACGACTTCTTTGCAGATTTCTTCTTGGCCGCTACGGCCTTCTTGGCCTTTTTAGCCTTCTTGCTTTTCTTACTCTTCTTCCCTTTAGCCATTCGTGGTCCTCCTGTTGCCGCTGGTCCAAAAGCCTGTTGTCGTGTCGGTCGTCGAGCGCGTCGAATAGTCCGTCAGGTTTGATCGTTGCGAGTTGGATCCTCTGAGCATGGTCGTTTCGGAAAACCGGTGCCCGCTATTCCGGATCACGCTCGGGGGCCGATCGATCAGTTCAAATCTCGATCAGTTCAATCCTGCCCCTCTCAATTCAGGTTTTGGACCTCCTGTCGCCCAATCGAGAAGCTCAATGGTGTGCACCACAGGAACTGACGTACCGCCGGCAATTTGAACCATGCACCCAATATTGCCTGCAGCGATCATGTCCGGTTTGACTGTCGCAATATTGGCGACCTTTCGATCGCGCAATCTGCTCGCAATGTCAGGCTGGATGGAGAATGTTGTAGGTCCCCGCCGAACCGCAACACAAATGGCTCTCGGGTACATCTTTCACCACGAATCCATTCTTGGAAAGCAATTCTTTCGGAAGCTGCGTGATTTTCTGTCCGTGCTGCAGCGAACAAGCCGAGTGATAGGCGATCGTTACGTCCCCTCGCTGTGTCGATGGATGAAGATCGAGGCCGGCGAGATACTCGGTGATATCCTTTGCCAGAGCGGATATTTGCGCCGCGGGACCTGCGAATTCGCGATCCTCGCGCAGCATGAAACCGTAGTCCTTGACCACGGTCCCGCAGCCCGATGCGGTCACCAGGATGGCGTCCAGACCGCCTTGTTCCGCTTCCCTTTGCCACACGGTGACGTTGCCCCGCGCCCGCGCCAGCGCATCGCCATCGTGGCCAAGGTGATGGGTCAGCGCGCCGCAGCATTGCTCGTCCTTGACCAGCACGACCTCGATGCCATGGCGCGTCAGAAGGTTGATGGCGGCCTGGTTGATCCGCGGCGCCAGCACCTGCTGGGCGCAGCCTTGCAGCAGCGCGACCCGCCCCTGCCGCTCGCCAACGGCCGGAAAAACGCTTCCGCCTGATGGTCCCGGCGCCGGCAGACGGCCCGGCGCCAGCGCCAGCATCGCCTTGATCCGCCGCAGCAGCGAGGGGGTCGCAGCAGCCTTCGGCGCCGGCAACAAAGCGGCAAACGGCCGGCCCAGCCTTGCGAGGATCATGCTGGCGCGAAACAGCTTTGGCCGCGGCAGCACGAAGGCCAGCACCGCGCGCAGCAGCCGCTCCGGCAGCGGCCGGGAGAAATCCCGCTCGATCCGGACCCGGGCCTGATCGACCAGATGCATGTAGTTCACCCCCGACGGACAGGTGGTCATGCAGGCCAGACAGGAGAGGCAGCGGTCGATGTGCTTGACCACTTCCGGCGTCGGCGGCTTGTCCTTCTCCAGCATCTCCTTGATCAGGTAGATCCGGCCACGCGGGCTATCGAGTTCATCGCCGAGCAGCACATAGGTCGGACAGGTGGCGGTACAGAAGCCGCAATGCACGCAGGCGCGCAGGATTTTGTCGGCTTCGGCGATATCGGGATCGGCGAGTTGGGCGAGCGAGAATTCGGTCTTCATGTCGCAGATCCCCGCGTCAGCCGGCCGCGGTTGAGAATGGCTTTGGGATCGAAGCTGTGGCGCACCCGTTCGCTCAACAGCGCAACCCCGCCTGGTTGCGGGTGGAACACATCGACATTGGACCGGACCAGTTCGGACGCCCGGATCAGCATGGCGTGGCCACCGGCGGCTTCGACGCGCTGGCGCACCAGCGCCGCCTGCGCGTCCGGCTTGGGCGGCAACGCCGCCCAGATCAGGCCGCCACCCCAATCGTAGATCACGTCGCCCCCGGTATCGCGCGCCAGCGCCTGGCCAAGGGCGCCGCCGGCAGCCGGCGGACAGACGATCCGCCACACCGGCCAGGCGCCGAGCGCACCGCGCGCCGCGAACGGCTCGATATCGCGGATCGCGCGCCAGGCCGCGGCGGAGGCCGCATCCGGCAACATCTCCACCGCGCCAAAGGACGCGAGTGACTTGGACAGGGAACCGGCGCGATCCGCGACCGAAGCGGCAATGCCTTCCAGCCGGATCAGCGTCACTGCCTGGCCCTGAGAGGCGAGGCTCTTAGACCCCAAGTTAGACCCCAAGTTAGACCCCAAGTCCGCCAGCGCGCCGTTAGCCGGCCGGAACGCCGAATTCGGCAGATGCGCCGCGCCCGAGACGTCGAAGGGCGAGCCAAG
>WNFM01182865.1_pt1 | contig 12396 bp, 12 predicted proteins | sample 5400271 | NCBI WGS metagenome assembly WNFM01 (sample SAMN13153352, study PRJNA577476) | soil metagenome | isolation source: 60 cm saprolite on Douglas fir-dominated hillslope | place: USA:California | collected 2013-09-17 | reverse complement strand
AAAGCGCGGCTTCGCCGCGGCTGGCGTCGCCTGCGCGCTCTTCATCCCGGGATTCTTGCTTGCCGCCCACCAGCCGGTCTCCGCAATGGCGTGGAACGATCTGCGGCCGTTCGTGCCGCTCACGAGCCTCTCATTCGCCGGACGCTACGCCTCGCTGCTACTCAATCCACCGATGTCCCTGGTCATCGTCTCGCTGGTCGTGTTACTGGCCGGGGTCGCGCGGGCGTGGCGCTTTGCGCCCTATGTCCTGATCCCGGCGGCCATGGTGCTCGCCTTCGCCGCCTTCGGACGAGCCGTCTACTTTCCGGCGCGGTTCGAGTCGGTCCTGGCCTTTCCGCTCATGCTCTGGCTGGGGACCTCGCTGGTGCAGTGGACCCGCCCGTTGCGCCTGGCCATCGCCGCGGCACTGCTGTCGATCGGCGCCTTGGTGATCGCCGGCGGCACCCTCGACCATCTGCACCGGCCGCTCGAAGGATGCGTGGCCGGAGCGCTCTTCATTCGCGACCATGTCGCCCCGGGGACGCCCGTCGTGGCCAGCGCCTACTGCTATCTCTACGCGACGTCCGTGCTCGGCCCCCGTGTGGAGGCATTTCCACGCGAACAGGCATTGCATCCTGGCTGGTGGCGGCCGATGGAAGCGGCCGAAGAGTCCGGCGCTTTGCGAGACCTTCCGCGTGGCGAGTTCGTCTGGCTGGGCGAGGTCGTGCTGCCGGAGCGGCGCCTGCTCGAGCGCAATCGAACGCTCCTCGGCGCTGTTCACGTGGATGGCGGAACCGTCCTCTTGCGAGTCGGGCCGATTACGTTACACTGAGCACCCTGCATGCCTCATTTCATCACTGACAAATGTATCGGTTGTGGCGTCTGCGAAGTGAAGTGCCCCACGAACACCATCTGGGGCGCGGCCCGCGGCATGTACTACATCCACCCCGAGCGCTGCATCGACTGCTCGGTCTGCGGCATCTACTGCCCGGTCGATGCCATCCAGAACCAGCATGGCGATCTCATTCCCCGCGTGAAGCCGAAGGAGATCCCCAAGGCTGAGGTCATCAAGGAGCTCTGCACCGGCTGCGAGTTCTGCGTCGACATCTGCCCCTTCGAATGCATCAAGATGATCGACCCGGACGACGAGACCCTGGCGAACCACTACAAGATCGCCTTCGTCGAGAAGAACAAGTGCGTGGCCTGCCGGCTCTGCGAGAGCGTCTGCGACAAGGACGCCATCGTCGTCCCCGAGGCGCCGACGCAGCTCAAGGGCTACCTGCCGGACTTCGTCGTGCTCGGAACCGGGAGGTAGGGAATGTGAAATGTTGACTGTTGACTGTTGACTGTTGAATGCCACCGCGCGCAATTCAACGTTCAACATTCGCCATTCAACATTCGCCATTTCTCGTTCCAGGATGACCGAACCGACCACCGACATCCCGAAGGAATCGCCCAAAAACATCCTCTTCCAGTTCGTCCTCTTCCCCCTCGGCATCGTCTGCGTCGGCGTGGCCATCTTTCTCATCTTCGGCCGTCTGGCCAGCGAGGAGCACGCCATTCCCGACTACCTCAATCAGATCCGGGCCGGCTCCTCGCACGAGCGGTGGCAGGCGGCCTATCAGCTCTCCAAGTCCCTCAAGCGCGGCGAGGCGAATCGAAGAACGACGATCCACGTATCCGGCAGTACCTGTCGATGGTGCTCGGCACGATCGGCGACCGCCGCGCCACGCCCCTGCTGATCGAGGCCCTCAACGACCGCGAGACCGAGACGCGACTCTACGCCCTCATCGCTCTCGGCGAGTTGAAGGATCCGACCTCCGTGCCGAGCATCGTCGAAGCGACCCGAGACGGTGACAAGGACGTGCGCAAGACCGCCTTCTACGCCCTCGGAGAGATTCGCGACCCGCGCGCCGTCGACGCCCTCGTCGCCGGCCTCGAGGATCGGGTGCCGGACGTCCGCTGGAACGCCGCCATCGCCCTGGCCCAATTTGGCGATCGGCGTGCCGCCCCCGTGCTGCGCACCATGCTCGATCGCACCATGCTCGACCGCGTCGCCGGCATTCGCGAGGACCAGAAGGAGGACGCCATGATTGTCGCCCTGACCGTCTACCCGAAGCTGGTGGGCGCCGAGGCTCGGCCGGAGCTCCAGAAGATCGCCGGGAGCGACCCAAGCCTGCGCGTGCGGGATGCGGCGAAGCAGGCGCTAGGGGCGGTTCGGTGATCTTCTTTTGAAAGACGCTTGACGATTGCAGAACAGAGCGCTCGTACGTTTCGCGGCGCGCTAGGAAACCCCGCGAGTGTTGGTGCGCTGACGTCCGCGCCACAACCCTCTCCCACCGGGAGAGGGTTGACCACACCCGCGGCAGGCAAGCGAACATTTCTCCTGACTCGTACGCTCGGGGCGCAGCCGGAAACCCGCGCCCTGCACACCTTCGCTTTTCCCCTACTTGCTGCTCGCCGCGAGGCTTCTCCCCATGCTCACGAAACGCCGTCTTCCCTGTCACCTTTTTCGTTGACAGTGCTCACCTGATATCCGATAGTAGGCGGGCCGTTTGGCGAGCTTGTTCGGGTTCTTCACAAACTCGGATGTCTGATCAAATCACCCCATATTCGGTGACCCCGAAGACTCCCCTCGCAGGGAGTGCTGCAGCGGACATCCGCGAGCAGGGAGAGATCACCCGACGCGACTTTCCGTGGGTTCTGACCGGCGCCTGGGTCATGCTCACCGCGGCCCTCGGGGGCCTGACCGCCATCCTCGGCCGCTTCCTCTTTCCCAACGTCCTCTTCGAGCCGGTGCAGAAGTTCAAGGCCGGCCAGCCAGCCGATTACTCGGTCGGCGAAGTGGACGAGCGCTGGAAGGACAAGTACGGGATCTGGCTGGTGCGGACCGAAGAGGTCATGTACGCCCTGATCACCGTCTGCACCCACCTCGGCTGTACGCCGAACTGGCTGGCATCCCAGAACAAATTCAAGTGCCCCTGCCATGGCAGCGGCTATTACCGCACTGGTGTCAACTTCGAGGGCCCGGCCCCCCGGCCACTCGAGCGTGCCAAGATTTACGTCGACGTGGCCGATGGCCAGATCGTCGTCGACAAATCGAAGCAGTTTCACCAGGAACGTGGGGAGTGGATTGATCCGGAATCGTTCATAAAGGTTTAGCTTTTGAGGCTCTTAAGCTCACGAGCTCTGCAGGGGACCGCTTCCCCTCGAGAGCTCGAAAGCTAAACAAGCTCAATCGCTTAGGGAGCTGAATGGCGAACCTGACCGCGCTCAAGGATGGCATCGTCAACTCGCAGGTGTGGAAGTCGATCTTCCGCGTCGGCGTCCCCAACACGAATCGCAAGCGCGTGCTGGCCGTCCTCGGCTCATTGATCCTCCATCTGCATCCGGTCAAGGTGCGCCGCTCGGGTGTGCGCATGAGCTACACCTGGTGCATGGGCGGTACCTCGTTCTTCCTCTTCCTCGTGGAGACGGTCACGGGGCTGCTGCTGATGTTCTACTACCGCCCGACCATCGAATACGCCTTCACCGACATCATGGACCTGCGCGAGCAGGCGCCGTTCGGGATCATGCGCGAGATGCACCGCTGGGGTGCGCACGCCATGGTCATCGCCGTCTGGCTGCACATGTTCCGCGTCTTCATGACGGGCTCCTACAAGCCCCCCCGCGAATTCAACTGGAACGTCGGCGTGATCCTCCTCGTACTCACGCTGCTCCTCTCCTTCACCGGCTACCTGCTGCCGTGGGATCAGCTCGCGATCTGGGCCATCACGGTCGGCTCGAACATGGCTCGCGCCTCTCCCGGTGCAGGGAATGAGGGACCCATGTCGGGCCTCATCAAGTTGGGCGACATCCGACTGATCCACGCCGGCGACGACGCGCGGTTCGCCCTCATCGGCGGCCGTTCGATCGGTCCCTCGACCCTGCTCCGCTTCTACGTGCTGCACTGTGTGGCCATCCCCCTGGCGGCAGGGTTCCTCATGGCCATTCACTTCTGGCGCGTGAGGAAGGACGGGGGGATCTCAGGTCCACTATGAGCTTCGTCTTCATCAAGGACTTCGTCAACGTTCTATCCGCGGGGTCGATCTCGTTCCTGCTGCTGTCCTCGATCTTTGCCTTCCTCCTCTACTTCAACCTCTCCGGCGGCACGCTGAAGTCGAAGGCCGGCGGGGCCTTCATCGGCTTCGGCGTGCTCCTGCTGGTGGTGGGCGTGGTCGTCCGCCCCCTGCTCTACCTCGGCGTGGCCTACTTCCTGGTCATGTTCGGCCTGGCCCATCTCGGAGGCCGGATTTGGGATGCGAAGGTCGGCCTGCGCGTGGGGATCGGTGCCGCGGCCGCGTTCGGCGCATCGATGCTCGATCCGAACTTCTTCCTGATCGCCGCGAAGCCCGACAACGTCCCCATCGTGGCCATGATCTTCATGCTCGGATTCTTCACCTGGCTGGCACTCCGGAAGGCCTATCTCAACGACGTTCAGACCGCCGTCGGCGGCATTCCGTGGGAGAAGACGGAGTCGGACGAGAAGCTGTTCACCTGGCCCGACCTCGTCTACACCGAGATGCTCTGCATGATCATCCTGACGGTGATCATGGTCGTCTGGTCGGTCGGGCTCCGCGCGCCGCTGGAAGAAGCGGCCAATCCGACCTCCTCGCCCAACCCTGCCAAGGCGCCGTGGTACTTCCTGGGCCTGCAGGAAATGCTCGTCTACTTCGACCCCTGGCTGGCGGGCGTGGTCCTGCCGACACTGATCATCGTCGGCCTCATGGCCATCCCGTACATCGACACGAACCCGAAGGGAAACGGCTACTACTCGTTCCGTGACCGCAAGTGGGAAATCGGTGTCTTCCTCTACGGATTCCTCGTGCTCTGGTCCTTCCTCATCATCACCGGCACGTTCCTGCGCGGCCCGAACTGGAACTTCTTCGGCCCCTACGAATACTGGGATCCGAACAAGCTCGTGCCGCTGGTCAACGTCGACCTCTCGGAGTTGATCTGGGTGAAGGCCCTCGGCATGCCCTTGCCGAAGCTCTGGATCATCCGGGAGATGTTCGGCATTGCCTTCTGCCTGGCATACCTCGCCATGCCGCCGCTGCTGGCAGCGAAGCCGTTCCGCCGCTTCTATCTGAAGATGGGAGCGGCTAGGTATTACGTCGGCGCCTACCTCTTCCTGATCATGATGTCGCTGCCGATCAAGATGGTCCTGCGCTGGCTGTTCAACCTCAAGTACATCGTTCACATCCAGGAGATCTTCTTCAATGTGTAGCGTTCGCCGTAGGGCACGACCGCGTCGTGCCGAACCCTCGTATGTGGCAGCCGACCACAGGGTTCGGCACGACGCGGTCATGCCCTACGAGCGCGACGGGGATGCGAATCGATGAAGCCAACCGAGCCCATTCCGCACAACTACTCCATGCGGAGTCTGAACTGGATCTTCCTCTGGTCCAGCGTGGTGCTGCTCGCCGTGACCGCTCTGATGGTCGGCTACGACTACTTGCGCGGTTGGAAGTGGTTCCAGCTCGAGTTCATGCGCATGCAGCGTGACCGCATCACCCAGGACATGCAGCGGGCCGAGCAGGACGAGAACGGTACGCAGCTCACCAGTCTCGACCGGTCGCCCGTCACCGCGACCAGTACATCCTGGCGCAGAAGGACTTCGATGCCTGGGAAGGGGAGCACTACCGGGCGGATCAGGACTATCGCTTCGGCAAGGCCACGCTCGATGCGCAGCGCTACAACGCCGAGACCTCGACCGTGCAGCATCGCGCCGATGCGAAGCAGCAGCAGGCCGAGTACGAGCGGCTGACGAAGCATGTGAATGAGCTGCAGCTTCGTCTGCAGGAGGTGACGCGCAGGCGCGAAGCCTCGAAGGCGAACGTCGACCAGTGGCTGGTGAAGATCAAGGATGCCGAGGACAAGAGGAAGGAGCTCACGGCCTCGGTCGACCTGCTCAACAAGCAGCTCGCGGCAGTTGACATGAAGCCGTTCAGTCCGAACTGGATACTCAACCAGCCGATGCTCGACTTCGTCAACCCCACGCTGAAGATCGATCAGGTGGTTCTGCCCGATCTGATGATCGACATGAACTACATGAATGTGCCGCGCGTCGACCGCTGCATGACCTGCCACCGGGCCATCGATCGTCCCGGTTGGGAGTCGAAGGCCGAGGCCGCGCGAATGTCGCAGGACATCCAGCAGAAGCTCGACGCCTTCCAGATCGCGCCCGACAAGCGCAAGGATGCGGAAGACCAGCTCGCCCAGCTCAAGCGCGTGCAGGACGCTCCGAACGACACCCTCAATCCGTGGCGGACGCATCCCAAGCTCGATCTCTTCGTCGGCTCGGCGTCGCCCCATCCGATCCTCGAATATGGTTGCACCGTTTGCCATCGCGGCCAGGACCGGGCCACGGAGTTCGGCCGCGCCGGCCACACGCCGGCCAGCCCGAAGATGGAACACCGCTGGAAAGAGGCCACTCTCTACTTCTTCCCCTGGAGCAACGATTTCGAGAAGCGTCACTGGGGCTACGAAGAGAACGAGTTCGTAGAGACACCGATGTACCCGCGGCATTACTACGAAGCGGGCTGCATGAAGTGCCACTCCGGTCAGATCGGTGTCGATCGTAGCGATGACATCACCAAGGCTACGCAGACGATCGAACTGTACGGCTGCTATGCCTGCCACAAGATCAATAGCTGGCGCTTCACCGACCTCCGCAAGCCTGGCCCGGACCTCACCGGCATCGCCGAGAAGACAAACCCACAGTGGGCAATCCGCTGGATCAGCGAGCCGCACAAGTTCCGCTCGACGACGCGTATGCCGTCGTTCTTCTACCAGCGCAACATGGTCGATCCGGCCATCGTCCCGGAACCGGAGCGCACCCAGAACGTCAAGTTCCAGGACGCCGAGGTCAATGCCATCGTCAGCTACCTGTTCGAGAAATCGACGCACCGCCCCTGGCAGCAGCCCGGTGCCGGTGACGCGGCTCATGGCAAGCAACTCGTCGAGAGCGTTGGCTGCATGGGCTGCCATGTCTCGACCGAGCAGGTGAAGGATGAGAAGAGCGGGCAATTCCGTCTGGCCAAACGCGAAGACTTCCCGCTGGAGCGCAACTACGGCTTCAACCTGATGGGTGTCGGGACGAAGACCAGCGCGGCGTGGGTCTACAACTGGGTGAAGAACCCGAAGGGCTACTACGCCGAGGCGCCGATGCCGTCGCTGCGGCTGAGCGACCAGGAAGCGGCCGACGTCACGGCCTACCTGATGACGCTGCAGAAGCCCGGCTTCCTCGACATGCCGGTCCGGCAGCCCGACCCGAACGCGGTACACGATCTCGCCAAGGGCTACCTCATCAACACGCTCACCGATCGCGACGCCGAGGCCAGGTTGCAGAGGATGTCGATGCACGACCAGCTCGTGTATCTCGGCCAGCGCTCCATCGAGAAGTACGGTTGCTACTCATGCCACAACATCAAGGGGTTCGAGGGTCTCAAGCCCATCGGCACCGAGCTCACCCTCGAAGGCTCGAAGGCCCTGCACCTCTTCGACTTCGGCTTCATGTCCGAGCATCGCTACGGCCACGAGGACGGCACCGAGGAGCACATCATCCATACGACGCCGTCGTGGATCTACAACAAGGTCCGCGCCCCGCGCATCTATGACGACCACAGGACAAAGTCGTACAACGACAAGCTGAAGATGCCGAACTTCCACCTCTCCCGCGAGGAAGCCAGACTCATCACGATGGTGGTCCTCGGCCTGACCAAGGAGAAGGTGACCGCGAACCGTCTGGCCGCTCAGGACGCGCACATGCGGTTGATCGAGGAGGGGCGGAAACGCGTGTCGCAGCACAACTGCCGCGCGTGTCACGTCGTCGATGGACGCGGACGGGCCATCGAGTCGACCATCGCCGACGCCAACTTCCTGCCGCCGAACCTTTCCCCCGAGGGCGCCCGCGCGCAGTCGCCATTCCTGTTCAATTTCCTCAAGGATCCAACGACCATGAAGATCCGGCCGTGGGTGAACGTCCGGATGCCGACCTTCCATCTGACCGATGAAGAAGCGAATACGCTCGTGACCTTCTTCGCCGAGGAGGGGAGGGCCCAGCAGTGGGACACGAAACAGAACGAGACGCCTGCGCCGCAGAACGTGGCCATCGGCAAGGCCGTCTACACCATGTTGCGCCGCCGGTGCCGAACACGGCCGACTCGACCTCGCTGGCGCCGAACCTCACCCTGGCCCGCGTGCGCCTGCGCCACGAGTGGATCCCTGACTGGATCAGACGTCCTAACGAGATGATTCCCAACACCCGCATGCCGACGAACTTCCCGCGCGACGCGGCTACGGGCGGGTTCCAGTCGCCGCTGGCCATGGCCATCGACACGCCCGCGTTCGCGCAATACAAATCCTCGCTGCTGCCGCTCTTCAACAACGACCAGAAAGAACTGAGACGCACGATGGGCGATGCCGTCGCCCTGACGAACTATCTCCGCGACTACATCTGGAGCATCGGCATCACGCAGATGCGTGCCGCGCGCCCCGATGGATCGGCCACGCCGATGCCCATGCCGGAAACGCCGGCCGCACCGGTTCCAGCCATGAAGTCGGGGAGACGCGAAGGACAGGCGCCCTCGCCCGTCGAAACAGCTCAACAAACCTCGGGACAGGCGGGGGCGCCTGCCTTCCATTAGAAACGGAGAAACGATTTCATGAAGAAGTTTGTAACCATCCTCTTTGCATCCACCGTCATCCTCTCTCTCGCAAGAGGGCGAGGACGACGTCACCCAGACGCAGACCGCGGCCGCCGGCACGAGCGGGACAGCCGCTCCCACGACCGCGGCAACGGCCACGGCCGCGGCGGCGGTATCTCCGGACGCGGCCACGGTTACCGGCACCGTGAAGTTGGCCGGGGTAGCTCCGAAGATGAACGCCATCCCGATGGGCGCTGATCCGTACTGCCAGTCGCAGCACTCCACTCCGGCGACCGAGGAAGATGTCATGGCCGGTCCGGGCGGTGAGCTCGCCAACGTCTTCGTCTACGTCAAGAATATCAGCGGGAACTTTCCCCCGCCGTCCACGCCGGTCGTGCTCGACCAGAAGGGCTGCCAGTACCACCCGCATGTCAACGGCATCCAGGTCGGTCAGGCGCTGCAGATCAAGAATGACGACGCCACGCTGCACAACGTACACGCCTTGCCGAACGTGAACTCGCAGTTCAACGAAGGCCAACCCGTGCAGGGGATGGTCTCGACCAGGAAGTTCGACAAGGCGGAGATGACGCCGTTCAAGATCAAGTGCGACGTTCACGGCTGGATGCGCTCGTACATGGCGGTCATGCCGCACCCGTTCTATGCCGTATCGGCCGACAACGGCACCTTCACGATCCCCAACCTGCCTCCGGGCAACTACACGATCGTGGCGTGGCATGAGAAGTATGGCCAGACCGAGCAACAGGTAACCGTCGGCGCGAAAGAGTCGAAGGCAATCAGTTTCAGCTTCAAGGGATAAGCAGCTCCGAGGTAGACGCGGAGGAGACTCGTGGCCATACGACGACAGGTTCGGATCGGGAAGCAGTGGGTCGATTACAAGGACGTCCTCGCCGCGCAGCGCGAGGCCGAGCTTGTGGATCGCAACGAGCGCATGCGCGCCGAGCGTCACCAGTTGCCGTGGTACCGGCGCTGGCTCTTCTCGACCGATCACAAGGTCATCGGGATGCAGTACGGTTTCACTGCGCTCTGCTTCCTGCTCTTCGGGTTCAGCCTGATGATCCTCATGCGCCTGCAGCTCGGCTGGCCGGGCCAGTCGTTCGCGGCGCTGAAGCTCCTGGGCGAAGGGCGCGCACCGGGCGGTATCCTGCTGCCCGAGGCGTATAACCAGCTCGGGGCCATGCACGGCACGATCATGGTCTTCCTGGCTATCGTGCCGTTGGCTGTCGGCGCCTTCGGCAACTACGTCGTACCGCTGCAGATCGGTGCGCCCGACATGGCCTTCCCGCGGCTCAACATGATCAGCTACTGGGTCTATGCGCCGGGCGGCGTGATCATGCTGCTCAGCTTCCTCGACCCCGGCGGTACGGCCAACTCCGGCTGGACGTCCTATCCGCCGCTGTCGGTCATCGCCAACCGTGGGCAGACTTTCTGGCTCGTCGGGATGATTTTCCTCATCACGTCGTCGCTACTCGGCTCGGTCAATTTCATCGTCACGATTGTGCAGTTGCGTGCCAAGGGCATGCACTTCATGCGCTTCCCCTTCTTCGTGCACGCGCAGCTCGTGACGTCGTTCCTCCTGCTGCTGGCCTTCCCGCCGCTCGAGGCGGCCGGCGTGCTGCAGCTCATGGACCGCGTGGCCGGGACGAGCTTCTTCATGCCCAGCGGCCTTGTCGTCAGCGGCGTCGTGCAGCCGTATGCCGGCGGCGGCAACCCGCTGCTTTGGCAGCACCTCTTCTGGTTCCTGGCCCACCCCGAGGTCTACGTCCTCATTCTGCCGGCACTCGGCATCGTGGCCGAGATCATCGCCAACAACACCCGCAAGCCGCTGTGGGGCTACAAGTCGATGGTGTACGCCGCCGTCTTCCTCGGCTTCATGTCCTTCGTCGTCTGGGCGCACCACATGTTCCTGACCGGCATGGGTATAACCATCAACGCGTTCTTCCAGACCACCACGATGATCATCTCCATACCGTCGGTGATCATCCTCAGCGCGCTGTTTCTCTCGCTGTACGGCGGGTCCATCCGCTTCAACACACCGATGCTCTTCGCCCTGGCGTTCCTGCCGATGTTCGGTATCGGCGGACTGACCGGGCTACCGCTCGGACTAGCCGCTGCCGACCTCCATCTGCACGACACCTACTACGTCATCGGCCACTTCCACTACGTCGTGGCGCCGGGGACGATCTTCGCGATGTTCGCCGGGATCTATTACTGGTTCCCGAAGATCAGCGGCCGGAGGCTGAACGAGAAGCTCGGTAAGATCCACTTCTGGGGCTCCTTCCTCTGCATCAACGGCATCTTCTTCCCGATGTTCGTGCAGGGGCTGGCCGGCGTCTCGCGGCGGCTGTACGACGGCGGGTTGCAATATGAGCACGCCAAGGTCATCGCCGCGCAAACGAATCCGTTCATGTCGCTGTCGGCCATCGGCCTCCTGGCCTTCCAGCTTCCCTTCATCGCCAACTTCTTCTACAACGCCATCCTCGCGCTGCTCGGACATCGCAGCAGCGAGGCGAATCAGAATACGTGGGACGCCACCACACTCGACTGGGCGGCCACGACCTCACCGCCCCTCGGCCATGGCAACTTCGAAGTGATGCCGGTGGTTTACCGCGGGCCGTACGAATACAGCGTGCCCGGCGCCACAGCCGAATTCATCCCCCAGCATGTGGAGGCCGAAGCGCCACCCGCTCCCGCCGGCGGCGGCATGCTGCCGGACGTCGCCGTCGCACAGAAGGAGATCTGACCAATGGATGCCCACGCGATCGACGCCGCTCCCGGACACGCTGACGACCACGGTCATCACGAGCTGGAGATCCCGTATGCCGTGTATCCCCGCCCCGACACGGGCCTCTACAACGGCAAACTTGGGATCTGGCTCTTTCTGGCCTCGGAAGTAATGCTGTTCGGCGCGCTCTTCTCGACGCTGATCCTGTTGCGCACGGGTGCGGCACACTGGCCGCGCGGTTTTGATCAGTCGGAGGCCGGAGGGCAGTTGAACGTTCCGTTGGCGACGCTCAACACGTTCATCCTCATCGCTTCGTCCGTCACCGTGATCATGGCCTGGTCGCACTTGCGCCTCGGCGACCTGCGCAAGGGGAAGAGGTTCATCGGCCTCACCCTTCTCTGCGCGCTGGGGTTTCTGGTGATCAAAGCCTTTGAGTACTCCACGAAGTTCCACCACCACCACTTCCCGAAGACGAACAACTTCTACGCCACCTACTTCGTGATGACGGGCCTGCATGGCCTGCACGTGCTCGGCGGCGTGGCGGTCTTCCTCTACTTCCTCACTCCGAAGGGTCTGAAGATGTGGGAGAAGAATCAGCAGCAATACACGAATCGCGTCGAGGTCACGGGCCTGTACTGGCACTTCGTCGACCTGGTATGGATCTTCCTGTTCCCGACGCTCTATCTGCTGTAGGAGGCGTGATGACGACGACACCCCAACCTCAGGAGAGCCAGCCGGTGACGGATCACGGCCACGCCGCGGTGGCCGATGCACACGCCCAGCACCACACGCCGGAACAGATCCGCGCTGAGATGCGCGTCTACATCTACGTGTTCCTGGCGCTCGGTGTGCTGACCGGCGTGACGGTCGGCGTCTGCTATGGTCTGGACCTTCCCGTGCACTACGCGATCATGGTGGCGATGGTAGTGGCGGTCATGAAGGGCGCGCTCGTGGCCTGTTTCTTCATGCACCTGATCTCGGAGAGGA
>WNFM01305768.1_pt1 | contig 12398 bp, 11 predicted proteins | sample 5400271 | NCBI WGS metagenome assembly WNFM01 (sample SAMN13153352, study PRJNA577476) | soil metagenome | isolation source: 60 cm saprolite on Douglas fir-dominated hillslope | place: USA:California | collected 2013-09-17 | reverse complement strand
ACAAGTTCCTGCAGCATCTCCACAGAGCATTTCACGCCAGCCTCTATCACCATCCCCCGCGTAACCGTATAAAAACTTTTCAGATTGCGCGCCGCTTCTCCCCCGCGCTCGTGATCCAGCACGCCCTGCAGCTCTCCGATTATCGTCAGCGCGTGGTTCAGGCAGTTGACGCGATTCTCGATCTGTCCCTCGCCAATCGCCGCGATGGCACCGCGAAAGTCGCGAAGAATTCTGTCGTAGAGCGCCACGACCTGGCCGACGGAGGATGCGGCGTAGGCCGTGGACTGTTGATAGGCGGCAGCGCTATCACGTGTGTTCATTTTACGCTCGCTAATTGCTGTGAAATCTGGCTTTCCAAAAGTGGCAATTCCTGCAAGGTGGTGTTCACCTGCGAATACACGTTGGTGAGATTCCTCTGTTGAACCGCCAATGCCGCCTGCAGGTCGGCGACTTGCGATGTTATGCCCTGGGATGTGCTGCTTATGCTTTGTGCATCGAGAGTAAGGATGCCATTGCCAGGACCGTTAATGTTGGAGAGCACCGTTGAGAGATTCTGCGAAAACCCGGTAGTGGTATTCTGCAAAAGATTTTGCACAGCGGAGAAGTTGCTGGAGAGAGCCGACGAAAGTTTGCCGCCGTCCACGGAAAGAGTGCCGTCGTTGTTGAAATTGACGCCGATGCTGGCGAGGTTGACGATGCCGCTGTTTCCCGAGATGGAGTAGGAGAGCGCGCCGAGCAACTGGTTTTGAACGTCGCGCAGGGAATTGTCGGCTTCCAGCGGTCCCCCGCCACTGCCGTCGGAGGCGACATTGAATTGCGAATTGATCTCGGCAATAACGGTGTTGTAGGCGCTGACCAGGTTGTTGATTGCAGAGGTTGCCTGCGTACTATCGGGATTCACGTTTACGGTCACCGGCGTGGATGGTGATGGAGACCCCAGGCTGAGTGTGACGCCGTTGATCACGTTGCTGACGGTGTTGCTTGCGCTGCTGATGGGAATTCCGTCCACCACCAGGGATGCGTTCGTTCCCGTTACCGCCTTGGCGAAACTCAGCCCCGTCGTATTTCCGGAGACGGTGACATCTCCCGGCGCGCCGGACGCCGTGCTGACCAGCGCCAGACGGTAGCCGTTCGAATCCTGAATCACACTGGCGCTGACGCCGATGCCCTGATTGTTGATCGTCTCGGCGAGTTGGCTCAGCGTGTTGTTCGTGGAATCGACCGTAACGTTAGCGGCGGCATTGGACCCCACCTTGACCTGGAATGTTCCCGCGGCAATGGTCGAGGTGCTGGTGGTAAGCGCCCCGGTGTAATAAGAGGAAGTGGTTGCCAGAGAATTGACAGTAATAGAGTGGGAACCAGGTGTGGCTGTGCTGGAAGCGGTGGCGTTGACCACCGCGGAGTTGGAAGACGTCGCCACCTGGGAGCTGAGGACTCCCAATGGGTCCTTCAAGGCAAATACGGCATTGTCGAGATTGGAAAGATCGGTGCTGATTTTCGTGATTTCCGCGGATTGCGAATTCAGGCTGGTTTGCTGGTTCTGCAACGTTGTAATGTTGGCTTGCTGGCTGGCAAGCGCAAATTGAACGAACTGCTGAACGTTAATGCCTTGCCCGAAACTGGACGTTCCGCTGCTGGATCCGGTATTGGCCAGCGATCCCGTCAGCGATGACAAAGAATTTGTTGTGGACATTATTTTAGCTCCTCAGGCCTTTACTTCGATGTGGGGTGTGGCATTGGACTCCTCTTTCTTCTTCAGGTAGTCCTCAATCCCCTGGCTGACATCCCGCACTTCCTTCGCCGGCACTTCCACAATTTCCTGGCCCGAATGCGCGTCGGCAACGACGTAGTAAATCCGCCCATTCGAATCCCGTCGAAAGGTCACGTCAGTCTGCCGTTGCGCCGGGGTGACGATCGCCGTCTCTGCCGCCGCGGATGCTTTTTCAACCGTGCTGACCGTGGTCGAAGTTGTCGAAACGCGTTGGCTGTTCAGCTGGTTGCTGGCCGTGCTCGGCGGTTCCGGGGCCCCGGGTGCCTGATCTGGTGAAACTTTCATGGCTTCCTCCTACAGCGGTTTAGGCGGAACCCTCGAGAGGGTCCCGCCCGCCGCCGTGCTCTTAACTTGCCGCCATTTATTGCAGCAGCTTGAGAATGCTTTGCTGCGCCGAGTTCGCCTGCGCCAGTGCCGAGATACCGGACTGGTTCAGGATGCTGAATTCGGACAGGTTGGTGACCTGCTGCGGGATATTCGCAGCAGTGATCTGGTCCTGGGCCGCTGTCAGGTTCTGCACCTGAGAGTTGATAACGTTCACTGCGGACTGCAACCGGTTGACTCCCGCGCCGATCGTGCCGCGGATGCCCGCGACGTTGGCGATCGCTGAGTTGATGTCCGCCAGGGCGGTCGTCGCGTTTCCCGATGAAGTGAGGTTATCGGTTGCGAAGCTGACGGTCGACCCGTTGTAGCTGATGGAATTGGACGCCAGCGACCCGACGGTGACCGAAATCGTGTTGTTGGCCGCTGCGGAGCTTGCATCGGTCAGGAAGATGTTCGTGGAGGTCGCCGTGAAGACCGACGTGCCGTTGAACGTGGTGCTGCTGCCTATGCGGTCAATTTCCGCCTTGATCTGCGTGAATTCGGCGTCCAGCGCGGTGCGTTGCGAATTGCCCACCGTGCCGTTCGCGGACTCCGTAGCCAGCGTGATGGCGCGGTTGAGAAGCGTGGTAACCTGCGCGAGAGCGCCGTCTGAGACCTGCAGTGCGCCAACGCCGTTCTGCGCGTTGTTCGCCGACTGGGTCAAAGCCGTCACGTTCGCTTGCAAGCCGTTCGCAATCGCGAGGCCTGCCGCGTCATCCGCGCCAGTATTGATGCGGGAACCGGAAGAGAGCTGGAACAACGTGTTCTGCAGCTTTGTCTGGGTGCCCTGCAACTGATTCTGTGCCGCCAATGCCGCGATATTATTTAGAAGACTGATTGCCATGGTAAGGCTCCTTTCGTTGCTTGTTATTCCGCTTGGCGTCCGAGGAGCCTTTGGTGCGCCCGGTCTAACTTTTCATCTCCGGGTGGCTCGCACGTCGCTACGGGTCAGCCAACGTACTCACCCTGTATATCGGCTCTACAGCGAAAGGCTTTACCGCTATTAACTCATTGTAAATAAAGTGTTTAGCTTGCCCGCACCGCTGAGGCATGAAAAATCTCGTCCAGTGCGCGGGTCAACGGGGCATTCCCAGGGTATGCCTGGAGGCCCAGCTCCAGGGCCCGCGACGATCGCTGCCAGTTTCGTAGTTGCGCCCACAAGCTCGCAGTGCGCAGGTAATCGGCGGGCAGCAACCCTTCCACGCGCAACAGCTTTTCGTCCGCTGCCTGCGCCGCCTCCTCCAGCCGATTAAGAAAGACCAATCCAAGAATCAGTCCTTCGTGCAGCTCCGCAATTTGCGGGGTAACAGCCAGTTCGCTCCGCAGTCGAGCCAGTCCCTTTTCCGCTTTACTTGATCGGATCGTCGCCAGGCAAAGTTTGGGCAGCACCCCCGGGGTTCCGCTTTGGCGCTTCAACGCGGCTTCGTAACATGCGCGCGATTCGTCGAATTCCCCCAGATTGTAATAAGCATCGCCGCGAGTTTCCGCAACCACCGCGGTCTTGTGCCCGGCTTGGTCCGCCTGCCTCAGAAAGTTCAACGCATCTTCGTAATCGCCCATGCGGAAGATGGTGAGCCCCAGGAAGAACCAGGCCACCCCGGCGGACGGGTTCAATTCGCATGCGTGTGAAAAAAGAGTCCTCGCATCCGGCAGATTTTTGTATTGCTCCAACTCCAACAAGCCCAGCTCAAAATGCGCCTGCCAGTCCTTCGGAAATTCCCGAAGCTTCTGCCGGCCCATTTGCCGGTAGACTTCGTTCTTCTTGGCTTTCGTGGCGGCGTCAATTACAAATCCGAAATGATGAATGTAAAAGTTTGCCCGGCCCAGCGTGCCGCGCATTTCTCGGATCCGCGGCCCCACACTTTCGTGGACCCGGCCGACGAACTGAACTTCCGGCGACCTCCGGAACAGTCGGATATTTTCATGCTCGACGAATGCCGGGTACATTGCAGCAGAGGGCAGCAGGGAATCGTTGGGCTTAGGGGCCTCGTCCCAGATGCGTTCATTTACGCCATTGACGTAGTTTCGAATCGTGACCTGAAAACCGGCCGCGGATTTATTTTCTAGCAATGCCGGAATCCGCGCGGCTGTCGCGGCGTCCAGCTGCTCGTCGGCATCCAGAGAAAGAATCCAGTCCCCGGTTGCTTCGGCCAGCGCCCGGTTGCGCGCTTCCGCAAAATCGTTCCGCCACGGTATCTGAATCAGCTTTGCTCCGAACTCCCGCGCAATGTCCATTGTTCGGTCTGTGGATCCGGTATCGGCGATCACGATTTCCGGCTTCAGCGGCCGCACACTATCAAGGCAAGCAGGCAGAAACTCTTGCGCGTCGCGGACGATCATGCTGACGGTCAGAGCGGTCATCCCTGGTTCGCTCCGGCGGAGTGCGCATGCTTGGCCCCTGCTTGCAGGAAACTTTCGAACAATGTCGTCCAGTAAACAATGGGCACAAGCTGCGCGACCTGCCCAAGAAGTTCCCGGAGTTGCGCGTCGCTCAGAAGTTTCCTTCTCGCCAGCTCGAAGAGGTCCAGTTGATCCAGCGCGCGTAATCCGGCCAGCGCCGAGTCGACGGCGGAGCGCTTTTCTTTCACTTCACGCTCCATCCGCATGTAGTCGTCCGCCGTCAACTTTCCGAACGGCGTATTTCCCCCTTGCACCAGCTGCGGGTGCTTTGCAAACAGCGCAACGTGTACCGGCCCGTAAGTGCGCGCCCGCCGCAGCAGGTCCTCGGCGGTCACTTGCGGGTGTTCGTGCAATGCTTGTGCCGCTGGATGATATTTCACCCGATAGCCCTTCGCGGCAAGGCGAATGCCGAGTTCCGTGTCCTCGCCAACTCGGAACGCGGGATCAAACGAGCCTGCTTCGATCACCGCCTGGCGCGCCACGCTCAGGTTGCAGGTGATGAAGAAGGCCGCATCGCAAAGTTGGCCTGGATGCAGCGTGTTCTGCGGAAAAAGAAATGTGGAGCGCTGCAGCCAGAGCGAAAGCGCATGCCGGTTGCATTCTTCGGTGGGGATAAACGATCCCAGGATGGCCCAGCGCTCGCGCGGATTTCGGCAATGAACGGCAAGGTGCTCGGCAAGGAGCGTCGGCGCAGCCACTGTGTCGTCGTTCATGAAGAGAAGATATTTCCCGCGTGCGGCTTCGACGCCCACCTTCCGAGCCAATCCCGCTCCCCCGTTTTGCTGGTGGATGTACCGGATCTCTCCGAAGGGAAAGGCGGTCGTGCGGCACAAAGCTTCTGTGCCGTCGGTCGAGCCATCGTCGATCACCAGGACTTCGTAGCGGGAAGCTGGCAACGTCTGAAACGCCAGCGCCGCCAGCGCCAGTTGCAGCGTCCCTCTCCGGTTGTAGGCGGGAATTATGACCGAAAGTAGCGGCTCTTTTTCCACAGGTTCCGGCGCCGGCTTTCCGGCACTGGAATGGCGCGTGAACGACGCGGCTGCAAACTTTGCAAGCCGTTGTGCTTCTGTGCGGCAGCGCGAGGCGCTCTCCGTGTTGTGCATGGCTGTGTAGCAGGCCGACATATCCTCCAGTAGCCGAATATAAAAAGCAGTGAAAGGGATTTCGCCCCGCAAGGTCGCGAAAATGTGCCGGAACTGCTCCAGCGCCTCCCCCGCTTTGCCCTCTGCCTGCAGCGCGTGCCCCAGTTGCCAGTAACCCAGCGTGCGGAGTTGCGGGCGATACCGCGCAGGCCGCTGGCTCAGCGCTTCCGGCAAGGTTGATTCCACCCTGCGGAAAGACCACTGATGTCCCGGATCGAATGCCTTGCGCGGCAGAGTTGGCGCAAGCGCCAGAATGTGTCGCAAGTGCTTGCAGAGCTTCACCTGATTGAAATTCTCAGCAATATAGTCGCGTCCCTGTTGACTAAGCGCTTTCCACAAGGTTTCTTCCCGATACAACCGCAGGATAGAATCCGCAAACGCCTCCGGTGTGTCGGCGATCAACGCGTGTTCATCGGTGATAAGTTGCAGGCCTTCCCCGCCTACCGTCGTCGTCACAACCGGCAGTCCATGCGCCATCGACAACATGTTCTTGGTTATGATTCCGGTCCCGAAGCGAATCGGTCCCGCAAAAACACGCCTCCCGGCGAATGCGTCTCCCAGGTCGGCCACTTTCCCCAGCAGCACAATATTCTTTCCCTCAGGGCAATGCTCTGCGGTAAGCGCATTCCCTGCCACGTAAAGTTTCAGATTCGGCTCTTCTTTGATTACCCGCGGCCAGACTTCCTCCACCAGCCATCGCAATCCGTCGCGATTTGCCTGATTCTCGAAGTTGCCCAGGAACAGAACCCCTTCGCGCTCCTGAAAACCCAGCCCGTTTTTGCCGGCCTCCGCGATTGTCGGCAAGTGTTCGGCGCGAAGGCCGGGCAAAAGCTTGCGGTAGTGCCGATGATCCACTTCGCTTACGTAAAGGACCAAATCCGCCTGCTGATAAACCTCGACCTCGCGTTGTTCCAGGTCTTCACCGCGTTCAAGATCCGAAAGATGGTTGCTCAGCGAAAACGCTCGCCGCTCGCGTTCGCCGTGCCGGTCTTCCGACAGCACCATCACGCACGTTTGCGGCGACCACCGGCGGACCTCGTCCAGATAATGTTCGGCGAGCGAGATCGCATTCCAGTACCAGTGGCAAAGTATCGCGGTATGAAACTCCCCATCCCGCAAAACATCTCCCAACTCCCACGGCGTATCTGTGTCTTCACCGACGTGTCTCAGTCGGCTTGGGTCGCCGGCGATAATCTTCACCCCCAATGCTTCAAGCGCGGGAGCGTATTTCTCCTTGTTGCGATCCTGTCGCGCAAGAAAGGTGACGTTGTGGCCTTCGTGGCGCAGTTCCCGGGCCAGCTCGAAGATCCGCAAATCCGCGCCGCTGCAGTCGTAGTGCGGAAGGATTTCATGGACCAGCAGCACGTTTTGTTTCATCGCAAGCTCTGCAGGCGAGCCGCCTGCCGGTGCTTCGCTGCGCTGTTCCACCCGCCGCGCGTTCTGGATCCCGTTGACCGCGTAGAAATGGACTGGATAGCGTTTCCGGACGCCTTGCGTTTTCCGCGCCAGCAGAAACGTGGAGTCGCCGCGAAGAGCAAGTGGGAATTCCAGTCGTGCAAGCTGCAGGAGAGTTTCGTGCTTCGGTGGCCAGTAAAAATCCTGCGTGCGCAGCGACTCGGTTTCGAAGCCCGCGTCCGCTGCAAGCGCCGCCACCTCCGCGGCCGTGTATTCGCGGTTGTGGCGGTCCGTGGTTCGCCCGCCGACTTCGAATTGGCCATAACAATAAGGACTCTCCGCTCGCAGCGTCTGTTCCAAGATTGGGTGTCGTAAGCAGAAGTGTCCCGCCAGGTTTCAGCACCCGATTCATCTCCGCCATCAGCGCCATCGGGTCCAGTGCAAGGTGTTCCAGAATTTCGCAACACAGCACCACGTCAAACCCGCCGTCCGCGTACGGCCAAGGGGAAGTCTGTAAATCGAAGTTGTCGACAATCACTTCGTCGCGAAACTTTCCATCGCTCGATGCAAGCACACGTTTGGAGGAAGGCTCGCCCTCCCAAACGTCCGTGCAGCGTACGTCCTCATACCCTTTGCAGTGAATCAGTGCGGGCGTCAGGTGGTGAAACGCCGCCCCCAGTTCCAGCAGGCGCTCGCCGGACTGCCCGTCCGGTAATGCCTCAAGCGTCGCGAAATAACGCTTAATATGCGTTTCGAAGTAAGAACGTTCATTGGCGTCCTCCGAAACGTACAGCCGCAGGAACTGTTCCAGAGTCTGCGAACGGTCGTGGAGGTTGCCCTGCCCAGACTGTCGCCCAGCCATAATTTTCAACTGCGTCGCCGCCCGTTGTTCCGGCGTCATTGCCCCTAGGCCCCTTTCGAGAAGGGCCAGGCCTTCAACACTCCGGCCCTGCGCCATCAGCATCGCGCCAAGGTTCGCCGCGGCTTGGGTTTCATTCGGATTCATCTGCAGCGCGATCCGGTATCCGGCTTCGGCTTCACCTGTCTCGCCCCGGCGGAACTGCACCGTCGACCAGTCGCTCCACAACTCGCTCGACTCCGCGTCGCCAAGCGCCTGCCGCAGAAGCGCCAGCGCCTCGTCGAAACGCTCCGCCTCGTATAGGCGCAATCCCAGAGTGTGGATTTCGGCCGCGTTCATGCCCTACCCCCGTTCGCAGCCGTTCGTTTGCCCACAAACCGCAACAGTTGGTTCAGCACTCGCCCGGCAAAGGCGTCGCAGGCTTCTGCCAGCTGCTCCGGCTGCTTTTTGGCGATCTCTCCCAATTGTTGCCCCGCGTGCACATAAAGCTCCGCAATCTTCGTCATCCGGCGCTTCATCCGGGCCCCAAGTGCGGGCCGCAGGTCCGGCCACAGATCCTGCTTTAACTGAATACACATTGCCGAAATCGCGCTGGCGTACCACAACACGTGGTCCGTTGTGGGATATTTGTCGACTCGCTCCAACTCGACCCCGAAATGCCGGAAGACGTTCCGATAGTATTTTTCCTCTCTCCAGTAGCCCACGGCGTAGCAATTTTCCGGAACATGCTTGCGGGTCGTGAAATATTCGACGGCTTGTGCCCTCGATAACATCGTGATTCCCGGCAGCCGGCAATGGTGATCGGCCATCAACTGGTCCGGCGAAAACTTGTTGCCCACTTGCATGTAAATCGCTCCTTCAGGCCGCAGCATCCGGCACAAATGATCAATTGTGGTGCGCGGATCGGCCACGTGTTCGATCACATCTTGCGCCAGGATTACGTCGAACTTGCCCAGCGTTGCGGGCGCCTCCGGCCCGCACACATCCATCTCCAGCAGCCTTGCTTCGTATCCGAGCGACTTCAGCCGCTTTGCTCCCCACTCCAGCCGCGGCGGATAGAGCTCAATCCCCGCCAGGCTCTTCGCGCCCGCTTCCTTCATCGCGATCAGCAGGCCCGCGTAGCCGCAGCCAACGTCGAGCACATCCTTTCCCTCAATGTTGATCCGCGAATTCACTATCCGCGCAATCTCCCGCCCCCGCTGAATCTCTTTGAACATGTACTCGTGGTACAGCTTCATGTCGATTCCTGTGCCGTGGTGCATGCTGAGCAGGTGCTCGACAAACTCCGCGGGGAAGTAGCGTGGATGATCGCTGGGCGGAAGAGTCTCGGCGGGCGCCTCCGCAAGTGTGCTCAAGAGAGTCGCGCTGCCGGGTATCATGCGTGGCCCCGTTTCGCCGGGTTGGTAAAGTGGCTGACGGCATGCCACGCCGAATGCAGATGGGACCAACCGCGGCAAAGCGTTTCATCAAGCGTGGGCGTATCGCGGCGCACGATCAGATTCGCCGCTTCCTGCAGGTCGCTCACGACATTCTTCAGTGTTCCGGCCAGGGCTCCGCGCTGCAGAAACGCGCCGCGCTGGACCAGCAGTCCGCGGCAACCGGCCCGTGCCGCTGCCTCCATATCGCTTTCGGAATCACCCACCATGTAGATTTGCGCCGGCCATACGTGATGCTCTTCCATCGCCTTTAACAGCAGCCCGGGCTGCGGTTTCCGGCAGCTGCAATCGTCGCCGGGTGCGTGCGGGCAGTAATAAACTTTCTCGATTGCCCCGCCTGCCAGCGCCACCTCCAGCAGCATCCGCCGCGTGATCGCCTGCAACTCTTCCCACGAAAGCAATCCGCGGCCCACGCACGATTGATTGGAGACCACAAGCACCTTGTAGCCGCTCTCCCGCAGCATCCGCAGCGCGCTCCATACCCCTGGAAGAAACTCGAAATCTTTCCAGCGCGTGATGTATCCGTTGACGATCCGGCGGTTGATTACCCCGTCGCGGTCCAGCAATACGGTGCGTTGCGAATGGTCAAGCATCATTTTTCCTCGGCGTTTCAAACTTCCGGCCCCAGTGCAATTTCCGATTCCACAATTTCCGCGATTGCGTGAATGATGAATGTATGCGCTTCCTGAATCCGCGGCGTTTCAGCGGAGGGTACGCGCAGGCAGATATCCACGCACTTCGGCAGTTTCCCGCCTTCCGCCCCGGTCAAGCCGATGGTCTTCACGTGCAGCGCGCCGGCCAGCAGCGCCGCGCGCAGAATATTTTGCGAATTGCCACTGGTGGAGATGCACATCAGGACGTCGCCCGCCTGCGCGAACGCCTCCACCTGACGCGTAAACACGTCCTCGAATCCGTAGTCGTTGCCGATCGCAGTCAGCGAGGATGTATTTGCGGTAAGCGCCATCGCCGGCAAGGCCCGCCGCTCGATCCGGTAGCGCCCCACAAATTCCGCCGCAAGGTGCTGCGCGTCCGCCGCGCTTCCGCCATTGCCGATAATCAGCAAACGATTGCCCCGGCCCAACGCCTGGCTGATCGTTTTCGCCGCGCGCGAAATGCCCCAGATTAGCTCCGTATCCTCGCGCATCGCTTCATGCACCTGGATATTCGACGCCAGAATTCCTTGAATTAAAGTCTCACCGGTTACCATTGTTGCCATGGCCGTTTCTTCTCCAGGTTTGCAGTCCGTGAAATTCAAAGCTGAACTCGGTCGGAACGCCGCCCAGTTTCCGCACCGCTTCGGCGACCTTGTGTTTCTTTTCGTATTCGCAATAGAGCAGCAGGTATCCGCCGCCGCCGGCGCCGGTAATCTTTCCGCCCAGCGCGCCATGCCGCCGCGCTTCCTCGTACATCTCGTCGATGTGCGGGTTGCTGATCTTCGGCGACATCTGTTTCTTGAACCGCCATGCCTCGTCGAGCTTTGCGCCGAAATCATCCAGCCGCCGTTGCAGCAGCAGATTCTTCATTTCGATCGCCAGTGATTTCTGGTGCCGCAGGCCTTCCATCGTCTTTTCGTCGTTCTGCTCATAGCGTCCCACTTGGTCCTGGATGATGCCGTCATTCGCGCGCGGCTTGCCCGTATAGCAGAGCAACAGGTTGTGTTCCAGTTCATTCGAGGTATCGCGATGGATGCGCAGCGGATTCACCACCACGTGGTCGGCGCCGAATTCGATGAAATTGAATCCACCAAACGCTGCGGCGTATTGGTCCTGCATTCCGCCCCGGATATTCAATTCCTTTCGCTCTAGCTGGTACGCCAGTTCTGCGGTCTCATAATCCGTCAGCGGAAGGCTCTTGAATTCCCGCATCAATCCGATCAGGTTGACCATCAGGCTCGACGAGGAACCAAGTCCGGAGCCCGGCGGCGCATCCGTCTGCAGAAACAGATCAAACCCCTTTCCATCCTGATTTCCCAATCTCCGGATCGCCGCCTTTGCCAGGTCCAGTTTTCCGTCGTAAACAAGATTCGTGCGCGTATCGAAATAAAACAGCGCCCCAAGATCCGCGGACTCGATGTGGATCTGTTCATCGGTGCGCGCCGTCAAAGTCCCCCACGAGTAACGCGTAATCGTCGCGCTCAGCACACACCCGCCTTCGCGCTCCATAAATGGGGCGATATCCGTGCCGCCGCCGGCAAAGCTCAGCCGCAGCGGCGCTTTAGCGCGAATGTGAACCGCCATAGGCGTACCTCTGCGGAATGGCCGTACAGGCCCGTTCGTAGTCTTGTGGAATTCCAATATCCAGAAAAAATCCGGTGAACAGTTCGGCAAACAATCCCCGGCCCGTCAGTCTGGGCAAGACGTCGCGTTCCAGCGAAACCGCCGGCGGCGCTGTCCTGATTTCCGAAAAAATCCGCTGGTCCACGCAGCAGACTCCGCCATAAATCCAAACCGCTTCGCCACTGGAAATCGGCTCGCGTGGCTTCTCGCGCAGATCCGTCACCTGGCCGTTCGGCAACAGCATCACGTTGCCGTAGCGACCTCCATCCTGCACCTGCGTCAGCGCCAGGGTAACCACCGCACTAGCTTTGGAGTGCTTTGAAACCAACCGGCCATAATCAATGTCCAACAACGTATCGCCGTTCAGCACCAGAAACGGATTACTCCGAATCAGTGCTTGCCCATTTTTCAACGCTCCACCCGTCCCAAGACTCTCTTTCTCCTCGGAGTATTGAATCGCAGCCCCAAACTTCTCCCCATCCCCAAAATACCTTCGGATCTCCATCCCGCCGTGGCCCGTGCACAAGACAATGTCAAGGATGCCAACTGCCACCAGGTCGCGCAGCAGATACTCCAGGAACGGCCTCCCCGCTATGGGCGCAAGCGATTTCGGCGTCCCCGGCAGTCGTGCTCGCAGACGCGTACCCAATCCCCCGCAGAGGATCACCGCCTGCAGATTCGGGAATAGGTCGCCGAATTCAAAACGCGATTCAGCTGTTCCAAATAGGATCATTCCCCTGGCACCGCCGATGGGTT
>WNFM01150000.1_pt2 | contig 12398 bp, 10 predicted proteins | sample 5400271 | NCBI WGS metagenome assembly WNFM01 (sample SAMN13153352, study PRJNA577476) | soil metagenome | isolation source: 60 cm saprolite on Douglas fir-dominated hillslope | place: USA:California | collected 2013-09-17 | reverse complement strand
CTCACCGCATACGTCCCCGGCGGCGGCGTTGGGTTGGTGTTCGTCTGCTGGCCGCTGGTGAAGATCGAGGTCACGCAAGACGTCGCGCTGATCGCCGAAGCGGACGCGAACGGCCCGTAGAGCTTGAACTGGACGGTTCCCGGGGTGCCCGCAAAGCCGGTGACGGTGGCCGAATCGGTCACAGTGCTGCTCCGCACGTCGGTCACCCTTGCGCCGGGCGTGGTCTTGATCTTGCAGGTGTTGAAGGAGACGGGACCCGCGAAGTCCTGCAGCGTGGCATTGATGTCCTGCGAAGCCCGCGTGTGGGGTAGGAAGGTGTTGACGCAGCCGGTGAACCCGAGAGTGGTGAGGTTGATGCCCCCCTCCATGAACTCATTGCTCGAGACGATGTTCGGGTTCGCCACCTTCGGCGCCTGGTCGCGGCAGACCCAGCCTCCACAGGGGATCTGGGCGCCGTTGACGAAGATGCTGATGGCTCCGGCGGGGCCGCCGGTGTTCTGGATGTACTGCGCGCTCGGGAAGGCCGCCCCCGGGTCGCACACGGTACCGACCGGGTTGGTCTCCGTCAGGGTGCCGGTGCAGGTCCATTCGTAGACCTTGCTGCCGGCGAAAGCGCCGCCGTTGGAAAAGTCGACGACCGCGATGATGTCGCCCTTGGTCCGGTTCCCGGAGAAGGTGCCATTGCAGGCCGTCGGCGAGGCCGGGACCAGCTTCACCCGGGACTGGAGGAACTCGAAGTCGACATGGCTGTCGCCGTTGTTGACAACCCGCTCGGCCCCGAAGTAGAGCTCGTTCACGGTGGCGGTCTGGTGCGCCACGGCATAGACGTTGCCGAGGTCATCCTTGGGCTGGAAGCTGGTCGGCGTGTAAACGAACCCGTTGAGGGGGAGGTTGTTCTTGCTCGCCCCGGTTGTGAGGGCGGTCGGGTCGCCCGAGTTGGTGACCGCGCCGGTGACCGGGCACACCATGTTGGTGTTCTTGTTGTTGCTGTTGAAGAGAGGGTCGACGATGAACGCGGAGGCGGTGATCGAGGGATCAGCGGCGGCGGCCGCCGTCAGCTGCGGGGCTGCGGGTACATCGGTCCCGTTCGCCGACGCCTTGCCACAGTCCCGCCGTTGGAACAGGTGCCGAACGCGGTCCCACTGTTGCCCCAGTCATAGCTGGCCGAGGACGGCGTCGCGTAGCGGATGGCGCCGTCGAGGGCAAGCCAGCCGGACGGCCCCGAGGTCGCCGAGGCGGATACCAACACGACACCCAGGGCGACGGCCAGGGGGGCGGCCACGGCCAGGATTACCCGTGTCTGGCGGAACAGGGACCTTCCCTTCATGACCGTCCTCCTTCTCCCACTGTCCTTTCGGCGTTCGTGATAACAGGGCCGCGCACGCTGCTCGCGTGGAGGAGCGCATGTCGTGGTGGATGGGGATTGAATGCGGCGATCACCGAGGGGCATCGCCAACCACGACGACGACCGCTCATGCCGTCAGACCTACCTGTCACTTCCCTATTCCCCCCGATCGCAAGGTCTACCCGGCCACGGGACCGGTAGGAACCGCCGAACAGGAGAAACGAGCCCCTTTGCGGTTCGACGTCAAGCCTGCCCCCGGCTCCAGAAGAAGGCAATTCCCCGTTTACGCCATATCCCGGGCCGGCTGGGACGAATGTCCCTTGTCGGCATGGCATGGATCGGTTACTTCTGCTGACGGCAGTTCCGGAAAGGGGGGAGATTGGTTACAAGCGAGCGGCAAGTTGCCGGGATGGAAGAGGCGAATGGCGAGAAGCTGGGTACGAACCTCTCGCACCCACTGACCAGCTTCGTCGGGCGCGAGGCGGAGCTTGCCATGCTCGGCCGCCTGCTCCGGGTAACTCGGCTGGTGACGGTCAGCGGAGTCGGCGGAAGCGGGAAAACCCGCCTCGCGATCGAGGCCGGCCACTCGATGCTCGATCGGTTCCCGGACGGCATTCGCGTCGTCGAGCTCGAGGACATCCGCGATCCAGCCGACGTGGTCGTCGCCTTTGCCGACGCGGTCGGCAGCGCCGACGACCTCACGCCGTCGATCGAAGCGTCGCTGCTGGAGCATCTCCGCGATCGCGGTCCGCTGCTGATAGTGGACGGCTGCGAGTCTGCCGCGGGCGAGAGCCGCAGGCTCTGCGGTGCGCTTCTCGCCGCCTGCCCGCGGCTGCGCATCATCGCCACCTCCCGCCATCCCCTCGGCATCGGCGGAGAGGTCGTCTGGCCGCTGCCCCCGCTCGGTCTACCGGAGCTGGAGGGGGTCCTGGAGACCGCGGAGGTCGGTGCGGCCGAGAGCGTGCGACTGTTCATGGATCGCGCCCGCGAAGGCCTGGGCGACTTCGCTCTCACGGCGGCCGACGCCGAAACCGTGGCGCGGCTCTGCATAGAGCTCGGTGGGCTCCCTCTGGCGATCGAGCTTGCCGCCGCCCGGCTCAAGGTCTTGACGATCGCGCAGCTGGAAAGCCTGGTCGCAGGCGATGGCGGCTTCCTCCAGTCCGCGAGGAATCCTCATGGCCGGCGAAAGGAGACGCTGGAGGAGACCATCGCCGGAAGCTATTGGCTTTTCGACGAATCGAGCCAGGCGGCGGTGAGACGCTTCGCGGTCTTCGCCGGCGCCTTCGATCTCGAGAGCGCGGTCGCGGTGCTGCCGCAGGCGGGCGAGTCGCCGGAAGAGGCGGTGGAGATGATCGCGATGCTCCTCGAGCACTCCCTGATCACGGTCGAACGGCGTGAGGGCGAGATGCGGTACCGAATGCTCGAGCCGGTGCGGCGATATGCGCTGAAGCAGCTGGCGGAAAAGGAAGAGGAGGCTGCGGCGCGGAGAATCCATGCCGAGCACTACCTGCGCCGGCTCGAGGAGCCCGCGGAGAAACCGTCGGCGGTAGGAAAGCCGGGAGGGCAGGGCGCCGACTCGGCCAACCTGCGCAGCGCAATGGCCTGGGCACGGACGAACCTGGCCGACCTCTATCGACGGGTGAACCGGCGGGCCGTGGAGCGAGAGGGGCTGGCGGGCGGGCTGAATGGTCGCCCTGGCCCGGCGCCCGCTGAGCGCGGGAAAGCCAGGAGAGGAGTTCCCGTCTGGACCCCGAAGTGGGCGGCGCCGGCCGCAATCGCTTCCGGTCTCACGAGGAGGGAGTGGCAGATCCTCGAGCTTCTCGTGGAAGGTGAGTCGAACCGGGCGATCGCGGAACGGCTGAACATCACCGCCAATACAGCCGGGAAGCACGTCGCCAAGGTGCTCCAGAAGCTCCACGGTCACAGCCGCGCGGAGGCGGTGGCAACCGTCCTTGGCCACCGCCTGCCGACCCAGGGCGAGCCGTGATCGCGGCCTCCACACAGCCGGCGTTTGCGGGAGTTTGGAGGCGCCTTGCCGCCCTGCTGATCGACGCGATCCTGCTCGGCTGCGTCGAGGGCGCGCTCGGAATGCTGATAGCGCTGCTGGACACCGCTGACATCTCCAAGCTGATCTCGGTCGGCGCCGCGATCAGCTGGGCCTACTACGCGCTCCTCGAGAGCTCCCCCGCCCAGGCGACGCTTGGCAAGATCGCATTCGGCATCAAGGTCACGGACGCTGGGGGAGGCCTGATCAGCTTCCGGCGTGCCAGCGTCCGGTACTTTTGCAAGTCGCTCTCGACCCTGGTTCTGGGGATCGGCTGGCTGCTGCCATTTCTCACGCCACGGCGGCAGGCCCTCCACGACCTTCTCGCCGGCACGCTGGTGGTTCGGGTCGACGCTCCGGCCCCGAACAAGCATTGGGACCCTCTTGTCCCCGGCTTCCGCGAGCACTGGGATGGCACCGCTTGGGTCAAGGAGCAGCGCGGGTGACGGACGTCACTCGAGCGCCACGCAACCGTGACGGTCGCCCATTCCGCCCTGGGCTCGATGTGAGTGGTGCGCAGGGCCTTGGCGGGCCGACAACGGGGTCGCAATGTGGCCCGTTTGGGATTGCTGGAATCAATACGGGAAAGGGGAGGGCTGACTCGAGATGAGAGTCACGGTCCAGTTCGTGGACGGAGAGAGGATCGAGGGCGCCTCCGAGGCGGTGACGCTGAACAAGGTCGGCTTCCCGATCGTGCCCGACGGCGGGAACAATGAGCTCGTCTGGGTGTCTCTCACGGCGATCAAGTACGTGCTCGTCCACGCGGGCAACGTGCAGGCCGGCGACGACGGCGACCCCCGGGCCGGCTACGACCTTCCCAAGGTCGTGATCCGCTTCCACGACGGCGAGGTGATCCGGACCTACCGCGACGAGAGCTGGGGACAGGAAGGAGAGGGTTTCAAGCTCCGCATCTGGGACGCGAAGCTGCGCCGGCTCACTCCGACCCTGGTCTCCCTGCATGCGGTCAAGGGCATCTTCTTCGTCAAGGAATGGGATTCCCGGACGGCGGACGAGAAGTTCGTTCGTCAACCTCAGGCGGCCTCCAACGGCCACGCGACCCATACCAAGATCGAGACCGCCGGCCTGCACTCCGCACAGCCGGAGGACGAGCTGGTGGCACTGGCCCACGAATACCGCACCCGGCTGGCGAGGATCCGCGACGGCAAGCTTGTGAGCGGGACCCCGGCCGAGTTCGCGACCGCCGTCCGCCACCACACCGTCCGGCTGCTGGTGGAGGACGGCAAGATGCTGTCGGTCGATCAGCACCAGCGCCTCAACGACCTCCTCCTCCGCAACGCGTTCGGGTACGGTCCGCTCGACGGTCTGCTCCTCGACAAGTCAGTAACCGAGATCATGGTGAACGGCGCACACGACGTCTTCGTCGAGCGGGAGGGCAGGCTCCAGAGAGCGCAACAGTCTTTCCGGAGCGACGAGCAGCTCCTTGATGTGATCCGGAAGATGGTCGCCTCCATCGGTCGGCGGATCGACGAGACGACCCCCATGGTCGATGGCCGCCTGGGCGACGGCAGCCGGATCAACGCGGTCATCCCGCCAGCGGCCGTGGACGCTCCGACGCTCACGATCCGGAAGTTCCAGGCCCTTCTGAACAGCCTCGACGCGCTCGTCAAGCAGGGGACCCTGAGCCTGAACATGGCAGTCTTCCTGCACCACGCCGCCCTCGGCCGGGCGAACCTCCTGATCTCGGGCGGAACCGGGTCCGGCAAGACGACGACGCTGAACGTCCTCGGGTCGTTGATCCCGGAAACCCAGCGGATCGTGACGATCGAGGACACGGCCGAGCTCCAGCTCCAGCACCCGCACGTGGTGCGGCTCGAGTACCGGCCCCCGAACGTCGAGGGAAGAGGCGAGCTGAACATCCGGCAGCTGCTCCGCAACAGCCTGCGCATGCGTCCCGACCGGATCATGGTCGGAGAGGCTCGTGGAGCCGAGGCGCTGGAGATCCTCCAGGCGATGAACACCGGCCACGACGGCAGCATGTCGACCATCCACGCGAACTCCTCCCGCGATGCGCTGGCTCGGCTCGAGACGATGGTCCTCTCCGCGTCCATCGACCTTCCCCTCGACGCGGTCCGGGCCCAGATCGGATCGGCCCTCGACCTCGTGCTGCACCAGGTTCGCCGGCCGGACGGCGATCGCAAGATGACGCAGATCTCGGAGATCGTCGGCTATGAGGCCGACCGGCCGGTGCTCAGCGACATCTTCCGCTACGACCCAGCAGAAGGGCGGTTCAAGGCGACCGGGACGCGGCCGCAGTGCCTGGCGAAGTTGGAATTCTATGGCGTCCGGTGCCCCCTCGAGCTGTTCGAGCCGGAGGGCGATGCGCCGCCTCGGCCGACGGGTAAGGCAGACAGTGCCGTGGTCGGGTCGGTGCCGCGATGATCGGCTCCGAAGCGAGAACTCTCGGCACTGTCCGGGTGAACAGCCGGCTTCCCCTGTTTGCGCTTGGCTTCATCCTTGCCCTCGTCGCCTTCATCGGTGTGTTCGCGCTCGGCCGCGTCGCGTCGAACGCCGGCGCCGCCACCGTGGTCGTCGTCTCAGCGGCACGGGAGATCGAGCCAAGGGAGGTGATCGCTCCCGACGCCCTGGCACTGATCCGCCTTCCCGTCACCGCGGCACCGCCGGGTTACCTCACCCAGCTCGTCGATGCCGCCGGGACGACGGCACAGATCAGGATCATGCGCGGCCAGGCGCTGACCACCAACTTCATCACGAGCTCGCCCGACCAGATCACGGATCCCGCGCCGGCTTACCTGCCGATCCCCAAGGGCGACATCGCGTTCACGCTCCCAACCAACGAGCAGCAGGGCGTTGGTGGCTACATCGCTGCCGGCGATTACATCGACATCGTCACGACCATCAACACCTCAGTGGTGGTGAACGCTCCCAGCCCCAAGGTCGTCGCCGCGACGGTGTTCCGCCACGTCCATGTGATACGGGTCGGCCCCCCACTCGATGCAAAGAAGGGTGGCCAGCAGCAGGGCGTGGCATCGAGCTTGACCGTCGTTCTCTCCGAATGCGATGCCAAGGTCCTCGACTGGCTGATCGCGAACGCGAGCCTGCGCTACCTGCTCGAGTCGTACAAGGATTACCAGCCAGCGGTCACCCCGGTGGCCGCCACCTGCCCGGCGTCGGGCGTCATCGGTCCGCAGCTGGTCGACTCCCTATTCGAGTTCAGCAAGAGCTGACGGAGGACCGCGAATTCATTCCGTCCAGGAGGGACGCGGAAGCCATGGAATCCAGCCGAGCGACACCGGAGATGGGGAGGGTCCTGAGACTCGCCCGAGGGCAGCAAGCCAGGCTGTCCACGCCGCCGCGTCCGGTCCCGCGCCGAACGTCGAGCAGCGTGAGCCCGATCGAGATGATCGGTCGCCTCGCGGTGCTCGAGGGCAGCGCCCTGTTCTTTAACGAGGATGCTGCCACCCTTCGCACCCTGGCCCGCCGAGCGCGTCCGGTCGCCGTCAGCGCCGGCAGCTTCATCGTCGCCCAGGGCGAGATCGGTGACTCGCTGTTCCTCATCCGGGCAGGCCACTGTGTGTTGCGGATCGAGAGCTCACCGGGCCACTCGATCGTGGTCGCCGTGCTGGGACCGGGCGACACATTCGGAGATGACGCGTTTGTCTCGGGCGAGGGCAGCCGGGTTTCCGCGATCGCGAGGGACGAGGTCCACCTCCTGGCGATCGACCGTTCGAGCCTCCACGCCGTGGTCGGGACGAGCGGCGGCTTGCTCCACGAGCTCGACCGTTTTGCCGAGCAGCGGAGGGCCACCTTCGCCGAGATGTCGGTGCAGGCCGACTGGGACCGTCTTACCGGCAATGGGACTGTCCTGTCGCTCTACTCGCCGAAGGGCGGCACCGGTCGCACCACCATCGCCCTCAACCTGGTCGGCAGGCTGGCCCAGCGATGGCCGCGGGAGACGGTCCTTGTCGACATCTCCTTTCCCTACCCGCACGCCGCCCTCCTGGCCAACCTGGTCCCCAGCGCCTGCCTGGCGCGGCTTCGGGATGCCCCATCCGACCTCTTCGAGGAAGCTCTCCTGAGCGCGGTCCTCTACCACCCGACCGGGCTCATGGTGCTTCCCGGTGCACTCCAGCCGGAGGAGGCCGACCTGGTGACGGGCGACCTCGTGGGCCGCGCCATCGAGGTCCTTCGCCGCACTTTTCGCTATGTCGTGGTCGACCTCGGAGTCGCTCTGACCGACGTCACCCTGGCAGCCCTCGATCAGAGCCAGCAGGTTTTCATGGTCGTGACGCCGGAGATAACCGCCGTCAAGGGAGCCGCCGACGCCACGGCGATCCTCGGGTTGCTCGGCATCCCGCCGGACCGCCTGAGCCTTGTCCTCAATCACCGCGCGCCGGTTGGCGGGCTGAGCCGGCAGGCGGTCGAGCGCGGCACCCGGCTCGAGGTGACCTACGAGATCCCCTATGACGGCGCGCGGCCCGATGAGGCCGCCGTCCACGGCAGCATCCTGGCGGTAACCAGCCCGAAGAGCGAGATCACGCGCGCCGTCGAGCTCATTGCGACGGCGATCGAAGCTCGCCAGGCAGCCCAGGCGCCGCAGACCCCACACCTGCCACCGGCGGCGGCGACGCCGATGCCGGAGGCGGTGCAGTGAGGATGCTCAATACGCAAGCACCGAGCGCAGCCGGCATGCTGGGGCCGGTCAGGCGGGCGGTCGACCGGGCCGCCTTCCGGATCCGTCTCCACCAGGTCGCCGAGGGCCGGGCCGGGGCACGCGCGCTTGACCTCGGCTCGGCTCCCGAGGAGAGCGCCGCGATTCTCGCCGCCGAATGCCGGCGGCTCCCCGTCGGGTCGCCGTCGCTGAGGCGGTTGATCGCGGGGCTCCACCGGTCTGGAGCGCTCGACCGGATCGTCGACGGCCTCGCCGTCCGCGACCGCGAACTCCAGCTGCGATCGGTGCGGCTCAGCGGCGCACTCCGCCTGGAGGCCGCGGTGCCCTGGCTCGAGCCCCTGCTCGGCAGCTCGCACGAGCCGCTCCGCGCCGCCGCCGCCCGAGCGCTCGGCCGGATCGGCGGCGTTCGTGCCGCCAACGCGCTCGTCCGCGGGCTCGGCTGGCGGCGCGGCTCGACGGCCAGGCTCGTCATGGAGCTTGCCCGCGCGGTGCCCGATCTCTATCTCGAAACCAAGTTGGTCGACCCGGGGCACCGGCGGATCCGTCCATCGCTTGCGCTGGCAGCCGGGCTCCGCCGGCGGCGGACGACGCTCCCGGCCCTGCTCGCCCTTCTCGAGGCTGGGAGCCGGACCGAGCGCGCGGTGAGCGCCCGCGCGATCGGCTGGATCGGCTCTCCGGAAACCGGGGTTGCGCTCGTCTACGCGCTCAGCGATCCCGAGTGGCAGGTCCGCAATGCGGCCGCCAAGGCGCTCGGCTGGCTTCCGGGGGTTGGCGCGTCGGAGCTCACCTTCAGCCTCCTGGATCGACAGCCGCGGGTTCGAAGATCGACCGGGGACGCGCTTCGACGCCGGCACCGGATGTCGTCAGCAGCAGCTGGTGGAGCTCCCCGGTGGCGCTGATCGACCGGCTGGCGGCTCGCCGGGGAAGGCAGCCGTTGGCTGGCGACGAGCCGCCTCCGGATGAGATTCGCTCTGAAGCGGCGCCGCGCGTTGAACCAGACCAGGCGGCGCACCCGGTGATCCGTCCGGCGCCCGAGGCCACACCGGCCGCCAACTGGCTGGAAAACCCCGATCCGGCCCGGGGGCCGCTCGCGCCCGAGCTCGCCGAGGCCCGGGTCGAGATCCACAGCCGGCTGGTGGATCGACACGCCGACGAGATCGACATCACCGACCGGGACACCGTTCGCCGGCTCATCGCCTCGCTGACCGAGGCGTACTTCCGGGAGAGCGCGATGCCGATCAACCGGCTCGACCTCCAGAAGCTCGTCGACGCGGTCTTCGACGAGGTCTGCGGGCTCGGTCCCCTCCAGCCACTCCTGGAGGACGACACGATCACCGAGATCATGATCAACCACCCGAAGCAGGTCTTCGTCGAGCGCCGCGGCCGGGTGACGCTGAGCGCCGTCACCTTCGACGGTGACCGCCAGCTCAAGCAGGTGATCGACCGGATCGTCACCACGGTGGGCCGCCGGATCGACGAGAGCTCACCGATGTGCGACGCCCGGCTCAAGGACGGGTCCCGGGTCAACGCAGTCATCCCGCCGCTGGCGATCGAGGGTCCCTGCCTCACGATCCGGAAGTTCTCCAGAGAACGCCTCGAACCGGCCGACCTGATCAGGAGCGGCGCCGCGAGCCCGGCGATGCTCTGGTACCTGGAGGCGGCGGTCCGGAGCAAGCTGAACATCCTCGTCGCCGGCGGCACCTCCTCCGGGAAGACGACCCTTCTCAACATCCTCTCTGGGTTCATTCCCGGCGATGAGCGCGTGATCACGATCGAGGATGCGGCGGAGCTGCAGCTCCGCCAGGTCCACGTGATCCGGATGGAGTCCCGGCCGCCGAACGTGGAGGGGAAAGGCGCGGTCGAGATCCGCGACCTCGTCCGCAACTCCCTCCGAATGCGACCCGACCGCATCGTCGTGGGCGAGTGCCGCGGCGGCGAGGCGCTCGACATGCTGCAGGCGATGAACACCGGCCACGAAGGGTCCCTCAGCACGATCCATGCCAACTCACCCGCCGACGCGCTGACGCGATTGGAGACGATGGTCCTGATGGCCGGGACCGACCTTCCCGCCCGCGCGATCCAGAAGCAGATCGCCTCCGCCGTGGACGTCATCGTCCAAGCTCAACGCCTGCGCGGTGGAGCGCGGAAGATCGTCAGCATCATCGAGATCACCGGCCTCGCGGACGGCGAGTTCCACTTCCAGGAGGTGTTCCGCTTCCGGCAGGTCGGCCTCGACGAGGAGGGTGCCGCGATCGGAAGCCATGCAGCCACCGGCGTCCCCTCCGTACATCTCGAGCGGTTCGCCTCGGTCGGCGAGTCGGTGCCCGCTTCGATCTTCGACTCGGAGTCAGCGCCGGAAGGGCCGCTGCTATGACCGCATTGATGGTCGGTCTGGCCGCCGTTGCCGCGTTGGGCGTGTTCCTCAGCTTCGCGTCGCTGGTGCTGGTGAGGCCGGCCTCGCCGGCCCTGCCCCTCGCGAACGTCGAACGGGGGCAGTTCGCCCCGGCGACAGCGCCGGTCGATCCCTCGGCTCGGGCACGCCTCAACGTGCCGTTCCAGTACGTCGCCGACCAGCTGAGCCAGCGCAACCTCCGGCGCGGCCGCCTGACGCTGGCCGAGGAGCTCGGCCGGGCCGACCTCAAGCTCCGGATCTCGGAGTTCGTGATGATCCAGGTCGCCTTCCTGGCCGGTTACGCGCTGCTTGGCCTGATCCGCTTCGGATTCGCGCCTCAATTCGTGATCGCGGGAGTGGTCGGCTACTTCATACCGATGCGCTATGTCCGCTTCCGACAGCGGCGCCGCCAGCGAGCGCTGAGCGCGCAGCTGCCCGACACCATCTCCCTCCTGTCGAACGCGCTGAAGGCCGGCTACTCCTTCCCACAGGCGCTCGACAGCGTCGCCAACAACGCCGGCTCACCGATCGCCGACGAATTCGCCAGGGTCGTGCGCGAGTTGAACCTCGGCGGTTCGTTGGAGCAGTCGCTCAACAACCTGGTCAAGCGCGCGGGCAACGACGACCTCGACCTGATCATCACCGCGGCGATCATCCAGAGCCAGGTCGGCGGAAACCTCGCCCGAGTCCTCGACAACATCTCGGACACCATCCGCGAGCGTATCCGGGTCAAGGGCCAGATCAGCACCCTGACCGCCCAGGGACGTGCCTCGGCCTGGATCATCACGCTGCTCCCGGTCGGCCTCGGCATCGTCCTCTACGTGCTGACACCGGACTACTTCGGAGTGATGACCAAGACCCGCACCGGCCTCGGCCTGCTCGTCCTCGCCGCTGCGATGATCGTGCTCGGCAACTACTTCACGCGCCGGATCGCCCGGGTCCGAATGTGAGGCGCGGATGACCCCTGGTTTCGGCATCGGCCTGTCCATCGCGCTGGCGATCTGCGCCGCGGTCGGGGTGGTCGCCATGCTCCTCGGCCTCATACCGCCACCTCCGAGCGACGCCGACATCGTCGAGTCCCGGCTTCGCGCCTACGACGGAGCCGAGCCGCCCTCCCTCGCCGAGCTGGAGCTGGCCGCGCCGCTGTCGGAGCGCGTGTTCCTGCCCTGGCTTCACCGCCTCGGCCGATTGATCGACGGAATGACGCCCACAAAGGTCCACCTCGAGATCCAGCGCAAGCTGACCCTCGCGAGTCGACCGATGGGCCTCTCGGCCAGCGATTTCATCGCCGTTCGCTGGGTGGTGACCGTGATCTTCGGGCTGTTGGGGTTGGCGGTCGGAGCGGCGACCGGGAACGCGATCGCAACTGCCGGTGGCGCCACGCTGGGGACCGTCCTCGGGCTCTACCTGCCGATCCTCTGGCTCAACCAGCTCGTCCGCGCCCGCCGGCGTGAGCTGCAGAGCGCACTGCCCGATGCGATGGACCTGCTCACCGTCTCCGTGGAGGCAGGGCTCGGCTTCGACGCGGCGGTGGCGAAGGTGGCCGAGAAGCAGGACAGCCCGCTCGCGGTCGAGTTCGCCCGTGTCCTCCAGGAGACCCGCCTGGGCCGCCCACGCCTGGAGGCCCTCGACGACCTCGGGAGGCGGTGCGGCGTCGAGGACCTCCACAACTTCGTGCAGGCGGTGATCCAGTCCGAGCAGATGGGGTCGAGCATCGTCAAGATCCTTCATCTCCAGTCGGGCGAGATCCGGCGAAAACGGCTCCAGAAGGCCCAGGAGCGGGGCGCCCAGGCCTCGCTGAAGATGCTGCTCCCGATGGTCGGCTGCATCTTCCCCAGCCTCTGGGTGATCCTCCTGGGACCGGCGGCGGTGATCGTGAGCGAGGCGGTCGCCAAGCGATGAATCGCCTCGGCGCAGCGCGAGGCCAGGCGACGGTCGAGTTCGCCATCTCGGCCATCGTGCTGCT
>WNFM01096102.1_pt1 | contig 12399 bp, 8 predicted proteins | sample 5400271 | NCBI WGS metagenome assembly WNFM01 (sample SAMN13153352, study PRJNA577476) | soil metagenome | isolation source: 60 cm saprolite on Douglas fir-dominated hillslope | place: USA:California | collected 2013-09-17 | reverse complement strand
GGCACCGATGCGCCCTGGGGCGTCCGAATCAGCGTCGGGCGTGAGGTCTCGCGGAACCCGATCTCCCAGGTACCGTCGCGCCCGGTGCCCTTGCGCGCAAACTTGAATCGATCGATGCTCTCGGGGCTGAAGAAAAAGAGGGCTGTGGTGGGCACGTTGAAGTTGCGCACGATCGGACCGATGTTGAACCGCGCGCTTTCGTCGGACAGGCGCTGCGCTTCGTCGATGCCGCCCGACGCTGACGTGAGGATCTGGATCAGCCGGTCCTCGCGATCGCCGATGCGCGCGCCGTCGACCTCGACCACATCTCGAAATCCGATCCACCCGCCAAGTCCGGCGGCTTTGACGATGGCGAAGTCCGCAGCGAGAACGCGTACTTGGTGGGGGCTGGGCTCAATACTGGGGCTGGTGACCTCCTGCGTGTAGCGCTCGGTCGCGACGACGATCGACGCCTTCGCGCCATAGGCCTGCACGTAAGCACCCATGCGGCGCACGACATCTTTCAACGACGGGCCGGCCGCGGGCGGTCGGGCCGCGACCACCAGCACGAGAGCGAGGGCGGCGTTTCTAATGCCCAAAGCCCATAGCCTAAAGCCTGACAGCTGGACTACTCCGTCGCGGTCCCGGAGAGGAGGGGTTCGCACGCGACCGCCTTCGCGCCCTCCTCCGTGCACACCGCGTAATTGATGTTGCTCTTCTCGTCGTACATCGACACGCCCGCGTGCTCACCTTGCGTGTTCAGCACGTAGAAGTTGATGTTGAAGTTCGGATCGCCGTTCGCCTTCCGCAGGCGCTTCTCCACCGTGTTGGCCCGGATCCGCTTCAGCCCTTCCATCCCGGCGTCCTTGGGATGCATGCCGCGCCGCATCGCTTCGACCACGAGGTAAGACGTCAAGTTAAAGAGGTTGGCCTCGCCGCGGCCGGTGGACCCCACGGCGCCGACGTCGCCGTCGACGTAGAGCCCCGCGCCGAGCACGGGCGAGTCGCCGAGGCGGCCCGGAATCTTGAACGCCATCCCGCTCGTCGTCGTCACGCCGCAGACCTCCCCCTTCGCGTTGACGCCGTTGCAGTTGATGGTGCCGTAGAAATGATTCGGATCGATCCAGCCCTCGCGCATCATGTCGAGGTCCACCTGGCGCATCGCCGCCTCGCGCTTGATCGGGTCCAGGTAGTGCAGCGGATCGGTGCGGCGCTTCCACTCGAGCCAGGCCTTGCGCGAGGTGTCCGTGTTCAGGTCGTCTTCGATCTTGAAGCCCATGCTCCGCGCGAACTCCTGCGCCCCTTTGCCGACGATGAGGTGATGATCCGTTTCCTCCATCACCTTGAGCGCGACGAGCGAGGGTGTGCGCACGCCCTCGATGGCACCCACGCCGCCGGCGCGCTTCTTCGGCCCGTGCATGCAGCACGCGTCGAGCTGCACGACCCCGTCGGCGTTCGGCAGCCCGCCGTAGCCGACGCTCGTGTCCAGCGGGTCGAGCTCGACGATGTTGACGCCGGCGATGAGCGCCTCGAGGACGTCGGTCCCCTGCACCATCTTCGCGAACGCCGTCTCGATGCAGGTCTTGCTGCCGCCGTTCTTGAAGATGTGGCCGTTTCCGGAGGCGATCACGGCCGGCTGGACGTTCTTTTTTGTCATCACGGTCGGACCCTGTCCGAAGGCCGGACTGGCGGCGGCCGCCGCAAGGCCCGCGGTACTCGTGACGACGAACTCACGGCGGGAGATCCGGTCGGACATGGCGGCGGCTCCTAACGGTTCAGGTTTGCGGACGGGCTCGGAGATTGTAGACTACGACGGTTGTCCCGAGCCATCACCATCGACACCATCCGCGACGCCGCGCGCACGGTCTACGGCGCCGCCATCCGCACCCCGCTCGTCCCGCTGGGCGTCCTGACGCCGGGCGGCCCACAGATCTTCCTCAAGCTCGAGATGCTGCAGCCGATCGGCTCGTTCAAGATTCGCGGCGCCTACCACGCCGTGCGCCGGCTGAGCGCCGAACAACTCGCGCAGGGCGTCTGGACGGTCAGCGCCGGCAACGCCGCTCAGGGGGTCGCGCTCGCCGCGCGGAAACTGGGCGCGCGGTGCAGTGTCATGGTGATGGACACCGCCCCCGAGGCCAAGCTCGGCAACATCAACCGTCTCGGCGCGACGATCGTCAAGGCGTCCTACGACGAGTGCTGGAAGACGGTCGAGGCGCACGGCTCCCCGCGCATGACGGGTCACTTCGTCCACCCCTTCGACGACGACGATTTCATCAGCGGCAACGGCACGGCGGGGCTCGAAATCATCGAGGACCTGCCGGACGTCGACGCGGTCGTCGCGGCCGTCGGCGGCGGGGGACTGCTCTCGGGCATCGGCGTCGCCTTCCGCGCGCTGCGGCCGCAGGCGAAGGTGTACGCGGCCGAGCCCGAGACGGCCGCGCCGCTCAAGCGCTCGATGGACAACGGCAAGGCCAGCCGCTTCGACGAGTGGCAGTCGTCGTTTGTCGACGGCGCGGGCGGGAAGTCCGTCCTCGACACCATGTGGCCGCTCCTGCGCGAGTACGTCCATGACTCGATCGTCGTCTCGCTGGACGACACGGCGCGGGCGATGCGGCTCGTCGCCGAACGCGCGCGCGTGATCGCCGAGGGGGCCGGTGCGTGCGCCGTCGCGGCCGCCGTCTCCCCGGCCATGACGTCGCGCGGGCACACGAAGGTCGTCGCCGTCGTGTCGGGCGGCAACGTCGATCTCGCTAAGTTCGCGCAACTCGTGGGCGCCTGTCCCAAAGCCTAAAGCCCAAAGCCCAAAGCCCAAATGATCCCCGAACGTCTTCACCGTTTGCCCGAGCTGGCCTCCGATCTCTGGTGGACGTGGAACCCGCAGGCGCGCGAGGTCTTCCGCCTGCTCGACTACCCGATGTGGCGCCAGACGGCGCACAACCCCGTGCTGATGCTCCGCGGGTTCACGACGGAGCAGCTGGCTGTGGCCGCGGCGGACGATCGGTTTCTGGCGGTCTACGACGCGGCCATGGAGGCGCTGGACCGCGCGCGCGCCGCGCAGGACACCTGGTGGCAGCACACCTTCCCCGACCACACCGGGCCGATCGCGTACTTCTCCGCGGAGTTCGCGCTGCACCAGTCGCTGCCGATCTACGCCGGCGGCCTCGGCGTGCTGGCCGGCGACCACTGCAAGGAGGCCAGCGACCTCGGCGTGCCGCTCATCGGCATCGGGTTCATGTATCCGCAGGGCTACTTCCACCAGAGCGTGTCGCCGGAAGGCTGGCAGAAAGAATCGTACGAGCGCCTGAACTGGAACAACGCGCCGATCGAGCCGGCCGTCACCGCCGACGGCAAGATCTGCATCGTCCCCGTCCCGCTCGGGAACCGCAGCGTCCTGGTGCAGGTGTGGCGCGTACGGCTCGGCCGCGTGAAGCTGTACCTGCTCGACACGGACCTGGAGGAGAACGCGCCGTGGGATCGCGAGTTGTCGGCCCGGCTGTACGGCGGGGACCGGGAGACCCGCGTCCAGCAGGAAATCGTCCTGGGCATCGGCGGCGTCCGCGCGCTCAAGGCGCTCGGATCCAGCCCGGCGGTCTGGCACCTGAACGAAGGGCACGCGGCGTTCGTCGTCGTGCAGCGGATCCGGGATCACATCGAAACGGGCCTGTCGTTCGATGACGCGCTCGACGAGGTGCGGCGGACGACGGTGTTCACGACGCACACGCCGGTGCCCGCCGGCCACGACGCGTTCCCCTTCAGCCTCGTCGAGACGCACCTCGCCGGCGCCTGGGGCTCCCTCGGCGAATACCGCGACCGCTTCATGCAGCTCGGCGCGTACGACAACGGGGCGGGGCCGCAGTTCAACATGACGGCGCTCGCGCTGCGCGCGGCGAACGGCGTGAACGCCGTCAGCCAGCTGCACGGCGTCGTGACGCGTGAGATGTGGGGCCCGATCTGGCCGGGCGCGCCGACGGACCGACGGCCCGTCCGCGCCATCACGAACGGCATCCATATGCCCACGTGGCTGTCGAACGAGATGGCGCAGCTGTTCGACGATTACCTGCCGGCGGACTGGCGCGATCGCCACGACGAGCGGGAGCTGTGGGCACGGGTACAGGACATCCCGGACGAGGCGCTGTGGGCGGCGCGGAGCGCCCTGCGGGAGTATCTGTTCGCGTTCATCCGCGAGCGCGCGCGGCAGCGGTGGCGCGAGGAGCAGGTCAGCGCGGCCCGCGTGGTCGCGGCCGGGACGTTACTCGATCCCCATGCCCTGACGATCGGGTTCGCGCGGCGCTTCACCGGGTACAAGCGCCCCGAGCTGATCTTCCACAACCCGGAACGACTCCAGGCGCTGCTGAACGCGTCGCGCCGGCCCGTGCAGATCGTCTTCGCCGGCAAGGCGCATCCGGCCGACGAGACCGGCAAGCACCACCTGCAGCAGGTCTACCGGCGCGCGATCGACCCGGCGTTTGGCGGCCGCGTCGCCTTCGTGGACGACTACGACCTCCACGTCGCGCACTTCCTCGTGCAGGGCTGCGACGTGTGGCTGAACAACCCGCGCAAGCCGCTCGAGGCGAGCGGCACGAGCGGCATGAAGGCGTCGCTCAACGGCGTGCCGCACCTGTCGATCGGCGACGGCTGGTGGGCCGAGGGCTACACCGGCGACAACGGCTGGCTGATCGACGCGGGGGAGGCGGCCGACCCGGAGGCCCAGGACGTCGCCGACGCGGCGCGGATTTACGATCTGCTGGAGACCCAGATCGTGCCCGCCTTCTACGAGCGCGACAACGGCATCCCGACGCGCTGGCTGTCGTTTGTCCGGAACGCGATCGTCAGCGTCGCGCCCCGCTTCAGCGCCCGGCGCATGGTCAAGCAATACGTCGAGGACATGTACGCGCCCGCCATGCAGCCCCGCGAGAAGGTCGGCCGCTGAACACGGCCGCGGAACACGCGGAACATACAGTACAATTAGCCATGTCCCGTAAGTCCGTCGCGCAGGTCCGCTGCGCGCTCTGCAACGCCAAGGACGTCTCCGAGCCGCGGGGCGAGGAGAAGTACTGCCGCGACTGCTGGGACAAGAAGATCGCGGTCGAGGAAATCGTGGCGCGCGAGTTCGCCCTCAAGCGCTACATCCGCGCCCACAGCGCCGAGAAATACCTCATCTACCACTCCACGATGAAGCGCCCCTGCGGGCAGCTGATCGTCGTGGACGACGGGTATGACCTGTTCCTGACGATGATGCTCTACCCGAGCTTCGGGTGGGACGAGCCGGCGTACCACCTGGAGGGGGACCCTGAAGGGCGGTCGTTCGCCGAGATTCTGGTCGACGTCGTGGCGGCGGAGGTCATCGAGCCCTGGGGCGGCGGCAAGTGGCACCTGGAAGTCTTCCGCGCGACCAACCCCGAACCGGAGGACTGGAACGGGGAGATGTAGAGGTCTATACTGCGGGCCGGTCGCTGCCGGCTGGCAGCTACCAGCGACCGGCTTCCAGGGCCAGCCACCAGATAAGGCCACGAAGGGGGCCGTGCTGGAAGCTAGAAGCCGGTAGCTGGAAGCCGGTAGCTGGAAGCTGGTAACTCCCAGGAGGTAGACCATGAAGCGCGTCGTACTCACGTCTGCTGCACTTCTCTGCGCGCTGGCGCTCGCGCCCGCCGCATTCGCCCAAGCCAAAGCCGCACCGAAGAAGGCCGCGGCGACGAAGGACGCCGTGCCCGCCGCGCCGACTCCCCCCTCGCCGGAGCTTCTGAGGGCGAGGATGAGGCCTCCCGTCAAAGGGACCGCCTACGTCGAAGTGATCAAGGGGTCCGCCAAGAAAGTGGGCAACGAGATCCAGAACACGCACAAGGTCAGGAACATCTCGAGCGCGCCGATCGTCGGCTTGCGGATCGACGAGTTCTTTTACGCCGGCCAGAAAGAGATCGCGACGGGCAGCGGTCGCATGCGCACCGCCCTGGCGCCAGGCGAGATCGCGGAGATCAGCACCGCCGCCCTGTGGCAGCCGGGGATAACCAACAGCCAGCTCCAGTTCTCGCAGGCCAACGGTGGGGTGAAGCCAACGGCGGTCAAGAAGTTCACCGAAGACAAGAAGTAAGCGGACAACGGAAGACAGAAGACAGCTGACAGAAAACGGCCAACCTGGCGTTGGCCCGCGCGGCGTCGATCGTGCGCGTTACAATGCGCGCATGATTGACGATCCGCGCTTCCCCACCGGCACGTTCCACTTCAACCCCGCCGTCACCCCCGAGATGCGGCGGGAGTCCATCGCCGCCATCCGCGAGGCGCCGGCCGCGCTGCGCGCCGCCGTGCGCGGACTCTCCGAGACCCAGATGAACACGCCCTATCGCGAGGGCGGCTGGACGGTGCGCCAGGTCGTGCACCACGTGCCCGAAAGCCACATGAACGCGTTCACGCGGTTCAAGCTGGCGCTGACGGAAGACAGTCCGACGATTAAGGCCTATGACGAAGACGCGTGGGCGAAGCTCGGCGACGTGGCGCGCACGCCGGTCGAGACGTCGCTCGTGCTGCTCGACGCGCTGCACCAGCGGTGGGTGACGCTGCTCGAGGTCATGCGGCCGGAAGACTTCGGACGCCCCCTGGTGCACCCCGAGAGCGGGCCGATGACGCTGGACCGGATGCTGCAGCTCTACGCGTGGCACGGACGCCATCACGTGGCGCACATCACGACACTCAGGACGCGCGAAGGGTGGTAATTGGCGCCGTGAGCTACACAAAACGCTCGGCGTAATCACCGGCGAGCGGCAGCTTCCAGCGGCCGCCCGCCCACGCCTTCCACAGGCAGATCGCCCAGACGATCGCCAGCACGATCGTGATCACGTTGGCGACGCGCGCCATCAGTAACGCGGCCGTCGCCGACACAAACAGCACGACAATCGCCAGGGCGTAGCTCGCGAGGACGGCGAGCCCCAGGCCGCCCAGGCCGACGATCGACTGCCAGGCGTGAAAGCGGACGTCCGGGTTCGTCGATTCGGCGAGGAGGATGAGCACGCCCGAAAACGGCCCCGCGAGGTAGGCCAGCGCGGACGCGGTGCGGGGGTCGAGGCCGGTGGACGACGGCGAGGCGGGAGGCGGGAGGCGCGAGGCGCGACGATTGTGCGCCTCGAGCCACGTCACGTCACCGGCTCCCCGCGGCACCGCCACGATATGAAACGGCGACGTGATGATGGCGGCGGCGACCATGCCGCGTCCCGGGCCACGCTCTTCGACGGCGAGAACGATGCCCCCAACCTGGTCCGCGTGCTCCGCGTGTTCCGCGGCCGCGGCCGAGATCTCGAGGGAATAGCCGGCGGACGGTTTCTCGCCGGCGAACGCCGCCGCGACGGTCACGCTCGCCAGGTCGACCGCGGGCGGATCGGCGGCGGGACCGGCGTGGGTCGCCCACAGCGCGCGCCACTCCCCCTCGGTGCGCGCGATCGCGCGGCGCGGCTCCGCGACGTGGCTCGCGTCACCGCGCGCGATGGTGGTCAGGACGCTCATCGCACGCGGAGCTCGATCTCGCGCGTGACGGGCTCGGGCTTGCCGAGGAGCGAGGTCGCCGTCAGACGCAGCACGTACCGGCCCGGCGCGAGCGCGGCAAGCGGGATCCTGGTCGTGTAGCCATAGCCGCCGGTCGCGCCGTGGAGCTCGTCGCTCTTCCGCTCGTCCGAGGTCGTGTGCACCACCCTGCCGTCGTCAGACAGGACGGTCGCCTGGATCTCGACGCGGTGCGGGGTCTTCGGCACGTTGTCGTAGACCTCCGCGAACACGGCGAGCGTGTCGCCGCGCGGGAACTCGCGCGACGCGCTCGGCGGCGCGGGGAGGACGTCCTTGAACTCGTTCACGCTCGGGTCAGGGCTCGCGGTCGGAAACCGGCTGCCCGACGCGGACGCCACCGCGATGCCGCTCATCGCGAGGGCGCCCTTCGAGAAGTCGGGCGCGTCGAGGTCATAGATGACCGTCCCGACCTTCCCGCCGCCCGATTCGCGCGCGCCGATGCGCAGTTGATACTTCCCGGGCGGCACCTGGATGCGCCGGATCACGCGGAACACGCCCTGGCGGACGATCTCGTGCGTCTGCGGCTTGAGCGCGAGGTTGATGACGTCGTGGGCGCCGTCCCTGATCTTGCCGTTCGCGTCCGCCGCGAAGAGCGTGACCTCGAGATCGTCCGCGAACGACCCCGCCGGGGTCGTCGTGAACGTGAACGAGCCACCGTCGACCTCGATCGCCATCGCGATGGCGTCATTGGCGCCGGTCCCCTTGAACGGCGCGGCGAACGCGCTGATCGTGAGACCGCTGATCGCGATGGGACTGTCGAGCGCGTCTTTCAGCGCCGGTGACGTCCGTTCCTCCGGCGATCCCTTGACCGGCTTGTCCTTTTTCAGCGGGAGCGGCGCGACGTATCCGCGGCGCGCCCGCACCTTCAGCCCGGGCTTGAGGACTTTGACCTGGACGTTCCTGAAGCGGCCGTCGAGCTTCTCGTTGGTCGGGTCGTACCCGAGCACGTAATAGCTACTGTTGTCCTGGAGGATGCGCGAAAAGCCGTCGCGGAAGTCGTTCTGGTTGAGCACCGCGAAGCCGCCGGTCTCGTCGGCGACGACCCGCAGGCTGTCCTGTTCGAGCCGCATCTCTGCCATCAGGTCGCTCGACCTGATGGAGCCGTCCACCGGGAAGCCGCCCATCTCGATCGCATCCTCCATCCCGGTGGTGACGCCGCGCGGGTCGACGCTGTAGACGTTCACGTTGGCGCGGGTCGCCGCGGCGACCAGGTCGCGGATCTCGCGCTGCACGTCGGTCGCGTGCGGGTTGTTGAACGGATCGGTGACGTTGTAGTTGACGCCTTCGCTGAAGTACACGACGGCCTTGCGGCGCCCGCGCATCCCGGCCATGAAATCCGCGAGGTTCTTGAGCGTGCGCATGGCATTGCGCGCGTTGTTGTAGCGCTGCATCTCGTTGAACGACGCGTTGACGTTCGAGGCGGCGCCCGGCGTGTCGCGGTTCATGTAGTAGTCCTGCAGCGCGGCCTGCGTCGACGAATCGGCCTTGTTGCCCATGGCCGCGTCGATCGCCTTCAGCGCGAGCTGCCGGTTGCCCGTGAAGTCCTGCATGCTCCTGCCGTAGCCCGACGTGTTCACGACGGCGACGAGGTCGTTCGCGCCGATGTACCGCTCCACGAACTGCCGCGCCGCCGCGCGCGCCCGCGCCGTCTGGGTGAAGCGCGTGTGGAGGTCGTCGAGCACGAGGACGAAGACGCGCCCTTCGAACGGCGTGCGGTTCGAGACCACGTCGGGAGGAATGGCGGCCTTCGAGAAGAGCGGTGGATCCACGCGCTCGATCGGGATGTCGACCATCGAAAACGCGGTCAGCGCCTGGGGCTTGCCGTCTTCGACGAGCTGGAAGTCGTCCCTCGTGAGCGACCGGACGAAGGTGCCCTGCGCGTCGGTGACGTTTGCGTCAATCTCGACGTAGTTGATCTCGACCTTGAAGGTGACGGGCGGCTGGGACGGGGGCTGGGACGGCGGGGGCGCCTGCGTCAGAGCCGCCAGCAGCATAAGTGGGATGGTGATTCGCATAATCATTCACAGCAGGCCGGCGATCGATTATAGGCCCGGCGCCCCGGTTATACTGAATCCATGCCACTGTCGATCCCGGCCGTCCAGGCCGCACTACAAGAGGAGGGCCTCGACGGGTGGCTGCTGTACGACTTCCATGGGTCGAACCCGATCGCGCGGCGCCTCGCCGGGATCGACACTGGAACAAAAACGACCCGGCGGTGGTACTACATGATCCCCGCGACGGGCGAGCCCCGGAAGCTCGTGCACGCCATCGAGCCGTTCAACCTCGACCACGTGCCCGGCACCAAGACCATCTACTCGCGGCGCGACACGCTCGCGTCGGGACTGCAGGCGGTCGTCGGCGGCTCGAAGCGGATCGCGATGGAGTATTCGCCCGGCAACAACATCCCGTACATTTCGCGCGTCGATGCCGGCACGGTGGAGGCGGTCCGGCAGCTCGGCGTCGACGTCGCGTCATCGGGCGATCTGGTCCAGCGGTTCGAGGCCGTCTGGTCGGACGAGGCGCTCCAGACCCATCGCGCCGCGAGCGAGCGGCTCTACAGAATCAAAGACCGCGCCTTCGCGTTCGTCCGCGACGGCCGCCGGGCCGGGCGCGCTCTCACCGAGCTCCACGTGCAGCGCGCGATGCTCGGCTGGTTCGAGGACGAAGGCCTGATCGCGGATAGTTCCCCGGTGGTGGGCGCGCAGGAGAACGCCGGCGACCCCCATTACGGGCCGACAGAGAAAAAGCACCGGGCCATCGGCGATCGGGAGGTCCTGCTCCTCGACCTGTGGGGTAAGCTGCCGCAACCGGGCGCGGTGTATGCGGACATCACGTGGGTGGGCTTTACGGCCCAGACGGTCCCCGACCCATACGTGCAGGCGTTCAACGCCGCACGCGATGGCCGTGACGCGGCGGTGACCCTGGTGAAGGACGCGGTGGCGACGGGACGCGTGCTGCGCGGGTTCGAAGTGGACCGCGCGTGCCGGGCGGTCGTCGACCAGGCCGGCTTCGGCGCGCAGTTCGTGCACCGCACCGGGCACAGCCTCGGGACCGAGGTGCACGGCAACGGCGTGCACATGGACGACTTCGAGACGCACGACGAACGCCGGCTGATTCCCGGCACGGGCTTCACGATCGAGCCCGGCGTCTACACGAAGGCGTTCGGCGTCCGCACGGAGATCAACATGTTCGTCGGCGATCGCCAGGCCACCGTGACGGGGCCTTTACAGACCGAGCTCGTACTGTTGTAGGGGCGGTTCGCGAACCGCCTACGGGAGACAGGAAATCATGTCCACTGGAAAGACGTCGGCTTTTTATGTCGTGCTGATCGCGGTGGCCGGAATGGCCGTCGGGATGGTCATCTCGTCGCGTCTCGATCTGACGCCGGCCTCGTCGGCCCAGTCGGTTTCGGTGCCGGGCATCAACAGCGCTCCGCTGACCGGGCCGATCGACGCGACGACCTTCCGGAACATCGCCAGGCTCAACGCGCCGGCGGTGGTCAACATCCAGACCGAAGTCCGCGCGCGCAACCGCGACCTGACCGACTACCTCGGCGGGAGCGGCGGCGGCGGCGACGATCTGCTCCGCCGGTTCTTCGGCGGCGACGACCCGCAGGCGCCCGCGCCCCGCGGCCGCGGCCGCGCCCCCAGCGGACGCAACAACGAGGCGCCCGTCATGGAAGGGGCCGGCACCGGCTTCATCATCAACAAGACGGGCCTCGTCCTGACCAACAACCACGTGATTGACGGCGCCGAGACGATCCGCGTGAGCCTCTACGGCGCCGAGCGCCTCGAAACCTATGCGGCGAAAGTCGTCGGGCACGATGTCCTGACCGACAGCGCCCTCCTCCAGCTCACCGAGATGCCCCCGGCGCCCCTCACCGAGATGAAGTTCGGCGACTCCGACCAGATGCAGCCCGGCGACTGGGTCATGGCGATCGGGAACCCGTTCAAGCTCGGTCACAGCGTCAGCGTCGGCGTCATCAGCGCGCTCGGGCGTCCGTTCGGCGTCACGGGACGCGAGCAGAACATGCTGCAGACCGACGCGGCCATCAACCCGGGGAATTCCGGCGGCCCGCTCCTCAACGTCCGCGGCGACGTCGTCGGCATGAACACCGCGATCTACACGGATCAGCGGTCGGCGAACATCGGCATCGGCTTCGCGACGCCGATGAACGCGATCCGCGACCTGCTGCCGCAGCTGCAGAACGGCAAGGTCGTCCGCGGCGTCATCGGCGTCACCGTCTCGAAGGATCACCTGACGGCGGAGACCGCGCGGGCGTTCGGGCTGCCGAACACGAACGGCGCGCTCATCTCCACCGTGATTCCCAACCAGCCGGCCGACAAGGCCGGCATCATCCCGGGCGACGTGGTCGTCGAGCTCGCCGGGAAGCCCGTGAAGGACAGCGATTCGATGGTCGCGATGGTCGTCAACACGAAGCCCGGCACGACCGTGCCGTTCGTCATCTATCGCAACAACCAGCGGAAGTCGCTCAACGTCACCATCGACGAGCTCGATCTCGACGCCGAGCAGACCCGCCAGGCCCGGCGATCCGGCGCGCCGAACAACGGCCCGGTACCGGAGCCGATCACCACGGCCGGGTTCGGCATGACGCTCGACGCGATCACGCCGGAGATCGCGCGGCAGCTCGAGGTGCCGTCGAACGCCGGCGGCGCCATCGTGACCGACGTCGATCGCAACAGTCCGGCCGCCCGCGGCGGCGTCGCGCCGGGCGATGTCATTCTCGAGGTGAACCGGCAGAAGGTCGCGAACGTCAGCCAGGTCACCCGGGAGCTGCAGAAGGTGCAGAACGGCCAGGTCGCCTTCCTGCTCGTGTGGCGCGATCGCACCAACCAGTTCGTGACGATGACG
>WNFM01070078.1_pt2 | contig 12399 bp, 11 predicted proteins | sample 5400271 | NCBI WGS metagenome assembly WNFM01 (sample SAMN13153352, study PRJNA577476) | soil metagenome | isolation source: 60 cm saprolite on Douglas fir-dominated hillslope | place: USA:California | collected 2013-09-17 | reverse complement strand
TCCGGCTGATAAGATGCAAGCCCCTTATACGGACAGAATTCTGAGGATGGCTGCCGCTTCACAGTGGTCTGGAGCTCAGTTTCTGTGGCCTCGTGAGAAAGGACATCATGAACCGCCGATCTCCAGTTCTCGATGGAAGAGAATCGCGCCTTCGGGTCGAGTGCCATCCCCGTTTCAATGAATTCGCGCCATCTTGACGGCAACATGGCGAGGCTCTCGATCACGGCATGAGGATGTGGCGGCCTTTGCCTGGTGATCACATGCCAGATGATGGCCGAGGCGGCATAGACATCTGCTGCCGGCGTTATTTCGGCGTGTTCCTCGTTCTGTTCAGGTGATCGATAGAATGCCGACCCGGCAACCAGCGTTGAAGACCCGCCGTCCCCAAATAGGTCCTTGGCAATGCCAAGATCGCCGACCAGGATGCGTTCGTCGGGCGCGATCAACGTGTCATATGCGCTGGCATCGCCAATCGCTGTTGCGTCGGGATCCGGCGCAGCCCGGCGGGTCAACTGAAACAAGATGTTTGCCGGCTTGATGTCGCGATGGATGACGCCGGCTTCATGGATGGCGGCAAGCCCGTCCCCCAGGGCATCTGCCAGGCTCGACAGGCTGCTCACATCGGGCTTGGCCGACCCGGACTTCCGGATCAGGCGCGCGGCGAGCGTCCCTTGATCGGCAAAATCCATGACGAAATATGGCCGCCCGTCAGCCAGACGCCCGATGTCGTGGATCGTCACCACATTCGGTGATCGGATGCGCCGGAGAAGCCGGGCCTCATCCAAGAATCTCTGCTGGATATCGCTACCATCATGCACAAATTCCGGGTGCAGGATCTTGATGGCTACGAGAGACCCGCCCCGCCCGATCTCATGACGAACTTCATATCGGCCAAGGTAAGCGGGTAGTGACATTCGGGGTCACAAATAGCCACTCACATCCACGCACTGGAAAAGGGTGACGTCGATGATATCGTGGTTCCGGTCGCCGGCACTAACGCAGATGGTTTTCGCCTTGCCGCGGACGCTGGTCGAGGCAGCACTTTGTGTCACATAGATCGGATAGTCGGCGGTTGGATGCCACTCGCCTTGCTTCACATGGTGGACGGGTTCCGCATTATTTGAAACCTGCTCGACCGTATAGTTTTCACCCCACCAGACATGGATGTGATTTCTAGAGAAATCGGGCGTGTAATTGGCTTCGAAGGTAAGGCGGAGTTCGCCTCCCGCCTTTTCCACTTTGACGATCTTGACGACGCAGCCATCGACGGGACAGGCATTGGGCGGTGCATCGCCCGCTCGTGCAACCGGCATCGCGGTGCCGATCGTCAACGCCGACAACAGCACGAGCACCTCCGATCGGGGCCAAATCCAGGAATTGCGGGAAGTCAAATTTCTATAGCTCATCGGTCTCACCCCGCTCGGAGAGATTGAAACTACAAGAAATTTTGCGTATTATTATAGTTAACCGTAGGCGATTGTGTCAAGGTTTGCCCCCAGTTGCCGCTGCGCTGGGTTAGGATTGGGGCAATGAGCACATCGTCCATGACGGCGCTTATCGGATTGCGCCTGCGGATCCTCTGATGTTCCTGATTTAACTGCAAGATATTCTTCAGTCATACGACTGCGATCCAATTTCTGTACAGACATCGATGCTGGATGCGACTGAATGCGGCGAAGCAACCTTGAGGCTGCAGTTCTTCTTACTGACGTGGTCGGCAGTACGCCGCTTTATGAAGCGATCGGCGATGCAGCCGCACTGGGCCAGATCACCAATTGCCTCGACACAATCCGCACGATCATTCGAGCTAATGGTGGGGAATTCATCCATTCAAAGGGCGATGATGTACTTTGCATCTTTGTAGACCCCGGCGCCGCACTTGTCGCCGCATCGCAAATTCTGACATCACCGCGCGGCGGCGGGATCTCTATTCGCGCCGGATTGCATTTCGGGCAAGTCATTCGGGCGCGTCATGACATTTTCGGCGACGTCGTCAATCTAACGGCTCGGTTGGCAGCCATTGCAAATCCCGGCGAGGTCCTTGTGACTCAAAGTCTCGTGGATGTACTGTCATCAAGCGATAGACAGAGGCTCGCCTTGCTTGACAAGATGATATTCAAGGGGAAGTCTGAACCTTGTAACATTTTCACGCTGCTCGATGACGATCGAACGCTCAACACGCAGATATCGCTCAGCAAGGCGGGAAAAAGCCAAGCGCAAGACGCGTTTGCACGTATCATCTGCGTGACACTTCGCTACAACGATCAAACGAAATCGTGCCGGAATAACGAGAACCTCACGATCGGCCGATCATCTGATTGTGATTTGGTCGTGCCACGGCAATGGGTATCCCGACACCACGCCACGATCACGATAGCCAATGGCCGGGTCCGGCTTGCCGAACGAAGTTCATCCGGTACGTTCATATCGACGCATTCGGGCCCCGAAGTTTTGGTCCGTCGTGAGGACGTGCTGCTGCTTGGATCGGGTATCATCTCTCCCGGCGTGCAATGTACAAGCAGCGACGCGCAGCTGATTCACTATGACGTTTCTGTGGAATGAGACGAAATATTGATCATGTAGCGAGGAACCTCATTGAAGGATAGCGTTGTCAGTTGCCGCTACTCTGAATGGCTCAGCGCGCCGGCGTCTGCGTTGCGACCTATCTTTGCCATCGGGGATGTCCATGGATGCGCCGATCTGCTCCAGGCGCTGCATGGTGAAATACGATCCATTGTCGACACGGATGCTCTCGCGGCTCCACTTGCCATCCATCTTGGCGACTACATAGATCGGGGCCCCCGACCGCTAGAGTGCCTGGAAATGGCGATCGATGGGGTGCCTGGTGTCGAGACGATTTCCCTTCCGGGCAATCACGAGCAGATGATGAGGCACGTCTTGGAAGCCGAGGGTGCGGACCGGGACAACACCCTCCTTACATGGCTTTGGAACGGTGGTGAACGAGTCGCCGCTGAGCTCGGCATGAAAAATGCTGCAGCGGCTATTGCAAACCCTGATGAAGTCGTCGCCAGGTTGAAAACCAGGCTGGCGAAGCATCTCGATCGATTCATGAAGCTGCCCAATCATGTTCGCCTTGATGGGTATTTGTTCGTTCACGCTGGCATCAACCCTGCCATTCCTCTGGCCGAGCAGCTCGGCCGATCATGGGGCGAGTTCGCCAAGGGCCGGGAGGACGATGATCCGCTTTGGGTCCGCGGGCCATTCCTTCAGCATGATGGCAGGTTCGAAGACGGATTAATCATTGTTCATGGCCATACCATTCATAGCGAACCCCAGATTGCTGCGAACCGTATAGGTATCGATACCGGTGCCTATCGATCCGGACGTCTGACCTGCCTGGAGATTCACGGCGAACGGATGCGCTTCATTACGGCGATGGGCGGTATGGATCGAGCGGGATCAACTATATCGGCATAACGCCACCCGCTCGGGCCCATAGTTCAGTTGGTTAGAGCGCGCCGCTCATAACGGTGTTGTCGGGGGCTAGATGTTTCTGTGCTGCAGGTGGGCTAGCAGGAGGCTATATCGGTCGCCTTTCTATATGAGTTTTGACCTCGGATTGTCCGATGTGAGAAGTCACTATCCTCACAAAACTGGGAGGCCATTGTCGAGTGCCACCCTGATCTTTTCGGCGAGCTCCTGGCGTCGATAGGGCTTGCGCAGAACATGAAGGATCTCGTTCTGCGAGTCGTTCTGCTGTGCCTCCTGCTTGGCATATCCTGTCGTATAGAGCACCTTCAGCTGAGGGCGCAGAACACGGGCGCGTTCCACCAGCTGAAAGCCCGTCATCGCGCCGGGCAAGCCGATATCTGTGAAGAGCAGTTCGGCTGGCTGCCCGGATTCAAGCATAGCGAGCGCTGCGGCGCCTGCTTCCGCTTCAATCACTTTGTAACCCAACCGCGTGAGCTGACCCTTCACCATGGATCGCAGTGCCGCATTATCTTCGACCACCAGGATTGTTTCCACGCCGCGGGGCAAAGCTTGCTGGGGTAGCACTTCAGTCCGCCTATCCGGCGTATGATCTCGCATCCGCGGCAGATATATTTTGACGGTCGTCCCCTGGCCGAGTTCACTGTCAATCGCCAAGTGACCACCGGATTGTTGGGCAAAACCGTAGACCATGCTGAGACCAAGGCCGGTTCCTTTGCCCTGCTCCTTGGTCGTGAAGAACGGTTCAACCGCGCGCTCGATGACTTCAGGCGACATGCCGGTGCCGGTATCCTTCAGCGACAGCATGATATAATCGCCGCTGGTCAAGCCGGTCGGTACTGCCGGGTAATGTGCGGCCACCGAGACTTTCGCCGTGGCCACCGTCAGGACCCCACCTTCCGGCATGGCGTCCCGTGCATTGATAGCGAGATTGACGACAGCGTCTTCAAGAGGTGACGGATCGATTTTTGTGCGCCACAGATTATTGTCCAATTGGGTGACGATCTCAACGCGCTCGCCCAAAGTCCGGCGCAGCATCGTCAGGATATTGAGGATCAAATCGTTTACATCGACAGCCTGGGTCGACAAAGGCTGTTGACGTGAAAAGGCTAGAAGCCGGCGCGTCAGTTCGGCCCCATGCAAGGCGCTGCCCAGCGCGTCAGTCGCCAGCGCCTTTGCTTCGGCATCATTTTCCACGTGATCCAGGAGAATCTCAACATTGCCAACGATGACACTGAGCAGATTATTGAAGTCATGCGCGATGCCACCGGTCAACTGTCCCACGGCTTCCATCTTCTGGGCCTGACGCAGTTGCAGCTCGATCTTGCGATGGGCCACACGCCTTGCGGCCTCGCGCATTTCGCGTTCGATCGCCGGCAACAAGCGTGCCAGTTTCGCTTTCGACATGAAATCCTGCGCGCCGGCTCGCATGGATTCCACGGCGACTTCTTCACTAATAGTGCCAGAAACGATGATAAAAGGGACGTCCGGGAGATGTTCTTTGGCGAGAGCAAGGGCCGCATGCGCACTGAAATGCGGCATTGAGTAATCGGAGAGAATGAGATCCCAACTATGCTCCAGCAGGGCAACCTTCATCCGTTCTTCGGTGTCGACCCGAAGATGAACGACGTCATATCCGCCCTTCTTCAATTCGATGATAAGAAGTGCTGCGTCATATTCGCTGTCTTCGACAAGGAGCAGATGCAGTTTCTGACCCACCTCAACCTCCACTTGCGGGCAAATCCTTGCCCAACGCTGATCGCCCGAGCAGAGCCGATGTCGGCTCTATCTCCCATTCTCCATCGCTGCCGGGCTCCATCGCTATCGGGAGCCAAAACCTCTAATGGTTGAACATCTCAACCGCGGCAAGTCCCCGTCCAAGCTCAAGCGACTCTGCATCCCGACAGAGGAACGCAATTTTGCGCCGACCTGGATGCCATACCAGTGTGCAGTTATCATCAGCGCTCATGGTATTACGCCTTGGCCGAGATGCGTGTCCCCGGCCAGGGCTTCCGCCCAGATACGGCCACCATGGCGGCGTATAATACGCTGAACCGTCGCGAGGCCGATACCAGTCCCTTCAAATTCGCTGGTCGAATGTAAGCGCTGGAACACACCGAACAGCTTTGCCGCATAGGTCATATCGAAGCCGGCGCCATTGTCACGCACAACATAGGTTTGAGAGCCGTCAACCTTGGTGGTGAAAAATTCAATCCGACCATCGTCCCGGTTGCGGGTAAATTTCCAGGCATTGCCCAGAAGATTTTCGAGCGCGATCGTCAGCAGTCGCGCATCCCCCGCTGCCGACAGGTGGTCCGTGACGACGAATTCAACCGCGCGATCCGGTGCCGCTTGCCGCAAGCGCCCCATCACCGCGCGGGCGGTTGACGTCAAATCCACTGCTTCGCATTGGAAATCGCTCCGTGTGACGCGGGACAAACCGAGCAGGTCATCGATCAGATGCGTCATATGCTGCGCGGATTGCCGCACATAATGCAGGTATTTCTGGTCCTCTTCATCCAGCTTATCGGCATAGTCATCCAGCAAGGCCGCGCTGAATCCATCGACGCTGCGCAGCGGCGCGCGCAGATCATGGGCGACGGAATAGCTGAAGGCCTCCAGTTCCGCATTCTTCTGCTCAAGCTCTTCCACCAGTGCTGCCCGGACTTCCGCCACTTCCTTCGCGGCACGGGCTTCGGCTGCTTCCATCTCCTTGCGCATCAATTGCTCACGGATGAACCGATTTTCGTCCTCGAATTGCTTGCGCCGGATCTGTGCCAGGAGACGCGCCCGCAGCACCTCAAAATCGCTCGATTTGGCAATATAATCGTCGGCCCCGGCGCCGAGACCCTGGATCATCGCGTTGCGACATGATGACGGGAATGTCGCGCGTTACCGCGACCGCCTTCACCCGCCGGCAGGTTTCCTCGCCACCGATGCCGGGCATCAGAAGATCGAGCAGGATGCATTCGACTGGCTCGACCGCGAGAAGATCCAGGGCTTCTTCGCCCGAGCGCGCCAGGACCACCTCATATCCGTCACCGCGCAAGGCTAGTGAAAGTTCCTGCAGGAAGGTCTCGCTGTCATCCACCGCCAGGATTTTTTTGGGACCCATCAGGCTCAGTGTTTCCTCATGCGTCGATCGCGTATGGGCCGTCCGCAAGGTTGCCTTGAGTCGCGCCAGGATGACCATTAGATCGTCATCTTTTCTGATAAAGGCGTCGGCGCCGGCATCGAATGCCTGGATCTCGGCGCTCTGCTCTTCGGATGCCGTCAACAGCAGGCAGGGAATGCGTCGCAGGGCGGCGTCAAGCCGAATGCGCCGGATCATGGCAGCATGCCATCGACGATGATAGCCGTCGGCCGCGCCTCAGCCGCCAGGCGCAAGCCATCCTCGCCGGTATTGGCGACCAAGGCAACAAAGCCCGCTTCTTCAAGGGCACTGCGCAAATGCTCACGGAACGTCAGGCTGTCATCAATGATGAGGATCGTTTCCTGGGTCGATGGACTCTCCGGCTGACCTCGGCGCATCAGTTCCCGGACGCGGGCAATGAGATATGTCGGCTCATATGGCTTGCCGATATATTCATCGGCGCCCGTTGCCAGGCCGCGAATTCGGTGGCGTATCTCCGCTTCAGTTGATAGCAGCATGACGGCGGTATTCTGTCCCCCAGGTCTTTGTTTGATTTCCGTCAGCAGATCGATGCCGTCAGCATCCGGCAGAAGAACGTCGAGAATGACCAGCGGGAAATGTGATTCCGCCAGCGCCTGGCGCGCCTCGGCGCCGGTTGCGCAAGCCATGGTCGCGATACCCGCAGCTTCGAGCAACTCGACGAGATTCATGCGCACGGTGAGACTGTCATCGACGATCAGGACGGAAGCGGTCATGGCATTGCCCTCGCATCGATCTGCTGGAGGGAGAGGAGAAACGGCACGATATCTTCAAGGCCCAGGATTTGCGTGGCGGCACCGAGTTCGATGGCCGCGTGCGGCATGCCAAAGATGACCGATGTCGCCTCATCCTGGGCAACAGTTATACCGCCAGCTTGGCGTATCTTGAGCAAGCCCTGGGCACCGTCCTTGCCCATGCCGGTCAAGAGGCAGGCGGTGGCGGTGCTGCCATATTCCAGGGCGATGGACTCGAACAGAACATCGACGGATGGGCGGCAGGAATGGCGTTCCGGGTCCTGCGTCAAGCGGAAGCGGCCATCGCGCACGATCAGATGGCGACCGACCGGCGCCATGACAACGCGCCCGACGGCATGTGAGACAAGGTTGCCGTCATTGGCCTGTATCACATTGCGCTCGGATTGGCCGTCCAGCCAATCCGCCAATGCGGTGCCAAAGGGCTCGCCGATATGGAGAACCAGAATGATCGGCAGGCGGAAGGTCATGGGCAATGAACGCAGAATACTGACGATCGCGCCCGGCCCGCCGGTCGATGCGCCGATCGCCACAACCTGACAGCCGGGCTTCGCCCCAGGCATCCTCAGCCGATTGCTGGCGGATGGCACTACCTGCGGGTTCACGGGCGCCAGCTTGCCGCGTGGATGGGTGATGACCCGAATTCTGGAAACCATCTTCACTGCCGCGCGAAATTTGCCTTCCCACTGCCCGATTGGCTCGTCGCCGGTTGGTTTTTCCAGGACATCCACGGCACCTGCTGCCAGGGCTTCATAGGTCTTGAACAATTCACCACGATTGGTTGATGCCGACACCACCAGGATGGGTGTCGGACAATGCGCCATGATGAATTCAGTGGCGGCCAAACCGCTCATCACCGGCAGCATCATATCCATCGTGATCACATTGGGACGCAGCGCCTGGCACAGCTCGATCGCCTGTTTTCCATCCGCGGCTTCGCCGATGACGTCGATATCCGGATCAGCCGACAGGATGTCCACCAGATGCCGGCGCACCGTCAGGGAATCTTCAACGACGAGGATGCGGATCTTCTGCATCGGTCAACTCAACAGTGTTTTAATTAACGTGAGCAGCTCCGACTGGCTGAAGTCGCTCTTCACGACATATCCCTGGGCGCCAACATCCGTGCCACGCTGCCGATCTTCGGGCGCGGAACGTGATGTCACCAGAATTGCCGGGATATTATGCAGGGCCGGATCGCCGCGAATGCGCTGAATAAAGGAATAGCCGTCGATACCGGGCTCCAGTGCTTCCTCTCCCGATTGTGCGACCTCGACCTCATAGCCGGCCGTTTCAAGGATGCTTTGCTCCAACATGCGCGTGGTCAGCGAGTCGTCAATGACGAGGACCTTATGGCGAGGCAGTTCCGCCGCCGACCACGCGGCATCGGCGCGCTGGATCTGTTCGACCAGCCCGTCGGCGTCCAGGACCAATTGTGGGTTTCCCTCGCTATCGAGGAAGACGCCGGCAACGATGCCGTTGCTCGGCGCGTCGTCAGGCAGCGGGCGGACGACGGCCCGACCGGTACCGAGAAGGCGATCGACACCGATTGCCGCCAGTTCCGTCTCGCCCCTGAGAATGACTGCCGTCCAATTTCGATCGGTTGCCGACGTCGCGCCGGTCAATGATGCCACCAAAGGTCGGAAGGGTATGGCATGCCCGTCATAAGAGACCGTCGCACTGACTGATTCCCATGAAATGTCGTCAGCTGTCAGACGCAATGTGTTGCGCACGGCATCGAGCGGGATTGCCGCGATCGTGCCGGCGGATTCGACCAAAAGCGCTTCTAGGGAGGCCAAGGAGGATGGCACCACGATCTCGAAACTCGTTCCTCTGTCGCTCTCTGTCTTGACGATGACATCGCCGGATAAGCGATTGACCGCATCGCGTACGACATCGAGACCGATGCCGCGCCCGGACATCTCCGTCACCGTATTGGAGGTGGTGATGCCACCACGCAGCAGCAGGCGCAGCAATTCCTCGCTGCCGTATTGTTTTACCTCGCCCGACGACAAGCCTTTCTTCTGCGCCGCCCGCCGGACATTTTCCAGATTGAGGCCCCACCCATCGTCATGACAACGGAATATGATTTTTCGGCCGCGCTGCACGACATCGACTGTCACGCATCCGACGCCATCCTTGCCGTTGGCATGGCGTTCTCTCTCCGGCTCAATGCCATGGGCTACGGCATTGCGAACGATTTGGATGAGCGCGCTTTGTACCGTTTCGATGACATGTGAATCGAGGCGGATGTCACCGCCGGAACTGACAAACCTGACTTGCTTCGACAAGGCCTGTGCGGCGTCGCGCGCTGTTCGCTCCAACATATTGAACAACGTCCCTGCCGATACCAGGCGCAGTTGCTCGGTCGCCTCGCGCAATTGCCGTAGCTCGCGATCCATCTGATCGACGGTAAAGCCCAAATGCCGTTCGAACCGGGTAAACCGCTTGCGCAGTTCTTCGGCGATGGACAAGACCTTGGCGAGGCCACCTTGGACAGACGGCGCCATCTCTTTTCCGACGGCTGGCGCCAATTGCGCGATCAGTAGATCGACAAGATGCTGTGCCGCTTCTATATCCTGCGCCGAGCCACGCAATCCGGTGAGCAGGGAATGGGTTTCCGATACACCATCGAGGACCGTGTCCATTTCCGCGATATCGGCGCGCACGGTCCGAAAGCTCTCCTCCCGCGCGGCCGCGCCGGGATCAGCCGGTTGCTCCACTCTCGCCGGCATTAACACCTGTACGGCGCGATCGATGCCATCAATATGCAGCAAAACCGAACTGACCTGATCCGACCCGACGGCCCGTCCGCCCTCGCGGAAGGGCGACAGATCTTCTTCAATGGCATGGGCGTGATCGGCAATTTGTTGCTGCTTGACGACCCGCGCTGCGCCTTTCAGCGTATGCGCCAGACGCAGCAGCTTTTGTACCAACGCCGGATCGCCAGTGGATTTTTCCAGCTCGAGTACGCCTTTCGAGAGCTGGTCCAGCAGATCCCGCGCTTCGAGCCGGAAATATTTATAGGGATCCTGGACCATCGCTCAACCCGCCATATGCGGCCGGATGATGCGCAGCAGATCTTTGGAAAGGCCCGCCATCTGCGACACGGTCAGCAGGGTCTGGCTGGCGCTTGTCTCGGTTTCGACCGATGCCTGCGCAACACTGGCAATGGCGATATTCACCTGCTCGACGGCTGAGGTCTGTTGCTTGGTCGAAAGCTCGATCTCGCGGGCGGCTTCGGTGGTCGTCGTGACCAGGCCCGCGATCTGTTTGAACGCCAAAGCGACATCGCTGAATTGCCGGGCGCCGGCGTCAACCGATTTCGAGCCGGTTTCCGTCGCCATCACCGTCGTGTTGACGGCGCCCCGCACGTCATCGATCAGCGTCCGGATTTCTTTTGTCGAACCACCGACCCGATCCGCCAATTTGCGGATTTCATCAGCGACGACCGCGAACCGCTTGCCGGCGTCCCCGGCCCCGGCGGCCTCGATGGTGGCGTTGATGGCCAGAATGTTGGTCTGCTCGGCAAGCTCGGAAACGATATCGAGTACCGCGCCGATCTCCTGCGACTTCTTGCCCAGCTCCAGCATATGGGTGACGATCTGATCGACCTGCCGGCGAATGCCGAAGATTGAGTCCTGGGTGATATCCACGGTGCCATGGCCGGTGCGCGCCGAACCGGCGGTTTGCTCCGCCGTCTGCGAGACGCGCTGGGCACTTTCGGCGATCTGGCGTGAGGTCGCCAGGAGTTCGCTGATGGTGGTAGTGATCTCAGCGGCCTGCAGTTCCGCCGATGAGCTTTGCACCTGACCGACGGCGGCACCGATCTGCTTGGAGAGCGACGCGGTGATAAACCAGCCGATGCAGCCGACGGCGACAAGGCCGACCAGCCCACCCCACAGAATAATTGACATCGTGTGGTCGGCGGCACCATGAGCCTCACTGGATCGTTGCTGCAGTAAGCCGGCCTCTTCCTGATCGGCCGCGGCAATGACGGCGCGGATCTGATCCATGTGGGTCTTGCCGATATTCGAGGTAACGACCTTGCTTGCGGCATCGAGGCCCTGCTCGCGGCGAAGATCAATCGTCTGCTTCAGCTCGAGCAGTTTGGCATCGATCAGCGGCTGCAACTCCGTCCATCGCTGCTGCTGGCGCGGATTATCGGCGGTCAGCTCTTTCAGCCTGCCGATTGAAGAGCGGATCGGGGAGAGCGAGTTTCGATAGGGCTCGAGATAGCTGTCTTCTCCGGTGATGAGATAGCCGCGTTGCCCGGTTTCCGAGTCCTTCAGATTGGAGAGGAGATCGGCGAGCGTGGTTCGTACCTGGTAGGTGTGATCCACCCAGCTATCGTTCTCGATGAGGTTATAGGTATTGCGATAGGAAAAGCCGGCGATAATCAGCAGGACCAAGCCGGCCAATCCAAAGCCAGCAGCGAGTCTTTTGCCAAAGGTCCAGTTATTGAACATGGTCACCGCTCCGTTGTTGAGGTGGGTTCGGTTGATTGCGCGCGAATGGCATCGATGATTGTTGGCAGATGCACAATCGGTCGCATGAGAGATTGAAGGCGCACGAATTCACGCGCAAATCTTCCTCCGCGGTGATGTTCCTCGCGTGGCAGCAGATCTTCCGGCGAGATCCGCGCATGACCATCGAAGCGATGAAAGGCCAAGGCGATCGAAGCTGCGCTGGCGATCACCAGCCAGCGCGGCTGCTCAGCCTGCGGTTGGTCAAAGTAGGCTTGCAGGTTATAAACCGGCATGATGGCACCGCGGAAACTGACAACGCCCATCAACGCGGCGACGGGGCTGGGGATCGGGGTGATTTTCCGGTCCGAAAACAAGCCGGAGATTTCGGCGAGACGCAGCGCGAAGGGATCGCGCCCAATATGAATCGCCAGCAGGCTTTCGCGTTTGATGCTATCTGGCCGGTGCGGCAAGGCAAAAGAGAGATCGAATTCTGCGCGCAACTCGACTGCACGATTTGCCAGATGCCCCATCGCTTCGGTCATAGCCGTCCCCCGCA
>WNFM01325306.1_pt1 | contig 12401 bp, 12 predicted proteins | sample 5400271 | NCBI WGS metagenome assembly WNFM01 (sample SAMN13153352, study PRJNA577476) | soil metagenome | isolation source: 60 cm saprolite on Douglas fir-dominated hillslope | place: USA:California | collected 2013-09-17 | reverse complement strand
TTGGCCAGCGTTTCTGGAAGATCGGGCACCTCGTCTGATTTCCGAAGTCGTCGAACGGAGCAAAACTGAGCTACCAGACGATTTCGTCCCGTGGGCGCCCGGGGCTGTGATCGCCAGCGACTACTTGTTACGTGCGTCAGGTTGTCGTCCCGGATCACGTCGCCCAAAGGGCTGGTCTCAACGGGAACCTGACGTGTTCAGAAAGCGGGTGAACGGAAACACACTGACGGTCAGCGGGTGCGGCGAGTTCTGGACAATCGAGCGTGAAAACGCTGAGGCCCTGGCTTTCATCTTCGGCCCACTGCCAGTTTTCACCCGAACATCTCAGGAAGCGATGCGACTTGCTGAATATTGCCAGCCGCGCGCGCAACAAGGCGAGTTTTTGGGCTTTCCGAGTCCGCGTGGAGCGGCGTCAGGGCTAATCTGGATTGTATGGACGCCGGACGGGATTCACTGGGGCTGAGCTGGAGCAGTACCTTTACGGCCAACGAATGCGCCGCCCCTCGCACCGTTTTTTTGTGCCATGCTGACGTGGGCAAAACGAGAGACATCGCGTGCACTGCCTGGTTCAACGGTAGCACGGTGGCGCCCTCCCGCGCCCCGACCTTGCGACCGTGCGACCGGCCCCAGCCAAGCGGCAACCTGATCGATAACGTTACACCGCGGCTCAAGGCTTCTGGCGGCGGCAGGCCTTCTGTTTGCCCGGGGGTTGCATGTACTCATGAACGCGCAGGTCGAAGGTCCGCTTTTGGGGGCAATCCGGACGTTGACCTGAAGTCGTCGAAGGACCGAGTCTGACCCAACTCGGACCTGAGCAGGCCACTTCTGCTGCGATGCAAAGCCATGACCTGCTATTCCTCAACCGCGGTTAGCTGGCGCTCAGCAGCCATCTCGTCTCAATTATACGCTTATGCCAAACAAAACTACGAATACACGAAGCTATCTTATATGAGCAAGCTCACAATCATTAGGGCAGTCGTGTGCTACGATGTGTCGTCATTTCGGGCGCTTAGGTTGAGGACATGTCCGGGCGGAGTCTGAGAGCACCGAGACCTGGCACGGCATTGAAAAGAACTGGCGTAGCGCTTATTGCCGCCGGGATAATCCTCAATTGTGCGATTCAAGCGCTTAACACGTCCCCCAGGTGGATTGTATTCCTATCCGCACAGGATGACATTGTGGTGTACATCTGCTCTACGCCGTGGGCGCTTGTCCTAATTCCAGGAGGTGCTTTTCTGATTTGGCGTGGACGACAATATGCTGCTCAGGCAAGTGCTAAACGCATCATCTCCGACTCCAAACCGCACCTGTTGTACTTACGAGCCTTTCGAAGCGATCCCTCCACTGCGAAACAAGCATTCGACGCTCTTAGTTTTGTTAACCCGCTGTTGGGTCTTCAAAGCGAGGAGGAACAGCTGGCCGAAGTGCTGCAGCCATTTGGCGGGCTCATAGCGATTGGCCGACCAGGCGAGAGCCTGCCCACACCCGGCGCGGCGCGCATTTATACGTCCGACGAAGAATGGAAAGACGTCGTCAAACGTCAAATACAAGCAGCCCAACTAGTCGTGATCAGGGCCGCCGCAGGAGAAAACGTGCTTTGGGAACTTACGCAGGCTGTCAATATTCTCAATCCGCAAAAGCTGCTGATCCTCCTTGTGGATATGAAGGTGAGGGACTATGAATCATTCCGCACGAGGGCAAACTCCATACTGGACGTACCACTTCCAGAGTCAACGCGGCTTCGAAGGTACAGGCTCGTCTCGGGATTCATTGGTTTTGACGCGGGCTGGAAACCGAGTTTTTTCGCGCTTAGGGACCCATTTTTCAGAGGTGTTTCTTTCAAACGGCGCTGCAAGTACGCGCTCAAGCCCGTTTTCGAAAGCTTTGGGCTAGAATGGCAGGCTCCGCCGGTGTTAGCACGTGTCCTAATAATGCTATTCGCGTTACTCCTCGCGTTGTGGCCTCTACTGTCGACTCTCTCTGTCCGCTTTTGGGGGTAGAGCGGCTAAAAGCTGCGCGGCACGTTCGTTGCTGCACTGCATATGTCGGCTTGTGGCACGAATGCGACCTACGGGCCGCGGCGACCAATGTCCGCAGTTGGGAGTCAAACGGACTCAACGCAGACGTCGCCTTTGGGCCGTTCATGACCCACAGCCTCATCGGCGGGCCAATTTTGCTGTGACGCACAACGCTGCCCTTTGGTAGGCTTTGTCCTCGACGGGCAATTTTGCATGAGACGGCGCTCGACGTTATTTTCACCCATGGAAGGGGCATGTGCTGCGAAGCAGGCCACTTCAACGATCCCCATCGTTGGCGACCGACCCGATTTCGTCCCTCCGGTGCTTTGAGAACCAAGATGATCACTCTGACGCGCCGTGCTGCATTCATCTGTCTTGCGAGTTGTACCGTCCTGCCGACGTACGCGCAGACGAGCAGGCAGAATGCGGAGTTCGTGACGCTGGACCGACCCGCCACTTTTGAGATCGCTCCGAATACGGGAAGCCTGAAAGAAAGCGTTCAGAAGGGGCAGCAACTGGTCTGGCACCCGAAGGAGAAGCCGAACGATCCTCGTTTTCAAATCACCAACATGTCCGTGGCGTTTCTTCGCGAGCAAAGCGGCGGTCAAGTGAAGATGACCTTTACCGGCAACCTTTCCTCTCTCGGCTATCTCACGTCCGAGGACGCAAAACTGAACGTCATCGTTCGCGCCAAAGGCGGCGCGTCGCTGCACTCTTGGAGCCTCGACATTTCGGTCAAGTGCGCCGACAAGGATCGGCCGCTAACTCCATTGACGCATGACGTACCGAACGATGTCGCTGCCAACGTCTTCACGAACGTCAGCGCGGTCGAAATTGCGGAATCATCTGAGCCGAATTATCGAGGGGTGAGCGTTCAGCGGTGCAGTTGAGTGCGCACGAGCCCAATCGTCCTCTTCATCCCTTCCGCTCCAGATGCCGCCTGCTGCTCGAGCGTCCGCAGGTCCGCCGGCGCGTTCGCAGTCACTCGGCCGCCGCCACTGGATAGCACCGCCCGGGGTGGGATGGTCGATCGTGTGGGAATGCCGACGGTTCCACGCCGTGCCAAGCCTTAAGTGAGGTCTGCGTTTCGTTTGGCTACTCGCCCGCGCCGATGAGGTGATCGAATAGCGACGATCTTTGCTGCGGTGCATATGTCGCCTTTTGGCACATAGCGACGGTTCGTTGCGAAGCACCAAATTCGGTCGCGCAGATTCAAAATTTAGGTAAACATGTGAACATGGATGTGAACACGTTAACGCGTTAACGCCCTGATTAACCCTCGCCGATCGCCCAGGTTCTGGCGCGTCTTTGATTCGCAGAATGAGAGATTATGGAATACACAACGTGACCAACGGTGCTTGCGATTCGGCGCGCTCCTCCGCCGGGCCCGTCTGCTGGCTCAAATTGAGCGCGCAGTTGATCAAACCGACGTGGCTATAGGCCTGGGGAAAATTCCCCAGCATGCGGCCGGTCCGCGGATCGAACTCTTCGGCGAGCAGGCCCACGTCATTGCAGCGCGAGAGCAAACGGTCGAATAGCTTCCGGGCGTCCGCATAGCGGCCCTGCAGAATGTAATTGTCGACGAGCCAGAAGCTGCACGCCAGGAAAACGCCTTCGCCTGCGGGCAGGCCATCGCCGTCGTTGTCGGGTTCATAGCGCAGGACGAATTCACCATCGATCAGCAGTCTGTCCTCGATCGCTCGAAGCGTGCCCCGAATCCGCGAATCGGCCGCGGGGAGAAAGCCGACCAGCGGGAGCAGCAGCAGGCTCGCGTCGAGCCGCTTGGAGCCGTAGGCCTGCACAAAGCTGTTGAGCTCGCAGTCGAAACCGCGCTCGCAGACCTCGGCATGGATTTCGTCGGCGATGGCGCGCCAGCGCTGCCCCGACTCGTTGAATGCCTGAGTTTCCAGGGTGTTCGCTGCGCGATCGAATGCGACCCACGCCATGACCTTCGAATGAACGAAGTGCTGCCGCCCTCCGCGCACCTCCCAAATGCCTTCGTCTGGCTGCCGCCACGCCGTCGCGAGATAGTCCAATACGACCGGATGCAAGGCTCGGCCGCGTTCTGAGGGGGGCATGCCCGCCTTGAGCGTCTGAAATATCGCGTCGGCGATCTCGCCGAAGACGTCGATCTGGAGTTGCTCGTATGCCCCGTTTCCAATACGCACCGGCGAAGAATTCTCGTAGCCGGAGAGCCAAGGGACGGTCGATTCCGGTAGCCACCGTTCTCCGCCCACTCCGTACATGATCTGGACCTGGCGCGGGCTGCCGGCGACGGCCCGAGCCAGCCAATCTCGCCATGCCCGTGCTTCCTCGTAGTATCCCAGATGCATCAAGGCCAAGAGCGTGAAGGTGGCGTCCCGCAGCCAGCAGTAGCGGTAATCCCAATTCCTCACGCCGCCGAGGCGCTCGGGGAGCGAGGTCGTGGCCGCGGCGACGATCCCGCCCGTCGGGGCATAGGTCAAAGCCTTCAATGTGATGACTGACCGTTTGACCGCGTCCGTCCAAGGACCGACCTCGGGACAGCGATCGCTCCATTCGCGCCAGAACGCTTCGGTGCGGGCGAGCGCATTGAAAGGATCGATCGGCGGCGGAAGGTTTTGAAATGAGGGTCCGTGCGATAGGACGAAGGGAACGGACTGGCCGGCCTCGACCGTGAACTCACCGACGGTTTTAAGGTCTTCACCGTAAAGTGCGGCCGGGGTTCGCAGGATCAGACGCTCCGGGCCGGCAATCGCACTGATCGTGCCGTCATCGAGCCGGTTGACCCATGGCACGGTCGCCCCGTAGTTGAAGCGCACCACAAGCTCGGTCTGAAAGACCACCCGCCCGGACCGGCCGATCACGATCCGCACAAGATCGGCGCCGTCGGCCGGAGGCATGAAATCGATCACCGCCGCAGAGCCGGTCTCGGTTCGGAATTCGGTTTCGAGGACGAGGGTGCCGGGGCGATAGCGCCGTCTCACACCGAGCGGCGGATTCTTCGGAGCAATGAGCCACCGGCCGTTGTCGGCTTTCCCGAGCAGGGCGGCAAAGCACGCAGCTGAATCGAAACGTGGCCAGCATAGCCAATCGATCGAGCCGTCGCGGCCAACCAGAGCAGCCGTCTTGCAGTCGCCGATCAGTGCATAGTCTTCGATTCGAAGCGTCATTGTTTTTCGCTCGCTTAGGCAGGGATCGGTGTCGCAGTCACAGACCTCGGCATGGAATTAGTCGGCGTGCTCGCGCAAACACCGCGCAAATTCGTCATCTCGTCGAATGCGCTCGCGGTTTGCTGCGGTACCCCTTGCCTCTCCGGCCGGCTCCTGTGTTCGCGCGTCGGAGCGATCCAGATCGATGAGCATGAAGCAAGCGAGACCCGTGCTGTTGAAGTCCAACCGTACTCCGCCATATCCGTCGAGTGCTCTCTTGATAAGCCGTGAACCGAAACCGCGATGCCGCGGACGATGCACCTCCGGTCCGCCGTGCTCGGTCCAGACGATCGCGAGCTTGCGAGGGTCGCCCGGAATGTGCCGAATTTTCCAGTCGATCTTGACGCGCCCGAGGGGTGAACTGAGTGCACCGTAATTGTTCGCGTTCGCGGCAAGCTCATGAAACACGAGGTGCAGCGCGAGCGCCAATGACGGTTCAAGCTCCAGATCAGGCCCGGCAGCGAAGATTTGGGCGCCATTTGCGGAGTAGGGACGCGTGGTCTGTTCAAGCAGCTCGCCAAGCCCAAGCATGCGGCCGTACGGGCTCGTGAACTCGTAAAACTCGTGAAGGCCGGTAATCCTAGCTATCAGCTTGGCCCGGTAATCCTCCACACTCGTCGAGTGCGTTTGCCTGACCGCTGCTTCGATCATCATCAACAGATTGCGAATTCGGTGATCGAGCTCGCCGAGCAAAAGAGGCAGGGCCTTTTTGTCTCGATCAAATTCAGCAGATTGCCTTTCGCGCATTTTTCCCTCCGTCCGAGGCCTTCGCGATATTCCCCGCAGAGGCTTCTAGTCACGTCCGTCTGCTGGTCTCCATCTCGCTGTCCGTTCACGAGGGTCGCGGATCGAAGCGATCGGCTCAATGTCCCATCGGAGCGGCCCCGCCCAGCTTCACCTTGCGGAGCGCAAGCGCGAGCGGCACCATCGAAAGCGCGATCAGCATCAGGACCCAGAACGCGTCCATGTAGGCCAGGAACGACGCCTGCGTCTGCACCTGCTGTCCAATCCATTGGATGGCCTGTTGCTGCGCCTGGAGAAGCGGGCTGCCCTGACCCACGAAATAGCTCGTCACCTGGTGCAGCGTGTCCTGATACTGGACGCTCGACGGGATCACGCTTTCGACGAGCCGGCTCTGATGGAACTGCTCGCGATGGGCGAGCACGTTGGCAGCGATGGAAATGCCGATTGAGCCGCCGGTATTGCGCGCTGCGTTGATCAAGGCCGAGGCCTGGTCGGTCTTGTCAGGCGGAATGCCGTGATACGACGCGGTGGTGACCGAGACGAAGATCAGGGGCACCCCGACGCCAAACAGCATCCGGGAGCGCGCGAGGAACCAGAAGCCGAGATCGCCGTAGACATTGGTCAGCGCATACAGCGAGAGCGCGATGATCACTGCCCCGGCGACGATCAGGTATTTCGGCTGAATCTTCCCCACCAGACGGCCGGTGACGAACATCATCACCATGGTGACGACGCCGCCCGGCGAAAGCACGAGACCGGCCCAGGTGGCCGTGTAGCCGAAATTCTGCTGCGTCAGCTGGGGAAGGAACTGGGTGGTGCCGATCAGGAGGGCGCCGGTCGCCAGCATCACCAGGAAGCAGGCGCCATACTGGCGGGTCGCCAGGATTCGGAGGTCGATCATCGGCCTGCGGCGGCTGATCTCCCACGGGATCATGAGCACGAAAAGGACGAGCCGAACCAGTCGTCCTCGAGCCCGCGGTCGAGCATGAGTTCGAGCGTGCCGAGGAAGGTCGCAACCAGCACGAAGCCGACGAGATCAAACCCGCCCCGCTGCTGCTGTAGCCGCTTGCGCTCCGCGGCTGCGGATTCCGGCTCGCGCAGGACCAGAGCGATCAGCGCGATCGCGATGAGGCCGACCGGGCCGTTGATCAGAAAGCACCACTGCCAGGAATAGTTGTCGGACAGCCACCCGCCGAGCGTCGGTCCCACGACGGGGGCAACCACGATGGCAACGCCGAACAACGCGAAGGCCTGGCCGCGCTTCGACGGCGGGAAGGAATCCGCCAGGATCGATTGTGAGACCGGCACCATGCCGCCGCCGCCGAGGCCCTGCATGATGCGGAAGAGCAGGAGCGAGTCCAGACTCCAGGCAAAGCCGCACAGCACCGAGCTCGCGGTGAACAGCGCGAGGCACACCAGGAAGAAAGTTTTGCGGCCGAGCAGCCGAGCGAGGAAGCTGCTGGCGGTCAAAGCGACGGCGTTCGCGACCAGATAGGTGGTCACGACCCAGGACGCCTCGTCCTCGCTCACCCCCATGCCACCGGCGATATAACGCAGCGCCACGTTGGCGACGGTGATGTCGAGCACCTCCATGAAGGTGGCGAGCGAAACCAAGGCGGCGATCAGCCAGGGGTTGGCGCCCGCGCCACTCGCGGCGGCGGAAGCGCCCGCTCCGGTTGCGCCGGCGCTCATAGCCACGCCCTCAACTGCTTGTAGAGTGACGGCAGCCGCTCATAGAGCGATGGCGCCGGATCGACCCGCACGGTGGGGACCACCGACATCCCCGGCCCGAGCGCAACGTCCTTCGGCACGTTGTGCATGACGAGCTTGACCGGCACGCGCTGCACGATCTTGACGAAGTTGCCGGTGGCATTCTGGGCCGGCAGCAGCGAGAACGCGGTGCCGGACCCGGGCTGAACGCTGTCGACGTGGCCGTGGATGGCGCGTTCCGGATAGGCGTCGACCTCGAGCGTCGCCGGTTGCCCGGGCCGCATGGCATCCAGCTGCGTTTCCTTGAAATTCGCCGTGACCCAAATTTCGTCCGGCACGAACATCGTCAGGTTTGTTCCCGGCTGTGCGAATTGACCGGCTGCGGCGCTCAGCTGGACGACACGGCCCGCCTGGGCCGCCGTCACCGTAGTGTAGGACAGGTTCAGTTGCGCCTGGTCCCGCTGTGCTTGGGCCTGCGCGAGACTCGCAACCGCTGTGTTGCGTTGCGCCTTCAGCGACTCGATTTGCCGCTCCGCCACCTTGAGGTTCGCTTGCGCACTCTCAACTGCCGCTTCCTGCTGTTGCTGCTGCGACCACCACTGCTGTGCGTTCTGAACCGTGCCCGAACCGGTCCGCGCCAGATCCTGGTAGCGCTTCGCCTGCTGCTGAGCGAACACCAGCGCCGCCTGCGCCTGGTCCACCTGCGCTTCGTTGGCGCTGATCTGCGCCCGCTGCACGTTGATCTGCGCGTCGATGTTCTCGATGCTGGCCTCGGCGCTGGCGACCTGCGCCTGTGCCTGATCCAGCGCAATGAGGTAATCACGCTGGTCGATGCGCGCGATCACGCCGCCGGCGGCGACGTGCTGGTTGTCGGTCACCGGCACCGCCGTGATGTAGCCCGACACCTTCGGCGCGATGGGGAATTGCCGCGCCGCGACGAAGGCATCATCGGTCGATTCAAAATGCCGGGTGTAGTCCCAATAGAGATAGCCGCCCGTCATCACTGCAACGAAGAGGATGAGCGCAATCAGAAACTTAAGCGGGTGGCGCCGCAGGGCCGACCCGCGCGGCTCATCCCCGCGTTGCCGATCCTGCTCCACATGCTGATCTTCGCGTTTGGGCGGTGCTTCAACGGTGCGGCCCTCGCCAGAGGGATGTTCTCGCGGCGGCGGTGCTCGGGCGCGGACAATCTCCGTCTCCGCGTCCATGGACGGCTGGTTATTGCCGGCCATCTCGCGAGACGGGACTCCGGCTGGTTGCGGCCGTCGAAGCTCCAGCAGCGATTGCTCGCCTCGATCTTGACTTTGTGCCCTTATCGCCATCATCAGGCTCCTGCCGCTTTGCTGAGGACGCGCGCCACCGCCAGTGAATTTCACCTCTAACCCTCGTTCGGCGATCCTCAACTTCTCAACAAAATGCAGCACCAGCCCACCTGAGGTACGGGCATTGCCGTCAACGCTGGTGAGCTGCATCGCGGGTCGCTGACAGACCGAGACCAGCTTGTTCCGCCGTCGATCCGATTGCTCGGACCGACGTCGGATACGCGGGCGGCCGCTTGCTCGATTGGCCGCTCCATAATGTCAGAGGGCGCAGCACACGCTGTGCCAGAGTGAATCTGATCGATCTTGCACATTGCGGCGTGCTCCTTACGCACCCGCAACATTGGACTGGAGGAGTGTTTTGATAATCGAGAGAAAACCGAATGCCTTCATTGCCAAATCCTAATAATGGCAGCTGAAGACTCTGCGGTCCGCAGGCGCCAATTCGCTCGCCCCGACTCCTTGCAGCAAAAGCGCGGGGATCCGAAGCGCTTGGCAACGAAGGTGGTTTGGGGCGGTTCAGGCGGATAATCAGGTCATGGTAAGTCGCCTGCGTCGAAGTACCGACAGCATGGTCCTACGCAGCACTTGGAAAATAACCGCGGTCGACCAACCGAACAGCAACACGCCGTTCATCGCCGTCATCGGACCAAGCAGGCGCCAGCGCGCCATCGGCGTTACATCTCCATAGCCAAGCGTGGTGTAATTGACCAATGCGAAGTACACGAGATCGGCACCCGCTGGCACAGCGTCGACGATCGCATATGCCAGCGCCCAAACGAGGACCTCTAACATGTGTGCGGCCATCAAGACCGATACGGTCGCAACCATGACGAAAATCAGGAGTACCATGGGGTGGCCCGCCTTCTTTGCATCCACGGTGCGTACCGCCGGGACCAGGGCTGTCATCACCAAGGCATGGATCACGATGTTGCAGATACTGACGCCGGAACCCACAACAAGTTGACGCAACATGTCTATGCCTTGCGAATCGGGGGGGCTGCCGCAAGCGACGTCGGTGGAGCAGAGAGGCGGACCGGTCTTGATGGTGCTTGGCTTCGCGTTCGCCGCAGCGCGGCCACGGCGAGGTGGGCAAACAGCTTGTTAGGGTATTTCTCCCACCGCAGGCGGCCGTCCCAAATCACTCCAAACTGTCCGTGTCCGATCGGGACGACCTTCGCGGTGCTGCTCTCGTCAATCAGCCCCGGGTTCTCGACCTCGGCGCCCGCCTGCTCGCCGCGCGCGATCGCCGCCTCTATCGAGTCGGCGGCAGCGGTTCGCGCCGGCCGAGAAACAATCTGGTCTATTTCGGCCATCGCTAAACACTCCTTAGGCTTGCGACCTGCCGTTGCGCGTGAGCCTGCATCTGTTACGCACGTGCCTAGTGTGTGAAAAGTCGGATAGTAAGCCCTCGGGTGCGGACATCCGGCTGCTTAGCAGTGCCGGCGACGGGTTTGGAGGCTGCAACCAATCGCCGGCGAGTCGCGTCAGCGCGTCACCGGCATGCGCTATTCCTGTTGGCCGTGATTTGCCATGCAGGAGCGATAGGCATCGATTTCTTGATGACCCCAGGTGTATTCCCTGTACTTCGCGGCTGCGGCGTTGCACTCGTGCAGCGCCTGTTCCCGCTGGCTGGTCATGTGATTCTCGCTGCGCTGCGCAAAGCTCGGGGTTGCAAGGACAGATAGGCCGCATGCAAGGACGAACGCAGCGCCGACTCCGGCCTGATGTTTGTTGAATTTGACCATGATGGCGTCTCCTTCGATCCGTAAGCAAGCTCACTGAATTCGTAAGCAAGCTTGCTGGCAGCCACCTGGGACTGAAGGAGAGTTTTGATAATCGAGAGAAAACCGAATGCCTTCATTGCCAAATCCTAAGAATGGCAGTTGAAGACTCTGCGGTCCGCAGGCGCGAATTCGCTGCCACGACTGCTCGCGGCAAAGCGCTGAGGTCGGAAGGACGCTTGGCGTCGAAGGTGGTTTGGGGCCGCTGCCGCCGGATCAGGAGGTGATGATTACCGCGTCGGGCCCACCAGCCCGCTTACGATCGGTTCATTGACCGATTACGGCGTCGAGGATGTCGGATTGGGTGCGCATGAAATCAATAAATGCACGCAATGGACCCGGCATCTGGCGACGGCTCGGATAATACAAGTAAACTCCCGATATATGTCCGTACCAATCCCCCAGCAGCGGAACCAGCTGTCCGTCCCGGACTCGCGTTGAAATGAGGAGCTCGGAAATATAGCCGATGCCGATTCCATCGAGCACGGCGTTGATTACGAGGTACATGTCGTTGAGGACGAGTGAACCACTCACCGGCACCTCAAGCCGTCGGCCAGCACTCTCAAAAACCCATGGCTGAATCGAACCGTCCCAGTCCCAGCGCAGCCGCACGCAATTGTGCGCGTGCAGGTCTTCGAGCGTGGCGGGAGCAGGATGACGCGCCAGATAAGCCGGCGAGGCAACGGCCATAAAGCGGAATTTATCGAGAAGGCGTACGGCAATCATGTCTTTTGCGATACGCTCGCCCCACCGAATGCCGGCATCGAACCGGCCGCCGACGATATCGCTATGGGTATCGTCGACGTTCACTTCGAGTTTTATTTCCGGGAATTTCAATAGGAATTGCGGCAACAGCGGACCGACCAATGCCACGGCGGCTGCCCGCGGCATGCTCAATCGCAGCGTGCCGATAGGCTTGTCCCGGAACGAATTGACAGCCTCGATGGCTTTGTCGATGCCGTCCAGAACCGGTTGCGCATCGACTAGCAACCGCTCCCCGGCCTCGGTGAGCGCCACGCTGCGGGTGGTGCGGTTGAGCAGGCGCACCCCCAACCGTTCTTCAAATGACCTAATAGTCTGGCTGAGCGTTGAGGGCGAGACCCCTAACTGCGCCGCGGCCTTCGTGAAATTGCGATGCTCCGCGACCGCGACAAAGGCGCTGAGCTCAGCGAATTGAGTCCCTCTCATTGCAAAAATCCGAGCAAAGGACGCGTTGGTGCATGCAAGCACACAGCCGTCCGGACTCCACCCTTAAAATAATGCCCTTCGCAGGACAGACAAGCCAACAGCCGGATTTGCCGAGGGCGATCAGCAGGCCGGACCGGCGGAACTGCGCGCTCATCGCGGATCGCTGGGTCAGGCCACATAGTTCGTTTGGGAATACGCGATCATCGCGAAGGCTCGTCGACACTATCTGCCAAGCGCGGCTCCATATAATCAGGCGTCAAATGCGATTCAACTCCTGAAAGGACCTCGACAATGGCTTCAACGTCGGTCGTCGAAGCTGTCCGTCCTCAACAGGCGGTGGCGGAACTGCTATTTCAACCGTACAGGCTCGGTCCATTCACTCTGCCGCACCGGATTGTCATGGCGCCCTTGACGCGCTCCCGCGCGCGTCAACCCGGGAACGTGCCG
>WNFM01100184.1_pt2 | contig 12402 bp, 6 predicted proteins | sample 5400271 | NCBI WGS metagenome assembly WNFM01 (sample SAMN13153352, study PRJNA577476) | soil metagenome | isolation source: 60 cm saprolite on Douglas fir-dominated hillslope | place: USA:California | collected 2013-09-17 | reverse complement strand
ACAGCTCGCTCGGCATGAGCGACGTGGTGGTGACCTGCGGCGTCCCGGTGACCCCCGAGGCGACGGTGCGGCTGGACGCCAATCCCACCGGCAGCGTGCGGAGCGGGGAACCGCTCGTCGCCTACTTCGAGGTGTACCACCTCTCGCGCGGCCCGGAGGGCCAGGGACGCTTCGAATACGAGACCTCCGTCCGCTCGGCGAAACGCGACCCGCGCATCTGGCTCCAACGCTGGCTCTCGCCACGGCGCGAGGGGCAGGAGCTGGGCGCGACCCGGCAGGATGCCGTGCTGGGGACGGTGCGCCGGCAGTTCGTGAGCATGTCGGTCCAGTCCCTGCCGCCCGGCCGCTACCGGCTGGACGTGACCGTCCGCGACGTACTGACCGGCGACGAACGCCACAAGTTCGCCGAATTCACGCGCGAAGCCGATGCGAAGTAGTGACGGGGATCGCCCTGGCGCGGGCCCGCGGCCCGTCCGGCCGAGTTCCGCCTGAAGTCGCCGGCCGGATGCGCCGATACTCCCCGGTGAGGTCCCCCACGGACCCCCACCGCCGAGGGCCAGGATGTCCGAAGACAGGGCGCGCATTCTCATCGTGGACGACGAGCCGGATCTCCTCACCGTGCTGAAATTCGGGCTCGAGGCGGACGGCTTCGACGTCATCCAGGCCAGCGATGGCGAGCAGGGCCTGGCGCTCGCGCGGCAGTACGTCCCCGACCTGATCGTGCTGGACCTGATGCTGCCGCGCATGGACGGCTACAAGGTGTGCCGGGCGCTCAAGTCGGACGAGCGCTACCGGCGGATCCCGATCTTCATCCTGACCGCGCGCTCGGGGGAGACCGACCGCCGGCTCGCGCTGGAGTTGGGCGCCGACGAGGTGCACACGAAGCCGTACGACATGCGGACCCTCATTGGCCGCGTTCGCGCACGACTTAAAGAACAGCAGGGCCGCGCCGCGGCGTGATCGTGGCGATGGCGCCGGCCCGCTGACCACCGGCGAATTGCACGCGACGGCGCATCGAGTTCAGACTCCGGCCTTCCCGTGCCCGCGGGCGTTCCCCCGTCCGCCGAGGAGTCCACGATGCCGGTCTCTGTTTTCGTCGGCGCGAGCGTCGACGGCTTCATCGCGCGGCCGAACGGCGAGCTCGACTGGCTGCCGGCGGGCGGCGGCGAGCCCCACGGCTACGACGAGTTCATGGAGAGCGTCGATGCGCTCGTGATCGGGCGGAAGACGTTCGAGACCGTGCTGGCGTTCGAGAGCTGGCCTTACGGGCAGAAGCGCGTGGTGGTCCTGAGCACCCGCCCCGTCGACTTCTCCGCGGTCCGGGACGCCGTCGTGGAGCGCATGGACGCAACGCCGGACGAGATCGTCACCCGGCTCGCCGCGCGTGGCTTCCACCACCTCTACGTCGACGGCGGCATCACGATCCAGGGCTTCCTGCGCGCGGGGCTCGTCGATCGCCTGATCGTCACCCGCGTCCCCGTCCTGATCGGCGCGGGGATCCCGCTGTTCGGGAGCCTGCCGCGCGACGTCCGGCTCGACCACGTCGCCACGCGCCACTTCCCGAGCGGGTTGGTCCAGAGCGAGTACCGTGTCGTTCCCTGAGCCGTGGCCGGCGCCGGCGCGGCACCGGACGCTCCTGCTCTTGGCACTCGCGTGCCTGGCCCTCGAGGCCGCCACGCTCACCCGCTACGGCTGGTTCCGCGACGAGTTCTACTACCTCGCCTGCGCCGATCATCCGGCCGTGGGCTACGTGGATCAGCCACCGCTCTCGATCTGGCTGCTCGCCGGCTGGCGCGCGCTCTTCGGCGAGTCGCTGGTGGCGCTGCGGCTCCTGCCGGCGCTCGTCGGGGCCGCGACCGTGTACCTGACCGGCGCGCTCGCGGCCGCGCTCGGGGGATCCCGCGCGGCGCAGGCGATCGCCGCCGTGGCCGCGCTCGCGACGCCCACGCTGCTCGGCACGTTCCACTATTACTCGATGAACAGCTTCGATCTCCTGCTCTGGCTCGTCGCGTTCCATCTCTGGGTCCGCGCGCTCCGGACGGGGGCGAGCGGCGAGTGGCTGGGGCTCGGGGGCGTGCTCGGGCTCGGGCTCCTCGACAAGATCAGTGTGCTCTGGCTGCTGGCCGGGATCGCCGGCGGGCTTCTGCTCACGTCGCATCGCCGCCTGCTCGCGCGGCCCGCGCCGTGGCTCGGTGCCGCTCTGGCGCTCGCCCTCTTCTCGCCCTACGTCCTTTGGAATGCCGCGCATCAGTGGCCGACGCTCGAGTTCATGCGCAACGCGACGGGCCGGAAGATGGTCGCGACGGGGCCGCTCGAGTTCTGGTCGCGACAGCTGCTCGTCATGAATCCCGCGAATGCGCTCGTGTGGCTCCCCGGCCTGGCGTGGCTGCTCTTCGATCGCGACGGAAAGCGCTGGCGTCCGCTCGGGCTCGCGTTCGCGATCGTCGCGGGCATCCTCATGCTCGGCGGGAGGAGTCGCGCGAGCTACCTGGCGCCCGCCTACCTGGCACTCTTCGCCGCGGGCGGCGTGGCGCTCGAGCGCTGGCTCGCGGGACGCCGGGGCGCATGGGCGCTTGGCGCGGTCGTTGCGCTGGTGGTCGCGATTGGGGCCCTGATCGCGCCGCTCGCGCTGCCGCTCCTGCCGGTCGAGCACTTCATCGCCTACTCGCGAGCGCTCGGGCTGGCGCCGGGCACCGAGGAGCACCATCGGATGGGGATCGGGTGGCGAGCGCGTGGGCGAGCCTCTCCCCGGAAGAGCGCACGCACGCCGCGATCTTCGGCCAGAACTACGGCGAGGCGGGGGCGGTGGAAGTGCTCGGCCGCGCGCGGGGACTGCGACCGGTGCTCTCGGGGCACAACAACTTCTGGCTCTGGGGCCCGCCGGCGGGGGAGATCCGAATCCTCGTGATCATCGGCGGAGACGAGGCCGACAACCGCGAGTTCTTCGCCCGCCTCGATCGCTTCGGCGAGGCCGATCACCCCGACGCGATGCCATACGAGCGGCACATGCCGATCTGGATCGGGCGGGAGCCGAAACGGGATCTCCGAACGGCCTGGGGGCTGGTGAAGCAGTACCTCTGATGCTCGGGGCTCGCGCGGCCGCCCCCCGCTGGGCCCCACGGCGGCCGCCGCTCCGGGACCCTCAGCCGACGACCACACCCGCCTCCGGGTGGAGCGCCACCACCTCGAGCATGCGCGCGTGGAGCCCCGGGTTCCCGGCGACGATGCGGCGGCCGTCCAGACGCAGCGGCTCGCCCGCGTAGCCGGTGATGGTGCCGCCGGCCTCGCGCACGATCAGCGAGCCGGCGGCGATGTCCCATGGGTTCAAGTTGCCCTCCCACATGCCGTCGAAGCGGCCCATGGCGACGTAACAGAGGTTCAACGCGGCCGAGCCATCGCGGCGCACGCCCTGCGCGCGCAGGAGGAACTCCTGGAAGAGCGGCAGGTGGCGCTCGGGATGCTCGCGGACGTCGTAGGGGAATCCGGTCACGAGCAGCGCGTCCTCCACCTTCTCGAGCGCGCTCACGTGGATGGGCGCGCCGTTTCGCGTCGCACCCGCGCCGGTCGCGGCGGCGAACAGCTCGTCGCGGACGGGGTCGTAGACCGCGCCCGCAGCCATCTCGCCCGCCACCTCCACGCCGACGGAGACGCAGAAGAACGGATAGTTGTGCGCGAAGTTCGTGGTGCCGTCGAGCGGGTCGCAGAGCCAGCGGACGCCGTCGCGGGACGCGGCGGCGGAACCACGGTCCGCCGTCGGACCCGCGGTGCTCGCAGGTGCCCCGGCGGGCGCGCCCGACTCTTCGGCGAGGATCGCGTGCTCCGGAAACCGCTTGCGTATGTGCTCGAGCAGCAGGGCCTCGGATCGCCGGTCGTACTCGGTCACGAGGTCGATCCGGCCCTTCCGCTCGGGCGCGTGCACGCGGCCGTATCCCTCGAGCAGGATCGCGCCGGAGGCGCGCGCGAACTCGCACGCGGCGTCGAGGAGCGCACGAGCGTCCGTCGTGTTCACGTCTTTGGCCTTCCCCCCGTGGGCGCCCGTCTCGCCGGCGCTCATGCCCGCTTCGCCGCGCTGTGGGCGCAGAAGAGCCGGTACGAGCAGTAGCCGCAGTTTCGCTGGTCGGGCTTGGGCGGGTAGCGCGCCTCGCGGATCCCGGCGGCGGCCTCGCGCACGCGCTCGCGGGCGCGCTCCAGGTGCTCGTCCTTCACCACCGCCGCGCCCACGATACCGGTCGCCACGAACTGCAGCTCGACCGCCGCGGGCATCACCTGCCGGGCCTCGAAGTAGGCGAGCGCGTAGAGCCCGAGCTGGCCGTCCTTCAACGAGTCCTTCGCGCGCGACTCCGCCTTCTCGGCGTCGTCCACCTCGGAGCTCTTGTAGTCCACGAGCACGATGCCCTCCGCGCGCTCGTCGATCCGGTCCCAGCGCCCGATCACCACGTCGTCGCCGACCTTGAACTTGAAGTCGGTCTCGACCGCGAGCGGCGTCGCGCGCGCTGCCGCGTCGCGCGCCACGAACCGGCGCAACGCCTCGCGGCCCTGCTCCTGCATGCGCTCCTCGTGCTCTCGCGTCAAGAATCCCTCGGAGGACCACGCCGAGTCGAACGCGCCCACGACGTCCTCGACCTCCACCGGGAGTCCCTTGATCCGGTGCTGGTGCCAGATCTTGATGGCGTGGTGGATGGCGTTCCCGTACATGAACGAGGGGTCGCCCGCGAGCGGCACGTGCGCGACGTGCGCGAACAGGTACTTGAGCGGGCAAGTGAGCCAATCGTCGATCTGCGCGTGCGAGAGCGTGAGCGGTTGGCCGCCGGGAACTGGGGCGAGCGGCGCCGGCGCGGGCTCGGCCACGGGCGCGTAGCGGGCGATGGACTCGAGCGCCGACGTGGCGCGGGCGCCCTTCGGGGGCGCGGGCATTGGTCGAGCGCTTGCCGCCGTAGTCCTGCGCGTGCGTCAGCACGAGGCGGTCCCGCGCGCGCGTCATGCCGACGTAGCAGAGCCGCCGCTCCTCGCGGTAGTGCTCACTCGCTGGGTCGGGCGGCGGGGCGGAGGCATGCGCGCCCGCCTTGAGCTCCGGCGGGAACTCCATTTCCTCGGCCCGGCGGAACTGGGGAAAGCGCTGCTCGACCAGATTCACGAGGTAGACGACCGGGAACTCGAGCCCCTTGGCGCCGTGGGCGGTGAGCAGACTCACGGCGTCCTCGTCGGTCTCCAACTCGGCCGCCGCGGGGTCGTCGCCCATCTCGATCAACAGGTCCAGGTGCTCGATGAACGCGGGGACCCGATCCTGTTTCAGGAGCGGCCCGACGCGCGAGACGATGCCGAACAGCTTGTTCAGATTCTGCACGCGCTCGAGCGACTCCGCGCTCTCCTCCGCCGTGAGCGCGGCGAGGAGCCCGCTCTCGGTGACGAACTGGTAGAGCACCTCGCTCGTCGGCCGGCGGATGGCGCTGTCGCAGAGCGCCGCGTGCAGCGTCGCGAAGCGCCGCACCGCAACTCTGCTGATCTCCGCGCACCCGGCCCCGTCCCGCGCCGGGCCGTTCACGGCATCGAGCGCGAGCCGTAGGAACCCGCGGTTCGTCCGCTTGGCCCGCTGGCCGATGCGCGCGAGATCCACCGGGTCGGCGCCGAACAGCGGATCGCCCAGCACCTGGTGCGCCACGCCGCCGTCGGGATCGGCGACGCTTCGGAGCGCGTTCAGGCACAGGAGCACCTCGGGACGCGCGTAGAGGCCGCGCATCCCGACGCGCCGGAAGCGCACGCCGCGGGACTTCAATGCGAGCGCGAACGGATCGAGGTGGCCGTGCGCGCGCGCGAGCACGGCGAAGTCGCCGGGCCGCGCCGTCCCCGCTGCGACCGCGCCGCCGATCTCCTCGGCGACCCATTCGGCCTCGTCGCGCCCGCTGGCGAACGTCCGATGCTGCACGGTGCCCGCGAGCACGTCGCCGGTCGCCGGGTCGATGCGCTGGGCGAGCAGGCGCTTGTCCCAGCCGCGCTGCGACTCCAGCCGCCATGGGTCGTTGGCGCGGATCAGCCGGTGCGCGTCGTTGAGGATGCGCTGGCCGGAGCGATGATTGCGCCTGAGTATCACCTGCTTCGCGTCCGGGTAGACGTCGAGGAACTCGAGCAGGTTCTCGATCCGCGCGCCCCGGAAACGGTAGATGCTCTGGTCGTCGTCCCCCACGACGGTCAGGTTCCGGCGCTCGCCTGCGAGCAGCCGCACGAGCTCGAACTGGACGTGGTTCGTGTCCTGGAACTCGTCCACGAGGATCCAGCGCCAGCGCTCCTGCACCTCGCGCCGCACATGAGCCCGCTCGCGTAAGAGCTTGAGCGCAAGGCGGATCTGGGAGCTGAAGTCGACGCGGCCTGCCTTCATGAGCAGCGCCTCGTACTTCCCATAGGCCCGGGCCTTCTCGAGCTCCGCAGCGGCGCGATCGCGCCGCTCGGGATCGTCGCCGGCGCCCGCCGCGAGCGCGCGCGCGAACTCCAGGTAGCGCTCGGGCGAGACGTCCTCGTTGCGCGCGCGATCGAAGAGACCCGTGAGCGCCTGGAGATGCGCGTCGGGCTGGCCGAGCGGCAGGTAGCGCTCGAGCCCCAGCTCGAACAGTCGCTCACGCAGGAACACGAGGATCTCGGCCTGCGCCTCGACCCGGAGCCGCGACGTGAGCCCCAGCTCCACCGCGTGCTCGCGAACGAGCCGATCACAGAACGCATTGAACGTGGCGAGCGTGGCGCCGACGAGCCCGTAGGGCACGAGCAGGTCGACGCGCGATTCCATCTCGGCCGCGGCCTTGTCCGTGAACGTGAGCGCGAGGATCTGCTCGGGGCGTGCCCGCTTCTCCGAGATGAGCCAGGCGATCCGATGCGTCACCACCTGGGTCTTCCCGGTGCCGGCGCCGGCCACGACGAGGAGCGGCCCCTCGCCGTGCGTCACGGCCTCGCGCTGCTCGGGATGGAGCCGCTCGAGACCCACGACCTCGGGGAGCGCCGCCTCGGAGGCCGTGACGTCGGGGGCCGTTAGGTCGGGCCGCAAGGCATCGGTGGGAGGGGGCGTGACCATGGCTGCGGACGCTAGCACGCGTGCGCGCGGCGCGCCCGTGCGAGGCGGTTCCACAGCCACTACACTGCGCGAGATGCGCACCCACGTCCCGCCGCGCGCGACTGCGCTCTTCCCGTGGCTCCTGCCCGTGCTGCTGACCGTGCCGCTCGCGGGCTGCAGCCCCGCGGCGCCGCCCGCGCGCTCGAGCGTCGACTGGGTGGCCGGGTGCGCTGCGCCCGCGTTCGATCCCGACGGCCCGCCCGACGCGGTGCGCTGGGCGCTCGAACGCCAGCTCTCGCAGGGACTGGTCGAGCGCGACAGCACCGGCCGCGTGCGTGCGGCACTCGCCGATTCCATTGCATGCTCGCCGGACAGTCTGCGCTGGACGTTCCGTCTCCGCGAAGGTCTCCGCTTCACCGACGGCTCGCCGGCGACGAGTCGGCACGTCGCGGAGGCCCTCGAGGGTGGGCTCGCGCGCGAAGACCACGCGACGCGCGCCTGGCTGCTCGCCGCGGTCCGCGGCATCGAGAAGGTTCGCGCCGGCCGGCCGCTCCCCGCGCTCGGGATCACGACGCCCGACGAGCGCACGCTGGTGCTCGAGCTCGCGCGCGCCGACCGCCGGCTGCTCGAGAAGCTCGCCGTGCCCGGCGTCTCCACGCCGTGGAAGCGCCGAGCCGGAAGCTGGCGCGACGCGGTGGGGGTGGGGCCGTACCGGGTCGGCGCGGAAAATCCCGAGCGCTCGCTCACACTCATTGCGGCGCGACCGGTGGGCGGGGTCGCGGCGCTCGCCGACACGTTGCATGTCCGCTTCGTGCTCGGCGCGGCGCGCGCCGGCGCGGTCATGCGCCTCGGACACGCCGATCTGATCTGGCCGCTCCCGCCGAGAACGCTCTCGCAGTCGCTCCCCGCGGGCTGGTCGCTCGAGCGGCGCGCCCCGGAGCCGCGGCGCCGGCTGCTGCTGGTCCTGCGCGCCGACGTTCCGCCGCTCACCCAACTCGAGGCACGGCAGGCGCTGGCCCGCGCGACCAATCGGGAGGAATGGGGGAGCGAGCTGGGTCCGGGCTCGGTCATCATTCGCCGCTGGCTCCCCGGCGCGCGCACGACGTACGAGTGGCCGAGAATCGAGTCGCCGAGCGATCGCCTGGCGCCGGCCCCGGCTGCGCGCAGCGTCCCCCGAGCCGGCGAGCCGCCCAGCCGCCCGGAATCGTTCCACGTCGTGCTCGCCTACGACGCGGACGGCGCCGGAGCCGAGATCGCCCGCACGCTCCAGGGACAGTGGGCGCGCGCGGGTCATTACGCCGAGCTGCGACCCCTGCGCGGCCCCGCGGCAGCCGCGCAACTCCTCGCCGCTGCGGGTGCGCAAGCGCAGCTCGTCGAGTCCCAGGCGGTGCTTCCGGGCGGCCAGGCCGAGTTGGCGCAACTCGTCCTGCCCGTGCGCGGTCCGGCGGTCGGGAGCTTCCGCACCGGCTGGCGGCCGCGCGAGTTCGATCGCTGGATCGCGGCCCCCGACCCTGCGCCCGGATTCGATCCGGACGTGATTCAGCAACGGCTCGCCGAGGACCGGGTGGTGCTGCCGCTCGCGGATCTCTCCTGGCGCATGGCATTCCGCAATGGCGGCACCCATCCCCGCGTGCACCCCGCGTTCGGTCCGGGGTGGACGGCTGTGAATTCACCCCTCATCGGCGCGAGAACTCGTTGACCCCCTAGGGTGTGCGCCTCTATCGTTGGGGTGCTGTCAGGGAGTCTCGACACCCTCAGCCCGACACTCCATAACCCGACGCGCCCGCCGTGGCCAGACTGCCGGCCCCCCGGTCTCACGCAACGCTCACGACCCATTCGCTCGAACGACCCTGGGAGAGCATCGCCATGCGTCTTCGCACCATTGCATCGCTCGTGGTCCTGGCCCTCTTGGCGCTGGCGCCCGCGGCCTCCGCGCTCACGCTGGATCGCGACGTGAAGCTCGATCCGAAGCGCGTCCAGCTCTCGTCCGCTAACGGCACGCTCAACGTCGAGGCGATCGGGGGCACGCACGAGTATGCCGAAGGCCACCCGGATCTGCCCTGGATCGCCGAACGCGTGGACCTGCCCGCGGGCATGAAGGTGACCGCGGTCGAGGTGCTGTCGATGTCGACCGAGCTGCTGCGAGACGCGGTCCGGCTGCCGGCCGCCCAGAGCGCCGCGTTCCAGCCCGAACAGCTCGCCTCGATCGGCACGCAGGGCAGCCTGCGCGGGCGGAACGTCGCCTACCTGCGCATCGCCCCGGCCCGGTGGAATCCGCAGACCGGCCGGCTCGAGCGCATCTCCGAGCTGAAGCTCCGGCTCACACTCGAGGACGGCGCGGCGCCGGCGGTGACCCGCGAGCGCATCGTACGCGAGTGGGAGGACGAGCTGCCCACCGGCGTCCCGACGCGCGCGCTGGTGTCGATCGCGGGCAACGCCGCGAGCGCCACCGCCGGAAAGCCCAAGGCGGAGCCGTTCAGACCGCTCCAGATCCCGTCCGTGCTCGGCAGCCCGGTCGAGTACCTCATCATCACGAACGACGCCATGGCGCCGCAGTTCCAGCAACTCGCCGACTGGAAGACGCAGTCGGGCGTGCCGGCGGTCGTGCGCACGGTGTCGTTCATCCGCCAGCAATATCCGTTCGGCGCCGACGACGCCGAGCGCATCCGGCTCTTCATCCGCGACGCCTACGCGCGATGGGGTACCAAGTGGGTGCTGCTCGGGGGAGACACCGACGTCATCCCGGAGCGGCTGGCTTTCAACTCGCAGTTCTATCAGGTCGAGCACATCGCGGCCGACATCTACTACTCCTGCCTCGACGGCAACTGGGACGCCAACGGCGACGCCGAATATGCCGACGGCTTCGTGGACAGTTTCCAGCCCGGCGACAACGCCGACCTGATGCCCGAGGTCTACGTGGGCCGCGCCCCGGTGAGCACCACGACCGAGGCGCAGACGCTCGTCAACAAGACGCTCCAATACGAGAAGGCGCCGAACGGCACGTACGAGAATCGCTGGCTCCTATTCGCCGAGGTGTTGTTCCCCCAGCCCTACCTCGGCGGTCCGATCGACCTCGACGGCGCGCAGATGGCGGAGGACATCCTGCACTTCACGGATTCGAATCCCGGCCTCACCGTGAAGCGCCTGTACGAGAACTACGCCGACCCCTCGTACCGTCCCGGCGCGCTTCCCGAGTCCAAGGCGGCCGTGATCCCCGAGCTGAACCTGGGCTACGGCCTGGCGCTCCATGTCGGGCACGGCTACCGCAACTCGATGTCGTGCGGTGACGCGACGCTCGTGAACTCCGATGCCTCTGGGCTCACGAACGGCACCAAGCTGTTCAACCTGTACGCGATCGACTGCACGTCGAGCGCGATCGACTTCCCGTGCATTGGCGAGGCGTTCCTCAAGAACCCGAACGGTGGCTCAGTGACGGTCGTCGGCTCGACCCGCTTCGACTTCCCGACCGCCGGCCGCGCCTACCAGCAGGAGTACTTCCGGCTGTTCTTCGAGGACAGCGTCTCCGCGGTGGGCGAGCTCCAGGCGCGCCAGAAGCTCCCGTTCGTCGCGTTTTCGTTCTACGACGGCGTGAACCGTTGGACGCAGATGACGCTCCTGATGCTCGGCGACCCCGAGCTGCGCATGTACAACGGCAGCTGGCGCACGCTGAGCGTGAGCGCGCCCGCCTCGGTGGCGCTCGGCGACTCGCTGCTGAGCGTCCACGTCGCGATCGGCGGCACGCCGCTCTACGACGAGTTCCGGACCGGGTTCACGGACGGCGCGGGTAACGTCACGCTGCCGTTCCGCCCCGACTCGACGGGTACGTTCACGCTCACGGTGACGGCGTACAACTCCAAGCCGTTTCAGACCACGCTCAACGTGACCGCGTCCGGCGCGGCCGTGGTCTCGGACGTCGCGGTGACGGTCGACGACGACAACGTCGGCGGCACGTCCGGCAACGGCGACGGCTTCGCGGACGCGGGCGAGACGGTCGACCTGCGCGTGGGGCTCCGAAATCGCGGCGCGGCCGGCACGAACGGCCCGGTGCTCGCCACGCTGAGCACGGCCGATCCCAACGTGACGATCGTGAACGGCGATGGCACCTACGGCACCATCGCCGCGGGCGCGACCGGCAACCCGGTGACGCCGTTCCGGATCACGGTGCCCGCCAACGCCCCCGACCAGCACGAGGTGCCGTTCACGCTCGTGCTCTGGGACGGGAGCCACGGCTGGAACGAGGCGTTCCAGCTCACGCTGCGTGCGCCGGAGCTCCACCACTACGAGGAGACGATCACCGAGTCGCCAGGCAACAACGACGGCCGGCCGACGACGGGCGAGACGGCCACGTACACCCCCAACGTGCGTAACACCGGCAGCGGGGTCGCGAGGGGCGTGACGGCCAAGCTCCGTGCCCTGAACGCGCAGGCCACGGTGAGCGACAGCACGGTCACGATCGGCGACATCGCGGCGTTCGGCAGCGGACAGGGCGACGCGTTCGTGTTCACGGTCAACGGACCCGGCGCGGTCTTCCAGCTCGAGATCAGCGATGCGCTCCAGGTCCGCGCGCTGCAGACGGTCGACCTCACGTTCCCGAGCGCGCCCTCCGCAGTCGAGGCGTTCGGTGAGGCGGTCGCGGTGAAGCTGACGTGGACCTCCAACGTCAGCGTCACGGGCGGAACCGCGACGGCGAGCCAACCGACCTGCAATTTCTCGGGGGCGAGCGTGGCGGTGAAAGCGAAACTCGCAGCGCTCAACGTTGGCGACGTGATGGTCGACGGAACGTACTTCCCGCTCGGTTCCACCGTCGTCTCGTACAACCCGGGCACCTTCGTCCTCACGATGAGCGCGAATTCCTTCGGCACGAGCCCGGCCGGTGCGGTCTCCCTCGTAATGAAGTCTCCCGACCTAGCGGGCTACAACATCTACCGCGGCACGGCTCCGGCCGGGCCGTTCACGAAGGTGAACCTGGTGCCGACGGACCTCATCACCTACTTCCACAACGAGCCGCTGACGGCGCTCACGCGGTTCTACTTCCGGGTGACCTGCGTGGATTCCTCGGGGAACGAGTCGCCGCCCTCGAGCGTGGTGAGCGTGAGCACGAATCCGCCGCTCCACTCGATCTTCCCGGTGCCGACCGGGGGTACGACGCCGTCGTCCGTGGCGATCGAGTTCCCCTACTCGAGCACCATCGGCACGATCGCGGCGGGCTCGGACGTGCTGTACGTCCTGAACGCGGACGGGACGGCCCCGGTGGATGCGGACGGCCAAGGCGCCACGCTGGGCGACTTCTCCGTGCGCGGCGCCTACTTCGCGGCTGGTCCGTCGATGTCGGTGCTCGCCCCCGGCGAGGGCATGTCGTTCATCGC
>WNFM01336587.1_pt1 | contig 12405 bp, 11 predicted proteins | sample 5400271 | NCBI WGS metagenome assembly WNFM01 (sample SAMN13153352, study PRJNA577476) | soil metagenome | isolation source: 60 cm saprolite on Douglas fir-dominated hillslope | place: USA:California | collected 2013-09-17 | reverse complement strand
AATCGCTCGGCGAGGATCTCGCGGAAGTCATGCGCCATGGAGCGTCCATAACGCACGAACAGCGCAATGGCAAAGATCGCGGCGGTCAGAACCAGGGCCACCACCAGCACGATCATCGTGTCGCAGCGGCTCAGCAGGCGCGAGCGGTAATTCGTGAAGACACGGGCGTAGCCTTTCAGCGCGGCAGGCATGGCCTGTCCGAATTGACGGCCGTCGAGGGCACGGTCAGCCGTGCTGAAGGCGACCGCGGGAGAGTTCGGATCGAGTTGGTCCGCGGCTTTGATGGCCCATTCGGCCTTGGCCTTATCGGCTTCCTTACCTGCCTGCCTGGCCATTCCGGCGGCAGCTTCCGCGTAGACGGGGAACACGTGGATGCCGAGGTTGCGCCCGACCTCCGTCAGGTCTCCGGTCTGCTTGATCGCACCCTTGACGTCTCCGCTCGCCGCTGCCGCGGCGACCTGCGGCCACAGGTCGCGTGGCGTGGCCTGTTCGGCTCGTGCCACAGCCGGGCCCAAGCACCCCCACACGAGCAATGAGCAGATGGCAAGTCGCTTCATTCAGATGGTCTTTGTGCGCTGCACGAACGCCAACTTCAATTCTCCCAAATGTGTCGACAAAAAGTCTTCCTCATCAGGAGTGAGATTGCCGGCCGTCTTTTCCTTGAGCATCGTGATGATCTCGATCATCTGGCGGGCTGCGCCGGCATCGAGCGTCGGCTTCGGCTGGTACGGGTTCCGAAGCATTCCGAGAGACATGTATGCCTGAGCGATGAGTGGCTCGACGAAGTCGGTAAACGCGGTGCCGGGATTCTGAGCCCTGTCGGCGACGGAGCGGCGGCGCTCTCCCGACGCGGACGGACCTTCATTGTTCGTGCGGCGTTCCTCCGCTTTGGGCTCGGGCGCAGCTGGCTCGGGCGCGGCCGGTCTTGCCGCGATCGGATCGGCCGGCTTGATCTCGCTTTTGAATTCCTCGCGAATGTCCCCCTCGGCCGTAAAGATCCGTTTGTCCGTAACCTTGATCTTGTCGCTGCTCCGCTTCTCCGCTGGCACGCCTCACCTCCGCCGCGCACCGCGGCGTGCACTCAACTATCGTGAGTGGAAAGACTTCCGAATGCTATCACTCGAAGGCAGGGGGCAGAAGGGCGGGCGCCTGAGGGGCAGAGGCCGGTGGGTCAGAAGGCAGAAGGCAGAAGTGCGCAATGGCACTAACAATCACCCGCAAGCGATAAAGTACCCTGCCGCGCAGAACACTTCTGCCTTCTGACTTCTGCCTTCTGACCTCTGCCTTCCGACCCACGAGGCTATTGACCCCAAACAGATGAAGATCTTCCAGATTCTCGAGTTCAACCAGTTCAACACCGGGTCGGTTCACCAGATGTTTCAGGCCGCAACGGGGTTGCGCCAGCGCGGTCACGACGTGACCATCATCAGCCGGCCTGATGCGGTACTCGCGGCGCGCGCGGCCGAGCACGACGTTCGGTTCGTGGGTCTGCCGATGCGGCATCAGTTCGACCTCCCCTCGATCCTGAGACTGCGCCGGCTGGTGCGCGACGACGGGCCGGACGTGATCCACGTCCACAAAGGCATCGCCCATGCCCTGGCATTCGCCGCTACATGGCGCCAGCGTGTCGGCGCGTTCGTCGTCAACCGCGGGGTATCGTTTCCCCTCAATCGCTGGAACCGCGGAAAGTACCGCACGCAGCGAGTAGACCGGGTCGTCACCGTCTGTAAGGACATCAAGCGGGTCATCGTCGCCAGCGGCAACCTGGCTGATGACAGAGTCGTCGTGGTCTATGCCGGCACCGATGTCATGCATTTCGATCCCGAGAAGTGGAGTTCGCGGGCCTTTCGGGACGAAAAGGGGATTGCCAACGACCGTTTCCTCGTCGCGCAGGTTGGCGTCCGCGACTGGAAGGGGTGGAAGGAACTGATCGATGCCGTCGCTGCGGTCGCAACGGGTCATCCCACCATTCACCTCGCCCTCATCGGCTGTCGGAACGAGACCGAAATGTCAGAGGTGACCGCCTACGCCGCCAGCCGGGGAGTGGCGGGACGCGTGACGCCGATCGAGTACCGAACGGATATGCCCAACGTGTTCGCCTCCTGCAACCTCGTCGTCGATGCGTCCTGGGCTGGCACCGGAATCACCGGAACAGTGCGGGAGGCGATGTCGATGCGGAAGCCGGTCATCGCGACCGATTGCGGCGGAAACCGGGAGCTCGTGTCCTCGCCGGACGTCGGTTGGCTCGTACCAAAACGCGACGTCGCCGCGCTCGCCGGCGCGATCACCGAGGTGATGGACGATCCGGCGAACGCGGAACGCGTCGCAACGAACGCCCGGCAGCACATCGTGGATGGATTCTCGCGCGACTTGCGGATCACCAGGCTGGAAGAGTTGTACCGGGCGATCCTCGCTGATCACCGCTGAGACCCTTTCACGTCGCCAGTGCGCGGACGTGCTCGTCTACGGATGCCGACAGCCCTTCCATGTCGTAGCCGCCTTCGAGAAGTGACAGCACGCGGCCGCCGCTGTGCTTCTCCGCGAGCTCGACGATGCGCCGTGTGATCTCGCCATATGCACCCTCTGTGACGAGCATCCCGCCGAGGGGATCGCGGCGGTGTGCGTCGAATCCGGCGGAGACAAGAATGACGTTCGGAGCGTAGTCGCCGATCACCTTCACGATCTGCTCCTCGACAGCGCGCAGATAGTGGACATCGCCCGCGCCGCGCTCCAGGGGGATGTTCTTCGTGAATCCGCGGCCCTGGCCAAGGCCAATCTCACGCTCCGCGCCAGTGCCGGGATAGAACGGGAAGCGGTGCATCGACGCGTAGTAGACGTCGTCGCGTTCTTCGAAGAGTGACTGCGTTCCGTTGCCGTGATGGACGTCGAAATCGAAGATGAAAACGCGCTCAATTCCTGGCTGCTCGCGCAACCACTCGGCTACGCAGGCGATGGTGTTGAAAAAGCAGAAGCCCATCGCCTCCCCGCGCTCGGCGTGATGGCCGGGAGGCCGCGCGATAACGAAGGCGCGGCCGTTCTCGCGCAACATGGTCTCGGCGGCCGTCAGCGAGGTCGCCACCGCGGCGCGAGCCGCAGCGTAGGCTTGAGAGGAAATAGGGTTGTCGACCGAATGAAACAGCCTCATCCCCGACCGGCAAGCGTCGTGGAGCTGCTCCTCGTAGTCCCCTTCGTGGGTCTTGGCGATGATTCGCGACGTCTCGAGGTGTGGCGCGGGATCGGCAATCAGCTGACTCGACAAACCGGCGCGACCAACCCCGGCGAGAGCGGCATCGATACGGTCCGATGTCTCCGGATGGTCGATTCCCGTGTCATGTTGATAGAAGAGAGGGTGCGTGTAGATGTTCATGTTCATCCGCAAGGAATCGGCAGGCGGTAGCAAGCTGAGGAAGGGAAGTTCACTCTACAGCCGTTGCTCCCGGCTCTTCAGCTAAACTCCGCGTCCCTTGAAACGCATTCTCCAAACCCTCGGCGTTGCCCTCCTGACCATACTCTTTCTCGGATGGTTTCTCTGGAAAACCAACCTGAGCGACGTGTGGCGGATGATCAAGTCTGCCAACGCGCTTTGGCTGAGCGTGGCCCTCCTGGTCAACTTCTCGGCTCTCATATTTCGTACGCAACGGTGGAGGGTGATTCTCAACGAAACCCCGTCACCGCGGTTCTATCCGACCTTCTTCGCCAATACGGTCGGTTTCATGCTCGCGTCGATCTTCCCGCTTGGAGGCACGACGTCGACAGTGGCCCGCCCAGCCCTCCTGGCGCGTCGCACCTCCGTATCGTTTTCACACGCAATGGGCACAGGCATGACCGAGCGCGTGCTGGACCTGTTCTCGATTCTGATCCTCTTCGTCTATTTCGGTATCCGGCGCTGGCATGAGTTCTCGACCAACCCGGCCACATCGAACGCGTTTTACATCGTCAAGGCAGGCGTCATCGGCGCCGCGACGACTCTCGTTGTCCTTTCGCTCTTCATCATTGGCTTGTTCTTTTTTCGGGGATTCATCCGCAGAGCTCATGCCCGAATTGGCCGCATCCTGCCATCGCGTTTCCGCGACTCCTGGATGCGGTTCTTCGACTCATTCGCAGGAAGCCTCGACCTCGTGCGGCGCCCTGCATCGCTCGCGAAAGTCATTCTCTTGACAGTCTTGATCTGGCTCGCGCTCCAGTCACAGTTCTGGTTTGTCGTGAAAGCGCTCCGTCATCCGTTGCCGTTCGACGCCAGCTTCTTTGTTGGTGGTGTGACGACGCTTGGCCTGGCCATCCCGACGCCGGGCGGCATTGGCGGATTTCACAAAGCGTGTCAGATCGTGCTGACGAAGTTCTACGCATTCGACGTCGACAGCTCAGTTGCCGTCGCTCTGCTCTTTCACGCCGTTGGCACTGTCCCTGTGCTCCTCACAGGGTTGCTGCTCTTCCTGCGCGAAGGACTGCGATGGAAGGACGTTACCGCCGCAAAGGCCGCTGTCGTGCCGAAGACGTCGTCAACTGAGTGATCTCTATTCGTCAGAGAGCCCCGGTCCATAGCCGGATCCCCGGGAAGGTCTCTCGTCGATCGACGCTCGAGGCCGCGATTCCGTAGCTCTCGGGTGACGGGAGTGTGCCACCCACTGCGCGCCGCCAACACTTGTGATATACGGCCCGGGATGCGGTGCCCGTACTGCGGTGGCAGCGAAGACCGCGTGGTCGACTCGCGGGAAAGCCGCGAGGGCGACGTCATCCGCCGCCGGCGGGAATGCGTCCGCTGCGACCGCCGCTTCACGAGCTACGAGAAGATCGAACAGGTACCGTTTCAGGTTGTAAAGCGCGATCAGCGGCGCGAGGAGTACGACCGGTCCAAGCTCATGCGCGGCCTGCAGGTAGCCTGCCGAAAGCGGCCGGTGTCTCAGGATGCGCTGGAAGGAATCGCCGACTCGATCGAAGCAGCCATGGCCGACTCCGGCGAGCGTGAGATATCGTCCCAGCGGATCGGCACCATGGTGATGGAGCGGCTCCGGGCGCTCGATCCGGTTGCCTACGTTCGATTCGCCTCGGTTTATCGGAATTTCGAAGACGTCGATGCCTTCGTCAAGGAACTGCATCGACTGAAGTGACCCGTGCGGCGCAGGAACAGGCATTGCAGTAGAGGCAGGTTTGGTTCTCCCCGTCTGCCTCGAGAGGATTAGATGACTGACGCGAACGAAACCGCGAAAGAAGAAGCAATCAAGATTCCGGACGTCCTACCGGTGCTGCCGCTGAAGGACCTGGTGATCTTTCCATTCATCATCGTCCCGCTGTCGGTCTCGCGGGAGAAGTCGATCAACGCCGTCGACCAGGCGTTGGCCGAGAATCGCGTGATCATGCTCACGGCGCAGAAGGACTTCCAGAACGAAGACCCTGGCGAAGACGATCTCTTCCGGGTCGGCACCGTGGCCATCATCATGCGAATGCTGAAGCTTCCTGATGGACGTATCCGCATCCTCGTCCAGGGCCTGTCGCGGGCACGCATCGACTACTTTATCCAGACCGCCCCTTTCTTCAAGGCCAAGATCACGCGCATCGAAGAGCCCGTAACGAAGGATCGCTCACTGGAGATCGAGGCGTTGATCCGCGCGGTAAAGCAGAACCTCGACCGTGCCGTCGGCCTGGGCAAGAACATCAGCCCGGAGGTCATGGTCATCGCCGCGAACCTCGATGACCCGGCACGCCTCACCGACCTCGCTGCCTCGAACCTCGACCTGAAGCTCGAAGAAGCTCAACAGATCCTCGAGACCATCGATCCCGTCGAGCGGCTCAAGCGTGTCAACGAGCTGCTCACCCGCGAGATCAACCTCCTGACGATGCAGCAGGAGATCTCTTCCGCCGCTCAGGGAGAGATGAACAAGTCGCAGCGCGAGTACTTCCTGCGCCAGCAGTTGAAAGCCATTCAGTCTGAGCTCGGCGAAGGCGAAGAGCTCAGCGAGGAAGTAGAGAACTACCGGAAAAAGGTCGAGGAGAAGATGATCACGTCCGAGGCCAAGGACGAGATCGAGAAGCAGATCAAACGGCTCGAACGCTCCCACCCGGACTCCGCCGAGACCTCCATCATCCGCACCTACCTCGACTGGATGACCGGGTTGCCGTGGGGCGTACAGTCGGCCGACAACCACGACCTGCAGCGTGCCCGGGTCATCCTCGACGAGGACCACTACGATCTGGAGAAGATCAAAGAGCGCATCCTCGAGTACCTGGCGGTTCGCAAGCTGCGCGGCCAGAAGATGAAGGGACCGATCCTCTGCTTCGTAGGCCCTCCCGGCGTCGGCAAGACCTCCCTGGGCCGTTCCATCGCCCGCGCCCTCGACCGCAAGTTCGTGCGTATTTCGCTCGGCGGCGTCCGCGACGAGGCCGAGATCCGCGGTCATCGGCGCACCTACGTCGGAGCCCTTCCCGGCCGCATCATCCAAGGCATCAATCAGGCCCAGACGTCGAACCCTGTCTTCATGCTCGATGAGGTCGACAAGATCGGCGCCGATTACCGCGGCGATCCCTCATCCGCTCTCCTCGAGGTCCTCGATCCCGAACAGAACTTCTCGTTCCGCGATCACTCGATCACTACCTCGGCGTCCCCTACGACCTCTCGAACGTGATGTTCATCGTCACCGCCAACGTTCTCGACACCATCCAGCCGGCGTTCCTCGACCGCATGGAAGTCATCCGGCTGTCGGGCTACACGGACGAAGAGAAGCTGTCGATCGCCAAGCAGCACCTCATCCCGAAACAGATGGAGGAGAACGGGATCAAGGATCAGCCCGTAGTCTGGACCGACGGCGGGATCACGAAAGTGATCACCGGCTACACGAAGGAAGCGGGACTGCGGAATCTGGAACGCGAGATCGGCACGATTTGCCGCAAGATCGCCGTGCAGGTGGCCGAGGGAAAGAGCGAACAGCAGTACCGCATCACGGACACCAACATCGACAAGTTCCTTGGGCCGATGAAGCATTTCGCCGAGGAACTGCTAGAGCGCGACCAGGTCGGGGTGGCCACGGGTCTGGCCTGGACCGCCGTCGGCGGAGACATCCTCTTCATCGAAGTCACCGCCGTACGGGGCAAGGGAAAGCTCTCATTGACCGGCCAGCTCGGTGAGGTGATGAAGGAATCGGCGCAGGCCGCGCTCACGTATGCCCGTGCCCATGCGGACGAACAAGGCATTCCGGCCGACTACTTTGAGACGCACGACATTCACATCCACGTTCCGGCCGGCGCCATCCCCAAGGACGGGCCGTCGGCGGGTATCACCATTACGACAGCCATCATCAGCGTCCTGACCGGCCGGCCCGTGAGGCGCAACGTGGCCATGACGGGAGAGGTGACGCTTCGTGGAGACATCCTGCCAATCGGCGGCGTCAAGGAGAAGGTTCTCGCGGCACGTGCAGCGAAGATCAACACGATCATTCTGCCGAAGCTCAACGAGCGTGACCTGGTCGACGTGCCCGAGCCGATCAAGCGCGACATGACCTTCCACTTCGTCGAGCACATTGAAGACGTCCTGAAGATCGCCCTACTCGACCGTGACGCCGCGGAACAGAAGACGACAGAACGCGCCGGCCGTGAGTCCCGCCCTCTCGCCGAGCCCGAGCCGGCCGCGGAGCATTCGGAGACGGTGGTAGTGGGGTGAACCGCAGTTGCTAGTTTCTAGCTGCTAGATGCTAGATGTCAGGGAGATCGGTCAGCGTTGGCATCTGCGGCGCTGACCGCCAACAACTTGGCATCTCTAGTTTTTGGCTCTAGTGTCTAGCATCCAGCAACAGGCCGGCCGTCGGAGATCGTCGCCGCTCGGCCACCAAACAACTAGCATCTAGCAACTAGAAACTAGCATCTGCTCTTCACGGTTTGGCTGCCGTTTTGGCCGCGGGGCAGACGATCTGAGCGTATTCGGAGATGGGGCCGAGACCGACGGCTTTGCGACGCTCATCGAGGTGCTCGGGCTGCTCGACGTTCTTTGGCGCGCACTTGTCGCCTTCGGTGTCGAATTGCGTTCCGTACAGCTGCTGTCTTCCGGCGCCGAGCAGCACGCGGTCGATCGAACTGGCTACGAGACTCCAATCGAGATCACCGTGCTCGGCGGCGGCACGCATGAGTGGCACCGTCTGCTGGAGGAAGACTTGACCGCCGTGCTGGGCGACTGTCCAGGCCGCGCCAGCGCCGTCCGTACCGGCGAGCGCCTTTCCCGGCCATCCAAAGGTCTTCAGGATCTCGCGAAGGCGGGCGACGTTTCGAGCATCGATCGCCGCGACTTCTTTCTTCAGTGTCTCGTTCTTCTGATCCTTGAGGAGGCGACGCCTCGCCTCCTGGTCGGCGTCGCGCATGCCGATGAGCTCCGCCCGCAGCGTGGGGTTCAACGCAGGTTCCGGCTCGACGGCCGCGAGGCGCGTCACCAGCAGCAGTGCTGTGAGGATCACCCGGGCATTGTAGCCCGGCCGTCTATTGTGACAGCGAGCCGACGAGGCGCTGCGCCGTGGGCAGTAAGGCGGCGGCGAGCGCGACCTTGACGATGTCGGCGAACACAAACGGCGTTACCGCGGCGAAGAATGCTTTGGACGGCGAGGTCATCATGGCCAGCCAGGACCAGCCGCCAGCGTAGATGATGGCCAGTGCCGCCAGCATTCCAGCGATCGCTCGCAAGGTCGTCGCGCCCCAGTTCAGCTCGGAAAAGCGCCCGGCGACCCAGGCCGCTAGAGGATACGACCACAGGAAGCCTGCCGTGGCTGCCAGCGCCCACACCGGTCCACTCTTCCCCATCGCGAAGACCGGCAATCCGCTGAAGCCCTCCAGGAGGTAGAGCATTGCCGTCGCCGCGCCGCGGTTCGCGCCGAGGGTCACGCCGACGAGGAGCACGGCGAGCGGCTGCATGGTCATCGGGACAAGCGTGAACGGCAGCGGGACGGCGATCTGCGCCGCGAGTGCGATGAAGATCGACGCGCCGATGACGAGCAGCACATTCGCGGCTGCCCTCCCGCGAACGAGGTTCTGGGCAATTGCCTGGGGGACGGTCACGGCTTCGGTCTTGGTCGTCACTCTTTTCTCCGAACGAGAATCGCGGGCAGCAGTGTCACGGCCGCGAGGCCGGACAGACCGATGCCGAAGAAGGAAGCATAGCCGATCGATCGCAGACCGGGGTAATGCGAAAGGGCAAATGATCCGTAGCCCACGATAGCCGTCAGGGCCGCCATCAGGATCGCCTTGCCTGTTTCATGGGCGCTGCCGGCGAAGGTGGATGGGTTCTCGGTATAGCGCTGGAGCATGTAGATAGCGTAGTCGGTCGCTACGCCGATGATCATCAGACCGACAAAAATGTTCATGAAGTTGAACTGAAGGTTGAACAGAGCCATCAGCCCCAACATGCCGATTCCGCCGGCTATGAAAGGAACGAATGCCAGTGCGGTCATCTTCACGGTCCGGAAGCTGATGAACATGAGGAAGAACACGACGATGAAACCGATGACCGTCGACCGCATGGCATCTGCGCGCACGATGTGACGCAGCGTGCTGCTGACGAGGTTGACGCCCGTCAGCATGTCGCCGGGGTGATGGTCGGCCACGGCGAGCAGCTTGTCGGGCAGCTCTCGGGGCCATTTTCCCCCATTCGGGTAGACGAAGATCACTGACATCCAGCCGTTGCCAACGCGTTTGACGAAACGCGCTGTCAGCTTCGTGAGATCGTTGTCGCCGAGGTCCGCAAGCGTGGCGGGCTTCTCGGGCGTCAGCGCCTGCTTGAAGAGGCTGATGTAATGGTCATAGGCCTCAGGACGGAACCCGTCGGCGACGAGTGCCTGATGAAACGCCTTCTCGATACGCTCGGGATTGAACGTCGTGGCCCTGCCCGCACGCAGCGCATCGATGACCTGCTGTTGCCGCTCGACCGTCGGGATGAACGTCGAGATCGACTGCGCGGAGGCGATGGTCTTGTCACGCACAAATGGCTCGAGCTCATTCGCGGCGGCGTTCGTCTTCGACAGCACTTCGTCGACCGACTTGCCGTAGACGACGTACATCATTGCATCGAACGACTGACCGAACTTCTGAGTGATCAGTTCCTGCGTCTGCACACCGGCGTTGTTCCTGGCACGAAGGTCCTGGATGTTGTCGCTGAAGCGGAGGCGCAGCGAGAGGACGCCGCAAATGACGATGAAGACTGCCCACACGGCAATGGTCAGGCCCGGGCGGGCGATGGAGCGATCGATCAGCTTCCCTGCTCCGAAGCTGTGCAGGTAGAGCTTGGGACGGCGCTTCTCGTTCCGTTCTGAGAAGACGATGAGCGCCGGCAGCAGGAAGGTCACACAGAGCAGGAAGAGGAGAATGCCGACTCCGGTCAGGAAGCCGAGCTGCGTCATGCCGCGAAAGTCGGTGGCCAGGAAGGCGAAGAAGGTCCCGGCTGTGGTGATGGCGGCCACAAAAACACCCGGCAGGGTGTGCCGCATCATCGTTCGGATGGCGTCGGCGGTCGAAGCACCGCGGTTGCGCTCGTCAACGTACCGTCCGTAGAGCACGGTGATGAAGTCGATGCCGAGTCCGGCCAGGAGCGCCGCAAATCCAGCGCTGGCCTGCGAGAGCCGCCCGTAGAACACGCCGGCCAGACCGAAGGTCATCACCAGCCCAAGCGCCAGTGGCGCGGACGCATAGCCGAGCGAGGCCGCTCTGCGGAACCCGTACAGAAAGAGGGCCAGCACGCCAAAGAATGAGCCGAGGACATTGACGATGACGTCGTAACGGATGAGATCCGCATCGCTCGTGGCGATGACGTATCCGCCGCTGTGAAAGATCTGCGGCAGCGGCGTTCCGGGAGGACCGGACTTCTGGAATTCCTTGAGCGCGTTGGCTTCGATCAGCGCGCCATCAGCGAACATCGCCTTGGCAAAGGGCACATCCTGCGCGGGTCGTTTCGGCTTCGCCAGAATCAGGAGCAGCGAGTGATCGGACGAGAGGTAGTAACCGCTCGCGGCGTCGAGGTTGAACCCGCCGCCCACCCCCTGTACCCGGTGCATCAGGATGGGTGTGATGTTGAACGGGTCGAACTGGACGAGCGTCTTCATCGCCATGCCCTGCGGTCCCTGCAGGATGGAGCGGTTGCGGGCCACGCTCTCGCGGATGTTCGCGTCGGTCAACTTCTCCCCGACTTGCCGCAATTCTTCAGGGCTCAGCAGCAGCATCGCCTTCGGCAGAATGACGTCCACGAAGTCGAGCGGATTCGGGATCTTGTAGCTGACGTCCTCGATCTTTGGGTTGGCTTTGTACCCGCCGGCGATGGCGTCGATCAGCGAGTCATACTCGTGGACATCGTGCCCGGACGGCATCTGCAGGGCGATGATGTGGTAGTCGAGCGTCCCAACGTCGCGCAGGACCCTGCGGAACTCGTTCACCTGACGGTTGTTCTGCGGGATGAGGTTGAGGATGTCGGGGTCGAAGGAAAGACGTGTCCCGCCGGCCAGGGCAGCCAGCGCGACGAGAATCGAGATGACGATGATGGTCTTGCTTCGGCGAAGGCAGAGGGCGGCCAGAGCGTCAAGGAGTCGGTCAGTCAAATTGGTTGTTCTCGTGATGATGCCGCGCGGGGATAGCATGCGCCGAGTGATGAGTCAAGAAATGACAGCACCCGCGAGCGAGCGAGCTCCCTCCGTTTCCGCCAGTTTTCACTCTCGCAGGGGCATCGCCCGGCCGCTCGTCGTCCTCCTCGCTCTGCTGCTCGCCGGCTGCCCCAAGCCCGAGCCCCTCACAAAACAGAAGGCCGACGAGATCCTCCGCGGTTATCAGTTCGCACGCGAGCCTGTGTATGCGGAAGTACCCCAGAAGGTCTGGTGGAATGCCAGCTCTCCCAAGGACGACTACGACGCAAAGTCGCTCCGAACGTTCGACAATCTGCGGAACGCCGGCTACCTCACTTACGCTGGCGGTCCGACACCCGACGGCGGAGCCTCGTACGTGGCGAAGGCAACTCCGAAGGGATTTCCAATCCTCGGCACGGCACCGAGCATGCGAGGCCCGGTCTTCCGCGGCTTGATCGGCTTCAAGAAGTACGACGGAATCCGCGACTTCCAGCGCCATCCCACCGAGCCAACGACCGGCCGCGCGGAACTGATCTGGCACTACGACGAGCCGACCATCCTCTATCCCCTGTTCGAGACCAAGATCAACAAGCCCCTCAAGAAGCCCTTCGCCTCGCTTGTCTCGATCTATTGGAAGGACCACTCCTGGCACTTCGACGTGACCGTGAGGAAGACGGAGACCCAGTGATTAGTGGTTGGTGGTTAGAGGTTAGCGAAACCGTCGCGGCGCCAGCGTCTGGGGTTTCGAACCACTGAGGCAACTGCTGCGGCGGCTCGCGGCGTCCTAGCGTTTTCCTGCGGTTAGCGACTTGTGCACACGCTTACCACT
>WNFM01152882.1_pt4 | contig 12406 bp, 11 predicted proteins | sample 5400271 | NCBI WGS metagenome assembly WNFM01 (sample SAMN13153352, study PRJNA577476) | soil metagenome | isolation source: 60 cm saprolite on Douglas fir-dominated hillslope | place: USA:California | collected 2013-09-17 | reverse complement strand
CTCGATGAAGGGCATGAGGGCTGGCGTCGGCCTCGGCCTGACCATCCCCGGCGGCGGCTACGTCTTCTGGAACCCGGCCTGGGTGGGCAACGGCGAGATCATCACCGTCGACCGCAAGGTGTACGGGACGTACCTCACCGCGGGGTTGCAAGTGTTGCCGCAGCTTCGCGTCGGCGGCGGCCTCGTCTACTACCGGACGACCGAGCACCTGATCCAGGGACTCAACTTCATCTCGTCGCAGGGGCAGATCGAGCTCGGCACGGCGGGCGGAGCGGTGAGCTACGACGTGTCGGCCGAAGTGACGCCGCTTCCGAACCTGCCCTTGAACGTGACCGTCGACTACAAGCATCAGGGCGTGCAGAGCCTGACCGGCCACGCGCACGCGACCGGCGTGCCGGCGGGCCTCGTGCCCAACCTGCTCGACCAGGGCGTGCAGCACACGCTGACCTATCCCAACCAGTTCAACCTGGGCGCGTCCTACAAGCCGATTGCGCCGTTGCTGCTGACCTTTGGCTGGACCTGGGAGCGCTTCCACGTCTACCAGCAGGATCTCTTCGTCGGCGATCACGGCGTCACCGTCGTGGTCCCGCGCAACTACAAGAACGGCTACACGCTGCGCTTCGGCGCCGAGTACCAGGCGATCCCGAAGCTCAAGGTGCGCGCGGGCTTTTTGCGCGACACCTCGCCGTCGCGGCCGGAGACGCTCTCGCCGACGCTGCCCGACGGCGATGTCTGGGCCGTCTCGGTGGGCGCGGGCTACGAACTGATGCCGGGCCTCGAGGTGAACGGCGGCTACTTCCACGCCTTCTACGACACGGTCAGCACGCCGCCCGGCGCCGACGCTTTCCCGGCGATCTACGACACGCGCGCCAACATCTACGCGCTCAACGTGACGTGGAAGATGGGCGCCGCGAAGTAAAGCGCCCGTCCTCTTCGTCGGCGCGGCCCTCGTGCACCAGCTTGTAGAGGTGCGCGAGCAGGCTCCGCTCGGCGTAGGGATACATCTCGGGCGACGCGTCCGGATAAGCAGCAGGAACGAGTTGGGCCGGCGATGCCGGCCCTTCGCGCTTCGTGAGCGCTTCCAGCACCAGCGCCTCGCGCGCCAGGCGGTGCGACTTGTACTGCTCGAGCTTGAGCGCCCCGCCGGGCACGACCGGGCCGTGGGCGGGGAAGATGGCGCCCGGCCTTTCTCCCAGCAGCCGATCGAGCGAGGCGAGGTAGTCGGCCATGTCGCCGTCGGGCGGATCGATGATCACCGTGCCGGTGCCCGCCACCAGATCGCCCGCGATCACCGCGCCGCTTCCGTTCTCGATCAGGCAGACGTGCCCGCGCGTGTGCCCCGGCAGGTGCAGCGCGCGCCAGCCGCGCGGACCGACTTCGAAGCGCTCGCTGTCGTGGAGCACGCGGTCGACCTTGAAGTCGAGCAGCGCCGCCGTCTCGGCCGCGGCGGCGATGGGCAGCCCCAGCACCTGCGCGCCGCCCGTGTGATCGAGATGGTGGTGCGTCAGGAGCACGCCAACGGCTTTGCGCCCCTCGCTCTCGAGCCGGTCGAGCGTGTCGCGCAGGATCGCCTGCTCCTCGGGCCACGGCGAGCCCGGGTCGACCACCCAGAGCTCGTCGTCGCCGAGGAGAAAACAGTTGGTGTGCGTCGCGGGAGGGAGCGTCGGCGTGCGCAGCGGCACCAGGATGAGGCCGCGCTGGAACTCGATGCGCTTGACCACGTGCTGCTCGATGGGCAGGCCCCAGGGCGCGGTGTCAGGAGCTGTCAGGATGGGGAGCGCGTCCCGCGGCGACGAGACGTGCGCGAGCGATCGCAGCGTGTGCCAGGCGGGCGGGTGCAAGAGCGCAGTCCCCGCCTCCCAGCGGCGGAGCGCTTCGGCGGGCGCGATCCACTCGCCGTCGGCCAGCTCGCCCGGCCAGATCTCCGCCTCTTCGCCGTCGGGCAGCTCGACGAGATAGAAGCGCGCGTCGAAGCGGATGGGCATCGCCGGCGGCGTCACCCAGCGGCCCGCGGGCGCGAAGGTGCGGGCGTCGACGCGCAGGCCGTGACGCGCGAGGAAATCGGCGAACGAGTCGGATCGCTTCTTTGGCGCCGGCCGCTCCAGCAGGGCTTCGCGCACGGCCCGCCGCTCGCGGGCAGAGATCGCCTGCCCGCCCGGCACCGCCAGGACGCCCGTTTCCTCGAACAGCTCGCGCGCCGCCGCGGCAATGCAGGGCGCTTCGGAGGCGTCGAGCTGGCCTGCGTTCGCGAGCGGAATGCCCGCGTCGTCGACGTCGACCGCCCCGCCCGGGAACGCGTAGAACCCGGCCGAGAAGCGCAGTTGGTCGCCGCGCCGCACCCAGAGCGTGCGCCCATCCGCGCGCACCAGCACGACCGACGCCGCCGGCCGCACCTGCACCGCTTCCGCGCCGCCTGTCGGCCGATCCGCCATCGCCACCTCTGCCCCTTGCGCGGTCACCCGCGATCCCTTACATCGAGGCCGTGTTCTACCTCGCGCCGCACCCGAAACTCGACCGCCCCCTCCGCGGCAGCCCGGTCATGTTCACCATCCCGTGGGTGGACAAGTATTTCTCGCGGGTGCGGCCGTGGCACGTCTGTGCGCTCTGGGTTCCGTTCACGGTCTACATGCTCTACCGCGCCGCGGGGGAGATCGGGGCGCTGGCCATCGCCGGCTGGGCGGCGCTGGGCGTGCTCGGCTGGACGCTGCTCGAGTATGGGCTGCACCGCTTCATCTTCCACTTCGAGCCGAACCCTGACTCCGCGCTGCAGAAGGAAGCGTCGTGGCTGATCCACGGCATCCACCACGACTACCCCTGGGATCGCGACCGCCTGGTGATGCCGCCGACGGTGGCCGCGCTGATCGCGCTGGGGCTCTGGTTCGGCTTTCGTTTCCTCGGCCCCTTCGAGCACGCCTGGATGGCCGGCGTGGTGGGCGGGTACGTCTGGTACGACCTGACGCACTACTACCTGCACCACGCGACGCCGACGACGCGCTTCGGAAAGTGGCTGCGGCGGTACCACCTCGTGCACCACTTCCAGACGCCGCACGTGCGGTACGGGATTACGACGCCGCTGTGGGATCACGTCTTCGGGACGTATCCGCGCGACAAGTACCAGGGCCTACCGGACGACGAAGCGCGCCTCGAGTCCGGCACCTAGATCCAACAGAAAAACAAAGCGCACCACGGAGACACGGAGGGCACGGAGATCTTCTTCCCCAGACCAGCCTCCGTGTCCTCCGTGCCTCCGTGGTGTGCTGTTGCAGTTGTGCTGAGCTGCATGGCGTGTGCCCCGGTGATGCACAGCGCGCGCATCCGGTGGGATGAGCCGCCCAGCGAGCGGGAGACTGAATCGCGCGAGCGCGTCGTCGCCTCGCCGTGCGCCACCCGCGCAGGCGTGCTGCTCCCCGGCTACGTGCAGCTCTGCCGCGGGCGCACCGGCGACGGTGCATTCCTTGCGGGCCTCGGGCTGGCGGAGCTTGGAACCGGACTCGCTGCAGGCGCCGCGGGCGGGTTCGACAAGCCCGCCGCCGAAGTCCCGCTGCTCGCCTTCGGCGATCTGCTCACCGCCTCGGTGATGGATGCGGTGCTCGAGTCGCAGCGCGCCGCGAACCTGCGCTTCGTCCCGCAGGAGTCGCTTTCGGAGCTGGCGCGCGCGCCCTTCTCGCTGGAGGTGCTCTCGCGTCCGCCGGTATGGGCCGGAATTCTCGGCTCGCTCGCCGCGGGCCTCGCCATCTCGCGCATTCTCGACGGCCCGATCGACACGCAGAACTTCGGCCACCGCCCGGTCCTCTTCGGGCAGACGATGAACTCATCCGTCGGCTACCCGCTTGCCGGCGCCATCGGGGTCGGCCTCTTCGAGCACGTCGCCATCGCCGAGGAGTCCGCTTTCCGCGGCCTCTTGCAGTCGGGCTGGGCGCGCTCGCAGGGCGAGGACCGCGGCTGGATCTACGGCTCGCTCGCGTTCGGCGTCGTCCACGCGAGCAACATCCTCTTCATGGACTCCTCGCAGCGGGTGAAGTACCTCGCCGTCGGCGTCCCGTTCATCACCGTGCTGGGCAGTTACCTGGGCCTCATCTACCGCGGCAGCGATTACAGCCTCGCCTCTCCGGTCGCGGTGCACTTCTGGTACGACTTCCTGCTCGAGGCGGTCAGCTTCATCACCGACCCGAAGAACTCCCCTCTCGCCCTGACCTTCGCATTTCCTTTCCCTTAGGTCAGTTCATTACACAGTACGGCCGAGGTGCCATTGACCTATCCCATTGGAGGGTCCTAAGAGTTCGCGAATGAAGCGCCTGTTCTTTATGCTTCTCTTGCTGGCGTGCGTTCGCTGCAGTCGCGCCTCGCCGGCCTGTACCCGAAGGTCGTGACCACGTTCGTTGCGCCGCTCCCAGGGATGTCTATCTGCGCTTCCGGCTATTGCAGCCTTGCATCGATAGCAAGGATTCGTGACGACCTCTATTGGGCCTCTCTCATAGGCCTTGGAGACTCTTGCACAGGCGGAGTCTACTTCGCCCCAGCCGACGGCGGCGTCGCCACTCAGATCGCGAGTGGATGTGCCGATTCACTCACTTGGGATGCTGCCAACATCTATTGGACGTTCCTTCCTTCATTTGGCCCGCAACCAGGGAATGGCACTCCAGGGCTGTGGGCAAGCGCTCTCCCCGACGGAAACCCAATCTTGCTGGTTGATGCCGGGTATCCATCGGGCGTCGTAAGAGGCGTCGACGGGTTGTTCGCGAGTGCCACAATCGTTCAGCCCGACGGCGGTTCAATCGCGGCCGTCGTCGAATATCCAGCGACGGGTGCATCGGCCCATGTCCTCAGGACAATCGACTTTCAGAACGATGGATATCTGGATGGCCCGATTGCCGTCAACGCATCACAAGTGGTTTGGACACAATCCATTTGCGATGGAGCGTCGTGTCCGTCGGCGGATGACGTGATCGCTATGCCATTGGACGGCGGAAGTCCGAAGGTCATTGGTTCGATCCCTGGGATCATTTCTGGCCTTGCGATAGACGAAGCGTTCGCCTACTGGACGCCGGCAGCTCGGGGAACTCCAGGATCCACCGTGGCACCTCCCGGCACGTTGATGAAGAGTCCCTTAGCCGGCGGCCCACCCGTGAAGCTGGCCGACGGCGTCCGCCCTGCAGGCCTCGCGCTCGACAATGGCTATGTCTATTGGACCGACGTTCAACTTCCGGATACCAGTGGTTCCATCTTCAAGATGCCCATTGGCGGGGGATTCCCAACGACCANNNCCTGCCGAGCCTTTCGACGCCCATCGCCGTCGATACGGATTATGTCTATTTCGCGGACACAGTCGGACCCAACGATCGGTCCCACGTGCAGACCATCTACCGGACCTGCAAGTAGTGCTGGTGCAGTAGACTCCGCCGGTGCACATTCGCGATCCCATCCACGGCGCTATCGAGATCACCGCCGAGGAGCGGGCGCTGGTCGACAGCCCGCAGTATCAGCGGCTGCGCAACGTGAAGCAGCTCGGCTTTGCGGACCTGGCCTTCCCGGGCGCGACGCACACGCGCTATGCGCACGGGCTGGGCGCGATGGCGGTGGCGACCAAAGTGTTCGACACGCTCGCGCCGGGGCTGCAGCTCGAGCCGGCCGATCGCGATCGCTTTCGGCAGACGCTGCGGCTCGCCGTGCTCTTCCACGACCTCGGTCACGCGCCGCTCTCTCACGCGACCGAGCGGATCATGCCGCCCGTCGCGGAGCTGCACGTCCCCGAGTGGGCGCGCGAGCCCGGCGAGCGCCGCGCCGACCACGAGGACTACACGCTCAAGCTGGTGCTCGACTCGGGCCTCGCGGCGGAAATTCGCCGCAGCTTCTCGGCGCGCGGCATCGAGCCGTCGCACATCGCCGCGCTCATCTGCGGCCGTCCGCCGCCCGGCGCGTATCCCTTCAAGAGCCGCGGGCGCGATCTGCTCCCGCTCTTGCGCGCGGTGGTCTCAGGCGAGCTCGACGCGGATCGCATGGACTACCTGCAGCGCGACTCGTTCTACAGCGGCGTGAACTACGGGAAGTTCGACGCTGACTGGATCATCCAGAACCTCGCGTCGGTCGAGCGCGAGGGCCGCGTGCACCTCGCGCTGCAGGCGCGCGCGGTGTTCGCCTTCGAGGACTTTCTCCTCTCGCGCTACCACATGTTCCTCTCCGTCTACTTCCACTACGCCTCGGTCGGCTACGAGGTCCTCTTGCAGCGTTACTGCGACACGAGCGGCGGCGAGTACGCGCTGCCCGCCGATCCGGACGAATACCTCCTTCACGACGACATCGCGCTCATCTCGGCTCTGCGCGCTTCGAAGAATCCATGGGCGATGCGCGTCGTGCGCAGGCAAGGGTATCGGCTCCTGCTCGAATACGGCCCGTTCCCCGGCGGCGGCAATTCGGGCGAACTGGAGACGCGCGAGCAGGCGCTGCGCGAGGCGGGCATCGACGCTTTCACCACCGTCTCCCGCGGCGTGCTCTCGCACTACGGCAAGGAGGCGACCCTCTGGGTCAAGTCGCCGCGGGGCGAGATCCCCATCGGCGACTACACGCCGCTCTACGAGCGCTACGCCGAGGCCGCGACCATCTCGCGCCTCTACGTCGAGCCGGAGCGCGCGGATGAAGCGAGAAGGTTGCTGCGGCTTTAGGAAGGGGGACACGAAGGCCGTGAGCCTGCGGCCACGGGCCATCATGTCCCCGTCGCGTGGCCATCATGTCCCCGGCTTTTAACTGTCCACGATCTACTCCCGAACGCGTCCGGCTGATAGACTGCCCACGTGGAGAAGCTTCGCGCGCGAGTCGAGAAGCTTGGCGGCATCCTCGAAGCCGCCAAGGCGCTGGTCGCCGAGCGCAACCTCGATCGCCTGCTGCTCTTGATCGTCGGCTCGGCCGCCCGGGTGGTGGAGGCCGACCGCTGCACGCTCTTCCTAGTCGATCGCGATCGCGGCGAGCTGTGGAGCAAGGTCGCGCAGGGCGTGGCCATGAAGGAGATCCGCTTCCCCATCGGACGCGGGATCGCCGGCGCGGTCGCGGAGACCAACACTTCGGTGAACATCCCCGACGCCTACGCCGACCCGCGCTTCAACCAGGCGGTCGACAAGCAGACCGGCTACCGGACCCGCAGCATCCTCTGCGTGCCGATGCGCTCGCTCGAAGGCGAAGTGGTCGGCGTCCTGCAGGCGCTCAACAAGCTCGACGGCAGCCCGTTCACCGACGAAGACGAGGAGCTCCTCTCGGCGCTGGGCGGGCAGGCCGCGGCCGCGGTCAACAACGCGCTCCTGCACCAGGAGATCCAGCAGATGATGGAGGGGTTCGTCCGCGCCTCCGTCGTCGCCATCGAGTCGCGCGATCCGACCACCGCCGGCCACTCGGGACGCGTCGCCCGGCTCTCGGTGGGGCTGGGCGACATGCTGCCGCGCGCGGGCGACGCGGCCGGCCGCTGGAAGGGCGCGTCGCTCAACACGCAGGAGCGGCAGGAGCTGCGCTACGCGGCGCTGCTGCACGATTTCGGCAAGGTCGGCGTGCGCGAGAACGTGCTGGTCAAGGCCAACAAGCTCGAGCCGTGGGAGCTCGACAACATGCGCGCGCGCTTCGAGACCATCTTCGTGCAGGAGGAGCTGGCGGCCGAGCGCGAAAAGGTGGACGCGCTCCTGCGCAATCCGAAGGCCAGGGGGCGCAGCCGCGCCGCCGAAATCGACAAGAAGCTCGACGAGCGTCGCAAGGAGATCTCCTCGATGTTCGAGTTCGTGCTCACGTGCAACAAGCCCACCATCCTCGCCGAGGGGAGCTTCGAGCGCCTGCACGACATCGCCAAGGGAACCTACGTCGGCCCGTTCAATGGCGAGCAGCGGCCCTTCCTGCAATCGAACGAAGTGGTCAAGCTCTCCATCCGGCGTGGCTCGCTGACCGAGGAGGAGCGCAAGGAGATCGAGTCGCACGTCACGCACACCTTCCGCTTCCTCACGCAGATCCCCTGGACGCGCACGCTGCGGAACGTGCCGGGCATCGCCTACGGGCACCACGAGAAGCTGACTGGCCGCGGCTATCCGCGCAGCTTGAAGGAGACCGAGATCGCGCTGCCGACGCGCATGATGACCATCAGCGACATCTACGACGCGCTCACGGCGTCCGACCGGCCCTACAAGCGCGCGGTCCCGCGCGACAAGGCGTACGACATCCTCAACGACGAGGCCAAGCGCGGCGAGGTCGATTCCGACCTCCTCAAGGTCTTCATCGAATCCGACGTCCCCGGCAACTCCCCGCAGGAGCCGTAGAGAAAATAAATCTCGGTGCGCTCCGCGCGCTCTGTGGTTGATCCGAAGCCGTATCCGCCGTTGATCCGACCACCTTGCAGCAGCGCCGGAGTAGATTCCGCCCGTGCCCCGCATCGGCAGACGCGCATTTCTCATCGGCGGCGCCGGCGTGGCTGCGCTCGGCGCCACCGGCGGGGTCGCGCTCTTCGCGCCCTTTTCGCCGATGCGCGGGCGGCGCTGGCTGACCGATGCCGAGGCCGCTGGCGCGCTGGCGCTCGCGCAGACGATGTTCGCCGAGGCGGACGGCCCCACGCCCGAGCAGGCGGATGTGCTGGGCCGCCTCGACGCGGCCGTCGGCGATCTCCATCCCGACACGCGCCGCCTCTTCAAAGCCGGACTGCGCGCTCTGGAATACGCGCCGCTGCCGCGCTTCCTCTCGCGCTTCTCACGTCTCTCAGCGCAGGCGCGCACCGCCTGCGTCAGGAGCTGGGAACGAAAGCCTTACCTCTGGGCGGCCGCCCTGCTTTCGCTGCGCTTCCAGGTGGGAATGGCTTACTTCGAATCGGACGAGGCGCGCGCGGCCAGCGGATGGCGGCTCGGCTGCACGCCGTCGGGCGCGGAGAACTGATGTCCCCCAACGCCGCGCCCGGGCGCCTTCACGCAGCCGCCGATCTGAAGCCGGGCGCGCGCTTCTCGGCCGACGCCGTGGTGGTCGGCTCGGGCGCGGGCGGCGCGGCGGTGGCGGCCGAGCTGTCGCGCGCGGGAATGAAAGTGGCGGTGCTCGAGGAGGGCCGCTCGTTCGCGCCTGCGGATCTGGTCTCGAAGCCGTCGTGGGCCTTCCGCCATCTCTACGCCAACCGCGGCATCGTGGTCGGCGGCGGCAAGGTCCTGGTGCCGCTCGCCGCGGGCCGCGCCGTCGGCGGCAGCACCTTCATCAACAGCGCCATCTGCTTCCGCGCGCCCGACCACGTGCTTCAAGAGTGGGAGCGCGACTTCGGCTCGCCCTGGACCCCGCAGCGCATGGCGCCGCTCTTCGACGAAGTGGAGCAGGCGCTCGACGTCCGCAAGATCGGCCCCGAGATCGCCCGCAACAACTCGCTGGTGTTCAAGCGCGGCGCCGAGAAGCTGGGCCTGCCCGGCGACTTCATCTCGCGCAACGCGCCTGGCTGCGTCGGCTGCGGCGTCTGCCAACTCGGCTGCCCCATCGGCGGTAAGGGATCGGTCGACAAGAATCTCATTCCCACCGCCATCGGCCACGGCGCCGACGTCTACAGCGAAGTGCGCGTGCGCGATCTGCGCGTCGAGATGGGCGCCGTGCGCGGCGTGACCGCGGAGATCCTCGACGGAGACGATCAGCGCACGGGCCTCGTCGAGTTCGATGCGCCGCTCGTCTTCCTCTGCGCCGGCGCGTTCGGCACGCCGCAGCTCCTGCAACGCAATCGCCTCTGCGGCGCGAGCGGGGAATTGGGCGAGAACCTGCACGTCCACCCGGGCCAGGCCGCGGCCGCCATCTTCGACGAGGAGATCCGCTACTGGGACGGCGTCACGCAGGGCTACTTCGTGCACATGGAGGACGCGATCCTCGAGACCTTCACGGGCACGCCCGAGCTCTTCTGGGCCGCGCTGCCGCTCGGGCAGATGAACCTGCGCAAGCTAAAGCACGCAGCCTCCGCGGGCTGCATGATCCGCGACCGCAGCAGGGGCAGCGTGAAGTGGAACGGCGAGGGCCGGTTGCCGGAGGTCAAATACGATCTGGCGGATTCCGACCGCATGCTCTTCATCAAGGGAGCGCGCGAGCTGTCGCGCATCTACTTCGCGGCCGGCGCGCACACGGTCTATCCGCTGATGAACCCGGCCACCGATCCCGTGCGCACGCTCGAGGCCGCGCTCGCCCAGCTTCCAGACCATCTCCCCGCGCAGCGGCTGAATCCCTATGGCAGCCACCCGCAGAGCACCTGCCGCATGAGCGCCGATCCGAAGCGCGGCGTCTGCAAGCCTTCGGGCGAGACGCACGAAGTGCAGAACCTCTTCATCGCCGACGGATCGATCTTCCCCAACGCCGTGGGCGTGAATCCGCAGATCACCATTCTCGCGCTGGCCACCGGCATCGCGCGCGACGTCGCCAGGAAAGGCTGAATCATGCAGCTCGCCACCGTCATCATCGATCCACCGAGCGTCATCGCCCTCGGCGCTCTCTTCACCATCTTCGCCGCGCGCAGCATCGCCGCGGGCCGTCCGCTGCGGCGATCGGTGCTGGTGGGCGCGTTCGTCGGCGGCTGGATGGGCCTCTGCTTCAGCAATCACTCGTTCAAATACCCGGCGTGGATGCTCTGCTACCTGGTGAATCCAAAGGACCTGCCGACCGCGGTCTGGTACCCGGTCTTCCTCGCCATGATGATCGGCAGCGGAGCGCTGGGCGCGTACCTCGCGCACGGCTTCATCGTCCAGGGCAAGAAGAGAAACGCGATCGCGCTGGCGGCGGGCATGCTGCTCCTCTGGGCCGCGCTCTTCCTCATCCTCTTGCAGCGCTATCTGGTCATCGGCAGCTTCGAGGATTGGACCGCAGGACGCGCGCTGCCGCTCGCCGCGCAGCCCGCGGTGATCCACGACTTCAACCTCATCACGGCGCTGACCGCGATTCCGCTGGTCTCACTGCTGGGCGCCATCCTGTGGCGCAACCGGCGCAGCGCTGCCGCCGTGCTCTGAGCCAGATCGAGGCGCCGGAGGCGCACCATTGAGCGGGGCGCGAGCGCCGCGACCGGCAGCGCGAGCGCCGCGCAAAGCAGGCCCCAGAGGCTGTACGCGCCCAGCTTCTGCATGTCGAGCAGGCCCTTGAAATTCGCGATCAGGTTGACGAAGGCGAGGACCACCACCACCGCCGCCGCTTCCTTGCTCTTCATCTGCACGAGCGCACAGATGAGTCCGCCCGAGGCGGCGAGCAGGAGCCCCTCTGCGAGACCGAGCGGATACGAGGAGGGCGCGAGCGCCACCGACGCGCAGCCGCTGCCGAAGCCCGGACAGGCGAGCCAGGCGAGCCAGCTGATCTGGAAGAGTCCGACGTAGAGCATCGCCAGCGCCGAGACGGCGGCGCAGGCGACGATGGCGAGGCGCGGTCGCGTCCAGGGCACGAGAGCGAGCCTACCGCGCCGCGGTCTTGCGCGCTGCCTCGAACTCGTCGCCCGGCACCCACGCCGGCATCGACGGCGCGTTGGCGATGCGCAGCCCGACGATCAACTGCAGCTGCGCGTCCTGCACCGCGCCCGAGAGGTCCCAGTCGCCGTGGTACTCGTCGGACGGCTGGTGGTAGTTCTGGCGCTCGTACGCGATCTGCTGGTCCTCGCCCCAGCCCTTCGGTCTGTCCGCATAGTTGGGTCCGCCGCGGACCGCGACCGGCGGCACGCCCACCCGCGCCATCGAGAACATGTCGGAGCGATAAAACGCGCCGCGATCGGGGAAGGGATCGCCGTGCACGATGCGCCCCTGTTCGGCGGCCACTTTGCGCACCAGCGCGTCGGCGCTCGACTTGCCGAGGCCCATCACACCCAGGTCGGTGGTCTTGCCCCACTTGTTGACGCTGTCGAGGTTGATGTCCGCAGCGATGCGGTTCGCGGGGATGGGCGGATGGCGCGCCAGCCATTCCGAACCGAGCAGCCCCTGCTCCTCGGCGGTGACGAACGCGATCAGCACCGATCGCTTCGGCCGCGCGAAGGTGGCCGCGTGCGCGATGGCCAGCACGCCGGCGCACCCCGAAGCGTTGTCGAGCGCGCCGTTGAAGATTCCGTCGACGCCCGGCGCGGAGGGGATGCGCCCGAGGTGATCGTGGTGCGCCGTGTAGAGCACCGCTTCGTCTTTCAGCTTCGGATCGGTGCCGGGCAAGAGGCCGATCACGTTGGCCGTCTGGATCTGCTTCTGCGAGACGGCCATCTCCAGCGAGACCGTCGCGTTCAGCGGCTGCGCCTTGAACTCCTTGCTGGTGGCGCTCTGGCGGAACGCATCGAGATCCGTGCCGGCGAGCTTCGCCAGCTGCAGCGCTGCGGCCTCGGTGATCCAGGCCTGGAACTGCATGGTCTTGGGATCGCTGTCCGAGGGCGGCAGATCCTGGTGCGTGCCGTTCGCCGAGTTGGCCAGCACCTGCCACGGAT
>WNFM01082015.1_pt2 | contig 12407 bp, 9 predicted proteins | sample 5400271 | NCBI WGS metagenome assembly WNFM01 (sample SAMN13153352, study PRJNA577476) | soil metagenome | isolation source: 60 cm saprolite on Douglas fir-dominated hillslope | place: USA:California | collected 2013-09-17 | reverse complement strand
CGCATGGTGGATCGTCCGGTTATCCTCAAGGCCGAACAGATCGTGCGTGAAGCAGCGAGACGCGGAATGTAGATTTGCCATTTATCAAACGAACTGGAGAAAGATTCGCACAATGACACCCAAAACCATGCGTGCCCTCGAGGCCAGCGATTTCTCGATCGATAGCCTGAAGCTCGGCGAGCGGCCGGTACCGAAACCGCGCCGCGGCGAGATCCTCGTACACATCAAGGCCGCCAGCCTGAACTATCGCGATCTGGCGATCCTGGCGCAGAAATATATGGCGAACCTGGCGCTGCCTTACGTGCCGGCGTCGGATGCTTGCGGCGAAGTCGTGGAAATCGGCGAGGAGGTCACGCGCTTCAAGGTCGGCGATCGGGTGACGCCGGTGTACACGCAGGGCTGGCATGACGGCTATCCCACGCCGGACCAACGCACGAAGCGCACGCTCGGTGCGCCGCTGTCAGGCGTGCTGCAGGAATACGTCGTCGTGCCCGCTGAAGAAGCCGTGTCCGTTCCGACGAATCTGAGCGATGGCGAAGCGGCGACGCTGCCGATCGCCGCATTGACAGCCTGGTCCACGTTGCAGGAAGGCGGCATCAAAGCTGGCGATACGGTACTGGTGCAGGGTACGGGCGGAGTGGCGTTGTTCGCGCTGCAGTTCGCGAAAATCATGGGTGCCCGCGTCGTCGCATTGTCGTCCAGCGACGAGAAACTCGTGCGCGCCAGACAACTCGGCGCCGACATCGGTATCAATTACCGCACGACGCCGGACTGGGGCGCCGCCGTGAAAGAAGCCACGCAGGGCAGGGGCGTGGACATTATCGTCGAGACGGCGGGAGCGACCATGGACAAGTCGCTGGCTGCGGTCGCCTTCGGCGGCTTCATCGGTATCGTCGGATTCGTTGCAGGCCTCAAAGCCGATATTCCATTGCGCTCGGTCATTGGTCCGATGATCCGCATCCAGGGCATCGCTGTCGGTTCCCGCGCTCGCTTCGAAGCCATGAACCGGGCAATCGCGCTTCACAAGCTCAAGCCGGTGATCGATTCGACTTTCCCGCTGGAAAAGGCCGCCGATGCGTTCCGGCACATGGAGCAGGGCAAACACTTCGGCAAGATCGTGGTGAGCATATGAGTGATGTTGGTGCAGCGGATCTGGCTCGGCTGCGCGAATGGATCGGCCGCGAGGAAACGCGCGTCGACCAGGCTACTGCCGTGCCGATTGCCGCGATGTCGGCGACGCTTGACCGCGACGACCCGGAGCCCAGACCGGGGACCGATGTGCCGCCGCTTTGGCACTGGCTCTATTTCCTCCCGATTTCCCCGCTTGGCGAAGCAGGCCCGGACGGCCACCCGAAGCGCGGCGGTTTCCTGCCGCCGGTGCCGCTGCCGCGACGCATGTTCGCGGGCGGCCGCTTCGAATTCCATCGGCCACTGAAAATTGGCGAAACCATCAAGCGCACATCGCGCATCACCGATGTCAGCGGCAAGGAAGGCCGCAGCGGCACACTGGTATTCGTGACCGTGCGCCACGAAATCGCCGACGCGGCCGGCGTGGCGATGACAGAAGAACACGACATCGTCTATCGTGAGAATCCCCGTGCCGTCGCGCCCGCGCCGAAGCCGCAGGCGGCGCGGACGGACGCGGCGTTTTCGCGCGAGATCGTGCCGGATCCCGTATTGTTGTTCCGCTATTCGGCGTTGACGTTCAACAGCCATCGCATCCACTACGACCGGCCTTACGTCACGGAGGTCGAGGGATATCCCGGCCTGATCGTGCACGGGCCATTGATTGCGACACTTCTGGCCGACCTGCTGAGGCGCAATCTGCCGCAAACGCCGGTGCGCAGCTTCGAGTTTCGCGCGGTGCGGCCGCTGTTCGACATCCATGGCTTCGCTGTCTGCGGAAAACGCGAAGGCAATCGCGTTGCGCTGTGGACGCGCGACCACGAAGGCTGGCTCACGATGGAAGCGAGCGCCGGGTTGACCTGACATAGAATGCGTCCATGACCGTTCCGACGACAGACACATTCCAGGAGATCCGCGAAGCCGTGCGCGCGCTTTGCGCCGGCTTTCCGGACGAGTATCACCGCAAGGTCGACGAGTTGCGCGGCTATCCGGAAGAATTCGTCGACGCGCTGACGAAGGCCGGCTGGCTGGCGGCGATGATTCCACAGGAATACGGCGGCTCCGGACTGGGCCTGACCGAGGCCTCGGTGATCATGGAAGAAATCAACCGCTCCGGCGGTAATGCTGGCGCCTGCCATGGCCAGATGTACAACATGAGCACGCTGCTGCGCCATGGCTCGGAGGCGCAGAAGAAAGAGTACCTCCCGAAAATCGCCGCAGGCGAACTTCGCTTGCAATCCATGGGCGTGACCGAACCGAGCACCGGCACCGACACGACGAAGATCAAGACCACCGCCGTGAAGAAGGGCGACCGCTACCTGGTCAACGGCCAGAAAGTGTGGATCTCGCGCGTCCAGCACTCGGACCTGATGATCCTGCTGGCGCGCACGACGCCGCTGGCGGACGTGAAGAAAAAGTCGGAAGGCATGTCGATCTTCGTCGTCGATCTGCGCACGGCGATCGGCAAGGGCATGACCGTGCGGCCGATCCGCAACATGGTCAACCACGAGACCAACGAATTGTTTTTCGACAACCTGGAGATTCCGGCGGCGAACCTGATCGGCGAGGAAGGCAAGGGCTTCACGTACATCCTCGACGGCCTCAACGCCGAGCGCACGCTGATCGCCGCCGAATGCATCGGCGACGGCTACTGGTTCATCGACCGGGTGACGAAATACGTGAAGGATCGCGTCGTGTTCGGCCGCCCCATCGGCCAGAACCAGGGCGTGCAGTTTCCGATCGCCGAGTCTTACATCGAAGTCGAAGCGGCGAACCTGATGCGCTGGAAGGCGTGCGAACTGTTCGATGTCCACCAGCCCTGCGGTGCCGAGGCCAACATGGCGAAGTACCTCGCTGCCAAAGCCTCATGGGAAGCCGCCAACGCCTGCCTGCAATTCCACGGCGGCTTCGGTTTCGCCAGCGAGTACGATGTCGAGCGCAAGTTCAGGGAGACGCGGCTGTACCAGGTCGCGCCGATCTCCACCAACCTCATCCTCTCTTACGTAGCCGAACACATCCTCGACCTGCCGCGCTCATTCTGAGCGTCGAATACTGCCTCAACCCAACACGGAGGCACGGAGGGCACAGAGGACACGGAGGAAAACCGATTCGAGTTCTTGAGGGAATGGCCGACGGTTGCAGCCAGTGCTACCAGATGCCACGACAGTTCAACAACTCATTCTTCCTTTATCTTCTCTCCGTGTTCTCCGTGCCTCCGTGTTGGGTGTAAGCCTTAATCTAGTCATTGCAAGCAACTACCGCCGCACCGGATTGTCACCCCAGTAGACGGGAAGCGGGACGCTACGGGCCTGGCCGATTTCTTCGAGGTACATTGGCATGGCCATTTCGTAGGCGAAATCGTTAAGTCGCTTGAGGAGGCTCTTTACCCGGTCCGGGTAAGCCTCCGCCTGGTTTTGCGATTCTTCCGGATCATTCGCAATGTCGAACAGCTCAAGCTTGCTGGGCAATGTCGCGCGCACGATCAATTTCCATTCGCCCACGCGGATGGCGCCGCGAAATGCCTCCACATTCAGCAAAATATCCTCGCGCGGACTCAACCGCCCTTCAGCCAGCGTGGCCCATGCGTCAAAGCCGTCGAGCTTTTTGGGTTGATCGATTTTGACGCCCGCCACATTCAATAGTGTCGGGTACATGTCGGTCACATGCAGAAGGCGCGTCACGACGGTTTTTTCCTTGATCCTCTCCGGCCAGACGGCCAGCGCGGCGACTCGCACGCCGCCTTCATACAGGCTGCCCTTGCCTCCGCGGTAGAGGCCATTGTCCGCGCCCGCCTCCCTTACGTCATTGTCGCCGGTCGCGAATTTGGTCGGAATGGCGCCACCGTTGTCGCTGTGGAACACGACAAGCGTGTTGCCCAGCATCTTCTTTTTCTCCAGCGCTTCGATGATCTGCCCGATGGCCTCGTCGAGTGCGCGCACACCCGAGGCATAGCCGCGTCCCGCCTCCGCGCTTGCATCAGTGCCCGGCGACGTGAACGCCACGACCAGGAACATCGGGGTCGCGACATCCTGTTTGTGGATTTGATTCACGGCATCCTTGGCAAGCAGCTGCGTCACCACGCCGTCCTCTTTCACCAACTGCTCGTTACGGCGCCAGTCCTTCGAGTGGTTTTTCCTGACCTGATCATCTACTTCGCCCGACAGCGTGCCGTAGAAATAATCAAAGCCGCGCCTGGTCGGCCAAAACTCCGGGCTGGCATGGCCCAACTGCCACTTTCCTATGAATGCGGTTCGATACCCCGCATCCTTCAACCCCTGTGCCAGGGTTCGCTCGTCGGTTGGCAGCCCGAACCGGCTCGACGCAACGATGGACATGGTCTGCAAGCCATAACGCATCGGGTAGCGCCCGGTCAAGAGCGCGGCGCGTGTCTGCGATGAAAATGGCTGCACATAAAAGTCTTTGAGCGTGGCGCCGCTTGCGGCCAGCCTGTCCAGATTGGGCGTGGGCACTTTGCCGCCCTGGAAGCCTGCGTCTTTGTGCCCGAGGTCATCGGCCATCAGGTAAACGATGTTGGGTTTGCCGGCGGCACGAAGTGGTGCAGCGCAGGCGAGTGCGAAGCAAGACGCCATGAGCAGGACGCATCCGCGTGCGGACGCATTCATTTCAATTCCCCCAACAAAGCGCGTACTATTTCCACGTTTTTCCGCCAGGGTGCGAGTTTTCGATGAACGACCGAGACGTCCTGATCTTCACCCTTGCCGCCGTTGCGCGCCGGCTGCGTTTGAACGCGCTGCTTGGTGAATTGGCGTGGATGGCCTGCGCGATCTCGGGCGCGCTCGTACTCTATCAGATACTAGTCGCCGCGATCAGCGCACCTGCGGTGGCAAGCGCGCTGCAAACGTTGTTGATCCTGCTGCTCATTGGTGTCGTGGTTGTTTTTGCCGTGCGCGGCTTGCGCCCGATCACGCTCGACGAAGTCGCCGCCACGGCGGACGCGCAGGCGGACCTGAAGGACGAACTCAAATCGGGCTATTGCTTCGCGCGACAGGCAGAAGCCTCACCGCTTGTCGATCTGCAGATTCGGCGGGCGGTGCTGACGGTGCAGCGGATCGATTCACGCGAATTGTTTCCGATCGCCATTCCACGAGGTGCGTTCGCGGCGCTGGCATTGATTTTCGCTGCCAGTTTACTGCCCTGGATTGCGCCGCAATTCGGACACCCCCAATCGACGAGCACCGATTCGATTGCAACGGAAGTCGCCGCGACTGCCGGGAAAGCGCGCCAGCTGCAGCCGTTGTCGAATCCGCTGCCAGCAGCGGGCAGGGTAGCGCTGGAAATCCCGGATGGGACGCAAATGCCAGGCGCGCGCGGCTCCGATGCGGCGTGGGCCAGACTTGAAGCAGCGGTTCATGCGTTGGCCGATGGGGAAGAGCTCAAAGACTTGGCGGAGGCGATGGAACATCGCGACACGGCGCGCACGGTGCAATTGCTGGAAGAATTCGAACGCAGGCGAGAATACGCGCGGGCGCAGGCCGGCGGGCGTCCCCCCGCCGATACGGTGCACGCAAGCCCGGATCTGATCGCGCGCCTGCAAAAGTTGTTCAGTCCCGGCGGCAATGTCCCGCAGTCCGCCCTGGACGCTGTCGCGGAAGACGACGTGGTGCATGCGCTTGACCTGGCGCAGAGGCTCGACGACATGCGCGCGTCGGGCGCGAACAATCCAGCTGCTCACACTCTCGACGAGGGAACCAATCCGCTCCAGGCCGCCGTGCCGCTGGAGCGTTTTGGCCCGCGCGAAGCCCGGCGCAGCCAGGGCCAGGGCGGAGAATTCGCGGGTACCACCGATGTCGAAGGGGGCGCCATGGGGCGGCGCGTGACCCAGTCGAATCTGGGCGCGGGCGGGAAACCCAGTGCCAACGAAACCAGCAACAGCAACAATATTGAGGCCGAGCAGGTATTGGGCGCGCGTACCATGCGGCTTGCTGTCCAGCTCAAGCAAGTCAAAATTGAAGGCAACAACCCGCGGGAAGGCGATGCGCAAGGCGTTGCGGAGGCGGCTTACGCTGCGACGCGCGCGCAACAAGCGCAACTCGGTTACCAGAATGCGCCGCAACATGCCGGTTATGTCACCGAAAGCGCCTTAAGCGGCGATCGGATTCCGCTCGCGTATCGCGGCGCCGTCAAAGAATATTTCCTGGCCCTTGATCGGAACCAAAAATGAACGACGCGACAGCCGACATGCAGGTTGACAGCTTCCAGAAAAAATTCCGCGGCGTTCGCGCGGAGATGGCGCGCGTGATCGTAGGCAATGAAGAAGTCATCGACGGAGTCCTCACCTGCCTGCTGGCGCGCGGCCACGGGCTCATCGAAGGCGTTCCCGGCACCGGCAAGACCAAGCTCATACAGACGCTTGCCGACGTGCTGCATTTGAAATTTTCCCGCATTCAGTTCACGCCCGACCTGATGCCGGGAGACATCGTGGGTGGCAACGTGTTGCGCGAGAGCGAGCGCGGTGAAAAGGTTCTGGAGTTTCAGCCCGGACCGGTGTTCGCCAACTTGATTCTGGCTGACGAGATCAACCGCGCCACGCCCAAGACTCAATCGGCATTGCTGGAAACCATGCAGGAAAACAGCGTGACCATCGGCAAGATTACCCACGCGCTGGAACAGCCCGTGTGCGTGCTTGCCACCCAGAATCCGATTGAACTGGAGGGAACCTATCCACTACCGGAAGCCCAACTCGACCGCTTCTTCTACAAACTCAGGATGGAATTCCCGGGCGCGCAGGCGCTGGACGAGATACTCGATCGCACCACTCAGTCAAGCGAACCGGCAGTCGAGCGCGTGCTCGGACGCGGCGAGATCCTGGAAATGCGCGCGATCGCCCGCGCCTTGCCTGTTGCCAACCCGGTGAAGGACTACGCCATCCGCCTGACGCTCGCTACGCATCCCGAAAACGCTCCGTGCCACGCGATGGTAAAAAAATACGTGCGCTATGGATCAAGTCCCCGGGGCGCCCAGGCGCTCCTGCTCGGGGGCAAAGTGCATGCGCTCATGCAAAATCGCGTTTACGTTGCCAGCGAAGACATCCGCGCCGCGGCTTTCCCCGCGCTACGCCACCGCATGCTGCTCAATTACGAAGGCGAGGCGGAACAGCTCGACGTGGACACGATCATCTCGGCCATCATCGAATCATTGCCCGAGCCGCGCAAATGACGGGACAAGGCGGCGTTACATCCGACGCGCAGGGTTGAAGCATGCATCCACCACTTTTGAGCCACGACTTCCTGCGCCGGCTGGATCGCCTCCGTCTGGCCTCCAATGAGCCCGCGCGCGGCCATCTGAAGGGACTCCATCGCGCCAAACGCACCGGCTCCGGCCTGGAGTTCGCCGACTATCGCCCTTACAACCCGGGCGACGATCTCAAAAGCGTGGACTGGCGGACTTATTTGCGGATCGAACGGCTCTTCGTGAAGCTTTTTGTCGAAGAGGCCGACCTGCCCATTTATATTTTCCTGGACACGAGTGCATCCATGGGCATGGGCACTCCGAGCAAATTCGATTTTGGACGCAAGATAGCCGCGGCGCTGGCGCACGTCGGCTTTGTGAATATGGATCGGGTCAGTCTGATAGCCGTGGCCGGGAATATAGTGCAGGAGCGCTCAGGCCTGCGCGGCAAGAATCAAAGCTGGCCGGCATTTGAATTCCTGCAACGGCTCGAGTGCGGCGGCAACACCTGCCTCGAGGCCGCCTTCAAGCGCTATTTTGCCGTACCGCGCGCCAAGGGACTGATCGTGGTGATTTCGGACTATCTGGATCCGGCAGGGTTCGAACCGGGGCTGCGCGTATTGCGCAATCTGCGCCAGGATGTCCTTGCACTGCAGCTCGTCAGCCCCGGTGATTTCGAGCCGGCTGGCGCGGATGACGATGTGATCCTGGTGGATGCGGAGGACAACGGCGAAATCCGGCACCGTATCACCCCGGCGTTGCTGCACGCCCATCGGCAAGCGTTCGACGCGCACTGCGATGCGATCAGCGCGTACTGCGTCAGGAACGGCTGGGGCCACGCGCTCGCCATGACGGACGCGTCTGTCGAGGCGCTGGTATTGCACGCGCTGCGCAAGGAAGGCCTGTTGCGGTGAATTTTCTCGCCTTCTCGCCGCAGGCCGCCTATGCCCTGCTCGCGGGTGTGGCGTTGCTGATTGTGTTGATGTATTGCCTCAAGCCTCGGCCGCTACGGGTACGGGTTGCGTCGAATCTTGTCTGGCGCACCCTCGCGACCTTGCAGCAGCCTGTGCTGGACCGCTGGCGTTGGTGGTTGTCATTGTCACTGGCGCTGGCGACGGGACTGAGCATCGCACTGGCGCTTACCCGCCCGCAAGCGCCCGCGCTGGGCGGTATCGCCCGGCGTATCGCGGTTGTTCTGGATGACTCGTCCTCCATGGCGGCGCGCGGACCGGACGGCAGCAGTCGCTGGGAACACGCGGTTGACCGTGCGCGCCGGATAATCTCAGGCGCGGGTCTTGCGGGCGAGGTCATGGTCCTGGACACGCTGGGCCGCACCGGTACGCCCGAATGGGTCCGCCCCGAAATCGCGCTCGCGAAACTGCGCGCGCTCGCCCCGGGCAGCACCGGGTTAGCGCGAATGCCGCTGGTCCCCACCGGCGAGCATATCGAAGCGCACCTGCTGACCGATGGGGTTGCCCATCTCGACGTGCCGCCGGAGATAGCGGTCGAATCGGTATTCGTGCCTGCCGACAACGTCGCCATCACGGCTTTCGATGCCAAGCCCTCGTTGCGCGATCCCACGCAGTATCAAGCGTTAGTCCAGGTGTTCAATGCATCCGTGCGCGCAAAGCAGGTCCGGCTTGTGGTCACGGGCGAGAATGGATTCGTGCTTGATCGCGACATGATCCTGCCCGCCGGGGGGGCGATCAATCAAACCATCGATGTGACGGACTACGCTGTCGGCGTGCTGCGGGCCGAAGTCCGCGCAGCGGGTGACGGATTCGGCTTCGACGATGTCGCTTACGGCCTTGTGGCACCTCATCGCACCAAGCGCGTGTTGCTGGTGACCGCGGGCAATCGTTATCTGGAACGCTCGCTCGAGCGGCTGCCGGGCATTGCATTGACGGTGATGAAGCCCGCCCAATATCGCGCCACGGCCGACTACGACGCGAATGTCTTCGATCGCTTTGCACCAACGGAACCGCCGGCGCAAGGCGCGTTGCTGTTCCGTCCGCCGCCCGTGACCTGGCTGCCGGCCTTCGAGCGCACGGCGTTGAATCCGGTCATCACGCGCTGGGACCAGTCCCATCCGCTCGCGGCCAACGTGTCATGGCGGGGCGTGAATATCCAACGCGCCGGGCTGGCCCGGCTTTCGGCGCGCGACACGCAAACGGACGTGGTGCTGGCTTCGGGCGCGGGCGAGGGGGTGCTGGTGGCAGCCGGTGGCGAAGGCGCGCGCTGGATCGCGGCCGGGTTTGCGCTGGATGACTCGAATTTTGCGATGCAGCCGGCCTTTCCGGTATTCCTCGGCGGTGCGCTCGTCTGGTTGACGGACCGCGCCGCGATCCTCAGCCGTGGTTTGGGTCACGTCGAAGTGCCCTTCGCTGACGGGAAAGTGACGGGACCCGATGGCCGCCCGGTGGCGGCCGTGAGCATCCGCGGGGCTACGATCTTTGACGCTGCACGATCCGGTGTCTTCACTGTGGCGTCGCATACCAACGCGACACGCGTCGTCGTGAACGTCATCGACCCGCAGTACTCGGACGTCAACCGCAGCCGCTTTGCCGGCGCGCCCGCAGCCGTCGCGGCAGCGCCGGGCTTGCCGCGCTTCGCCTTCGAACCCTGGGTCGCGCTGCTTGCGCTTGCCGTGGCGCTGCTCGCTTTTGAGTGGCTGGCCTATACACGCTACCGCATCATCTGAGTAATGCAGCTTCCAAGCCTGACGCAAGCGTGGCCGCTGTGGCTGTTGACCTTGTTGCCCCTGCTATGGTTCGCCGCATTGCGACATCGCACGCGCCTGAGTCGTTGGCGCATGACGCTGGCAGTTGTACTGCGCTCGCTCGCGCTGACGGCGCTGGTGGTGGCCTTGACCGAGCCGCTGCTGCCTCGAACAATCACGGATATTTCCGTGGTCTACGCGCTTGACGTGTCCCACAGTGTCGCGCCTGCGTTCGTGCAGGGAGCCCTGGATTGGATGCGGCAGGCGAACAAGAAAGGTGCACCAGCGCAGGCGCGCTATGTGGTGTTTGCGAATCGGCCGCGGCTGTTGAATTCGCTCGAGGACATCGAATCCGTTTCGGTTACCGGGGATGCGGCGCCAAGCCGATCGGCGATCGGCCAGAACGCGACGGATCTGGAACTGGCATTGGACATGTCCGCATTCGGCTTTGCGCCGAACCATGCCAAGAGATTGGTGTTGATGACGGATGGCAATGCCACCGACGGGGACGTCTGGCGTGCGCTGCCTCGCCTGCAGGTCCAGGGCGTTCGCATTTTCGCGTTACCGGCGCCCGCGGCGGTGACCAACGACGCGTGGATCGAAACGGTGGATTTGCCTGAAGGCGTGCGGCAGCAGGAGCCGGCCCGGTTGCGGGTGAGGGTGTACTCGCGCACGAAGTGCCTGGCGCACATCCAGATGAGTCTGAATGGTGATGCGGTTGCGCGACAAAAAGCCATGCTTCGGGCCGGCGAGAATGAAATCGTCTTCACGATGCAATTCAAGCGGCAGGGCGCCAACACGGTCGCGGTAGAGGTGGCAGCCGACGGCGATCGGATTGCGGAAAACGACGCACTTTCGCAAACCTTCTGGATCGGGCCGCGTGCCAGGATCCTTTACGTCGAGAGCAACCCGGAAACAGCGCATTACTTGCGGGACGCGTTGCATGCGCAAGGCATCGACGTTACGGTCGCCGGCACGGAAGGATTTGGCGCCAGGCTCAAGGGCCAGGATGCGGTGCTGTTGAGCGATATTCCCGCAGAGAAATTCGACCCGGCGACGGTAGAGCGCCTGGAAGCGTTCGTGCGCGAGGGCGGCGGTCTCGTATTCGCCGCGGGCGAGAACACCTACGGAGCGAAAGGTTTCGCCAGGAGCAGGATGGAACGCGTGTTGCCGGTCAAATTTGAAGCCCAGCGCAAGCGCAAGGAACTGGATCTGGTGCTGCTTATCGACCGTTCGTTCAGCATGCGCGGCCAAAAGCTCGAGTTCGCCAAGTCCGCTGCACTGTCCACCCTGGACCTGCTCGATGAGCACCACCGGCTCGCGGTAATCGCCTTCGACTCGCGGCCGCACGAAGTCGTGCCGCTTGCAGAAGTGGGCAATAAGCAGCGCGCGGAAGATTTGATCAGCGGCATGTCGGCCAGCGGACAGACCAACATCTACAACGCACTGTGGCACGCCTATCGGCTGCTCGAAAATTCAGCGGCCAAAACCAGGCACGTGATCCTGCTGTCCGACGGCAACACCGCCCCGCCGGGGAGGCTGGTGGCCGAGACGTCAAGCCGCGCTGCCATGGCGTTGATCCGCAAGGAACGCGGCCTGCCGCCCGAGCAGGAATTCGACAAAAGCCTTGCTTCCGGTGGAATCGACGAGTTGGCAGCGCAATTCAATCGAGCAAACATCACGCTATCCACGGTGGCCGTCGGCGAGAACCCCGACCTCGAACTGATGGCGCGGCTTGCGCACGCGGCCAATGGCAGAAGCCACGTCGCCGAGAGCGAAACGGAGATTCCGGCCTTTTTCGTGACCGAAGCGAAACGACTGCTGGGCGAATCCATCATTGAAGAACCGTTTCGTCCGGTCGTCAGGCTTAAGACCGAGGCATTGGCCGGCGTGAATTTCGAAAACGGCCCCGAGTTGAAGGGATTCGTGCTAAGCCAGCCCAAACGCTTCGCGGAGGTTGTACTCGAGGCCAAAGATCATCAGCCGCTGCTGGTGCAAAGCCACTACGGGCTCGGCAAGAGTATCGCTTTTTTGTCCGATATCAAGAACCGCTGGGCGGTTGATTGGCTGGCCTGGCCCGGCTACGGCAAGTTGTGGGCACAAGTCGTGCGCGACGGCATGCGCCGCGACACCGGAGAAGAGCTGGCGCTACGCGTTGCGCGCGAAGGGCGCGCGGCAGTCGTAACGCTATCGGCGCTGACCGCAGACGGGAAGTATCGTGATGACATCGCGCCGAAAGTGCGCATGCGTGCTCCGGACGGAACTTCCGCCGTGTCGCAGTTGCGCCAGGTCGGGCCAGGAAAATATCAGACCCGCATCGCCCTTCAAGCCTCGACCGCAGGGGCCTATGCTTTCGATTTGGTGGATACGACCG
>WNFM01346791.1_pt1 | contig 12408 bp, 4 predicted proteins | sample 5400271 | NCBI WGS metagenome assembly WNFM01 (sample SAMN13153352, study PRJNA577476) | soil metagenome | isolation source: 60 cm saprolite on Douglas fir-dominated hillslope | place: USA:California | collected 2013-09-17 | reverse complement strand
TGTGGTTTCTCTATCAACTGGAGCCAGATAGTCCTGCCTATAACCTCCCGACCTGGCTTCGATTCGAAGGTGAGTTGGATGTGGCCGCAATACGCCGGTCCGTGAACGAAGTGCTTCGGCGTCACGAAATCTTGCGCACTCGCATCGAAGCCGTCGAAGGCCGGCCGATGCAAGTGATCGAACCCTTTAGGCGGCTGGAAATACCGCTGGTTGATTTGAGTGGGCTGCCGGCGCAACAACGTGAGGTCGAAGCCAAACGACTGTGCATGCAGGAAGCCCGAAAGCCCTTTAATTTGGCTCGCGACCTTATGCTGCGAGCCAATTTATTTCGGCTCGGACAATCGGAGCACGTCCTTTTTCTTAATCGGCATCACATCGCATCAGACGGTTGGTCTTGGGGAGTGTTGATGCGTGAGTTGGAGACCCTTTACCAAGCCTTTTCCAAAGAGGAGCCTTCACCTTTAGCCGAGCTACCGGTTCAATATGCCGATTTTGCCATTTGGCAACGCGCGTGGTTGCAAGGTGACGTTCTGGAAAAGCAACTTGGTTACTGGCGGAAACAACTCGACGATGCGCCGGCCTCACTCGAACTACCGACGGATCGCCGAGCACCGGCGACTCCGACCTATGGTGGTGCGCTGCTATCTCACGACTTGCCGGAGTCGCTATCACTAGCGGTCGGCGAGTTGAGCCGGCGCGAGGGGGTCACTTTGTTCATGACTCTCTTGGCCGCATTTCAGACGTTATTGCACCGCTACACCAGCCGCGACGATATTCTGGTAGGCTCGGTAGTGGCCGGACGTAGTCGAACGAAGGTGGAGGGTCTAATCGGATTTTTCGCCAATACGCTGGTGTTCCGCGGCGATCTATCAGGCGACCCTTCATTCCGAGATATTCTTCAACGAACCCGGACGGTTTGCGTGGGAGCTTATGCCCATCAGGACATGCCTTTTGGAGAGTTGGTCAAGCAACTACAACCGGAAAGGGACCTGAGTCATTCTCCCCTTTTCCAGGTAATGTTCGTACTGCAAAATGCACCCGTCGCAGCCATGAGACTTCCGGGCTTGCGGGTCACTGCCACCGATTGGCTAGACACCGGCGCATCCAAATTTGATTTGTCGCTATCACTAAAGGAGAGCGGAAACTCGCTTAACGCATCGGTCGAATACCGGACCGATTTATTTGATGCGGAAACGATCCGGCGAATGCTGAACCATTACCAGACCTTGTTGGAAGGGATCGCAGTAAATCCGGACGCTCGCTTATCCGAACTCCCGTTACTGACCGCGCTGGAGCGCGAGCAGATCGTGATGGAGTGGAATCAGACAGAAACAAAATACCCGAAGGAGCGCTGTGTACATGAGCTCTTTGCCGAGCAGGCGGCCCGAACACCAGATGCGGTGGCGGTGGTGCATGAAGAGCGGCAACTAAGCTACAGTGAACTCAATGCACAGGCTAACCAGTTAGCCCAATACCTGAGAGAGTTAGGCGTCAGGCCCGACGACCGGGTGGCGATCTGTGTCGAGCGAAGCTTGGCTATGGTGGTGGGATTATTGGCGGTGCTCAAAGCCGGTGGAGCCTACGTACCGCTAGATCCGAGTTATCCGGCCGAGCGGCTCTCATACATGTTAAGCGACAGTACGCCGAAGGTGTTGCTAACACAGAGTGGGTTGGAGGGGATACTCAAGGATGTTCCTGCCACGCTGGCGGTGCTGGATCTAACAGCAAAGCAAGTGCCGTGGGCAGATCGATCGACTGCTAACATCGAGCGCGCTCAACTAGGACTTAAGCCCGACCACCTCGCTTACGTCATCTATACCTCCGGCTCAACCGGTAGGCCCAAAGGGGTGGCCATGCCGCACCGGCCGCTGGTTAATCTTATTCACTGGCAGATTGCGCTAGTCAGCGAAAAAAAATTACAACGTACCTTACAGTTTGCCGCGCTCGGGTTCGACGTTTCCTTCCAGGAAATATTCAGCACTCTTTGCGCCGGTGCAGTGTTAGCATTGATTAATCACGATATCAGACTGAATCCTGCAAAACTGTTCGACCATATTTGCACTAATGGCATCCAGAGGTTGTATTTGCCTTATGTTGCACTGCAGGCCGTTGCTGAAGCCGCAATTTGTATTGATGAAGAAGAGTTCGAAAAGCCCAAATGTGTGCTCGAAGATATTATTACTGCCGGTGAGCAATTACGTATCAGCCCGCAGATCGCAGCGTTCTTCACACGTTTGGCACATTGTCGATTACATAACCATTACGGTCCGACCGAATCGCATGTAACGACGGCGCTGGTTTTGCCGACTCAGGTTACCAACTGGCCGATATTACCCTCCGTTGGCCGACCGATAGCAAACACGCAGATCTACATTCTGGATGGGTGCGGACAGCCGGTACCGATAGGGGTGGCAGGAGAGATCCACATCAGTGGAGCTGGGGTGGCGCGAGGGTACTTGAACCGGCCAGAGTTGACGGCGGAGCGGTTTGTGAGGGATCCGTTCACAACTGACCCTAGCGCGCGGATGTACAAAACAGGGGACCTTGGGCGATGGTTAGCGGACGGGACGATTGAGTTTTTGGGTCGCAACGACTTTCAGGTAAAGGTGCGGGGCTTCCGGGTTGAGCTGGGCGAGATTGAAGCGCGGTTGGTCGAGCATCCGGGGGTGCGCGAGGCGGTGGTCATCGCTCGTGAGGATAGTACGGGAGATAAGCGATTGGTGGTTTACTATGTGGCGGCTGACGCCACTGGCAAAGAGGCAAGCCCTAATGCCGAGATGGTAGGAGCCGAGGGGTTGCGTAACCACCTCTTAGCGCAGTTGCCTGAGTACATGGTCCCGGCGGCCTATGTGCGCTTGGAGTCGCTACCGCTAACGCCCAGCGGCAAGCTGGACCGCAAGGCTTTGCCGGCACCGGAGGCGCAGGCCTACGCAGTGGGTGGATATGAAGCTCCGCAAGGAGAGATGGAGACGACCTTAGCGCAAATCTGGGCGGAACTACTCAAGCTCGAACGGGTGGGGCGTCACGACAACTTCTTTGCGCTGGGCGGCCATTCGCTGTTGGCGGTTCAGGTGATCTCGCGAGTGCGACAGTCTCGGGGCGTGGACATAACTGTTAGCGAGATGTTCGCCAAGCCGGTGTTGGTCGATTTCGCGCGTAAAGTTTCCGAGGCAGGAGCAAACACACTGCCGCCGATCACGCCGGTAGAGGGTGACGAGCGGCTGGCATTGTCCTTTGCCCAACAGCGGTTGTGGTTTTTGGTGCAGTTGGGTGAGGAGGTGAGTGCGGCGTATCACATGCGGTTGGGCTTACGGCTAATTGGCGAATTGGAGCGAGGGGCGCTGCGTCAGGCGTTAGACCGGCTAGTTGAGCGACACGAAGTACTGCGTACGAGGTTTATCCAGGTTGATGGCCAACCGGTGCAGAGTATCGCGCCTGCAGCCAACAGTCACTTTGTGCTGTTGGAGCACGATGTAAGTACACAGCCGGACAGGGCAGCTGAAGTAGCACGGCTAGTGGCTCAAGAGGCAAGTGCACCCTTTGATCTAGAGCAGGGACCGCTGATCCGTGGCCGGCTGGTTTGTGAGGGTGAGCAGGCACATACGTTGCTAATCACGATGCACCACATTGTTTCCGATGGCTGGTCGATGGGGGTGTTGGTTAATGAGTTGAGTGCGTTATACCGTGCTTATCGGCAGGGGGAAGCCGATCCATTACCACCCTTAAGTGTGCAGTATGCCGACTATGCGGCATGGCAGCGTCGCTGGGTGACAGGGGAAGTGCTGCAGGAGCAATCGGACTACTGGAAAGCAACTCTGGCAGGGGCGCCGACATTCCTGGAACTGCCGACAGACCGTCCCCGGCCGCTCCAGCAAGACTACGCTGGAGCGCTAATTGAATGCGTTTTGGACGCTGAGCTGACCAAGAGCCTCAAGGCCTTGAGTCAGCGCCACGGCACGACCTTGTTTATGACGTTAGTGGCCAGTTGGGCGGCGTTGTTGGCACGGCTGTCGGGTCAGGAAGAGGTGGTGATTGGCACGCCGAGCGCTAATCGGGGTCGGCGCGAGATCGAAGGACTGATAGGCTTTTTCGTTAATACGCTGGCGTTGCGAGTGGATGTATCCGGCTCACTGACTGTTGGAGAGTTGTTGGAGCGAGTCAAGGCGCAGGCGTTGGCTGCGCAACAACATCAAGATCTGCCCTTTGAGCAGGTGGTGGAGATTACCCGTCCAGAGCGCAGTCTAGCGCACAGCCCGCTGTTCCAGGTAATGTTTACCTGGCAGAATGCACCGAAAGGGACCTTGGAACTACCGGGGCTGAGGCTTGCGCCACTGGAAGCAGCTCCGCATGTAACGGCGAAGTTTGATCTCTCACTGAGCCTAGCGGAGGTGGGAGAGAGGATTGAGGGCAAAATCCAATACGTCACGGCGTTGTTTGATCGCTCGACGATGGAGCGTTACTTGGGACACTGGCGGACTCTGTTGGCGGCGATGGTGGCCGATGATCGCCAGAGGGTAGATCGCCTGCCATTGCTCACTGAGGCCGAACGCTATCAAGTGCTGGAGGCATGGAACCATACGCGGGCGGAGTATCCGAGCCAGGAGTGTATCCATGAGTTATTTGAGGCGCAGGTAGCCCGGACACCGGATGCGGTGGCGGTGGTGCATGAAGAGCGGCAACTAAGCTACAGTGAACTCAATGCACAGGCTAACCAGTTAGCCCATCACCTAAGGGAGTTAGGCGTCAGGCCCGATGACTTGGTGGCGATCTGTGTCGAGCGAAGCTTGGCTATGGTGGTGGGGTTACTGGCGGTGCTCAAAGCCGGTGGAGCCTACGTACCGCTAGATCCGAGTTATCCGAAGGAACGCTTGGCCTTCATGTTGGAGGACACCGAGGCCAAAGTGGTCTTGAGTCAGGAGCAGCTCAGGGAGCTGCTGCCTCAGAGTGATCTCAAAGTAATCAGCCTCGATAGTCAGTGGGCAGAGATCGCTCAATATAGTACCGAGCCAATAGCTAGCGGGGTCAAACCACAGAACCTGGCCTACGTCATCTATACCTCAGGCTCAACCGGTACCCCAAAAGGGGTCATGGTCGAGCATCGAGCGATTGTCCGATTGGTATGTAACAGTGATTACATCACGATCGATAGCAATGATCGGGTAGCGCAGATTTCGAACGCCTCCTTTGATGCCATTACCTTCGAGTTATGGGGCGCATTGTTAAATGGAGCTTCCCTGGTGGGAATCAGTCGGGCGACTAGCCTGGAACCAGCCTTACTCAGAGAAACCATCGCTGACCAAGCGATCACGACCGTTTTCCTGACTACTTCACTGTTTAATCGGATAGCAACAGAGTGTCCTTCGCTATTCCAGAAAGTCCGCAATGTGATCATTGGCGGAGAAACCGCCGATGCTGAAACCGTCAAGAAGGTCTTAAGCACAGGGCCACCGCGCCGGCTAGTCAATGCGTATGGACCAACCGAGAACACTACATTCTCTACCTGGTATTTAGCTAACTCTGTTACCGACTCTGTGCCTATAGGTAAGCCGATTGCGAACTCGCGGGTCTACATTTTGGACCGGCATTCGCAGCCAGTACCGACCGGCGTAGCTGGCGAACTCTATTTAGCGGGCGATGGGTTAGCGCGAGGCTACTTGAATCGGCCGGAGTTAACGGCCGAGAAATTCATCACCAATCCACTGCCGGAAGAGCCCGGAGATAGGCTCTACCGGACCGGAGACCTGGCCCGGTGGCGGGCCGACGGCGAGTTGGAGTTTTTGGGACGGATCGACCAACAGGTCAAGATTCGTGGCTACCGGATTGAGCTCGGAGAGATAGAGAGCGTGTTAAGGCAGCATGAGCAGGTCAAGGACTGTGTCGTACTAGCCAGAGAAGATCGACCTGGAGATAAGCGGCTAGTAGCCTACCTGGTCGTGAAGAAACAAGCTGAACCGAACATAGTCGTCGGTTCTTTCCGCCGCTATCTCAAAAGTAAGCTACCAGACTATATGGTCCCGCCGCACTTTGTGGTACTCGAGAGTTTACCTTTGACTCCAAACGGCAAATTGGACCTCAAAGCTTTGCCGGGACCGGAGCTCGACCGAACTGATTTACTTGAAGAATATGTCGAACCCCTGGCTCCAATGGAAAAAGCATTGGCAGAGATCTGGGCGAAAGTGCTGGGGGTACCGCGAGTAGGAGTGAATGACAACTTCTTTGAACTCGGCGGTCACTCGCTGTTGGCGGTCCGACTTTTCTCGCAAATCGAAAAGAGCTTGGGGCACAAGCTTCCGCTTGCCAGCTTGTTTCGGGTGCCGACAATCGCCGCTCTGGCGGCGCTCATTCAAGAACCAGATCGAAACCACGACTGGTCGCCGCTCATTGCAATTCAGCCCCGGGGAGACCGACTCCCATTCTTTGCTGTCCACTGCGGCTTTGGCCAAGTCTTGTTTTACCGGCCGCTCGCGCAGCTCTTGGGACCGAATCAACCCTTTTACGGCTTTCAATCGCAGGGGTTAGATGGTAGGCCGTTCAAGCATACCTCAGTGGAGGCGATGGCCAGTTACTACATCGAAGCGATGCGTGGCGTACAACCACATGGACCATACTTTCTGGGTGGGTACTGCATGGGAGGCATGATTGCATTTGAAATGGCCCAGCAACTTCATGCGGAAGGTGAGGAAATCGCACTTTTGGTTCTGTTTGACGCCCAGAATCCGGCGCGGCCGGCGCAGCGTCACACTAGGGTAGAGCGGGTCAAGCTCCGTTTTCAATACGGGTCCCGCTTGGCTCCGAGCGAACAAATTCGGTATTTTGCCCATCAGTTGGATGGCCATCTGAAGAAGTGGCAGGAACGCTTTAAAAAAATGCGATATAGAATGCTAAACGTGGATGTCGACGCCGGAGTAGTACCCGACGAATTTCGACAGCTGCATGTCGTATTGTCACTGGAACGGGCTCGGGACGCTTATAAGCCGCGGACCTACCCCGGCCGGATTAACCTGTTTCGAGCGACGACTCCAGGCGAATATTTTTGTTATACCGCCGATTACATCGCCGATTTCGGATGGACTAAGCTGGCGGGAGGCGGATTGGATATCCGTCAGATTCCCGGCGACCACGTCTCAATGTTCGGCGAGTCGAACATCGGCATGACCGCCGAAAAGCTGCGCGGGTTACTTCAGCTTTCGAAGGAAGCGGCAATCGGCAAAGCTTGTTCCGCAAAATCGGGCTGGAGCCGGGATTCAGAGTATTTCGCCGATGTCACACACGCCGTCCAGCACCGACCTCCTAGGCAGCACGATTGACAAGACATAGGAAGAGCCGACCGATGCAATCGCTTTGTATTGGCCAAAGTTCTGAAAGAGACCTTCCCAGGTTCTCGAGCGGATCAAATTGAAGTCAGCCAGGCTGTAAATCTGTATCGGGCTCGTCAGTCCAGTGCACAGAATTTTCGATAACGCTTCCTTACTCGTCCAAAGGGCAGTGGCAAGCTCCGGCTTATGTTCCACGTTTGCAGTCTCAATCCACCCGATCTCTCGTTTCGAAAGCTGCGAGAGTATAGCTTCAAAGGAGGTCGAATCGATTCGCTCAGCATCGATGCCCATTGGATGACCGGTCGGGAACGCCAACGCAAATGCTAAAGAGTCGGTATGGCTGATCGTTACACCCCATCCTTGCTTTTGGGCAAATAGAACGATCGGCTGATCGAAAACGCCACGGCCAATTTCGATGATCCGGAGATCTGACTCCTGCAGTAAGTCACCTAAAGCGACCTTCGCCGCATAACGTCCGAGCAGATAGCCTTGCCGGCGGCGCCCGAATGGGAGAGTGGAAAAGTAAGCAAACTCTGTTGGTCCAAGAAGTTCACCCGCAAGTTCATCCAAAACCAAGGATTGGTCATCAAAAACCACCGCCAGTGCCGCGCTAAGTTGAGCCTCACCACGTTGAATTGTGAGCGGCCAAGAAACGGCACGTGGGAGTTTAAATGAGCTCATGGGACCTCTAGGACAAAAAAGCAACGCGCCTTGGCCTGCGGTTCCAGTCTTCCTCTGTCTGCTCGGCCCCGCAAGCCGTATACCAATGGCGATCTCGATCAGAACGAACAGAATGGAGCGGCTGGGTTAGAAGACTATCCGACCTTTTCTAGTACACGTCAGACCCTGGATAGAGCAGATGCCGCAGAGACAAGTCCCGCCGGGACGCACTGATAGTGACCCAGCACCTCAAATGCTGGGTCATTTTTTTTTGAGGCGTCCCGGCTATGGACGCCCAGAGCCCGATACATGCCACGCAGTTGGATTGAGTTTTAAGAAGGATGCAACGCTCGTAGACTAGGATCTCTTTAATGCGCTCCCCCGGAACGTCGTCACCATGGCGGTACACGATCATCGGAGTAGTGATCACCATCATTCTGCTGCTTCCGCTGTACTGGGTAGTTTCGGGAAGTTTTATGACTCCGCGGGAGCTTTTCGGTGTGCATTTCTCAATCTGGCCTCACGACTTCGTCTTTCAGAACTGGTCGAACGCGCTCCAGCGCTTGGCGCCCCACGCACTGACAAGCCTCGTAGTAAGTCTAGCGGTGTCAGCGCTTACGCTTTTGGTCACCGGTCCAGCGGCCTACAGCATCATCTGGCTAAAGCCTCGCGGACGAAAGGTACTGCAATCATTCATGCTCACCAGCCAGATGCTGCCGGCGATCGTTTTCGTGATCCCATTGTTCGTCGTGTTCTCGCGCGCGAACCTGGTAAACACACTTCCGGGTCTGATCCTGGCGGACATGACTCTCACCGTTCCGTTCGCCCTAGTCATGCTTTGTGCATATGTGCAGGAGTTTCCTTATGAGTTGGTCGAAGCTGCGTTGGTGGAGGGGGCAAGTCAATGGAGGGCGTTCCGGTCCATCGTGATACCGGTGATGACTCCGGGGCTGGTCACGATCGGCATTTTCAGTTTTCTCATGCCATGGGGCGATCTTATTTTTTCTCTTAGCCTAATCACGGATTCTGGTTTACAGCCGCTCATTCTCGAGCTCTACAAAGCGGTCGGGCAGTATGGCGTGGATTGGAGTTTTTTGCTTCCCGGCAGCGTGCTTACGGCGATTCCGGCCGTAGTGGTCGTGCTGTATTTCAGTCGATTTATCATTTCGGGTTTTACCCGCGGCGCTTTGCGCTGATTGGATGTTGTTAGTTGAATGCAAACGGTAACACAGATTGGGGATGCAAGAGACCGGTCCGGCTTATCCGGACCGGTCAACTTCCGCCCCCAGAAGAAGCGGGTCAGGCGATGGCAACCATACAGTTTCGTGCTGCCGATCGTTCTGTTTACCCTCTTGTTTTTGGCTTATCCGGTCATCTACAGCGTGGCCCTCAGTTTTCGAGATGCGACCATAGATACGTTTGTGGGTGGAGACATGCCTTTCAACGGGCTGGCCAACTATCAGCAAAGCTTGTCTAATCCCAGCTTCTGGCGAGCGTTGCTAAACACGGTGCTTTTCACTTTCTTCAGCATCTTATTCCAATTTACGATCGGGTTTTTGTTGGCGTTGTTTTTTCAAAATGAGTTTCCGCTAAAGAACGCGCTGATCGCGCTTTTGCTGGTTCCCTGGCTGGCGCCGATCCTTACCGCCGCAAATACCTTCAAGGGGCTCTTCAACGAAGTTGGCCCGATTAACCAGATCGGGCATTTGCTCGGTTTGCCTAATCTGCCCTGGTTGGCTGATCCTCAACTCGCCTTCATCGCGATAATCATCGCGAATATCTGGATTGGTTTCCCTTTTAATTTCATCCTTTTGTACGCGGGAATGCGAGCGGTACCGCTCGAGATTTACGAGGCGGCAAAATTGGATGGCGCTGCCTACTGGAAACAGGTCAGCCACATTACCATACCAATGCTAAAGCCGGTCACAGTAGCTGTGCTCATGTTGGGGACGATCTACACGGTTAAAGTTTTTGATCTGGTCTGGATCATGACCGGAGGCGGACCCGCCAACAGTACCCACCTTCTTTCTACCTACGCTTATCAAACCGGATTTTCGGTTTTCAATTTCGGACAAGCCGCGGCAATTGCGACCGTGATGGTCCTTCTGATTGTTTCACTAAACCTGCTGCAGCTTGCGCTTCAGCGGAAGTAGGGCTCTCCTGCATGAAAGCAAACCCAACCAAGAACCCATAGAACCGTGAAGACCCATCCCCCCAAAATGCGCCGAAGCTGGTGGAGTTTCTCCGCCTGCGCTCTGCTGAGCGTGGCTTTGATCGGAATTGCCCGATCCGAAGTAACCACTGTTGAAATCGTTCATTATTTTAATGTCCAAGGCCAGCTAGATGGCTTGGCGGCGCTCAAAAGCGATTTTGAGGCCGCTAATCCCGACATCAAGATACAGTACACCTATGTACCGTTCGCCGAGTTGCTTAGCCGAACGCTCCAGATGGCGGCGGTCCACAAATCCCCAGCGATTTCATGCATTGATAACCCGGACGTGTTGCGAGTAGCGAAAGCGGGTGTACTCAAGGACATCAGCGCTGATGTTGCTAAGTTACCCACTTGGCAGGATACCTATCCAGGACCTAAGTCGGCGGTTAGTGATGGCCAGAAAGTCTATGGAGTGCCGATTGGCAGCAACAGTCTGGCAATTTTCTACAATAAGAAGATGCTCAGCGACGCCGGCATCAACCCTCCGACGACATGGGCGGAATTAACCGACGCCGCCGCCAAGCTGACCAAAGCGCCCGTCTACGGACTAGCGTTCTCCGCGGTAAACACCGAGGAGGCCACTTGGCAATGGGAACCATTTCTCTGGTCCAACGGTGGTAAATTGCTTGACCTGACTGCGGCGCCGGCCAAGGAAGCACTCCAGTTTTGGGTTGATTTCGTTCAGAAAGGATCGGCCTCCCGGGACGTAGTAAACTGGAACCAGGGAAATGTGCCGGAACAATTCATAAGTGGCCGTGCGGCCATGATGGTGATTGGGCCCTGGATGCTCGGCCAAGTGCACAAGAGCGGGGTGGACTTTGGCGTAACCCCAATTCCGGTTCCGAAGGCTGGGATGAAGCCAATCGTGCCGCTCGGCGGCGAGGTCTGGTGTGTCTCGAAGACCGATGAAAAGACGGAAGCAGCAGCGGTGAAATTTATTACTTTTGTGCAAGATCCGGCTCGGCTGGAAACGATTTGTAATACATTTAATTACATTTCCTCAGTCAAGAGCGTGGCGGTAAAGCAGGGTCAGGCCAATGCCGAACTTCAACCTTTCGTTCTCCAGATGGACACCGCTCGGGCACGGCCGGAAGAGGGAGGAGCCAACTATCCGGCGATTTCTCTGGCTGCTCGTACCGCGATCCAGAAGGCTTTGACCGGACAATCTGGCGTCGACGCGGCCCTATCCGAAGCAGCCGAGAAAATCAAAACCATCGCCGAAAAGAAGTGATCAATAACACGAATAGCGCGCGATTGCGGCATGCGGATTGCGGAATACACAATCGAAAGTCCAGAATTTACTATCTGCTATTTGCCCCGCCCGCAACGCTTCGCGTAGCGATGCGGGCGGGTATCTGTCATTTCATTTGAGCCTCCGGCGAGAATGACAATGAGCCGTCCAGTTCATGCGATCTTAGTCGGGTGTGGGGCCATGAGTGGCGAGTGGCTCCGGGCGGCGGGCGAGCTCAACGTGCAGATTGTTGCGCTGGTCGATCTCGACCAGCGCAATGCCGAGAAACGCCGGGACGAGTTTAAACTCTCGGCGCCAATCTACTCTGATTTTCAAGAGACATTCCGCAGCGTTTCGGCCGATGCGGTGTTCGATTGCACGGTTCCGGCGGTTCATAAGGAGGTCTCGGGTGCTGCTCTGGCTGCGGGATATCACGTACTTGAGGAAAAGCCGCTGGCATTAACCATTGCCGACGCGTCCGATCTCGTTGCGCTGGCTCGGCGCAACGCGCGAGTACACGCTGTGGTACAGAATCGACGGTTCAACCGGGGGATCCGGCAGATGCGCAGGATGCTTGACAATGGAGTAATTGGGGAGGTTACGACCGTTCACGTTGATTTCTTTGCCGGTCCGCACTTCGGCGGATTTCGCGAGAGCATGCCGCACGTTCTTTTAGCGGATATGGCGATCCATCCGTTTGATGCCGTGCGCTTCCTGCTGAGGGCGGATGCGGACGCAGTCTGCTGCGATGAATGGGTACCGAAGAACTCCTGGTACCGGTACGGTCCGTCCGTCGCCGCGATTTTCCGAATGGCCAACAGCATCCGATTCACTTATCGGGCGAGTTGGTGCGCGGATGGATTTCGAACTTCTTGGGATGGAGCGTGGCGCATCATCGGGACGGAAGGGACCCTGGTCTGGGATGGCTATGACGAAGTGAAGGCTGAACAGGTGAAGTTCCAGGAGGGAGTTTTCTTGAATGAGACTCA
>WNFM01168526.1_pt3 | contig 12410 bp, 14 predicted proteins | sample 5400271 | NCBI WGS metagenome assembly WNFM01 (sample SAMN13153352, study PRJNA577476) | soil metagenome | isolation source: 60 cm saprolite on Douglas fir-dominated hillslope | place: USA:California | collected 2013-09-17 | reverse complement strand
GAAACGGAGTTCAAGTCGGCAACAGGCGAAAACCGCTTATTCGTTCCGCCCAATCAACCCTTTATGAGCACGGCAGGAGCGACAAGCCGGACAGTAGTGATTGCGTCCCCGTAATTAATGTATTCAGCGCTCGTATGGAATTCCTGTCTCGCCGGCTTCAAATGTCGCCGCGCGTTGAACTCGCGATATCGGCCGGCTAGGCTGAGGCGCCGATCGCGAGTCCGACAGAATAGGTATGCCATGAATCCCAGCTTCGATTGCGTGAGTCCCCTGCCGGATGCCACTTTCGGCAGCCGGGTCAGCCTTGCCGGCGAGGGCGGCACGGCGGCGCTGGTGGCAGCGGCGGAAGCCGCGCCGCAGGCGTTCCCCGAGGCGCTGGCCGCGGCCGGGGGCCTGCTGCTGCTGCCCGGGATGACGGCGATGGCCGAGACGCCGGAATTGCTGCTGCGCCTCAGCCGCCTCTTCGGCGCCGAGGTCGAGAACTACCGGGAGAATCTGACGCCGCTCAACCTGGTGCACGAGAGCGTGCCGGAGATCCTCGTCGTCTCGAACATCCCGCCGGCCAGCCGGAAGCCGCCGGCGCTGCCGACGCCGCCTCTCACCGCGGAGGGCAGCCTGCCGACGCAATTTCCCCACCGCCGGGGCTGGCACACCGATCAGAGCTATCGCCGGCCGCCGCCGGACATCTCGCTCTTCCTCGCCGTCCATCCCGTGCCGCGCGGCCAGGGACAGACGCTGTTCGCCAACGGTACCGCCGCCTATGCGGCGTTGTCGCCTTCGCTCAAATCGCGCATCGAGGGGCTGGAAGGGCTCCACTCGCTACTGGGCGCGGGACGCGGGCGCGACGCGGTGCTCGCCGGCGAGACGCCGCGTCCGCTCAAGCCGCATGAGCGCCCGCAGCGCCAGCCGGTGGTGCGAACCCATCCCGTCACCGGCCGCCGCGCCCTCTATCTTTGCGAGTTCGGCCAGATGGATTGGGTCGACGGCCCCTTCCTCGGCATGGCGCCCGGTCCCCACGGCGACGGCGCGACGCTGCTCTTCGAGCTGATGACGCATCTCACCCGCCGCGAGTTCGTCTATGTCCATGAATGGAATCCGGGCGACGTCCTGATCTGGGACAATCGCTGCCTCATGCATGCCGCGACCTGGTACGACGCCGATAGCGAGAAGCGGCTGATGTGGCGCACCACGGTCAGCGGCAATCCCGGCGCCGCCTATGCCGGGGAGCGCAAGAGCTGGATCCCGCTCGCCGAAGCCGGCGCGGCGGCGGCTTCGGCGGGCTGATCCGCCGCGAAGGCGGATTGACGGGCGGCGCGAAACACCGGCCAAATGGAAGAGCCGGATAACACGGCGCGTGCGAGGGCCATCCCGTGTTGGACTTGACCAGCCTGATCGTCGTCGTCGGCCTCTTCTTCGGTCTGGCGGTCGGCAACGCCGCGCTGTTCAGCGATCCCGTGCAGGTGCAGATCTCGATCCCGTCGAAGATCTCGGATGGCGGCTTCACCGAGGCAGCCGCCGAGCAGGTCTTCGCCGTGCAGGTCGCCGAGACCGGGCAGACGCTGTCGATCGTTGACACGCCGACCGTCCAGCTGAGCACAAGGCCGACCGTCATGGCGGCGCTCGCCAAGCCGCTCAATCTCGGCAAGCTGGTGGCGGCTATCCAGAACCAAGTCGGCATCGACGTGATCACCGTGCATGGCGTCATGCTGGCGGCCCCGGCGGGCAGGAAGCTGGAGATGGTGACGGTCATCAGCATGCCGCGCCAGGTGCCGGTGCAGTTCAGCCTGTCGGAGGAGAGCGGCGACGCCATCGCGCTGGTCCAGCACGCCGCCGACGCGTCGATGGAGTACGTCGCGCCCTATCGCCTGGCGCTCAGCTATTTCACCCGCGGCGTGCACGGCGAAGATGCGATGCTGGCGCGCGCCAAGGAGACCGCCAACCGCGCCGTCGCGCGACCGTGGATTCCGGACCACGCGACCGAGCACGTCATGCTGCACAATCTGCTGGCGATGATGGCGCTGACCGCTGGCGACGAGGAAGGGGCGCAGGCGCAACTCCGCTCGACCGATTCGATCCCGGAGGCCGATCCCAAGGCGCACGGCTTCGTCGAGCTCAGCCGCGCCTTCCTCGCCGTCGCGGCGGGGCAGCCGTCGGAGGCGGAGCTGCACTATCAGGCCGGCAAGCTGCTGACCGCCAGCGTGCATTTGCGCGGCTGGAACGCCCGCGTCGAAACGCTCGGCGCGCTGGTCGCCTGGTCGCGCGGCGACCTGGCGCGCGCGGAGGCGCTGCTGCGCGGCGTCATCGCCGAGATACCGGAATCCGAAACCGCGCATTACTACCTCGCGCAGCTGCTCGAGGCGAAAGGCGATGCGGCGGGCGCCGCCAGCGAGCGGAGCACCGCCACCAACAGCCATCGCTACGACCGCGATTTCCAGGCCATGCCGCAATCGCAGTTCTGGGTCGATCCCGTGCATGGCGGAATGCGGCGGCGAAGCTGACAGGCGTCATCTCCGAGACCACGCAAATCTGCCAAACTCGTCCGGACTTTAAGCAGCCAACACTAGATCTTGTGTTTTGTGACGGTTTGCCATACGATTTCTAGACAATCTAATGACAAACGGCAGAGGGAGGAACGATCGGCCAGCGTCTGCGGGCGACGGAAGGACGGTGGCTCTTGCAGCGGAGTTCGTCATGACTTCTGCACCCACCGTCTTGGCTACAATCACCGCAATCATCACCGCGTCATTGCTCGCCGCGTCCCCGGCCGCCGCCGCGCCGCCGGAGAATGCCGACCCGGCACTGGCGCCGTGGTTTCAAAGCCTGCGCCAGCCGGAAACCGGCATGTCGTGCTGCGACATCGCCGATTGTCGTCCGACCGACTACCGCACGGTCGGCGATTCCTACGAGGTCTGGGTCGACAACAAATGGCTGGCCGTGCCGCCGCGCCGCATCCTGCAGCGCGCCGACAACCCAGTCGGCCGCGCCGTCGTGTGCTGGACACCGCAGCGCGGCATCATGTGCTTCGTGCGCGGCACCGAGGCGTAGCACGAGGGCGTGAGTACGGGGGCGTGAGCAAGGGCGTCGTCATCCTGCCGGCCGCCTGAAGCGGTCGCGCGGGATCTCGGCGACCGCGGTGATCTCGACCACCAGCTCGGGCCGGTAGAGCGCGGCGATTTCGACCGTCGTCGTCACCGGATAGGGCGCGGCGAAGAATTCGCGCCTGATGTCGCCCGTCGTCATGAACGCGGCGATGTCGGTGACGTAGTGGGTCAGCGAGACGACGTCGCCCATCGCGCCGCCGAAGCCGGCGAGCACGGCGCGGATATTCTCCAGCACCTGGCGGGTCTGCCCCCGCATGTCGCCGGCGGCGACGATCTCGCCGTCGCGATCGAGGGCGACCTGCCCCTTGAGATGGACGATCTGGCCGTCGCCCTGGACGACCGCCATCGAGAAGGCGCCGAACGGCGCCCAGATATCGGGTGGATTGACGGCATCGACCATCGGCTCAACCGATCCGCGCGGGGTCGCCGTCGAAGTCCATCGAGCAGAACGGCCCGCCATGGAAGAGCGCGGCGACCGCATCGACCGGCTCTTCGCGCGCCAGCAGCTCGGCGGCGAAGGCCTCGGCGCTGTCCTCGGGAACATAGCCGAGCTCACGCTGTGCCGCCGAATTGTCCCACCGGCTGCGCGGGTTGTTCGAGACCCCGTAGGCGATGAGGAAATGCAGTTGCGGCGCCTCGATGCAGCGATAGACCAGCTGGGTGATGTCGCGATGGCTCTGCCAGGTGCTGAGGTGACGCACCTCGTCGGGCCGCTCGCGGCAGGTGCCGATGCGCAGGCAGGCGACGCCGATGCCGTGCTTGTCGGCATAGAGACGGCCGATCGCCTCGCCGCAGGCCTTGCTGAGACCGTAGCGCGTATCGGGACGCGGCTGCGCCGTGTCGTCGATAGGCTGGCTGCGCCGGTAGAAGCCGACGGCATGGTTCGACGAGGCGAAGATGATGCGCTTCACGCCCTGCTGGCGCGCCGCCTCGAAGACGTTGTAGGTGCCGGCGATGTTGACCGGCAGGATCTTTTCCCAGTCGGTCTCGACGATGACGCCGCCGAGATGGACGACGGCATCGATGCCGGCCATCGAGTCGCGCGTCGCGGCGAAATCCCGGATATCGGCCTCGACGACCTCCTCGCCCGGCGCCGCGTCGCCGAGCGGCGCGATGTCGGAGAGACGCAGCAGCTTGTAGCGGCCGCGCAGGGTCCGGCGCAGCACCGTGCCGATATGGCCGGCCGCCCCGGTGATCAGCACGCGTGTCACGATCGTCCCCTCCCTATCGCCCAATTCGGCATGGCTGAAGCGAACTATTAGCGATTGCGCCGGCACGCGTCATCGAGAATTCTCCATCCCGAACGATCCGCAACCGCGACGGAATGCCATGTTCCTTTCCGATTCCCTCGCTCCGCTTCTCATCAAGGTGCTGATCACCGCGGCGACGGTGGTCGCCGCCTCGGTCGCCGCCGAGCGCGCCGGGCCGGTCGCCGGCGGCATCATCGTCGCGCTGCCGGTCTCGGCCGGGCCGGGCTATGTCTTCCTCGCCCGCCAGGCGAGCGACGCGTTCATCGCCCATAGCGCCGTCTACAGCCTCGCCATCACCGCGGCGACGGCGCTCTATCTCGCCGTCTATGTGCGGGCGGCGCCGCGCCTCGGCCCGCTCGCCAGCGTCGCCGCCGCCTTGGTGCCGTGGTTCGCCGTCGCCGCGCTGCTCCTGTGGATCGAGCTGAGCTGGGAGATCGCCGTCGCCCTCAACCTCGTCGCCTTCCCGCTCGCCATCTGGCTGACGCGCGACAGCGCCGCCGGCGAGGTTCTGCCGCCGCGCGTCGCCAGCGTGCGCGACCTCTTGCTGCGCGCCCTGCTGGCCGGCGGCCTCGTCGCCACGGTGGTCACGGTCAGCGATCTCATCGGCCCGCGCCTCACCGGCAGCACGATGACCTTTCCCGTCGTCCTGACGACGCTCGGCCTCATCATGCATCACCGCTATGGCGGACGCGCCGCGGCGCGGGCGCTGCGCGGCGCCCTCCTCGCCATGCCGGGATTTTCCGCCTGCGTCCTCGCGCTGCATCTCCTTGCCGAGCCGCTCGGCGCCGCCGCCGCGTTGGTTGCCGCCCTCGCAGTCTCGCTCGCCGCCTCGGCGCTGCTGCTGCTCGGCACGCGCGGGGCGCGCGCTCGGGTGCACAACATGGTTCCCTTGTCGCGCCTGGCCGATTAACGTTGCGGCATGAGCGCCGCCCCGCCGCCGGTCACGCCCCGACCCGTCATACCGCGTCCTGCCGCCACCCTCCTGCTGCTGCGCGACGGCGCCGCCGGGCTCGAAGTGCTGATGACGGCGCGCCATGAGGAGGCCGGCTTCGCCGCCGGCGCGCTCGTCTTCCCCGGCGGCAAGGTCGATCCGATCGATGCCGCCCTCGCCGCCTATTGCCCGGCCGCGCCCGATCTCGACGAGGCCGCGCTGGTCCTGCGCATCGCCGCCATCCGCGAGACCTTCGAGGAATGCGGCATCCTCCTCGCGCGGCAAGGCGGCGCACTGCTGTCGGCCGATCCGCTCGCCACGTTGCTCGACCGCCACGGCACGTCCGATGCGGGATTCGCCGCCCTCGTCGCGGCGGCGGAACTCGAATTGGCGACCGACCATCTCGTGCCCTATGCGCATTGGATCACGCCGGTCGATCGGCCGAAGCGGTTCGACACGCATTTCTTCCTCGCCCCCGCGGCGCCGGACCAGATCGCCATCCATGACGGGCGCGAGGCGGTCGAGGCGGTGTGGATGACGCCGCAAGCGGTGCTCGGCGGCGCCGATGTGGGGCGCATCAAGCTCGTCTTCGCGACGCGGATGAACCTCGTCAAGCTCGCCCGCAGCGCGACCGTCGCCGAGGCCATCGCGGCAGCGCACAGCGCGCCGGTCGTCACCGTGACCCCGGTCATCGAGAAGACCGGCGGCGGACCCTTCATCCACATCCCGGAAGCGGCCGGCTATGGCGGGGCCCGCTTCGCCGCCGGCGATATCCCCCGTGCTTGACGCATGACCGCGATCAACTTCCTGCGCGACTTCGCCTTCGAATACGGCGCCGCCGAGACGCTGTCGCCGCTGATCCGCCGCGTCGTCGCGCGCAATCCCAGCCCCTTCACCTTCAAGGGCACCGGCACCTATATCGTCGGACGCGGCAGCGTCGCGGTGATCGATCCCGGCCCGGCGCTGCCCGAGCATGTCGACGCGCTGCTCGCCGCGCTCGCCGGCGAGACGGTCAGCCATATCCTTGTCACCCACACCCATCTCGACCATTCGCCCGCCGCCGCCGCGCTGAAGCGCGCCACCGGCGCGCCGACGCTCGGCTTCGGGCCGCATGGCACCAATCAGCATGGCGCGACCCGCAGCGAGGGGGCCGGCGGCGAGGAAGGCGCCGATCGCGACTTCGTCCCCGACCTCGCCTTGCGCGATGGCGACGTCGTCGAGGGCAAGGGCTGGCGGATGGCGGCGGTGCACACGCCCGGCCACACCTCCAACCATCTGTGCTTCGCGCTGGAAGACGAGAAGGTGCTGTTCTCCGGCGATCACGTCATGGGCTGGTCGACCAGCGTCATCGCGCCACCCGATGGCGACATGGCGGCCTATCTGCGCGCGCTCGACAAGTTGCTCGTACGCGACGACGCCGTCTACTGGCCGACCCATGGTCCGGCGATCCCCGATCCCAAGACGCATGTCCGCGCCTTCATCGCCCATCGCCGCGAGCGCGCCGACGCAATCCTACGGCGTCTCGCCGCCGGCGACGAGACGGTCCCCGCCCTGGTCGATGCGATCTATCTCGGCCTCGATCCGCGGCTGCGCGGCGCCGCCGGACGCTCGGTCCTCTCGCATCTCATCGCCCTCATCGAGGAGGGCGCGGTCGCCTGCGAGGGGCCGCCATCGGTCGGCGCGCGGTTTCACCCGCGGCGGCAGTGAGCCTGCTCAGGCCGCCGCGGCATCGGCCGCCGGCCGGCGCGGAACGCCGCGCGGCGTGACGCCGATGCGCAGCACGACGAGCGCGGCGACGAGGCAGAGCAGGCCGGAGACGAGGAACGCGCCGGTATAGTTGTCGAATGCCGTGCGGACGAGCCCGGCGCCGAACGCGGCGGTGGCCGAGCCGAGCTGATGGGCGATCATGATCCAGCCGAACATCATGCCGGCATCGGCCTTGCCGAAAGCGGTGGCGGCAAGCCGCACCGTCGGCGGCACGGTGGCGATCCAGTCGAGCCCGTAAAAGATGGCGAAGAGGGAAAGCCCCATCACGGAATAGTCGAAGGCATAGGGCAGGAAGATCAGCGAGACGCCGCGCAGCCCGTAATACCAGAACAGCAGGCGGCGATTGTCGACGCGGTCCGACAGCCAGCCCGATGCCGTCGTGCCGATGAAGTTGAAGACGCCCATCCCGGCGAGCAGCCCGGCGGCGGTGAGCTCGGGAATGCCGTGATCGAGGCAGGCCGGGATGAGATGCGTGCCGATCAGCCCGTTGGTCGACAGGCCGCAGACGAAGAAGCTGCCGCTGAGCAGCCAGAAATCGCGGGCGCCGACATTCTTGCCGAGCGCCTCGAAGGCGACGGCGATCGGATTGCCCTGCTTGGCCACGGGACGCGCCAACGTGCCGGTCTCGCCATAGGGCTGCAGCCCGACATCCTGCGGATGCTCGCGCATCAAGAGCGCGACGAGCGGCACCAAAGCGGCGAGGGCGGTGACCGCGCCGCCGACGGCGAAGCGCCAGCCATGGCGCTCGACGAGCGCGGCGAGGAAGGGCAGGAAAACGAGTTGGCCGCTCGCCATGCTGGCGGTCAGCACGCCCATGACGAGGCCGCGCCGCGTGGTGAACCAGCGATTGGCGACGATAGCGCCGAGGACGAGCGCCGCCATGCCGCAGCCGCCGCCGACCACGACGCCCCATAGCAGGACGAGCTGCCAGGGCGCCGTCATCAGTGTGGTGAGCGCGAAGCCGCTGCCCATGGTGCAGAGGGCGAGCAGCATGGTGACACGCACGCCGATGCGCTCCATCAGCGCAGCGGCGAAGGGGCCGGTCAGCCCGTACATCAGGAGATTGACCGAGACGGCGAGCGAGATCGTCGCGCGGCTCCAGCCGAAATCCTGCTCGAGCGGCACGATGAGCACGCCGGGGGTGGCGCGCAAGCCGGCGGCGACGAGCAGGGTGAGGAAGGTGACGGCGACGACGATCCAGCCGTAATGGAAGCGTCGCGTCACCAATGCCATCGCCGGCCATCCCCCTCGAATTGCCGATAGTGTCGCAGGCGACGGGCAGCGCTCCAAGCCCGCTGCCGGCATGGCTGCATTGCGAAGCCTGCCGAGTTCTACCCCATGAACAGCCGCGGCAGGAAGGTCACCAGCCAGGGGACATAGGTGATCAGCAACAGCACGAGGATCAGCGCGACCGCGAAGATCGGAATCTCGCGGGCGAATTCGGAAATGCTGATATTGGCGATGCGGCAGGCGATGAACATCGACATGCCGACCGGCGGGGTAATGAGCCCGATCATCAGGTTCAAGGTGAAGACGACGCCGAAATGCACGGGGTCGATGCCGAGGGCGCGGATCAGCGGCATCAGCACCGGCACCAGGATGATCATCAGCGACAGTGTCTCGAGGAAGCAGCCGAGGATGAGGAGGAGAATATTGATGATGAGGAGGATGAGATAGGGATCGCGCGTCAGCCCGGTGACGCTGCGCACCAGCGCCGGCCCCGCCTGCTCGAAGGTGAGGATCCAGGCGAGCAGCGAGGCGCCGGCGACGATGAACATGATCGTGCTGGTGGTCAGCGCCGCCTCGCCGAAGATCTTGGCGATCGACGCGAAGGTAAGCTCGCGATAGATCACAGCGCCGAGGAAGAGGGCGTAGAGCACGGCGATGACCGACGCCTCGGTCGGCGTGACGACGCCGCCGACGATGCCCCACATGATGATCACCGGCAGCATCAGCGGCGGAATGGCGTGGAGGAAGGCGCTGCGCAGATCGCGCAACGAGGTGCGCTCGCCCTTGGCATAGCCGCGCTTGCGCGAGATGACGTAGACCGCCGCCATCAGATAGAGGCCCATGAGCACGCCGGGGATGGCGCCGCCGAGGAAGAGCTGGCCGATCGAGACGCTGGCGAGGACGCCGAAAACGACAAAGGGAATGCTCGGCGGGATGATCGGTCCAATCGTCGAGGCGGCGGCGGTGACCGCGGCGGAGAAGCCCTTGCCGAAGCCGGCGCGGACCATCGCAGGGATGAGCACCGAGCCGGTGCCGGCGGCGTCGGCGACGGCCGAGCCCGACATCCCTGCCATGATCATGTTGGTGACCACGACGACATGACCGAGCCCGCCGGTGATGCGCCCGACCAGCGCCACCGCCAGCCGTACCAGCCGCTCGGTGATGCCGCCGGTATTCATCAGCGCACCGGCCAGAATGAAGAACGGCACGGCGAGAAGGGGAAAGGAATCGACGCCGGTGACGAAACGCTGGGCCGCCGTCTCGAGCGGAATATCGCCGCGGATGAGGAGCGCGGCGAAGCCCGAGAGGCCCATCGCGATGGCGATCGGTATGCCTAAGGCGAAGAGGACCAGCAGGATGATGGCGATGATGCCGAGCATGAGCCCCTCAGATCAGCGTCGGCTCGGCCGGCGTCTCGTCGCCGCCGAGGAAGCGGATGAGATTGGCGAGGAGGAAAACCGCGCCGATCGCCGCGCCGACCGGCAGCGCGGCATAGACGATGCCGATATTGAGATGGAGGGCGGTGGAATAGGTGTCGCCGGTAAGCATCACCATGCCGGCGCCTTGCCACAAGAGCGCGAGCAGAAAGGCGAGGACGATAACATCGCCGAGGATGACGAAGATCCGCCGGGTGGTGCCGCGCAGTGCCATGAAGACGACGTCGACGACGATATGCGCCTTGCGGCCGAAGGCGAGGCCGGCGCCGAGAAAGATCTCCCAGGCGAATAGATAACGCGCCAGCTCCTCGGTCCAGGTCGGCGGATCCTGGAAGACGTAGCGCCACAGCACCTGGATGGTGACGTCGGTCACCATGGCGGCCATCAGCAACACGATCGCCGCGAAGACGAGGCGGTCGAGAAGGGCGAGAGCGCGGGTCATCGGCTGTCTCGCCTGCACGAGCACCGTACGTCCTTCGAGACGCGCCTGCGGCGCTCCTCAGGATGAGGAAGACCAGGCACGGCATAGGCATTTGCGACGCTGATGTAGATCACGCCCCTCCTCATCCTGAGGAGCGCTCGAAGAGCGCGTCTCGCCGTTCGAGACGCCGCCGTGCGGCGGCTCCTCACGGTGAGGGGACGCACACCGCGCCTACAGCGCCTTGACCTGTTCGAAGAATTCCGGCTTCCAGCGCGTGGCGAATTGCTTGGGCAGGTCCTTGAGCCCGTCGCGGAACTTGTCCACCTCGACCGGTTGAAAGATCATGCCCTTCTCCTTGAGGGTCTTCTCGAGCCCCGCTTCGTCCGCCGCCTGGTAGCGATCCTCGGCCTTGGCCATCTCGAGGAGCTTCTCCATCACCGTGCTCTGCAGCGGCTTCGCCAGACCCTGGAACCAGCGGTCGCTGACCACGATGTGATAGCCCGAGCGGACATGGGCGGTGAGGTTGACGTATTTCTGCGCCTCGAAGAACGATAATGTATAGATCAGCTCGAGCGGGTTCTCCTGAGCGTCGAGCACGCCTTGCTTCAAGGCGAGGAAGACCTCGGGCAGCGCCATCGGCGTCACCGTCGCGCCGAGCGCCTTCCAGGCGGCGACGAAGATCTCGACCTCGGGCACGCGGATCTTGACGCCCTTGAGCTCGGCCGGGGTGGTGATCGGTTTGCTGCTGGTCAGGTGGCGCGGTCCGCGATTGCACCAGGCGACGTGGCGAATGCCCTTGCGCTGCAGCAGATCGGCTTGGCGATCGGACCGTCGACGATCTTGCGGAAATCCTCCTGGCTCTTGAGGAGATAGGGCAGATCGAGGACGAGGCCCCATTCCGGCGTGATGTTGTCGATCAGATAGGAGCCGAAATAGCCGATCTCGATGGCACCGAGCTGCACCGATTCGACCATGTCGCGCTCACCGCCGAGCTGGCCGGCGGGAAAGGTCTTGATGGTGAGCTCGCCGCCGGTCGCCTCGGCCAGCGCCTTGCCGAACTCCACGGCGGCCCGGTCGGCGGCGCCGCCCTGCCCCATGACATAGGCGATGCGCGCTTCCTTGCCCTTGCCTTGCGCGATCGCCGGCGCGATGCCGCTGCGCCACAACGCGGCAGCGCCCGCCCCCGCTCCGACGGTCTTGACGAAGCGCCGGCGGCTGAGACCGCTATTGCGTGATGCCACTGTCGTTCCTCCCGCTTTGCGCTCGACGGCGCGGGCTCCATTGGAGCCTCGTTGCCATCGACGGTAGCGGAGCCCCGGGAGGGCGTCAATCGAGCGGCGGACGGGTCAGGAAATGGCTTGCTTCGCTGCGCTCGCAATGACGACCCCTTGCCGGAGGCGTCACTGCGAGGCCGCGCAGTGGACGAAGCAGAGAACGACGCGACGGGTGCCTCAATACCCCTCTTCCGGCAGGCGGAGCAGCGGCAGGAAGGCGCTGTGCACGCTCGGCGGCACCACCGGCGAGGCGGCATGAAGATAGGATCGATCGAGCTGGGCGAAGCTGGTGGCGCCGAGCAGGCCCATGCTGGTGGCGAGCTCGGCCTCGAGCAGCTCGAAGACGCGGACGACGCCTGCTTTGCCGGCGGCGGCGAGGCCGTAGCAATAGAGGCGGCCGATGGCGACGAGATCGGCGCCCAACGCCACCGCCTTGATGATGTCGGTGCCGCGGCTGATGCCGCTGTCGAAGATGATCTTCGCCTTGCCGCCGACCGCGGCGACGATCTCGGGCAGCACTTCGAGAGCGCCGCGGCCGTGATCGAGCTGCCGGCCGCCGTGATTGGAGACATAGATCGCGTTGACGCCGTGCTCGATCGCGATGGCGGCATCCTCGGCGGTGGCGATGCCCTTGAGGATCAGCGGGATGTCATGCGTGTCCTTGAAATGCTTGACGTTGTCCCAGCTATGCGCGGCCTGGAAGTTCATCCCGGTATTGTAGGTGCGCCAAGTCTTGACGAAGCGCTTGGCGGTGTCGCGCTCGCGCCGGCTGTAATGCGCGGTGTCGACGGTGATGCAGAAGGCGTCGTAGCCGGCGGCAACGGCGCGGCGGACGTACTCGTCGACCCAGGCATTGTCGCCGCGGACATAGAGCTGGAAGATCTTGAGCGCGTTGGGCGCCTGCGCCGCGGCCGCCTCGAGGCCGGGCTCGGTGACCGAGCTGAGGCAGAGGCCGGCGCCGAACGCCTCTACGGCTTGCGCCGCCGTGGCACCGCCGCCC
>WNFM01356923.1_pt1 | contig 12412 bp, 12 predicted proteins | sample 5400271 | NCBI WGS metagenome assembly WNFM01 (sample SAMN13153352, study PRJNA577476) | soil metagenome | isolation source: 60 cm saprolite on Douglas fir-dominated hillslope | place: USA:California | collected 2013-09-17 | reverse complement strand
CGTCTCGACGCGCTTCATTTCGAAGATATTCGCCCCCGGCTCGATCTCGCCGCGAGCCGCCCGGTAGGCGAACTCGGACCAGCGCAGGATGTTGAGGCGCGTGCGCGCCGCCGGCTCGCCCGCTCGCACCGCCATCGCGTGCAGGAACTGCATGTCGCCGAAATGGCTGCGCACCGGCTCGAGCGTCTTCTCGCGCTTCGTGAGCACCTCCAGCGCCAGGCGGTCGACGCGAAACATTCCCGTCCAGCACCGCATTCCTTCCCCAAGCGCCAGCTGCCGGCCCATGCAGCCGCCGAAGAGCGCGCTCGCCTGGAGCGCGGGCGGATTGTCGTTCCAGCGCACGCCGGCCACCACGTCCTCGGGAGCCTTCTCGCCCGCGAGGTCGTACACCCGGCGAGTGATGCGCTCGTGAACATCCTGGTTGAAGAGGCGCATGAAGCCGAGCGTCTGCCGATCCGCGCCCTTGGGCGGCTCGGGGTGGGCCGAACCCCACGCCTCGAGCTTGAAGGCGAAAGCGGGGGCGGCGGCGAGCGCGAAGCCGAGGGCGCAGGACAATGCGATCCTCCGGCCATTGGGGCTGCAGGTCATTCGCGTAGGATATACGCGCATGAGCACTCCCACCGACACCAAGAACATGGCCGTCTTCTGCGACTTCGAGAACGTCGCGCTCGGCGTGCGCGAAGCGAAGTACGACCGGTTCGACATCAGCAAGGTCCTCGAGCGCCTGCTCCTCAAGGGCAGCATCGTGGTGAAGAAGGCCTATTGCGACTGGGAGCGCTACAAGGAATTCAAGGCGCCGATGCACACGGCGTCCTTCGAGCTGATCGAGATCCCGCACGTGCGCATGTCGGGGAAGAACTCCGCCGACATCCGCATGGTGGTCGACGCGCTCGACCTTTGCTACACCAAGTCGCATGTGGACACGTTCGTGATCGTGAGGTGATCGGCGTGGGCGTCAAGAAATCCACCTCCGACCTGCTGATCAACAACTGCGACGAATTCATCTATTACGACGACCTGGTGCGCGAGCAGAAACCGCGCAAGGCGGCCCCCGCGCGGCGCAAGGCATCGCCTGGCGCACCCTCTCCCCAGCCCTCTCCCAAGGGAGAGGGAGAGCGTCCCGCGCTCGACGACAAGCTGCAGGAGGCGCTCGACCTGGTCCTCGGCACGGTGGAAGCGCTCGCCGCCGAGCGCGGCGAGGACGAGACGATCTGGGGCTCGATGGTCAAGCAGGCGCTCAAGCGCCGCAAGCCCGGCTTCAACGAGAGCTACTACGGCTTCCGTTCGTTCAACCAGCTGCTCGAGGAAGCGCGCAACCGTAACCTGCTCGACCTCGAGCGCGACGAGAAGTCGGGCGGCTACGCGGTCCGCGTTCCTTCGGAATGATTGGATCCCGGACCGTTGCCGCAGCAGCGGCGTCCGGGATGGCGGCGGCGCTGCTGTGCGTGGCGCTGAACGCGGACGCAGCCGGCAAGACGCTGCGCTACGCCTCGCAGTTCGATCCGGGAACGATGGATCCGCACGCGCTCGCTTCCGTCTACAACAATCGCGTGATGAGCCAGATCTACGAGCCGCTGGTGGGGCGCGACGAGAAGTTCGCGCTCGAGCCGCGGTTGGCGCTTTCGTGGACGCCGCTCGACGGCGGCAAGGGCTGGCGCTTCAAGCTGCGCCCGAACGTGAAGTTCCACGACGGCTCGCCCTTCAGCGCCGACGACGTGGTCTTCAACGTCACGCGCGCGATGCACCCGCTCTCGGCGCACAAGTCCGCGCTGCCCAACGTCACCGGCGCGCGCAAGGTGGACGACCTCACGGTCGACCTCCTCACCACCGAGCCCACGCCCGTGCTGCCGCTCGCGCTCTTCAACCTGCGCCTCATCAGCAAGGCGTGGGCGGTGAAGAACCGCGTCGAGAATCCGCAGGACTACAAGGGCAAGGAGGAGACCTACTCGACGCGCAACGCCAACGGCACCGGCCCGTACAAGCTGGTGAAGTGGGAGCCCGACAGCCAGGTCATGCTCGCGGCGTTCGACGGCTACTACGGCAAGCGCGGCAACGTCACCACCGCGACCTACTTCACGGTGAGCTCCGCCGCCACCCGCGTCGCGGCGCTGCTCTCGGGCGAGATGGACCTGGTGATCGATCCCGCGGTGCAGGACCTCGATCGGCTGCGCAACTCTCCGGCCGTGAAGGTCGAGCAGGCGATGGGCCTGGCCGAGCAGTTCCTCGGCTTCGACTACAAGAGCGACAAGCTCCTGCACGGCGATGCCGGCGGCAAGAATCCCTTCCGCGACCCGCGCGTGCGCCAGGCGGTGAGCCTCGCGATCGACAAGAACGCGCTGGTGGCCAAGGTGATGCGCAACACCGGCAGCACGGGGAAGAGCCTGTACACATCCGCGGTCGACGGCTACGACAAGCGCTTCGACGGCGCCACGCCCTACGATCCGGCGCGCGCCAAGGCGCTGCTCAAGGAGGCGGGCTATCCGAACGGCTTCTCGGTGGTGCTCGACTGCAGCACGCAGCAACCCGCGGACTCGATCGGGCAGGCGATCACCGGAATGCTCTCGCGCGTGGGCATCCGCGTCGACTACCGGCCGCTGCCCTTCAATATCCTCCTGCCCAAGCTCAACAAGGGCGACACCAGCCTCTATGTGATCGGGTGGTCGCCGGCGACCGCCGAGCCCGAGGGCGTGCTCGTTCCGCTCGCGCACGCGCGCAACGCCAACGGCGCGGGCGAATACAACTTCGGCAGCTACGCGAACCCGAAAGTGGACGCCATCGTCGACCAGGGGCGCGTCGAGTTCGATGGCGCGAAGCGCAAGGCGTTGTTCACCGAAGCGATGGCGCTGATCGACGCCGACGCGGGATTCATTCCCCTCGTCAGCCGCAACGTGACCTGGGCGATGCGCAAGAACGTGAAGGCGGTCCTCAGGCCGAGCGACAACCTCGACCTGAGGTTCGTCAACGTCGAGTAAGGGATGTTCGGTGCTACTTGAACGCCCACCTTACGCCCGCGTACACGAAGCGTCCGCGCACGTCGGCGTAGGCGATGTCGTAGCCCGCGGCGAACTGCCCGCCTGCGTTGGTATAGGGCGGATCGCGATCGGTGACGTTCTTCGCGCCCACCGTGATCGTCAGGTTGCGGAAGCCCTGGTAACGCGCCTGGAGGTCCCAGGTCTCGTAGATGCCCACCGAGCGCGGCGTGCCGGTGATGTTGGCGTTGAAGTCGGCGTAGCTGTCCTGGAAGTTCTGCTGCACCGTCAATCCCCACGGGCCACGCTCGTAGGTGGCGCTCGCCGTGTGCCGCCACCACGGGATGATGCCGCCGCCGGCGTTGAGGGCCGTGCCCAGGTTGCTGCTGTAGCTGCCGTCGAAGTTCTGGCGACGGGACTCCTTGATGTAGGTTCCCCCGAGGCGCAGCGTGAGCTTCTGGCCCGCGCCGATGTCGGGGCGCGCGGTGAAGTCGAGGTCGAGGCCGCTCACCTTCGCCTTGAACAGGTTCGACGTCGTCTGGACGATGCCGATGATCGGGCCGACGCCGGAGGCGTTGCCGTCGGGCGGTCCGCGCACGATGAAGTTGGAGAAGAGCTGCGCGTTGGTGGCGTTGGCGAGAATGGTGTTCACCGCCAGCCCGCCGATCACGATCGAGTTCTTGATGAAGATCGAGAACACGTCCACGCCGATCGAGACCTGCCGGTTGGGCTCGAACACCATGCCGAGCGTGGTGGAGCGCGACTTCTCGGGCTTGAGGTTGGGGTTGCCGCCGGTGATCGTCGGGAACTGGTTGTTGCAGTCGCCGGGCGCACCGGTGGTCACGTTCGGGCAGCGGATCGGGTCGCGCGTGCCATTGGCGGTGACGCTGGTCGCCTGCGCGGTGTAGAGGTCGGTGAGCGACGGCGCGCGGAAGCCGCTGCCGAGGGATGCGCGCAGCAGGAACTCGGGGACCGGCAGCCAGCGCAGCGACGCCTTCGGATTGGTGGTGTTGCCGATCACCTGGTAGTCGTCGAAGCGCACGCCCAGGTCGACCTCGAGGCTCTTCAGGAACGGCGCGGCGAGCTCCGAGTACACCGAGTAGACATGGCGCTTCTTGTCCACCGGCAGGATGTTGCCGCCGAAGCCGGCGACGTCGCCGATCTGGAAGGACTGCGACGGATTGAAAGAGAACTTCTCCTGGCGCAGCTCGCCGCCGATCGCCAGGCCGACCGGCCCCGCGGCCCATTGCATGATGTCGCGCGAGCCCTTGAGGTCGACGCTCGTGGTCGAGGTCTTGGAGGTGTAGATCGGGCCGCGCAGCTCCGCGTTCTGCACCGCGGCGAGCGTGGCGGGATCCGTCGTGGGACCGAACGGGTTGATGTTGCCGCTATCGAGGAGCGGGAGGAAGAGCGAGTAGAGCGGATAGCCGGCGCGCAGGATCGACTTCGCCTTGCTCTCGCTGAAGAGGAATGCCGAATCGTAGTCCCACCCGGCGGCCACGCCCTTCACGCCTAGCACGATGCGCCCGTTGTCGGCGGTGTCCTCGGTTTCGCGCTGGCCGCTGGCGAAATTGCGGTAGCGGAAGCCGATCGGCTGGTCGGTCGGCAGCCCGAGCGAGGCGACGAACGCCGTCGGGTAGAACGGGCTCGTGGGCGGGAGCAATACGAGCGTGTTGCCCGCGGTCGCGAAGCGGCGCAGCTGCGGGTTGAGGTTTGGATACTTCGTCGCGACGAGGTTGTTGAGGAAGGCGACGTACGGGTTGGCGGCCGGCAGCGCGGTGGCCTCCGAGATCGGCACCGGCTGCGTGGTGTAGCGCGACGCCGTGCGCGTGAACGCGAGCTCGGCATACGCCTCGGCCGCCGTGGAGAACATGTAGCGCCCGTTGGCGAGCACGTATTTCTTCTCGGTCTCCGGGAGCACGGAGAGGAAGGGGCTGTTCTCGAAGCGGCACGCTTGTCCCGAGTTCACGTTGCCGTTGAAGAAGGGCGAGACGATGCCGGTCGGACCGCAGTTGGGAAACGCCGGGCTCGCCAGGCGCGCGAACGTCGGCCCGTAGAGGATGTTGCCCGGGAAGGCGATGGTCGAGCTGAGGTCGTTGTTCTGGCCGACGTTGATGTTGTGTGCGAACGAGTCGCGGTCCTTGCCCTGGATGCGGTCGTCCTTCTCGTAGCCGGCGCCGATGTTGACGTTGAAGCGATCCTTCTCGAGCGTGCCCATGCCGGCGAACGCGGACGCGGTGACCGCCTTGCCTCCGCCCGAGCGCGTTGGCTTGCCGTAGGTGACCGCGACCTCGCCGCCCGTGTAGTCGCGCTTGAGGATGAAGTTCACCACGCCCGCGATGGCGTCGCTGCCGTAGAGCGACGAAGCACCGTCCTTGAGCACCTCGATGCGCTCGATGGCGGCGATCGGGATGCTGTTTACGTCGACCGCCGTGCTGGTGGTGCCGCCGAACACCGCGGTACGCCGGCCGTTCACGAGGACCAGGGTGCGGGTGCTGCCCAGGTCGCGCAGCGAGACCGTCGATTGCGACGTGGTGATGGTGCCGTTCGCCTGCGAGACCAGGATGCTTCCCGCGCTGGTGATCGCGGTCACCTGCTTCAGCAGCTCCTCGGTGGTGGTCGCGCCGATGCGATCGATGTCCTCGCGGCGCAGGATCTGCACCGGCAGCGCCGTCTCCGCGTCGATGCGCTTGATCGAGGTTCCCGTCACCTCGATTCTCTCGCCGCGCTGCGGCTCGGTCTGGGCGAATGCGGCGGCGGCGACGAACGGGCCGAGGCAGAGTGCAAGCAGGCGCTTGAGCATGGCGAACCCCCTTTTTCGTTCGCGCCGATGCTATACCCCGGAGGTCGCGTTTCAAAACTTGAATCCCCGACTTCCCTTCGGGGGAGTTGAAACTGGCGGTGCAGTATTCGTTAAGTTTCGTGCAAGGAAGCGAAAGGACCAATTTCGCAACAGCGGGGCCGGACCCTCCTCAGGCGCGTTCGACGCGCTCGATCCTGCGGTCGGGAATGAACCATATGGCCGCGACCGCCACGTACAGCGCGCACGAGATGAGGGAGTGGACGAACGCAAGGGGGATCGCCACGGCGTAGATCGCGATCGAGACCTTGCCCTTGAAGTCCGCACCGAGCGACTTGGCGATGAGTGACTCGCGCCCGTGCGTCCTCATCAGGCAATGCGCGAGTAGGTAATAGGCGATCCCGGCAAAAAGGAGGATCACGCCGTAGAGTGCCACCGGCACCGCCTCGAAATGGTTCTCGCTCATCCACCCCGTCGCGAAGGGCACCAGCGAGAGCCAGAACAACAGGTGCATGTTGGCCCACAGGATCGAGCCGTTCACGTGCTGGACTGCGTGCAGCAGGTGGTGGTGGTTGTTCCAGTAGATGCCGATGAAGACGAAGCTCAGCGCGTAGGTGAGGAACTTCATCTCGAGCACCATGATGGTGATGATCACGGCGATGACGCCGTCGCTGAACGCCTCCAGGCGAGCCTTGCCCATGGCCGTAATCTACCGCTTCCGCTTCGCGCGCGTGAGCCCCGCCAGCATCTCCTCCATTCCCTGCTCGAACGTCTTGTCCCACTGGTCGCGCTGGAAGTAGCGCGCCGAGCGGGCGAGCAGCGGACATTCCCGGGCGATGAAGGCGCCGTCGACCGGTTCCGCGGCCGAGGGGCCCTTGGCGTAGCCCATGGTCTCGTCGAGCGCGGCGCCCATGAGGTAGTAGCCGAGCGCGCGGAACGAGCGCGCCGCGCTCTCGTCGTCGCCGGTGATGTCGCGCGCGATCCCCAGGACCCGCTCGATGAAGCGCACGCCGGTGGGCGTATTGAGGCGGTGCACGGCGATCACCGGGTAGAGCTTGCCGTAGCGGTGCGCCATGGCGCGGTAGGCGCGCATCAGGCGGCGCATGCGCTCAACCGGCGTAAGGCGCCCGTGGGGAAACTCGACTGAGGCGATGGCATGGTCGACCAGCGCGTCCACCAGGTGCCGCTTGCTGGGGAAAAAATGGTAGAGGCTCATCGCCTCGACCCGCAGCGCCGCGCCGAGCTTGCGCATGGTGAGGCCATCGAGCCCCTCGCGCTCGACGAGCGCCAGGGCCGTGGCAACGATGCGCTCGCGGCTGAGGGCGGCCTTGGGGGCCTTTGCGGCGCGGGAGGGCATTTTCAATCTTACGCTGTAAGGGTATAGTGCCGCAATCGACTTACGGCGTAAGTCCACCGCAACCCACCGGAAAGGAGTCTCGCCATGCAAGCCGCCGACCTCATCGGTCTCGCCGTCCCCGTCACCTACTTCCTGTTCCTCGGCGCCGAGCGGTTGTGGCCGGCGCGCCAATTCCCGCCGCGCAAGGGCTGGCAATGGATCGGCGTGGGCTTCCTCATCCTGATCGCCGCGACCGGCGCCGTGGTGCCGCTCCTCATTCCGGAGGAATGGCTTGTCGCCCACCGCTGGATGGACGGCACGGGGCTAGGCATCGCCGGCGGCGCGGCGGCCGGCTACTTCATCCTGAGCGGCATCGTCTACGCCTGGCACAGGGGAGCTCACAACGTTGGCTTCCTGTGGCGCGGCTTCCACCAGATCCACCACAGCCCGCAACGGGTCGACATTCCCGGCTCCGTGATCTTCCATCCGCTCGAGATGGTGGTGCAGGTGCTGCTGCAGCTCTTCGTGACCGTGATCGTGCTCGGCCTCGATCCGATCGCCGCCGCGCTGGTCGGCTACGTCGCCGCCTTCTACGGCATGTTCCAGCACTGGAACGTGCGCACGCCCAAGTGGCTGGGCTACGTGATCCAGCGCCCCGAGTCGCACTGTGTGCACCACCGCAAAGGCGTGCACTACTACAACTATGCCGACCTCCCCCTTTGGGACATGCTCTTCGGCACCTTCAGGAATCCGGCGCAATACATCGGCGAATGCGGCTTCGAGGAGCCCGCCGACAAGCGCATCGGGGCGATGCTCGCGTTCGCCGACGTGAACGCTTCCGCCTACGGTCCGGGAAGCCTGGGAGCGCGCCCGCGCAGTGAAGCGGGCGATGCCGTGTATAATGCTCGTGCAGGATAGTCAAGCAGAGTGAAGTTCCAGTCTCCTCCCCTCCCCGCCTTCCCTGGCGGAGTCCGAAGGCCAGTCAGTTCCCTCCTTGATCGTCGTGACCCGTCTCCGGGTCGGGATTTGCCCGGACAATCGATTAGGAAGGAAGTTGAAAATGGCTACAGGCACCGTCAAGTGGTTCAACGACTCGAAGGGCTTTGGATTCATCACCCCCGATGATGGCGGCAAGGATCTCTTTGCCCATCACAGCGAAGTCCAGATGGATGGCTTCAAGTCCCTGAAGGAAGGCCAGAAGGTGGAGTTCGAGCCGCAGCAAGGCCCCAAGGGCCCGGCCGCCTCGCGAATTCGCGCCGTCTAGCACCGCGATGGCATGCGCGGTCCGCCGCGCGCCAGCAAAAGGCCCGGGCAACCGGGCCTTTTTGTTTCCGCACCAAACCTAAGGATTCGACCATGGCAACCGGAATCGTCCGTCTCTTCAACGTCGCCAAGGGCTTCGGCATGATCACGCCCGACATCGGCGGCCCGATGCTCTTCGCCAACCGCACGGAGATCCGCACGCCCGGCGTGAAGATCCTCAAACCCACCCAGCGCGTCGAGTACGACGTCGAGCTGCGCGCCGAAGGCCCGGCGGCGACCAACATCCGTACGCTCAAGTAACCCGCTAGCGGCGAATGACGGGCGCGCCTACGCCCTCGATCATCACGTTGAGCACGGCCGGCAGACCCGATGCGATCGCGCGCCTCGCCGCGGGCAGCAGCTCGCGCGGATCGGTGACCCGCTCGCCGTAGCCGCCGAAGGCGCGCGCGACCTCCTCGTAGCGTGCCGGCAAAAGATCGGTGCCGACCGTCCGCGCCGCGCCGTATTCGCGCAGCTGGATCTGGTATTCGGCATTCCAGCGCGCGTCGTTCCCGACGATGGCGACGAACGGCAGGCGATAGCGCACCGCCGTATCGATTTCCGCGGGATGGAATCCGAAGGTGCCGTCGCCCATCGCGGCGATCACCGGAGCCTCGGGTTGCGCGAGTCGCGCCGCGAGCGCGAACGGCAACGCAGGGCCGATCGCTCCCGCGACCCCGTTGATGATGCGATGCGGAGCGGAAAGGCACGCCTGCGCCCACTGTCCGAACTCGCCGCCGTCGGAAACGAACACCGACTCGGGATGCGAATCGAGCAGCGCCTGCAGCGGACGCAGCGCCTGCACCGGATGCAGGAAATGCCCCGGCGTGTCGGAGGTCGCCTCGTTCCATGACGCCGGCCGATACGCGGTCGCCGCGCGCACTTCCCCCAGCCATGACGACTTCTGCGGCTCGCGCCGCAGCGCCACGTGGGTGAGCGCGTCCGCCGCTTCGAAGACAGGTACCGCGGGATCGATCTCGCGCACGGTGCATTCGGCCGCGATCGCCGGTGCGGCTCCGAACTTGAGCGTGAAATCGACTCGCTTGCCGAGCAGCAGGATGCAGTCGGCCTGGGCGAGCACTTCGGCAAAGGCCCCAAGGCTCGGGTCCGCGATGCCGCGCGGGCTCTCCATCCCGATCACAGGAATGCCGCACGCCGCCTCGAGCGCCGCCATGCGCTCGCGCCCGCGTTTCGTGAGGCTCGCGGGGCCGGTGAGGATCAGTGGGCGTTTCGCGCCGAGGAGGCGATCGAGAAACGGAGCGGCGTCGAAGACGGCGGAACGAATTGGGCTCCCGCCTTCGCGGGAGTGACTTCCGCCGCGGGAGTCATTTCCGCATGCGCCCTCGAGCACATCGCTCGGCAGGCTCAGGTGCACGGCTCCAGGACGCCCACCCGTAGCCGCCGCGATAGCGCGGCCCACATCGGCTGCGACGGCATTCGCGCTCGTGCAGGTCCACGAGGCCTTGGTCGCCGGCGCCGCCATCTCGGCCTGGCGCATCTCCTGGAAGGCGCCGCGGCCGACTTCGGCACTCGGCGCATGGCCCGAGAGCAGCACCACGGGCGACTCCGCCATCAATGCCGTGTAGAGCGCCGACACCGCGTTCGCATGTCCAGGCCCGCCGGTAACCAACGCGATGCCGACTTCGCCCGTGAGGCGTCCCCACGCGTCCGCCATGTGTACCGCCGCCGCCTCGTGGCGCACGTGGATCAGCTCGAGCCCGGTGCCGATCGACGCATCGAAGATCGGCATGATGTGGTTGCCCGAGAGCGTGAAGACGCGCCGCACTCCGGCCGCGAGGAGCGAGCGAACCAGCGCATCGGCGCCGCGATGAAGGGACATCGCCGCATGTTACCGCGCGCCCTCCTGGCCCATGCGCTAGGATCGGGGCCATGAAACGGCCCGCGCTCGACGACCTGGCCCGCGACTACCGCTTCGGCGAAGAGGCGATCGCCCTCGCGCTCGATCTCACCGGTGCGCGGCCGGACCGCGCGGCATGGCGCACCTTCGCGATCCGCCTGATGAACGCCACCGGCATTGCCGCCGTGGGCGCCGGAGCGATCTTCTTCGTCGCGGCCAACTGGCAACACTTCGGGATCCTCGGCCGCCTCGGCTTGCTGCAGGCCGCGCTCCTCGCCAGTGCCGGCGTCGCGTGGTGGCGCCCGCCGCCGCACATGATCGGGCGAAGCGCGTTGGTGCTCGCGCTGCTCCTCACCGGCGCCCTCCTCGCGCTCTTCGGCCTTACGTACCAGACCGGCGCCGACGTCTACGAGCTGTTCCTGGCATGGGCGGCGCTGGGACTGCCCTTCGCGCTCGCCGGCCGATCGGGCGCGGCGTGGGCGACATGGTGGATCGTGGTCAACGTCGCGCTCGCGCTCTTCTGCGGATGGCTCGGGCCCGGCGACTTCATGTGGGGGTGGCTCGATCGCTGGGGCGTCGGCAAGCCCGCGATGCTGCTGCTCCCCTTCGCGGTGAACCTCGCCGGCGCCGCGCTCTTCCTCTACCTCGCGCATACGCCCCTCGCCGAGCACGCGCCGCGCTGGCTGGTGCGCATGCTCGTGACGATCGCCTTCCTCTACGGGACCGTGGCGAGCATCACCGCCGTGACGGGGGGCTGGTGGCGCGAAGCCGACATGACCGGGCAGAACACGGTCATCGTCGTGCTCTTCGCGGCGGCGTCGATCGCGATCGCGGTGATCACGCTGCGGGCCAAGCGCGACGTCTTCCCGATGGCGCTCATCATCGCCAGCTGGATCGCGGTCTCCACGGTGCTCATCATCAGCGGCCTGAAACTGCGCGACATCGGCGGCTTTTTCCTGGTCGCGATGTGGATCATCGGCACCTCGACCGGCGCGGGGATCCTGCTGATGAAGTGGGTGCGCGAATGGCGCATCGACGACGACGAGCAGGTGCCCGAGGCCGCCGCATGATCGCCACCGCTGCCGAGCTGCTGGACGAGCTGCGCGCACGCGGGCTCGTCCCCGACGGCGCTCCCGCCGCCGCCGTCGAGCGCGCCGCGGGCCGTCCCTGGTACATCGGCCTGATGCTGGGCGCGGCCGGCTGGGTCGCGGGCGTCTTCCTGCTGGTGTTCGTGATGTTGCTCTTCAGGCCGGATTCGAGCGCTTCGGCGTTCTTTATCGGCCCGGTGCTCCTGGCAGCGGCGTGGGGACTCTTCAGGGTCGATCGCGAGGGCGCTTTCGTCTCGCAGCTCGCGCTCGCCCTTTCGATCGCCGGACAATTCGCGGTGGTATTCGCCCTCGGCGAGACCTTCTTCAAGAGCTCGCACTCGATCGCCGGCCTCGCATTCATCGCGTTGCTGCTCCAGGTCGCGCTCATCGCCGTGATGCCCAACCGCCTGCATCGGACGATGTCGGCGTTGTTCGCGTGCGTGGCGTGGGCGCTGCTGGTTCGTTACGGCGTGTGGGACCAAACCGAGACGTCGTACGCGCGCCCGGGCGCGATGGCGCCGTCGCTCGGTTATGCGCTGCTCGGCTGGGCGCTGTCGTGGCTGCCGGTTGCGGGGCTGCTGTGGCTCGCGATCCTGCGGGAGCCGGCGTGGATGGCCGGCGGACGCCAGGCGATCGTGAGGCCCGCCACGGTCGGGCTCGTGGTGGCGCTCGCAGTGGGCACGTTGCTCTCGCAACCTTTCGAGTCGTTCACGTGGCTGCACTCGAGCAATGCCCGCCAGGGCTGGCTCGCCATCTGGCCGCTGCTCTCGGCGCTCGCCGCGCTGGGCGGCCTCGCCGCCGCCTTCGCGCTCGGCCATCGCGGGCTCACCGCGACCTGCGTCGTCGCGGCGCTGATGCACGCCTCGCACTTCTACTACGCGATGGGTGCCTCGCTGCTGCTCAAGTCCGCGACCATGATCGTGCTCGGCGCGCTCCTGCTCGGCGCCGCGCATTACCTGAGGCAGAGAACGTCTCCATGACCACCACTCGCCTGCTGATCGCGATCGGCGCCGTGCTGGTCCTCGGAGCCGTGAACTATTCCATCCTCGGCAAGGAGCG
>WNFM01267985.1_pt1 | contig 12415 bp, 11 predicted proteins | sample 5400271 | NCBI WGS metagenome assembly WNFM01 (sample SAMN13153352, study PRJNA577476) | soil metagenome | isolation source: 60 cm saprolite on Douglas fir-dominated hillslope | place: USA:California | collected 2013-09-17 | reverse complement strand
GAATTCGCACTCGAGACCGCATCGCGACGCGGCGAGGTCGTCCGATTCGGCCCCCAGCACGTTAGGAACGGGCGTATTCGCATCGAGCGCACCCACGGAAGCGAAGACGTTGATATGCCGATGTCGCCCGAGTTGCAGGCAGCGTGCGATGCCATGCCTAAGGTACACCTGACCTACATCGTCACGGCCAACGGCAAGCCCCGCTCGAAATGTGGGCTTGGCAACGATTTCGCCAAGTGGGCGACCGAAGCTGGCTTGCCCACGCGCTGCCGTTTGCACGGACTCAAGAAGGGAGGCATGCGCCGGCTCGCGGAGGCGGGCGGCACGGCTCATGAACTAATGGCGTTCTCCGGCCATAGGACACTCACCGAGGTGCAGCGCTACACAACAGATGCCGACCGCAAGCGGCTCGCCGATGCCGCCATCGCGAAGCTGCGGGACCAGAGCAAGAACGCCGATTACACAAACGCGGCGTCCTTTTTACACAAACAAGTCCCTACGACTTTGAAAGTAAAGGACTGAGCAAATGACGTGGCGCTCCCTAGGGGACTCGAACCCCTGTTTTCGCCGTGAGAGGGCGACGTCCTGGGCCGCTAGACGAAGGGAGCAGGCGAGAAGCCTCGCAAATAGCGCCGATCACCGCCGCGCGCAAGCAAGACGCGGACCAGGAAACGGCGCCTTGAGAGGCGTTGCCCGCGCAGCAGGGCGGTCGCGCCGTTGAGCGCTAATCCAGCTGGAACCGGGTCGCCTTCACGACCGGAGCCCATTGGTGCAATTGCTGCGCGATCACGGCGGCAAAGTCCTGCGGCGACCCGCCCGTCGGTTCGATGCCCGCCTTGATCATGTTGGCGCGGATGTCAGCCGGTTCGAGACCTTCATTCATTTCGCGGTTCAGCGTCGCGACCACGTCTGCGGCAATGCCAGAGGGGCCAAAAAATCCGTAATGCGTGACCGTGGTCAAGCTCGGCAAGCCGCACTCGATCATGGTGGGAACGTTGGGAAGCTCGGCGCTGCGCGCCGGGCTCGTCACCGCGAGCGCCTTGATCTTTCTGTCCCGGATCAAAGGCAGGAGCGTAGCCCCGGCGCCAAAATTCATGTCGACGCGGCCGCCCAGCATGTCCGTGATTGCCTGCGCCCCGCCGCGGTAGGGAATGCTGACGATGTCGGTGCCCGTGGCGATCTTGAATGCCTCGCCGATGAGATGCGGCAGCGTGCCTTGGCCAAAGCCGAAGTTCAGCTTGCCCGGGCTGGCTTTTGCATAGGCGATGAACTCCGCCAGCGTATCCGCCGGCGTTCGCGGCGAGACAACCAGCACGAGCGAGGTGATTCCAACGGCGACAATGGGCACGAAGTCCCCGATCGGATCGTAAGCGATGCCCTGGGCGCGAAACTGGGCAATGACGTGCGTCGGCGTATTCGTGAACAGCAAGGTGTAGCCGTCGGGCGGCGGCGTCATGACGGCTTTCACGCCAACGAGCGTGCCCGCGCCGGGCCGGTTGTCGACAACGACGGTCTGTTTCAGCCGCACGGAAAGGATCGGCGCAGCGACCCTGGCGAATACATCATTGGGAGATCCAGGTGTGTACGGCAGGATGATCTTGATCGGCCTGTCCGGATAGGAGGACTGGGCGCGGCCAGATCCGGTGACAGCCACGGCCAGTCCGGCCGTCATCATTCCGGACAACAGACCTCGTCTCGTCATCATGTGAGAACGCATTCAGGTGAAGTGGACTCAGCGCGAGCGGCGAACTCGGTCTCTACCCTCCCCCTTGTGGGGAGGGTCGGCGCGAAGCGCCGGGGTGGGGGTCGTGTGGTGATCCGCTGAAGGACCCCCACCCCCAACCCCTCCCCACAAGGGGGAGGGGAGCACACCGAGTGCGTGCCGTGATTATGCATCCTGCGCAAATGAGAATGGTCTAGTCGCCACGCCATATGACCGGCGATCACGGCTCGGTCGCGAACTTGAGCCGCCCCATCGGCTTGAGCGTCTTGGCGTCGAAGGTGCGGATCTCGATCGCGCCGCCGACGTCGAGCGTCACCACGATGCGGTCCTCGCCGAGCGCGGTTGAAACGACGCGCGCGCCTTTCGGCAACAGCGCGGTCACCTCGGCCGGCGTGCTTCCCTCGGCCCTGAAAACGCGATAGCCGATGACGCCGATCACGGCGGCGATTGCAAGCCCCGTGGTGGCGGCCGAGATCAGCATCAGCCAGCGCACCTTGGCGACGATGTGCGCGGCCGCGGGATCGAGTTCATCCTCCGCCGACGGATTGCTCATGGCCGTGATGCAGCGCCGCAGCAGACTGGTGGTCGCCGCCGAGGAGGACGGCGAGCGGCTCGACCGCGTGCTGGCGCAGCGCGTGGCCGAGCTGTCGCGCTCGCGCCACAAGGCGCTAATTCTCGCGGGTCGCGTCGCGATCGACGGCGCCACGATCCGCGATCCCGGCCATCGCGTCAACGCCGGCGCGCGCATCGTGCTCGATCTTCCGCCCGCCGCGGACGCCGCCATCGCGCCCGAGACTGTGCCGCTCAACATCGTGTTCGAGGACGGCGAGATGATCGTGATCGACAAGCCGGCGGGGCTCGTCGTGCATCCCGCCGCCGGCAACTGGAGCGGCACGCTGGCCAACGCGCTGCTCGCCCATTGCGGCGCAAGCCTATCCGGCGTCGGCGGCGTCAAGCGGCCCGGCATCGTGCACCGCCTCGACAAGGATACGAGCGGCCTCATCGTGGTGGCCAAGACCGAGCGCGCGCACCGCGCGCTGAGCGCCCAATTCGCCGCAGCCGGCCGCGCCAAGGCGCTGCGCCGCGGCTATCTCGCCTTCGTGTGGGGGGTGCCCGAGCGCCCGCGCGGCACCATCGACAAGCCGATCGGCCGCCACCCGCGCCTGCGCGAGAAGATGGCGGTGCGCGCGGGCGGACGCGCGGCGGTGACCCATTGGGAGCTGCTCGAACGCTATGTCGGCCGCGACGGCGCGCCGGTCGCGAGCCTCCTCGCCTGCCGGCTCGAGAGCGGGCGCACGCACCAGATCCGCGTCCACCTGGCCGCGATCGGACACCCACTCCTGGGGGACGAAGTCTACGGCGGCGGTTTCAAGACGAAGGCGAATCAGCTGGGCGAGGAGGCCCGAGCGGCGCTGGAAGCCCTTGGCAGACAGGCACTTCATGCCTATCTACTGGCTGTCGAACACCCATCGCAGGGCACGAATCTGGAGTTCCGCTCGGAACTGCCGGACGATCTCTTACGTTTACGCCGGAGCCTCGGTGCGCAGGGCGCAACGGCCTGAGACAAAAGGTCAGGCCGGATCAAGGACTTAGGTGTATACGAAGGGGTCACGGCGACGTGACGCCGAGTTAACTGTCATTCGTACCCCTTGTCCTGTAATGTTGCACCCGCGATCAAGACCTTCGCGGTCGCAGCATGGACGAACACCGCCGGCTCGGGGAGCGGCGGTGGGCTCCGCCTGCCGGTGCACCGGGGGCAAACTTTGGAGGGCGCTATATATGGCCCGTACTGCGGCATTGCCCATTTTAACGGCCGAAAACGGCCTGACCCGCTATCTCGAAGAGATCCGGCGGTTCCCGATGCTGGAACCGCAGGACGAATTCATCTTGGCCAAGCGCTGGCGCGAGCACGGCGATCGTGACGCAGCGCACAAGCTCGTCACCAGCCATCTGCGCCTGGTGGCAAAAATCGCCATGGGCTACCGCGGCTATGGCCTGCCGATTTCCGAAGTGATTTCCGAGGGCAATGTCGGGCTGATGCAGGCGGTCAAGCGCTTCGAACCGGACAAGGGCTTCCGGCTCGCGACCTATGCCATGTGGTGGATCAAGGCGGCGATCCAGGAATACATCCTGCGCTCGTGGTCACTGGTGAAGATGGGCACCACCGCCAACCAGAAGAAGCTGTTCTTCAACCTGCGCAAGGCCAAGAGCAAAATCTCCGCGCTCGAAGAGGGCGATATGCGCCCCGACCAGGTCAAGCTCATCGCCAAACGGCTGGGCGTGACCGAGCAGGACGTGGTCGACATGAACCGCCGGCTCGGCGGCGATGTGTCGCTCAACGCCCCGATCCGGGACGACGGCGATTCCGGCGAATGGCAGGATTGGCTCGTCGACGAGGTCTCCGATCAGGAGGAGCGGCTGGTCGCGGACGAGGAATCGGATAACCGCAAAAAGGCGCTCGGCGAAGCGCTCACGGTGCTCAACGACCGCGAGCGGCGCATCTTCGAGGCGCGCCGCCTCGCCGACGATCCGATCACGCTCGAGGATCTGGCCGCGGAGTTCGGCGTTTCGCGCGAGCGCGTGCGCCAGATCGAGGTGCGCGCGTTCGAGAAGGTGCAGCGGGCGGTGAAGAACCGCATCGCCGCGATCGAGAGCCGCCCGAGCGCGCCCGCGCTGCACGCGCATTGATTTCAGGCCTAAGGGCGCAACCCTTTCAATTCGTCATTCCGGCCGAGCCGCGATAGCGGCGAGGGCCGGAATCCATAATCACCAGCAGTGGTTATGGATTCCGGGCTCGCGGGCTTCGCCCGCGCCCCGGAATGACAGCCAGAATTTACCCGTTTTGGTATTCGTCGCGCGAATCTGGCAGCTACTGCTTCCAGGCCTTGAAGGCGTCGGCGAAGACGCGCTCGCCGGGCGTGCCTTTTTCCAAAGCGAGGATGGCGCGGCGGTTGTTGTTGTAGACGACCGGGATGTCGAACCAGCTGCGCTCCTTGAGCATTTGTAGATTGCGATCCTTGTCGGCATCGACGTTCGAGAGCCCGATGAGATAGAAGCCGGGCGTTACCTTCACCGCGAGGCCGGCGAGCGGCGTGCCGCGCGTCTGCTCGGCTTGCTTCATGAGGATGCCGGGAACGTTGGATATGCCGCCCGAGGGGAAATCCGGCGGCACCTTGAACATGATCTCCACCGTGTGGGTGGCGGGCAACCCCTTGTCGGTGTTGCGGCGGAGCGACCAGGTCATGGCAAGCTTGCGCTCGGGCACCTCGACGTCGGCGCGAATGGCGAGCTCCGGCGGCTGTCCCGGACCGGGCGTCACGGTCTCGGTGCGCCAGATCGCCGAACCGACGAAGCGCTTGCCGTTGGGATCGGCGGGGTCCTCTTCGTAGAGCACGACCTTCTGCGCCGCCGACACGCCCGCTTGCGTGCTCGGCGCGGGCGTCGCCGGAGTCTGCGGGCTGCCGGGCTCGATGCGGTCGGTGATTTTCGGGCGCGCTGCGGCGGGCGGCTGGCCCTCGCGCGCGACCTCGGTTGTCGCCGGGGCGCGGAAGGAGCGGTAGAGCGCGACCATGTTGGGCCACTGCCAGACGCCGACCCCGGCGAGCACCACAACGGCGAGCGCGGCGGCCAGAGGCTTGATCAGCCGGGCGTAGGAGCGGCGCGGCGCGACCTCCTCATCCGACTCGTCGTATTCGTAGGCATACTCCTCGTCCATCGCATCGTGGGCGGCGTGCCGGTCGGGAGCCGGCGGACGCGAATCGTCGACCGCAAACGGCGACTCCAGCATCGGTTGCGAGAGTTGCTCCGCCCGAGAGCGCTCCTCGTGCGGCTCGAACACCCGCGCTTCTTGCTCGTGCGGCTCGAAGCGCGGCGGGGAAGGCTCGAACGCCACGCGCTCGCCCCCGCGCTGCGGACCACGCGCGAAACCGGGCGGCGGCGGGAACACGCCGTCATCCGCCCGCTCGGGCTTTTCCGCTCGCGCGACCGGCTCCTCGGCCTTGGCGCGATCTCGGCGCACCCAGGCGAACAGCGAGCGCCGCTCTGACGCCGCGCGGCGCGCGGTTTCGCCCATGGGGATCGGCTGCGGCTCCGCCGGGAAGGGCCGCTCGAAGATCGAGTCGGCTTCCTCCGCCTCGGGGATGCTGGGCGGCGATGCCGCCGCGCGCGGCGGCTGCGGCGGCGCTGCCGGCTCCGGCGCAGCGGCGGGCGCTGGCGGATGGATGTAGCGCTGGCTCTCCTGCGCCGGCGCAGGTTCTGCGGGACGGGATTCCGGGATCCGCGGTTTCGGCGCCTCCCATTGCCGGGATTGGCGCAGCTTTGCCGCCGGCATCTGGCGCGTCGCTTCCACGAACTGCCGGGCCGATTCCGCCTCCACCTTGCGGATCGATTCCTCGAGCGCGAGGCGCTCGCGCGTAATATCGGACTCGTCAAGCGCCGGCGTCACCCCGCGCAGCTGCGCGAGCAAGGCCGCGCGCGCGCGGTCGTAGATGACGCGGCGGTTCTCGCCGCTGTTCTTTTCGAGCGCGCCGACCGCGCGGGAGATGAGGGGATGATAGTCGGCCATCGGAGTACTCGCCTTGTGCTCGGCTTCTTAAGCCTCGAACGGATTTTGCATCAGGATCGTGTCTTCGCGCTCGGGACTGGTCGATAACAGCGTGACCGGGCAGCCGACCAATTCCTCGATGCGGCGCACATATTTGATCGCCTGCGCCGGCAACTGCGCCCAGGACCGCGCGCGGGCGGTCTTGGCCTGCCAGCCCTCGACGGTCTCGTAGATCGGTTCGACCTTGGCCTGGGCATGCTCGCTCGCCGGAAGATAGTCGATCTCCCGACCGTCGAGGCGGTATCCCACACAAACCTTAAGGTCTCTCAAACCATCCAGGATGTCGAGCTTGGTCAGCGCCAACCCGTTGATCCCGCCGGTGCGTACCGTCTGGCGCACGAGCACGGCGTCGAACCAGCCGCAGCGCCGCGGCCGTCCGGTCACGGTGCCGAATTCGCGGCCGCGTTCCCCGATCAGGCGGCCGATCTCGTTATCCTGCTCGGTCGGGAACGGGCCTTCGCCCACGCGCGTCGTGTAGGCCTTGCAGATGCCAAGCACGTAGCCGATCGCCGCCGGCCCCAGTCCCGAGCCGGTCGCCGCTTGGGCAGCAACCGTATTGGAGGAGGTTACGAACGGGTAAGTGCCGTGGTCGATGTCGAGCAGCGCGCCCTGCGCGCCTTCGAACAAGATGCGCTTGCCCTCGCGGCGCTTCTGGTCGAGCAGCGACCACACCGAATCGACGTAAGGCAAGACGCGCGGCGCGACGCTCTCGAGATACTCCCGCACGGCGTCAACGCCGATCTCTTTGAGCGCGAGCCCCCGCCGCAATGCGTTGTGATGGGCCAAGAGGCGCTCGATCTTGCGCCCGAGCGCCAGCGGATCGGCGAGATCCAGGACGCGGATGGCGCGCCGGCCGACCTTGTCCTCATAGGCGGGGCCGATGCCGCGCCGGGTCGTGCCCACGCGCGTGAGCGTGCCTCCGGATTCGCGGATCGCGTCGAGCTCCTGGTGCAGCGGCAGGATCAGCGTCGCATTCTCGGCGATGCGCAGTGTGTCGGGCGTGACGTCGACCCCCTGCCCCTTGAGCCGGTCGATCTCCTCAAGAAGCGCGCGCGGATCGATCACGACGCCGTTGCCGATCACGGACAGCTTCCCCGGCCGCACGACGCCCGACGGCAGCAGCGACAGCTTGTAGGTGGTTCCGTCGATGACCAAGGTGTGACCCGCATTATGCCCCCCCTGAAACCGAACCACGATGTCGGCTTGCTCGGACAGCCAGTCGACGATTTTGCCTTTCCCCTCGTCCCCCCACTGGGACCCAACCACGACCACATTGGCCATGAGGCGGCTTTCCTCCGCGCCGACGGCGCCCGGAATTATCTCGCAGCGACAAAGGTTTGCCCGGCATTTTCCCCCTCACGGGACAGGGCACCCTTCCAGGCAAGCCGACGCGGCCGCGACGGAAGAAGCCGTCCGCAGCCCAACTGCCTGATTTTTCGGGTCTTATTTCACCCCTTGCCGTCGCCGCGCTCAGCACAGCGGACAATTTCGCTCTCTCCAAGGCAATCTCGCGGCAACATCGCGGCGGCGGCGATTCTGCTCTGCCGCCGTCGCGCTGCCGGCGGGGCGGCGGGAGCGCGCCGCGCTGCGCCATCAAAGCGTAGGGTGGGCAAAGGCGCGCTGCTCGGTCCCTCCGCGTGGCGGCTTCGAAAGCGATTTTGCCTACGCTGCGCCGCTGGGGGCCGCCGGTCGCGCCCACAAAGAACAAACAATCGAGCCCCCCGTGTGAGCCAGCTCACATCGCCAGACGCCGTTGTCTCCCATGCTTGGGCGTCCCATGAGCTGGAGGGAGTCATGGAAAGCAGGACGGAAGTCGCCCATTACACCGCGACGATGACGCGCGAGCTCTGCCGGTTGTGCCGGAAGGTCGAGCTGGACGACCTCGCCTATCTCTTGGAGGTCGCGGCGGCTGAGGCAGCGAAGGTCAAGGGGGGCAACGGCGCGAGGCATGACGCCACGCTGCACGCGCAAAGCGGATAGCGCCACCTTTCAAAATTTCAACGGGCGGGCCTGCTGCACCTGCGGCAGCGCGCGCACGGCCGCGAGCACTTGCGGGGGCAAGTCGCCGTCGATCTCGATCAGGGCAACCGCGTTGCCGCCGGGCGCGTCGCGGCCGACGTGAAAGGTCGCGATGTTGATGCCAGCCTCGCCCAGCGTCGAGGAGAAACGCCCGATGAAACCGGGCTTGTCCAGGTTGGTGATGTAGATCATCGAGCGGCCGAACTCGGCGTCCATGCGGATGCCTTTGATGTTGACGATGCGCGGGCGGCCATCGGCGAATACGGTGCCCGATACGGAGCGCGTCTGCCGCTCGGTGACCACGGTCAGGGTGATCAGGTTGCCGTAGTCGCTGTCCGCCGCGCGCGTCATCTCCTCGATGACGATGCCACGCTCCTTGGCGACCATCGGCGCGGAGACGACGTTGACCTCTTGCAGCATCGGCCGCAACAGCCCGGCGATCGCGGCCGAGGTCAAGGCCTTGGTGTTCATGCCGGCGACATCGCCTTCATAGGTGAGCTGCGCCTTGAGGATGCCGGTCTCGGTGAGCTGGCCGGCAAACGAGCCGAGCTTTTCCGCGAGATCGATGAACGGCCGCAGCCGCGGCGCTTCCTCGGCGGTGATGGAGGGGAAGTTGACCGCGTTGGAGATGGCGCCGCGCAGCAGGTAGTCCGACATCTGCTCGGCGATCTGCAGCGCGACGTTTTCCTGCGCCTCGGTGGTGGCGGCGCCGAGATGCGGCGTGCACACCACGTTGGGATGGCCGAACAGCGGATTGCTGGTCGCCGGCTCCTCGGTGAACACGTCGAAGGCGGCGCCGGCGACATGGCCGGAATTAAGCGCGACACGCAACGCGTCCTCGTCGACGAGCCCGCCGCGCGCGCAATTGATGATGCGCACGCCTTTCTTCATGGCGGCGATCGCCTTGGCGTCGATGAGGCCTTTCGTCTTCTCAGTCAGCGGCGTGTGCAAAGTCACGAAGTCGGCGCGTCGGAGCAGCTCGGGCAGATCGACCTTGTCCACGCCGAGCTCCGCCGCATGCTCGGGCGAGAGGAAGGGATCGTAAGCGATCACCTTCATTCTCAACCCGATCGCGCGATTGGCCACGATCGAGCCGACATTGCCGCAGCCGATGACGCCGAGCGTCTTGTTCGTGATCTCCACCCCCATGAAGCGGTTCTTTTCCCACTTGCCCGCCTGCGTGGAGGCGTCCGCCTGCGGGATCTGCCGCGCCAGCGCGAGCATCAACGTGATCGCGTGCTCGGCGGTCGTGATCGAATTGCCGGACGGCGTGTTCATCACGATGACGCCCTTGGCGGTGGCGGCGGGAATATCGACGTTGTCGACGCCGATGCCGGCGCGGCCGATCACCTTGAGGCGCTTTGCCTGCTCCAGAACCTTGGGCGTGACTTTGGTGGCGGAGCGAATGGCCAGCCCATCGAAATCGCCGATGCGCTGGGCCGATGCGCTGGGCGAGGGCGTCCTTGTCGGCGCCGAGCTTCGGCTGGAAATCGACCTCGACGCCGCGATCCTTGAAGATCTGCACGGCGGCGGGAGACAGCGCATCGGAGATGAGAACTTTGGGGGACATGTTAGAGCGTTTTCATTTGTGCTGGATGAATGATTGAGCCACGCACTCGGTGTGCTCCCCTCCCCACCCGAACTCGGGCTTGCCCGCGTTCGGCATTTTTAGATGGCCGAAGTCGGGTAAACCGACTTCGGCTGGGGAGGGGTTGGGGGTGGGGGTCCATCAGCGGATCACCGCGCGACCCCCACCCCGGCGCTTCGCCATAGCCGATGCTTCGCATCGGCGTTCTTCGCACCAAGAACGGCGGCCGAAGGCCGCCTATGCCCTCCGCACAAGGGGGAGGGTAGAACCGAGTTCGCTGCTCGCGCTGATTCCACTTCACTGGGCACACAACGATGGCGTTCACGCCGCCTTCGGCAGCGCCTCCTTGCTCTCGGCGAAGGCCCAGTCGAGCCACAGCGTGAGCGCCTCGACATCCGCGCGCTCGACCGTCGAGCCGCACCAGATGCGCAGGCCCGGCGGCGCGTCGCGGTAAGCGTCGATGTCGTAGGCGACGCCCTCCTTCTCGAGCGCCGCGGCGATGCTTTTGACGAACGCCGCCTGCGCGTCGGCGGAAAGCTTTGCCACCGACGGATCGACGACCCGCAGGCATACCGAGGTGTTGGATCGCAGCACCGGATCGCGCGCGAGAAATTCGATCCACGGCGTCACCGCCACCCAGTCGGCGATCGCCTTGGCGTTGGCGTCCGCGCGCGCCATCAACGCCTTGAGCCCGCCGATCGATTTCGCCCAGGCGAGCGTGTCGAGATAATCTTCGACGCACAGCATCGACGGCGTGTTGATGGTCTCGCCTTCGAAGATGGCTTGGTTGAGCTTGCTGCCCTTGGTGAGACGAAAGATTTTGGGCAACGGCCGCGGCGGCGTAAAACTTTCTAAGCGCTCGACCGCGCGTGGCGAGAGGATCAGCATGCCGTGCGCCCCCTCGCCCCCGAGCGCCTTCTGCCAGGAGAAGGTGACGACGTCGAGCTTGGGCCAATCGAGCGCCTGCGCGAAGCAGGCGGAGGTGGCGTCACAGATGGCGAGGCCTTGCCGATCGGCGGCGATCCAGTCGGCGTTCGGCAGGCGCACGCCCGAGGTGGTGCCGTTCCAGGTGAAGACCACGTCGGATGCCGGATCGATCTTGGCAAGATCGGGAAGCTCGCCGTAAGGTGCCTTGAGCACCGTCACGTTTTGAAGTTTGAGCTCCTTGGTGACATCGGTGACCCAGCCTTCGCCGAACGATTCCCACGCGAGCATGGTGACCGGCCGCGCGCCGAGCATCGACCAAAGCGCCATCTCGACCGCGCCGGTGTCGGAAGCCGGCACGATGCCGATGCGGTAATTGGCGGGGACTTCCAGCACCTCGCGCGTCAGCTCGATCGCACGCTTGAGCTTGGCTTTGCCGATTTTCGAGCGGTGCGAGCGTCCGAGAAGTGCGTCGGTGAGGGCCGAGAGGCTCCAGCCGGGACGTTTGGCGCAGGGACCGGAGGAGAAGTGCGGAACGAGCGGCCGCAGGGCGGGCTTCGCTTGGCTCATGATCTACCCTTCCAGATAGGCGCCCCTCGGTGGGGAGGGGTGTCCCGCGGGCGGACATAAGGAAGGAGCGAAGGCGCGTCAAGCGGCCACTGCGTGCCTCACGGGACGTTCCGACGCGGGCGAGAAGCCCGTCACTCCGCGTGGTCGTCGTCGGTTTTGCCGATGTGGTGCTGAGCATAGAGCTCGAGGCCCAGCTTGGCGACGAGATCGAGCTGCGTCTCGAGATAATCGATGTGCTCTTCCTCGTCGTGCATGAGCTCCTCGAACAGATCGCGGGTGACGTAATCCTTGACGGCGTGGCAATGCGTCGCGGCTTCCTGGTAGAGCGCGCGCGCCGACATCTCCGCCGCGAGATCGCAGTCGAGCACTTCCTTGACGTTCTGGCCGATGCGAAGCGGATCGATCACCTGCATGTTGGGAAAGCCGTCGAGGAAGATGATGCGCTCCACGATTTTGTCGGCATGCTGCATCTCCTCGATCGATTCCTGGCGCCATTTCTTGGCGAGCGCCCGATAACCCCAATTGTCCAGCAGCCGGTAATGCAGCCAGTACTGGTTGATCGCGGCAAGCTCGTGCCGCAGACCGCGGTTGAGATACTCGATGACTCTTGCGTCGCCTTGCATGGTGATCCCTCAAAGCGGTCGCGATTTACGATGCGCGGTTGACGATGCCCCTAAAGTGGGTCGCACGACAAGCGCAGATCGCGGATGGCAGCGCAAATCCGGGAGGAACTAGTCGCAGCCGGCAGGGCAACAGGCCGCCGTGGTCGCTTCGTCCATGATCGCGCGGATGGTGCGCGCGCAGCGGCCGCACTGCGGGTTGCAGCCGAGGCAGCCGTAGACTTGGCTCGCCGTCCGCGGCGCTTCGCCCGCACCGAGCGCCGCGCGCACGTCGCGGTCGCTCAACACGTTGCAGGAGCAGACGATCATGGGAGTTGGGCGTTCCGGAGCAGTTGGTTTCCTTGGCAACTGTCGATATACGAGCGCGA
>WNFM01019384.1_pt4 | contig 12415 bp, 9 predicted proteins | sample 5400271 | NCBI WGS metagenome assembly WNFM01 (sample SAMN13153352, study PRJNA577476) | soil metagenome | isolation source: 60 cm saprolite on Douglas fir-dominated hillslope | place: USA:California | collected 2013-09-17 | reverse complement strand
CAACTCCGCTGACGAACGTCAGCGGCCCCATTGAAGCGGGGTGTGGAAAACCGGACACGGCGGCGCGGATTCAACTCCGCTGACGAACGTCAGCGGCCCCATTGAAGCGCACGTACGTCGGCTTGATACCCACAATCGCGGCCAATCTCCGCTGACGAGCGTCAGCGGCCCCTTCTGAAGCTGCCTCCATTTTGACGACCGCCTGCGCGGCCTTCAGACCTACAACCGGGATCGCGAGCTCCGTTGACATCGACTCGGGGGCCGCCTGAAACACGACGCGCCAAGTTACGTGCGCCCGGCGAGGAGACTCTCCGTTCCTGACGGCCGTTTAGCGGCTTCGTGAAGCAACCGCACTGACAGGCTGGCGAGGTCATCGGGCGTCCGGCCCCCCACCTGGGGGAGGCGCGCGACCTGCTGTAAAGTAGAACCCTCCCATGCGGATCGCCCTGGCGACGCAGCACGTGGACCGCGCCTTCATTCCGCTCGCCCTGATGTACCTGAAGGCTTCGCTCGTCGGCCGCGGCTGTTCCACGCCGGACGAGGTCGTCATGCTCGAGTTCGGCCGCCGGGACTCGACGGCCGACGCCATCGCCGCCGCCCTCATCGACGCGCGTCCGGACATCGTCGGTCTGTCCTGCTACGTGTGGAACGTCACGACGACACTCGCCGCCGCCCGCCTGGTGAAGGCCCAGGCGCCCGCCACCCGGATCGTCCTCGGCGGACCGGAAGTGGGACCGGTCGCGGCCGACGTGTTACGCCGTCATCCGTACGTCGACGCCATCGTCAACAGCGAGGGCGAGGTCCCGTTCGCCGACATCGTGGAGGCGTGGCAGGCGGAGCGGGGCCTCGACGGCGTACCGGGCATCTGCTTCCGCGACGGCGACGGAATTGTCGAGACCGGCCCCGCGCGCCTCGTCAAGGATCTCGGCGACTACCCGTCGCCCCACATCGAACGCTATGTCGATTACGCGCGCCGGATCGTGTCCATCGAGACGCAGCGCGGCTGCGTCTTCCAGTGCAATTTCTGCTTCTACAACAAGGATTATTCGCTCCGCAACCGGCGCTTCGACCTCGATCGGGTGAAGGCCGAGCTGCTCGTCGCGCTCGATCAGGACGCGCTGGAAATCTACCTGATGGATCCGGTGTTCAACCTGAACGCCGCCCGCGCCAAGGAAATCTGCCGGTTCATCGCCGCCCACAACCCGCGACGGATTCCGGTCCACAGCGAGATCTGGGCCGAGTTCGTCGACGACGAGCTGGCGGGGCTGATGCGCGAGGCGGCCTTCCATAACCTCGAGGTCGGACTGCAGACGACGGACCCCACCACGCTCGCGACGGCGGATCGCCGGCTGCGACTGGACCGCTTCAACGAAGGCATCGCACACCTGCACCGGCACCAGCTCCGGTTCGAGCTGCAGCTGATCTACGGGCTCCCGGGCGAGACACCGTCGACGTTCCGGGACTCGCTGAACTTCGCGCTCGCGCTCGATCCTCCGGAGCTCTCGGTGTTCCGGCTGATGGTGCTGCCCGGCACCGAGCTCTGGCGCAAAGCGGACGACCTGAAGCTGACCTACGACCCCGAGCCGCCGTACCACGCGCGATCGCATCTCTCGATGACCGAGGCCGACATGCGGGACGGGTATCGGTTCCTGAAGGCCGCCAACTTTCTGCAGAGCTCGCGGACGATCCGCGTCCTCGCTCGGGAACGCGGCTTGACGTTCGCCGATATCGTCGAGGCGTGGCTCGCCTGGCGCCCGGACGCGCCGCCAGGGGAAGCGGACAGCGCGACACTCGCGGCGTTTGTGATGCACCTCTGCGGCTCGAAACAGATTCCCGCGGCGTTCTACGAACGGTTCGGCGAGCTGGAATTCGCATAGGCCGCGTCGCGAATGCGGTCCGCGACGCGGACGACGTCGACCATCTCGCGCACGCCGTGGACGCGGACGATGTGCGCGCCGAACAGCACGCTGGCCGCGACGGCCGCTGCCGACCCCCACTCGCGCATGGACGGGTCGCGCTCGCCCAGCGCGGCCTTCAGGAAGGACTTGCGCGACGGCCCCGACAGGATGGGCCGGTCGAGCGAGGCCAGTACGTCCAGGCGCGCCAGCACCTCGAAGCTGTGCTCCGCACGCTTGGCGAACCCCAGGCCCGGATCGACCACGATCGCCTCGCGCGAGACGCCCGCCTGCTCCGCCCGCGCGACCGCCTCCGCCAGCTCCCGCGTGACCTCTCGCGCGGCATCCTGGTAGACGGCGAGATCGTACATCCCGCTCGAGCGGCCGCGCGTGTGCATGAGGACGAGCGCCGCGCCGGTCGCCGCGGCGAGCTCCCCCAGCGCCGGGTCGTACTGCAGCCCGCTGACGTCGTTGACGATCACCGCGCCGCGCGCGAGCGCCTCACGGGCGACGCGCGCCTTGTAAGTGTCAATGGAGATCGGGATCCGCACCTGGCGGGCCAGGCGCTCCACGACCGGCAGCACGCGGCGAAGCTCCTCTTTCGCGGGCAGGGGCTGGGCGCCAGGCCGGGTCGACTCGCCGCCGATATCGATAATGTCCGCCCCCTCGGCCGCCATCCGGACGCCGGCCTCGACCGCGCGATCGACGTCGTTGAAGAGCACGCCGCCGTCGGCGAACGAGTCCGGCGTGATGTTGAGGACGCCCATCACGAGCGTACGCGCGCCCAGTTGCAGCGGTTCGCGGTGAGGGAGAGGAACCCTGTAAGGGTGGCGCGCCGCGATCATTTGGAAATGTGGAAATGTGGAAATGTGGAGATTTCCAAATTCCCGGATTTCCACATTTCCAAATTCGCGGCTACTCCTGCGTGATCGGCTTGTGCAGCGGCGGAATCGGCTGGACCATGCGGCTTGTGGGCCTCGAGCGGCTCGCCCGCCACGATGCGGCGGACCTGCTCGGCGTCCAGCACTTCGCGGACGAGCAGCTCCTCGGCGATGCGGTCGAGCGAGACCCGGTGCTCCTCGAGCACCAGCTTCGCGCGCTCGTAGTTGCTCTGCACGAACCGCTTGACCTCGTGATCGATGCGGATCGCCGTGTCCTCGCTGTAGTCCTGGTGCTGCGCGATCTCGCGGCCGAGGAAGATCTGCTCTTCCTTCTTGCCGTAGGTCAGCGGCCCCATCGCCTCGCTCATGCCCCACTCGCAGACCATCTTGCGGGCGAGCTCGGTCGAGCGCTCGAGGTCATTGCCCGCGCCTGTGGTCATGCCGCCGGACGTTATTTCCTCTGCAAGGCGGCCGCCGAGCAGGATCGCGATCTGATCGTTCAGGTAGTCGCGCGTGTAATTGTGCTTGTCGGCTTCCGGCAGCTGCATGGTCACGCCGAGCGCCATGCCGCGCGGGATGATGGTGACCTTGTGCACGGGGTCGGCGTGCGGCAGCAGGACCGCGAGCAGCGCGTGGCCGGCCTCGTGGATCGCCGTGACCTTCTTCTCCTCCTCGGAGATGATCATCGACCGGCGCTCGGAGCCCATCAGGACCTTGTCCTTGGCGAACTCGAAGTCGTGCATGCGGACGGTCTTCTGGTTGTAGCGCGCCGCGTTCAGCGCCGCCTCGTTCACCAGGTTGGCCAGGTCCGCGCCGGAGAAGCCCGACGAGCCCCGCGCCAGCACGTGAATGTTCACGTCGTCGGCGAGCGGGATCTTCTTGGTGTGGACGGCGAGGATGCCCTCGCGCCCCTTCACGTCCGGACGGTTGACGACGATGCGGCGGTCGAAGCGGCCGGGACGGAGAAGGGCCGGATCGAGAACGTCGGGCCGGTTGGTCGCCGCGACGAGGATGACGCCTTCGTTCGACTCGAAGCCGTCCATCTCGACGAGCAGCTGGTTCAGCGTCTGCTCGCGCTCGTCGTGGCCGCCGCCGAGGCCGGCGCCGCGATGACGGCCGACCGCGTCGATCTCGTCGATGAACACGATGCAGGGGGCGTTCTTCTTGCCCTGCTCGAACAGATCCCGGACGCGCGACGCGCCGACGCCGACGAACATCTCGACGAAATCCGAGCCGCTGATCGAGAAGAACGGCACGTTGGCTTCACCCGCGACCGCGCGCGCGAGGAGCGTCTTGCCGGTGCCGGGCGATCCCATGAGCAGCACGCCCTTCGGGATGCGGCCGCCCAGCTTCTGGAACTTCTGGGGCTCCTTCAGGAACTCGATGATCTCCTGGAGCTCTTCCTTCGCTTCGTCGACGCCCGCGACGTCCTTGAACGTCACTTTCTTCTGCGAGCTCGACGAGAGCTTCGCGCGGCTCTTGCCGAACGAGAGCGCCTTGTTCCCGCCGCTCTGCATCTGCCGCATGATGAACAGCCAGAAGCCGATCATGAGGAGGATGGGCGCCCACGAGTACAACAGCGTGGCCCACGGACTGGTCGTTTCAGGCTTGGCGGTGATCTGAATGCCGCGGTCCGCGAGCTTGTTGGCGAGCCCTTCGTACTGCGTCGGCGCGTAGGTCTTGAACTTCGGGCTGCCGTCTCCGCTGACCGACGTCTTCAGCGTGCCGGTGATCTCACTGCCGGTGATGACGACGGTCGCGACTTCGCCCTTCTCCACGTCCTGGAGGAACAGCGAGAACGCCATCGAGTTCTCGCTTCGCTGCGCGAAGTTCGAGAACTGCCAGATCATGGCCCCGACGACGATCAGGACGATCCAGAACAGCAAGCTCTTGAGGGTCGAATTCAACCTGGGCCTCCTACAAACGCCTGACTTTCAAGAGTAACACGCCTTGTGAGGGGTCCGTGACGCGAAAGTCCTCCGCCACGGACTGCCCGACCACCCAGACGATACGGTCGCGCCCGTCCACCACGAGCGGCAGCGAATCGCGGTCCTCCCGGGCCACTTTCCGGTCGACCAGGAAGTCCTGAAGCTTCCGGACCCCTGGGGCGCCGAGCGGCTGGAACCGGTCGCCCGGGCGGCGGCTTCGGACCCCCAGGGGGAGCTCGAGCGCCCCGGCCGCGACCCCGACTTCATGTCCCCTGCCCGCCCACTCTCTTTGACGCCCGATTTCGTTCCCGGGGGCCGGCGCCCGCTCCACCGCCACGGCCAGCCCTTGCGGACCGAGCTCGACCTCACCAGGGATAGACAGCGAAAACGCGAAAGAGTTCGCTCCAGCCGGCGGCCGGCCTCGTCCGGGGCTCAGCACGATCGTCCCGCCGGCCCGGACGGCGTACTGCCCGGGCAGGCTCACGGCGCGGCCCTCACCCGCCCCGCCGGCCAGCGCGAGTAGCCGGTCGACGTGTTCGAAGGAGATGGATTTGGATCCCGCGAGCCGCTGCAGCGCGGCCTGGGCTACGCGCGAGCTCAGCGCGCGCGGCGCGTTGCCGAGCCCGTGGGCATCGATCCTGACGGCTCCATCAGGTAAGACGATCCGAGCGGCCAGTTTGATTGCCTCGCCGCGAAGAAATTCTTCGTCCTGCCGGGCCAGCGCGGCGCCGCGCGCGAGCACGTCCGTAATACCCGGGGAGAAATGTGATTCGAGATACGGAATCAGCTCGTGCCGGATCCGGTTGCGCGGGATGCGGACGTCGGCGTTCGACGAGTCTTCGCGGAAGGCCTGGCCGCGGGAGGCCAGGTAGGCGCGGAGGTCCTCGCGCGCGACGTCGAGCAGCGGCCGCACGACGCGCCCCGCGCGCGGCTGGATCGCCGCGAGTCCGCGCGTCCCCGATCCGCGCAGCAGCCGGAGCAGGAAGGTCTCCGCCTGGTCTTCTTTCGTGTGCGCGACGGCAATGACGTCTGCCGACAGCTCGCCGGCGGCGCGCTCGAAGAGCTCGTAGCGCGCCCTCCGCGCCGCGTCCTCCACCGAGCGCTTCTGGGTGCGCGCGCGCGCGGCCACATCCACCCGCTCCGCGCGGAACGGCATGCCCAGTTTCGCGGCGAGCGCCGCGCAGAACGCCTCGTCGGCGTCGGCCTCCGCGCCGCGAAGCTGGTGGTTCAGGTGCGCCGCGCCCGCGATCGTCAGGGCGCCGTCCGCCTCCAGCTCGCGCAGGATCAGCAGCAGCGCGACGGAATCGGCGCCGCCGGACAGGCCGACCAGGACACGGTCCCCCGGCCGCGCCAGTCCATGGCGACGGATGGTCTCTCGCGCGTGGGAGCAGACGGACATGACACTGTGGAGATTTGAAAATGTGGAAATGTGGAAATCTGAACATTTCCAAATTCCCACATTCCCGGATTTCCAAATAGAAAAGAGTGGTGCCGGTGCAGGGACTTGAACCCCGGACAACGCGGATATGAGCCGCGTGCTCTAACCAACTGAGCTACACCGGCAGGAAGTCGTGATTATAACCGAGGTTCTCGGGGTTCTCGGGGTTCTCGGGGTTCTCGAGGTTCTCGGGGTTCTACGGTTCGATCAAGGCGGCCGCCAGGAGCGGGATCATGATCTCATGGTGTCCCACCAGCGAGTAGCCCTTGCCGATCCCCGCGACGGGGCGGGAGACGACGTTGGTCTGGGCGCGGTAGTGCCGGATGAAATCGAGATTGACCGTCGTCAAGCCGGCGAGCGACCGACCCTGATTGCGCGCGAGCGCGACCGCCTTGAGGAACACCTCCGGCAGCACCACGGCGGATCCGCAATTCAGGTACACGCCGTGCTCGAGACGCGCGACGTTGGACACGAAGTACCGGAAATCGCGAAGGCTGCCCTCTCCGATCGCGGCGCCCGACGCGTGCGGGTGCATGTGGATGATGTCGGTGCCGATCGCGACGTGCACGGTGACCGGAATCTCGAGCCGCGCCGCCGAGGCGATGACGCTGATGTTCGCGTGCGGCGGGCGCCCGGCGTGAAGATAGCGCGCCACCGACTGGCCGAAGCCGAGCCCGTCACGGACCCCGTCGTTGATCGCGGCGTTCAGCAAGCGTCCCGTTTCGTCGGCCATGCCGAAACGTCCCGGCCCGAGCGCTTCGTCGACGTCCTCGGAGGTGGCCCCCGACAGCGCCAGCTCGAAGTCGTGGATCACCCCGGCGCCGTTGGTCGCGAGCGCCGACACGAATCCCCGTTCCATGAGATCGATGACGACGGGAGACAGCCCCGTCTTCAGCACGTGCGCGCCGAGGCCCCAGACAACCCCGTGGCCGCCGTCGCGCGCGGTGCGGAGGGCGGCAACAACCGCCTTGAAGTCCGCACCAGCAAGGATCGACGGCATCGCATCGACCAGGCCGCCGACGCCGCTGCCCGCCTTGAACGGGCGCGCGAAGTCGGCCGCCTTGGCCTTGCTCGACCTCGACGCCAGCGGGTACGTCCGCACCGCCGACAGGTCGAAGTCGTCGTAGGAGAATTTCACTGCGCCAATGCTAAATGGCAACGGCCAAATGCCCAAGCTCAAATCACGAGCATGGCGTCCCCGTAGCTGTAGAACCGGTACCGCCGCTCGACCGCCTCCTGGTAGGCCGCCAGGACGCGCTCCCGGCCGGCAAAGGCCGACACCAGCATCAGCAGCGACGACTTCGGGAGATGGAAGTTCGTCATCAGCCCCGAGATCACCTGAAAGTCGAAGCCGGGATGAATGAACACGTCCGCCGCGGCGCGCCCGGCGCGGACGCGCCCACCGCCGCGCCGCGCGGCGTCTTCGAGCGCGCGCGTGGTCGTCGTACCGACGGCGATCACGCGGCGGCCCGCGTCCAGCGCGGCGTTGATCGCGGCCGCGGCGGCCGCAGAGATCTCGTACGGCTCCGGATCGACGACGTGCGCTTCGACCTCCCCGGTCCGCACCGGCTTGAAGGTGCCGTAGCCGACGTGCAGCGTCAGGGTGACGCGCTCCACGCCCGCGGCGTCGATCGCGGCCACGAGCGCGTCGTCAAAATGGAGACCCGCCGTCGGCGCCGCGACGGAGCCGCGCGCGGACGCGAACACGGTCTGGTAGCGCTCGCGATCCTCCGGCGTGTCGGCGCGCCGGATATACGGCGGCAGCGGCACGTGCCCCAGCGCGTCGACGAGCGCGTCGACATCCTGCCCGCCTTCCGCCCATAACCGGATGTGCCGCCGGCCGAAGAATCGCCGCTCGAGGATCTCCGCCGTCAGCACGCCGGCCGGGCCCGCGAATCTGACGAGCGCGCCGGGCTTCAGCTTCTGGCCCGGATGGACGAGGGCGGACCAGATTTCGCCTGCCTCGCCGTCGCCGCTTCGCGGCGAAGGCGGGACGGTCGAGGATCGAGGGTTGAGGATCGGTTCCTGCCTGGCCAGCAGCAGACATTCCACCGAGCCGCCGCTCGGGACGCGGCGGCCGAGCAGACGCGCGGGGAACACACGAGTGTCATTGGCGACGAGTAAATCGCCGCCACGAAGAAAGCGCGGGAAGTCCCTGACAGTCGCGTGTTCCAACGCGCCGGTGGAACGTTGCAGTACAAGCAGGCGCGAGGCGCCGCGGGCAACCGCCCGCTGTGCGACAAGCTCATCCGGGAGCGCGAAATCAAAGTCGCTGACGAGCGTCACTGTTAGTCGAACCTCGATCCTCGATCCTCGAACCCCGAGAGTACAATCATCCCCGATGTCCGACCCCGCGCGCCCGTCCCAGGACGGCATCGAGCTGGCGCCGACGCCGCTGTCGCCCACTCCGGGCGCACCCGGCGAGCCGGCCCCCGTCGTGGTCAACGCGCCGGTCGGCGTCACGAGCCTCACGCTGACCGTGCTGACCAGCATCGCCGTCGTCGTGACGCTGCAGTACATGCAGGCGGTGCTCGTCCCCATCGTGATCGGGATTCTCGTCGCGTACGGCCTCGAGCCCTTCGTGGCGGCGCTCGCGCGGGCGCGTATTCGCCGCTCGATCGGCGCCGGGATCGTCCTGACGGCCCTCGTCGGGATCCTGGGCCTCGCCGTCTACGCCTTGTCGGGCGAGGCGCTGCAGATCGTGGCGCAGATTCCCCAAGCGGCGCAGCGGATCCAGGAACGGGTTCGAAGCCACGTGAGGCGCCGCAACAGCGCGATCGACCAGGTCCAGAAGGCCGCGACGGAGCTCCAAAAGACGGCGGAGGTCGCGTCGACGACGGACAGGGACACCCCTCCGAAGGACGTCACCAAAGTGCAGGTCGTGCAGCCGGCGTTCGACGCGAACAGCTATCTGTATGCGGGGGGCGTCAACCTGCTGGCCGCGACGGGCCAGGCGGCCGTCGTTTTCTTTCTCGTCTACTTCTTCCTCGTCACCGGAAATCTGTACAAGAGAAAAATCGTCAAGATCGCCGGGCCTCATCTCTGGCAGAAGAAGCTCACCGTCGAAATCCTCGACGAGATCAACTCCCAGATCGGCAGTTTCATCGGCGTACAGCTGCTCACGAGCGCGCTCGTCGCGGCCGCCACCATGGCGGCGCTGTGGTACTTCGGGCTGCGCCAGTACGTCATCTGGGGGCTGCTCGCCGGGATCTTCAACTCCATCCCGTATCTCGGGCCGGTGCTCGTCACCGGCGGCCTCGGCATCGTCGGCTTCCTGCAGTTCGACGACGTGCCGAAGACGCTGCTCGTCTGCGGCGTGGCGTTCGTCATCACGAGCGTCGAGGGGTTCCTGCTGACGCCCGCGCTGATGGGCCGCGCATCGCGGATGAATCCCGTCGCGATTTTTCTCGGTCTGCTCTTCTGGAGCTGGATCTGGGGCGTCTGGGGCGCCGTGCTGGCGGTCCCGATGCTGATGATGATCAAGGCGGTCAGCGACCACATCGAGGATCTGCAGCCGCTCGGCGAGCTACTGGGGGAGTAGTGCGCAGTGCCGGGTGCTACGTGCCCAGTGCGGAGCGCAAGTGCACCCCGAGCCAGGCGGCGCCCCACCAGATCAGCAGGATCGGAATGAAGGCGGCGAAGAGGACCACGAGAGCGCACACCGTGACGAAGAGGTAGTCCCCGGAGGTCGGACGGCGTCCGGGGATGGCGTGACGCTCGAGGAGCGCGAGGTTCCAGTCGTTCGCCTTCCAGCCGACGTCGAAGACATCCCCCACGACGGGAATCGCGCCCACGCCCGCGTCGATGATCACGTTCAGCACCATGCGCGCGAGCACGACCCGGGGCAGGCCGAGGCGCAGCCCGTGCCAGATGAAGAACAACGACAGGACCGGTGACGCCAGGTCGCCGATGCCGGGAATGAGCCCGAGGATCGGATCGAGCCCGAAGGTGATCCGCGTCCCGGGAATGCGGAACGCGCTGTCGAACAGCCGGGCCCAGCGGCGGAGCGTCTCGAGCCCGCGGGGATCGGGCGGCATGGCTCAGCGTAACGCTTTCCGGGAACGGCGCGTTTCGTGATACCAAGATCTGCTGTGTCCAAGCGATCGATCAGAGTCTGGCCAGGGGCGCCCTATCCGCTCGGCGCGACGTGGGATGGCGTCGGCGTCAATTTCGCGCTGTTTTCGGAGCACGCCACGCGCGTCGAGCTCTGCCTGTTCGACTCCCCCGGCGCCGAACGCGAGTCGCTGACCATCCCGCTGACCGAGCACACCGACATGGTGTGGCACGGCTATCTGCCCGACGTCCGGCCGGGCCAGCTCTACGGTTACCGCGTGCACGGGCCGTACGAGCCGGACAATGGACACCGCTTCAACCCCAACAAGATCGTCCTGGATCCGTACGCCGGGGTCGTGGGCCGGTCGCCTGCATGGAACGAATCGCTCTTCGGGTTTCGCGCCGGGGAGGAAGACACGACGTTCGACGACCGCGACAGCGCCGCGCACGCGCCGCTCGGGGCCGTCGTGGACGGTGCCTTTACCTGGGGCGACGATCGGCCCCTGCGCACGCCGTGGCACGAGACGCTCATCTACGAGCTGCACGTGAAGGGATTCACCGCCCGGCATCCGGACGTCCCGGACGCCCTGCGCGGCACCTACCTGGGCCTGGCGTCGGAGCCCGCGATCCAGCACCTGATCGCGCTCGGGGTCACGGCGGTGGAGCTGATGCCCGTCCACCACCACGTCGACGACTGGCACCTCGTGCAGCGCGGCCTGCGGAATTACTGGGGTTACAACACGCTCTCGTACTTCGCGCCGGATTCGCGCTACTCCACGTCGCGGTCGCCGGTCGAATGCGTGCGCCAGTTCAAGATGATGGTGCGCGCGCTGCACGCCGCCGGGCTCGAAGTGATCCTCGACGTCGTCTACAACCACACCGCGGAAGGGAACCACTTCGGGCCGACGATGTCGTTGCGCGGCATCGACAACGCGACCTACTATCGGCTGCAACCGCACGCGGCGCGGTACTACCAGGACTTCACGGGGTGCGGGAACACGCTGAACATGCGCAGCCCGCGCGTGCTGCAGTTGATCATGGACAGCCTGCGGTACTGGGTGACGGAGATGCACGTGGACGGCTTCCGCTTCGATCTCGCGAGCGCGCTGGCTCGTGAGTTGCATGCGGTCGACAAGCTGGGCGCGTTCTTTGACATCATCCACCAGGACCCGATCCTGTCGCAGGTCAAGCTGATCGCCGAGCCGTGGGACCTGGGGGAGGGCGGCTACCAGGTCGGCAACTTCCCGACGAAGTGGACCGAGTGGAACGGCAAGTACCGCGACGCGGTGCGCCGGTTCTGGCGCGGCGACGGCGGCGCGCTCTCCGAGCTCGCGACCCGCTTGTCGGGCAGCAGCGATCTGTACGAGCAGAGCGGGCGGCGTCCCTACGCCAGCATCAACTTCATCACGGCGCACGACGGCTTCACCCTCGCCGATCTCGTGAGCTACAACGACAAGCACAACGACGCCAACGGCGAGCAGAACGCCGACGGCGAGAACCACAACCTGAGCTGGAACTGCGGCGCCGAGGGGCCGACCGACGATCAGCGCGTGCGCGACCTGCGGGCGCGCCAGCGCCGGAATCTCATGACCACCCTGCTCTTCTCCATCGGCGTGCCGATGCTGAGCGGCGGCGACGAACTGGGCCGCACGCAGGCGGGCAACAACAATGCCTACTGCCAGGACAACGAGATCAGCTGGACGGACTGGACGACGACGCCGGAGCGGCAGGACTTGCTGGAGTTCACGCGCCGCCTGATCCGGATCTGGAGGGACCACCCGGTCCTGCGGCGCCGCAAGTTCTTCCAGGGCCGGAGCATCCGCGGCGCGGAGGTGCTCGACATCGCGTGGCTCGATCCGGCGGGCGTCGAGATGACCGACGAGATCTGGAACTCACCGGATGTCCGCGCGCTCTCGGTGCGCCTCAATGGCGACGCGATCCAGGAAGTGAACGAGCGCGGCGCGCGGATCGTCGGCGATACGCTGCTGCTGATGCTCAACGCGGGCGACGAGGCGATCACGTTCGTGCTGCCCGCAACGGCGACCACCGAGCGCTGGGACATGCTGCTCGACACCGCGGACCCCTGGCAGCAGCCGCGCCGGCTGCAGGGGGGAGACCGCTACGAGCTGCACGGACGCTCGATGGCCGTCATGAAGCTCAATACCCGCAGAGAGGAACTCCGGCGGTCGGCGGACTGGGGACCGCAGGGAGTCCTGTGAA
>WNFM01231853.1_pt1 | contig 12417 bp, 11 predicted proteins | sample 5400271 | NCBI WGS metagenome assembly WNFM01 (sample SAMN13153352, study PRJNA577476) | soil metagenome | isolation source: 60 cm saprolite on Douglas fir-dominated hillslope | place: USA:California | collected 2013-09-17 | reverse complement strand
GCGGCCGCCGGTCCACCGGCTCGGCTCGGCGCTGCCGCTCTCGCCCGTCTCGAGCGGCGCCAGCATGGCGCGCATGCTCCGTTTCGCCGCGGCCGAGAAGCCGGAGATGTGGCCTATCGACCGCGGCTCATCGCCGTCGTAGAGGCCGAGGATCAGCGAGCCGACGGTGCCCTCCTCCTTGCCCGGCCGCCAGCCCATCACCACGCAGTCGATCGTCCGCTCTCGCTTCACCTTCGCCATCCCCTTGCGCTTGCCTGGGACATAGGGCGCGTCGAGCTGCTTCGCCATCACCCCCTCGATGCTGCTCAACCACTTCTCGGCCTGCCCGGTATCGACGGTCAGCGGCGTCAGCTCCAGCCCCGCCTTCGCGGCGATCGCCTCCAGCCGCGCTCGCCGCTCCCCCAGCGGTGCCTCCAGCAGCGACTCGTCCCCCTCGGCCAGCAGGTCGAAGACGATGTAGCCGGCCGGGATCTCCTTGGAGAGCAGCTCTATCCGCGACTGGGCTGGATGGATGCGTTCCTGCAGCGCGTCGAATTCGAGATTGCCGTCGGCGTCGCGGATCACCAGCTCGCGCCAGCGCTTTGCCGCTGCGCGACTGGATGTAGACGTCGTCGCCGTCGACGAAGACGATCGCGCGGAAGCCGTCGAGCTTCGGCTCATACGCCCACTCCTCGCCCACGGGCAGCTCTTTGCGCGTCAGCGCCAGCTGCGGCTTGATCGGGGGGGAGAGGGGGAGGGTCACGCACCGCCGAGGGTAGCCTGACGGCGCGCGCGGCTCTCGCGCGGATCCGGGATCGGCACCGCCGCGAGCAGCTTCTTCGTGTAGGCATCGACCGGGTGCTCGCAGACCCGGTCCGCGGTGCCCTCCTCGACGATCTTGCCGTTGTGCATCACGGCGATCCTGTCGGAGATGTGGCGGACGACGCCGATGTCGTGGGCGACGAAGACGTAGGTGAGCCCGAGCTCGTCCTGGAGATCGTCGAGCAGGTTGATGATCTGCGCCTGGATCGAGACGTCGAGCGCCGAGACAGGCTCGTCGGCGACGACCAGCTTCGGCTTCAGGGCGATCGCGCGCGCGATCCCGATCCGCTGCCGCTGTCCGCCCGAGAACTCGTGCGGGTAGCGGTCGTAGTGCTCCGGGGAGAGGCCAACTCGCTCGAGCAGCGCCTGGACCTGCTTGCGCAGCTCCGAACCCGAGGCGACGCCCTGCAGCTTCAGCGGGTCGCCGACGATCTGGCCGACCCGCTTGCGCGGGTTGAGCGAGGCGTAGGGATCTTGAAAGATCATCTGCATCTGCCGCCGCAGCGGCCGCATCTGCCGCCGCGAGAGCCCGGCGATCTCCTGGCCCTCGAAGCGGACCGAGCCCGAGGTAGGGGCTATCAGCTGCAGCACGGCGCGGCAGGCCGTCGACTTGCCGCTTCCGGACTCGCCGACGAGGCCGAGCGTCTGGCCGCGGGCGATGCTGAAGCTGATCCCGTCGACGGCTCGCACCTGGGCGACCTCGCGATCGATGAGGATGCCGTGCTTGATCGGGAAGTGCTTGACGAGGCCGGTGACGTCGAGCAGTGCCTCGCCGCCGCTCATCGCGTCGGTACCTCCAGGCCGATCTGCCCCTCGACCTGGCGCTTCTCACGCTTCTGCTCCGGGCTCAGCCAGCAGCGATCGCGGTGGCTGGGTGCCTCGGGGAGGCGGGCCTCGAGCGCCGGCAGCTCGGTGCAGCGGCCGAACTCATGTGGGCAGCGGGGCCGGAATGAGCATCCTCGCGGCAGCGACAGCAGCGACGGCGGCGCTCCGCTGATCTGCGGCAGCCGCTTCGGCCGCGGCCGGTCGAGGCGGGTCAGTGAGCCGAGCAGGCCCCAGGTGTAGGGATGCTGGGGGTCGTAGAAGATCTCGTCCAGCGTCCCTTTCTCGACCGCCCGTCCCGCGTACATCACCATCACCCGGTCGGCGACCTCGGCGACGACGCCCAGGTCGTGGGTGATCAGGATCGTCGCCAGGCCGCGCTCGCGGTTGAGGTCCTCGATAAGGCGCAGGATCTGGGCCTGGATCGTCACGTCGAGCGCGGTGGTCGGCTCGTCGGCGATCAGGACCTCCGGTTCCAGGGCAAGCGCCATCGCGATCATCGCCCGCTGCCGCATCCCCCCGGAGAATTCGTGCGGGTAGTCGTCGACCCGGCGAGCGGCCTCGGGAATCCCGACCGACTCGAGCAGCTCGACGACCCGCTCGCGTGCCTCCGACTCGCTCACCGCGCCGCGGTGGGCGCGGATCGCCTCGACGATCTGATTGCCGATGCGATAGACCGGATTGAAGGAGGTCATCGGGTTCTGGAAGACCATCCCGATCTGCTCTCCCCGCACCTTGCGGAGCTCAGCTTCGCTCGCGTCCAGCAGCTCGGAGTCGCGCAGGCGCACCGAGCCCTCGATCCGAGCATTGGGTGAACGAATCAGTCCCAGGATCGTCTGGGCGGTGACGCTCTTGCCGGATCCGGACTCGCCGACGATCGCCAGCACTTCGCCGGGAGAGAGGTCGAAGCTGACCCCGCCGACCGCCTGGAGCAAGCCCCCTTCGGTGACGAAGGCGACACGCAGTGCATCGACGCTGAGCAGAGGGGCGCTCACCGCGTCGAGCTCCTCAGCTGCACCCGCGGATCGAGACGGGCGTAAGCGATGTCGGAGAGGGCGTTGAAGAGAACCACGAAGAAGGCGCCGAATAGCGTGATCGCCATGATCGGCGGCAGGTCGAGGTTCTGCAGAGATTCGAAGGCGTACTGACCGATGCCGTTGAGGTTGAAAAGCGCTTCCACCAGGATCGCGCCGCCGAGCAGCACCCCCACGTCGAGGCCGAAGAGGGTGACGATCGGGATCAGCGAGTTGCGCAGGACGTGGCGGGTCATCACCTGGCGCTCGCTCAGGCCCTTGGCGCGCGCGGTGCGCACGTAGTCCTCGGCCATCGCGTCGAGCATGTTCGAGCGGAGGACGCGACTGTAGAAGCCGATCTGGACCACGGCCAGGGTCACCCAGGGCAGGATCAGGTGATAGGCCCATTCGAGCGGTTCGGCGGTCAGGGCCATGTACCCACCCGAAGGGAACAGCCCAGTTTCGTAAGCGAGGTAGTTGATGAGGATCGCGGCGAGCCAGAAGACCGGGATCGAGATCCCCGCCACCGCCACGACCGTCAATCCCCTGTCAAGCCAGCTGCCCGCCCGGACAGCCGAGAGGTAGCCGAAGAGGATGCCGAAGAACATCCACATCGCCGCGGCGCCAATGCAGAGCGAGAAAGTCGCCGGGATCCCTTCGACGATTCGTTCGTCGACGTTTTCGCGCGTGGCATAGGAGATCGCGTCTCCCCCGAAGACCTTTCCCATCATCGTCAGGTACTGCTGGGGAAGCGGGTCGTCGAAGCCCCATTCTTCGTTGATGCTCGCGACGAGCTGCGGCGTCGAGTTCCTGCCCGCCATTCGTTGCGCGGGATCGGAGTTGGGGATCACGTTGAAGATCGCAAAAGCGATCACAGAAACGGCAAACAACACCGCGACCATGCCGGCCAGGCGCCTGATCGCGAAATGAGCCATCAGACCGCCGTCCCCTCCGGCTCGGCCAGGCCGGCGTGCGCCTCGAGCCGCACCTTGGACTTCGGGTCAAGCACGTCGCGCAGGCCGTCGCCGAAGACGTTCAGCGAGAGGACAGTGAGCAGGATCATCGTGCCCGGCAGGATCGTCAGTTGCGGCGAGCTGGTGATCAGGTCGTTGCCGGTGGCGATCATCGTTCCCCAGGACGCGTTGGGCGGCTGCACTCCCACGCCGAGGAAGGAGAGCGCCGACTCGAGCAGCATGTTGTTGGCGATATTGATCGTGAAGAAGACGATGATCGTCGACGAGAGGTTGGGCAGGAGCTCTGAGAACATGACCCGTGCCGGGCCGGCCCCCTGGGCGACCGCGGCCTCGACGAACTCCTTCTCGCGCAGGGAGAGGACCTCGCCCCGTACCGGGCGGGCCGTATAGGGGACGAGGACGACGCTGATGATCAGGATCGGGATCCAGACCGAGCCGCCGGAAATCGTCACCGGGCCGATCTGCAGGCCGCCGACCGCAAGCGCGATGCCGAGCGCAATCGCGAGCAGCAGGACGGGGAATGACCAGATCACGTCCAAGACCCGCGCGATCGCCGTGTCGGTCCAGCCGCGGTAATAGCCGGCGAAGAGGGCGAGTACGGTTGCCAGGATCGTGGTGATCAGGGCCGAGGTCAGGCCGATGAAGAGCGACGTCCGCCCGCCGTACATCAGGCGAACCATCTCGTCGCGGCCGAGGCGCCCGTCGGCGCCGAGGAAGAACCTGCCCCCGGCACCGAGCCAGAGCGGGCCGATCGGCAGCCCCGCCGTGTCGACCACTTCCCGCTTTTTGCCGCCCACTTCGACCTTTTCCAAGGTGTGGGTGGTGTTCGGCCCGGTTTGGGCGACGTTGTCCGCCCACAGCGGCGCAGCGAGGACGAAGAGGACGATCAGGACGAAGAGCCCGAGGAACGCAAGCGCGACTCGGTTGCGTCGCAGCTGTCCCGCGGCCAAGCGCCATTGGCTGCGTCCCACCGACGAAGCGGCCGCCGTCTCGGGGTGGAGCTCGGGGGCCACGACCCTATTGTGAAGCAGCCGTCAGCGGCTACTTGAACTGGAAGCTGGCCAAGTCCTGACCGAAGGTCGGGTTGAAGACAACGCTGCCGAGGTCGATCGCGCTGGAGACGAAGGTCGAGACCGTTCGCGTGCCGTATGGGGCCCATGGCGCCAGTTCCATGTATTCCCGGTCGAGGGCCGCGTATTCGGCTTCCTGCTTGGGGCCGAGCGGTTCTTCGCCGAGCTTCCTGATCTTCGCGTTCAGCTTCGGGTCGTTGATTTGGGCGAAATTGCTGTTGCCGACCGACAGGATGCTTTCCCCGGCCAGGAGCGGCTGGAAGAAGTCGTTCGGGTGCGGATAGTCCTGGAACCAGTCGACCCAGCCCGTGTCCAGGTTCGGGGTGGACTTGTTGCCGATCAGCGTGAAATAGTCTTCCGCGTTTACTTCCTTCAGCTTCGCGTTGAAGCCGAGTTTGTTCAGCACGCCTTCGTAGTAGGCGCCCGCTTCGTTGTTCGGGCTTTCGTTATCGGTCCAGACCGTGATGTTGCGGTCGCTGGGATTGGCTTCGGCGATCAGCTTCTTCGCCTTCGCCATGTTGTATGGATAGAGGTCGAGCTTTTCGTAGCCGGGCATGCCGGGCGGCAGGATCTGCTGGATCGCCTTCAGCGAACCGGCGTAGATCTTTTCCATCGCGGCGCCGTTGAGCGCGTAGTTGACCGCCTGGCGCACCTTGAGGTCGTTGAATGGCGCCTTTTTCGTGTTCATCCAGAAGAAGTAGTTGCTGATCGTCGGCTCGACCCGGAACTGGGTGCCTTCGTACTTTTCCTTGACCTTGTTGTAGAGATCTGAGGGGATGGTCGTCTCCATCCAGTCGGAGCTGCCCCGTTCGACTTCGTTGACCTGGGTCGAGGGATTGCGGACCACCGTGATGTCGATCTTGTCGACGTGGCCGCTGGGCAGGTCGGGCATCAGCTTCGCGTTGTTCTTCTCCCACTGCGGGTTGCGGTCGTAGGACCAGCCACGTCCGGGTTCGGACTTGACGATCTCGTAGGGACCGGTCGCCGGGGGCGGGCTCGCGGTCAGGTTCTTCACCGGGGTGCCGGCGGGGACGAGGGCTACGTACATCAGCGCCAGCTCGCTGGTGAAGGTGCCGCGCGGATGGGTCAGGTTGACGACGATCTTGCCGGTCTTGTCGTTCGCTTCGATGCCGGGAATGCTGCCCGACTTCGTTTCCGCGAACTTTTCGGCCCCGACGATTTCGCTGTAGAAGGGCGAGCCCCCTGAGTTGAGCTTGAACATGCGTTCGACCGTGTAGGGGAAGTCTGAGGCTTTGACCGGAGTCCCATCGGAGTACTTGAGGCCCTTGCGCAGGGTCAGCGTGTACGTCTTGCCGCCGTTCGTGATCTTGGGCAGGCTCTCCGCGAGGCCCGGCACGACCTTGCTGCCCGCCGCGCCGTTGGCGTGGGCGTAGGTCAGCAGCGGGATGTAGGTGTTGTACATCGCCGTCCACGCTTCCACGGTGCGGGCGAGTGCCGGATCGAGGGCATCGGGGAACGACGCATACGTGCCGTTGAGGGTCCCGCCTTCCTTGCCGCTGGAGCTACCGCTCCCACACGAAGCCAGTCCAATCGTCACGACCGCTGCAAGTCCGAAAACCGCTACAGACACGCAAAGTTTCTTCAACGCAATACCTCCCGGTCGGACTGGACAGGCCTACTCCCTGGGATCAACTCCAGCACAACGTCGTTACTCCCGTCAAGCTCATTTGAACCAGACAATGCGACGCGTTCAGGCCAATTGGCGCCAAGTAGAGGGATTGCGAGAGCGACGATGGCGAAGACCCCGAGGCCGGCGATGAGGAAGGTGGCGCGCGGGCTGGCCACAGCGGCGATGACCCCGCCGATCGCGAATCCCACCCCTGGCATCGCGGCGCCGATCGACTCCAGCACACTCATCACCCGCGCCTGCATACCCGGCACCGTCAGCTCCTGCACGGCGCTGATCGCCGCCACCCACTGCACGCCGTTGCCGGTCCCGCCGAGGACGGAGGCGACGCAGGCAACAGCCAGGCTGGGCGCGGCGGCCAGGCCGAGGTAGCCGGCACCGACGGCCAGGGTGCTGAAGAAGAGGAGCACCGCAAGGGGGGCCCGGCGCACCGCCGCGAAGACGAAGCTGCCGAGGACCATTCCCAGGCCCCAGCTCGCGAGCATCAGGCCGTAGCCGGAGTCGCTGGCGCCGAGAGTCTGCTTGACGTAGACGACCTCGACCGGGATCACCGCCGCGAAGAAGACGAAGGCGGCGCCCTGGGCGACCAGCAGCCGCCTCAAGACGGCCTTCTCCCGTATGTAGGCGAGGCCGGCGCGGACGCGGTCGCGCATGCGCCCCTGTTCGGGCTCGGCCTGGGGAAGCGGCCCGGCGGTGAGCAAGATCCAGCCGATCGCGTAGAAGGAGACGGCGTCGAGAAACAGCGCCGACTGGACGCCGAAGCCGGCGACGACGAGTCCGGCCAGGCCGGGGCCGATCGCGGCGCCGCCGGTGAAGGCGATGTTGAGCAGAGCGTTGCCGGCGCGCAGCTCGTCCGCCTCCAGGAGGGAGGCGACCACCGCTCTGGTCAGGGATCGGCCGGTCAGGGCCAGGGCGCCGTCGATCGTCGCCACCGCGATCACCGCCGCCAGCGAGAAGTGCGAGGCGAGCAGGGCGAGTCCGCCGAAGGCCGCCGCCTCTCCGCAGTAGATGACCGGCAGGGCGAAGCGCGGCGGCGGCCGCTCGGCGCGCGCGACCAGGATCGGCGCCAGAAGAGCAGGGAGGAAGCGGGTGCCGAGGAAGAGCCCGGCAGTCGCCAGGACGCTGTCGGTGCGGTCGAAGACGAGCACCGAGAGGGCGATGATCCCCATCCAATCGCCCAGCTCGTTGACCGCGTAGGTCGTGGCGAGCCGGCGAAAGATGGGCCGCCGCAGGGGGTCGGTCAGGCGTCGTCTACGCATTGGTAGCCGGGTGCGCTACTGCATTTATGCACAAGATTTCCTGCAGATGCACAAGTTTCCGCCAGGTTGTGCTACAAACTTGACAAGCAATTTGGAGCTTTCCGGAATCAGCGCACAGCTACTGGGCTTCAATCAAGGAAGGGGAAACATGGGCTTCCGCAACTAACTTCTTCCGCGAACGATCTTTCTTCGTTCGCACCAGTCTTTCGAAGGGCGTCCCATCACATGGGGCGTCCTTTGTCTTTTTCGGGCTCGATGCTCCACTCCCTGCGCCGAACCGAGCCGGCGCCGCTTTCGCTGGGAAAGCGCTGGCAGTGCGACCGGGCGTCTTGCCAGGCGTGATTCTCCCCGGTACCTTCAGGGCAACGCAATTTGCGGAGGCCCATGACCAGTCGACCGTGGCGCAGGGAATAGGCGGCGCCCCGTGAACCTGTAGGCACGATCTGGCGTCCGCACCGCGACGCTGCGAAAGCAAATGGCTGACAAACGCCCAACCCGTCTCGCAATCGCCGGTATGGTCGCCGCGCTGGCGGCGACTGCCGCCGCCGGTGTCTGGCGCGCCCCGGAATGCAACTGGGACCTGGGCCTGTTCTCGGTTCTGCTGGCCTTCTCGGTGTTCAGCGACCTGACCGCCGTCTCGACCGAGTCGAAGGTCAAGGTCTCGGGTAGCTTCCTGGCTTTGGTGGTCGCCATGGTCTTCCTCGGCGGCACCCCCTCGGCCCTGATCGGCATCGCGACCATCCTCGTCGGCTGGCTGCGCTGGCGCGACGAAGGCCACTACCTGCTCAACAACCTGCTGACCTATGCGTTGTTCCCGCTGGTCGGGGGAATCGTTTTCAGGTCGGTCACGGAAGCGACCGGCCTGGGGCAGGCGGATACGTCTTTCTACCTGCTCGTGTTCGGCCTGTTCCAGTTTTCCCTCGCTCTCAATTTCGTCCTCACCGCCGGCTATCGCGCCTACGTCGAGCGGGCCACGTTCGCCAGCCAGCTGCGGGTGCTGCCGCCGGTACTGCCATCCGAGTTCGCGAGCGCCATGCTCGCCGTCGCGGTCGCCTTCATCTACCACGTCATCGGCATCTCGGCCATTGCCCTCTTCGGCGTCGTCCTGGTCACCTTCCAGTACCTGCTCGGGCAGCTGCTGCTCTCCCAGCAGCGGGCCCGCGAGCTGGAGCTGCGCAGCAAGCAGCTGGCCAGTTTCCAGGTCGGGATGTTGAGCGCAATGCTGCGCACGCTCGACCTGCGAGACCAGATGACCGCCCGCCACAGCGCCGCCGTGGCCCGCTACTCGCGGGCGATCGCCCAGCGGGCGGGTTACTCGCGCCGTGAGGAGGAGCTGGTCCACATCGCGGCGCTGCTGCACGACATCGGCAAGTTCATCCTCCCCGACCGCATCCTCAAGGCCAACGTGCCGCTCACCGACGAGGACTGGATGCTGATCAAACGCCACCCGCAGCAGGGCGCGCGGGTCGTCTCCTCGCTGGACGGCTACGGCCCGGTCGCCGAGATCATCCTCGCTCACCACGAGCGGATCGACGGCAAGGGCTACCCACGCGGGCTCGCCGGCGACGACATCCCCGAGCTGTCCCGGATCATCTCCGTCGCCGACACCTACGACGTGATGACGGCGCGCGACTCCTACCGCACGCCGATGTCCAGCTACGACGCGATCGTCGAGCTGCGCCGTGTCGCCGGCAAACAGCTCGACGCCCGCTTCGTCGAGGTCTTCATCGAGCTGCTCGAGGGCAAGGACGTCTCCTTCCAGCACGGCGAGGCCGCCGACTTCGAGAAGGAGCTGGCACTTGAATCGCGGATCGCCGAGACGGCCAGCCCCGACGGCGAGGGCAGCCGCTTCCAGGTGGCCGGCGTCAGCGTCTAACCGCGTCGGTCGCTGTACGGTTCCGGGCCGGATGCGCGTCGTCACCTTCCAGGCCCCCGAGCAGGTTCGGATCGAGGAGAAGCCCGATCCCGAGATCGGCGCCGCCGACGACGCGGTGATCCGGGTCGAGGCGAGCGGCATCTGCGGCTCCGACCTCCACATCTACCACGGCCGGGTGCCGGTCGAGCCCGGCTTCACGATCGGCCACGAGTTCGTCGGCACCGTACTGGCGGCCGGCGATGACGTCGAGCGCGTCGCCGTCGGCGACCGCGTGCTCGGCTGCTTCCACACCGCCTGCGCGACCTGTGCCTCCTGCCTGCGCGGCGACTATCACCGCTGTCTCAACGGCCAGACCTTCGGCCACGGCGCCCACCTCGGCAACCTGCAGGGCGCCCAGGCCGAGCAGCTGCTGGTGCCGCGCGCCAACCTGACCCTGCGACGGGTCCCGGAGGGGATGTCGGACGAGGTCGCCCTCTTCGCCGGCGACGTGATGGGGACCGGCTACCACGCCGTCGCCCACGCCGGGATGCGCTCCGGCGACACGGTCGCGGTGCTGGGGCTGGGGCCGGTCGGGCTCTGCGCCGTCCAGGCCGCGCTGGCCGGCGGCGCCGTCGAGGTCTTTGCGATCGACACCGTCGAGCAGCGGCTGCGGATGGCCGCGTCGTTCGGGGCGACGCCGCTGCACCTGACCGAGCAGGAGCCGAAGCGGGAGGTGCGCTCGGCGACCGGGGGGCTCGGCGCCGACGTCGTCGTCGACGCCGTCGGCGACCCCGGTCCGCTGGCGCTGGCGATCAGCCTCGCCCGCGACGCCGGCGCCGTCTCCGGGATCGGCGCCTACGTCGGCCGCGGCGAGGTGCCGCTCGGGCTGGCCTGGCTGAAGGGCCTCGACCTGCGGCTCGGGCTCGCCAACGTGATCGCAAGCTCGACCCGGCGCCCCTCGTCACCCACCACATGTCGCTCGACGAAGCCGGCGACGCCTACGGGCTCTACGACCGCCGCGAAGCCCTGAAGATCGTCCTCACGCCCTAGAGTGAACTGACTTCAAGTTCCCCCGACACTCGCGGGGGATCGATAGCCCTTCGAGACAGGTTCCTAAGTCCATTGGCGGCTAACTGTACTAGTTGACTAGAACAGTTAGCCGAGCTACTGTGCTTGTATATGGCACAGCAAGACGTCGCCGCGCGGGCAGGGCCCAACCCCTTCGCGACCGATCCCAGCGATGAGTTGCCGGTTGGGCTGCAGCTGACCTGGCGGCTGCGGGCACTGATCTCCACCGGCCAGTTGGCGAGCGGCGAGCGCCTGCCCAGCTTTCGCCGCCTCGCCGAGTGGGCGGGGGTCAACCTGAACACCGTGCGCGCGGTCTACGAGGGCCTCGAGCAGGAGGCCCTGGTGGTGAGTCGTCACGGCCAGGGGACCTTCGTCGCCGACGGCGTCGAGCCGGCCCCCGAGCTGGAGGAGATCGCCGCCGAGGCGCTGCGGCGCGCCAGCCAGGCCGGCCTCGACCCGCGTGACCTGGCGATCGTCGCGATGGCCTGCGCAAGCATCCCCGGCAATGTTGGGGGGGAGGCTCCGGCGCCACCACCACCGGGCCTCCCCGATCTCGAGGAGGAGAGCGAGGCGATCGAGGTGCGGCAGGAGCTGCGCCGGCAGATCGGGCGGCTGGAGGCCGAGCTGGCGAGCTATACCCGCTACCTCAGCGCCGAGCTGCCGACCGCGCCGCGCCGCGCCGTCGCCCACGTCGCCGGCGTGCAGGAGCTGGAGCAGACCCGCGACACGCTGATCGCCCAGCTCTCCGAAGCGCAGAAGGCGGCCGAGCAGCGAGCGCGCCGGGAAGCGCAGGCTCGCGCCCAGCGACAGCAGGCGGAGAAGAGCAAGGGCGGCGAGAGCGCCGGCAGCCCCGGCGGCGGACCGCTCGGCAGGGCGATGAGCTGGTGGCGGGCGAAGCCGTAGTCAAGAGCGTTGGCTCCATGACCGCCATGTTCGTCCAGGTGGGGAACATGATGATCCTCACCACGAAGACGCTGGTCTCGGCCGTGCGGCCGCCTTTCCCCTTCGGCGGCGAGCTGGTCGACCAGTTCCACTTCGCGCTGCGGCTCTGCTGGTTCCCGATGCTGGTCTCGACCTTCGCCCTCTGCTTCGGTGCGCCGGGGCTGCAGGCGGCAAACGCCCTTTCGTTGTTCGGGGCGCTGGACCGGCTCGGCGGATTCTTCGTATTGGCAGCGATCCGGCAGATCGCGCCAATCGTGACCGGTCGTCGCCGGCGTCGCCGGCACCGCGATCACCGCCGACCTCGGCGCCCGCAAGATCCGAGAGGAGCTCGACGCCCTGCAGGTGCTCGGCGTCGACCCGGTCAAGAACCTGGTCGTGCCGCGTTTCCTGGCGTTGATGCTGATCACCGGCCTGCTCGACATCTTCGCCATCGTGTTCGGGCTGGCCGGGGGTGTGGTCACCGAGCTTCTCTTCCACCAGCCGCTCGGCGGCTTCTTCGCCACCCTCTTCTCTAACGCTTCGATTACCGATCTCTGGGGATCGGTCCTGATGTGCTCGCTGTTCGGCGCGATCATCGCCGTCGTCTGCTGCTACAAGGGGATGACCGCGTCCGGGGGTGCGGCGGGGGTGGGCCGCGCCGTCAACGAGGCCGTCGTCATCTCCTTCGTGGGCGTCTTCGCGTTCCTCTACGTCTTCACCGCGGTCCTGCTCGCGACCAACCCGGAGCTGCAGACGATCCGGTGATCGGTTGGCTTGAGATCCCGCGCGGCTGGCTCGACTCCTTCGGGGAGATCGCCCGCTTCGGCTCGCAGGTCGCCGGGCTCGTCTACTCGGGCCGCGTTCTGCGCTTCTTCGGCGAGAGCCTGCGCCAGGCCGGCATCCTGATCCTCGGCTCGGCGATAGTGATCTGGGTCTTCGTCTTCATCCTCGGCCTCCAGTGCGGGATCCTCGGCGCCTACCTCTTC
>WNFM01230207.1_pt6 | contig 12418 bp, 7 predicted proteins | sample 5400271 | NCBI WGS metagenome assembly WNFM01 (sample SAMN13153352, study PRJNA577476) | soil metagenome | isolation source: 60 cm saprolite on Douglas fir-dominated hillslope | place: USA:California | collected 2013-09-17 | reverse complement strand
AGGGCAGATGAGCTGAGGCGGCAGAGGCGGCATCGATCTCGCCGCCTTCCGCCAAAATCTCTTGAAATAACTGGACGGAATCTGCCCTGGTCTCTTCTCCCAAATCGTCCCTGAAAAACACTTCCTGAGCGCACGCGATCAGATCTTGAATCACTCGCTCATACCGGTAGTAGGTGAGCGCAATCCAGTCGATTTCCGTCTGTCCGTAGCCCTGAAAAAACGCAGGGGTGCCGGGCAGCGCCTCGCTATCGGCTGACGATACCTTGACAAAGAGGAAATCGCGCTCTTTGGGAGCCAGCATCACCTCATCCCAATCGATCACAAACACATGACCAAGATGATCACGGAGCAGATTGGCTGGATGCAGATCCGCGTGACAGACGACGTATGGGAGGGTTCGTCTTTGCAGCACATCCCCCAGCGTTTCCAGGATAGCAACCGCTGTGTGAATCGTAGACTGATGCACCATCCAGGAAGAGCGAAGTGTGCGCTGTGAGGCACTTACCCCACCTCGCACGTGTGCGTGTTGGGTCTCAAAGGTGCGTATCCATCGAGCATACTCTGTCGGATCAAAGGTCTCCTTTCGCAGTGACTCAAAGCCGAAAGACGGCAGTTTGACCTGGTGAATTCGCTGGAAGGTGGCTCCCACCTCCTTCCACTGCTCATCCGTCATCCCCGTCCAGCTCGTATCTCCGTCAATGAATGGATACACAATCATGGTCCACTCCTCCAACAGGGTCCACAAGGCACCGCTCCTGGTGGGAACGGGAGCCACCACGGATGTGATTCCCTGATCCCGCAGATAGCGAGGAACCAGGCACCGTGGTTCGTAGAGAGGTCTAGACGTGACTTTGAGCAAATAGGCAGTTCCCTGCTCGCTCACCACACGATACACCCCCGCGTTGTAATCCAGTCCTAGGGGAAGAAACTCAAATGTGACGGGGATCAAGTCATACTGGTCCTGCAAACAGGCTCGCAGGCGTTCCTCTGGAATTCCTGGTTGCTCACGCATAGCTCGTTCCATCCTCTCTTTCCCAGAGCTGGCGCATTTCATCGCTCGACTCCAATAAGTCTGATAACGTCCCCTCGTTTGCAATACGTCCATCTTTGAGAACAACGATATGATCAGCATGCTGGAATGCAAACCGGCGATGCGACACCAGCAAACAGGTTTGATCCCGCTTCACGAAAAGACGTTCCCAGAGCTGCTGTTCTGTCTCTCCATCGAGTGCGCTTGAGAGATCATCAAAGATCAGCAGGTCAGGTTCGCGCAGAAACATACGTGCGGCAGCAGCACGCTGAAGCTGACCGCCAGAAAGTTTGATTCCCCGCGGCCCCACCAGCGTATCCAGGCCATCTTCAAGCGCCTGTATATCCTGCTCCAGCACTGCAGCATGGATTGCGGATGCCATACCATCTTGCTCATCAGGATATCCCATGAGCAGATTGTGTTTGAGCGACTCACTGCAAAGATGCGGGACTTGAGGGGTATAGGCACTCTGAGGCGGGACAAAGAATTGATCAGGATGCTCGATGCGCTGGCCATTCCAGAACATGTCACCTGCTTGCCTGGGAAGTAAGCCCAGTATTGTGCGCAACAACGTCGTTTTTCCTGAGCCAATGCGCCCCGTAATGACCGTACACGAGCCGCGCTGGAGCTGGAGGTCAATCTGTTCTATGCCCCTACCTGATTGAGCATAGCGGTACGTGAGGCCCCGAACCTCTAGATGCTCAAGGGGTCCAGCCTGTCTTTGCGGTGTTGGCACCTCGGGGTACGCACCTCTGAGGTACACAGGAGCGTGAGCCACCACTATGCTCCCAGGAACGCCAGCCGGCAGCGCAGACTGGAGACGTTGCAGTGAGACACCCGCCTGCTTGTACATGGCAAGATTCTGGCAAAACAGAGCAGTAAAGATGGCGAACTCGTCAAGATACGCAACAAAGAGAGCGAGACTGCCAACGGAAAAAGAGCCACTTTTCATCGCTTGCACCGCCAGGAGGAGAATCACACCCGTTCCTATATTTGCGCTGTTCTGCGCGATAGAGTTCAGCACCACATCAGTAAAGAAGAAACCTCTGAGCTTTGTGTGCCTGCGCGCATCATTCAACTGGCGCAAATGAGCTATGACCCGATGTTGCGCATTGGCGAGCTGAATAGCTTGCGTCGTGTTAAACATCGCTCCGATGAAAGAGCTCACCTCACCCGCCGCTTTGCGACTCTCGTGATGGTACTGCTGGATTCTCGCGCTCATCCAATTCATGAGCACGCCTGATCCCGCAAGCGGCACAAAGACGACGAGGGTAATCAGCGGATTGATCGTCAACATGATGATCACTGCCACCAGCGCCTGAATGCCAGATCCGAGCACGATGTTTGCGTACCTGATAGTCTCTGTAATCGTGGTAGTATCCGTATCGAAACGGTTGATCAGTTCGCCAGCCGAGAAGGGAAGCGCCTGTGCGCCCAGTTTTGTGAGCAACTGCTCAAAGACATTGCGCCGGATCAAAGTCTTTCCATATTCCATACAGGTCGCATCCACCGCCTCGCTACAGAGCTTCACCGTGACGCGAGCCACGGCGGCTCCCACCAGCAGAGCACCTAACGTCCAGAGGTCCCAGCCAACAGGCTTGTTGGCAGTGAGCACGTTAAAGATGGCGAATACGATCAGTCCGGGCAAAAGTAGAAACACACTGCGGAATAACTGCAAGAGCACGTTGAGCGTATACAACCAGGGAGAAAAGGTGATCATCTGCCAGAACGCTTTGCGCGTGTTCATGCTATGACCTCCGCCAGACCTGTTTTCAAGAGGCGCGAAAAATGTGAAGTCGGATCTGCCGCAAGCTTGCTGCGATCGCCGTACTCACAGATGTGGCCATCCTCAAGGATCAGAATGTCATCGACATGCTGAACCGTTTCGAGATGATGCGCAATCACCATGCCCGTCCGGCCCGCAAGCAGTCGAGCAATGGCACCCTCGATCAGCTTCTCTGTTACCGGATCGAGACGTGAAGAGGCCTCATCAAGGATGACAATAGCTGGATTTTGCAAGAAGACGCGGGCGAAAGCCAGTAATTGCGCCTCTCCAGAGGAAAGGGCCACCCCACCTCCAGAGATAATCGTATCAAGCCCATCGGGTAAAGAGGCGTACCACTGCGCGAGATGGAGATCTGAAATAACTTGTTCCAGGCGCCCGTCAGAAACATTTGGATCAAAAAAGGTGAGATTGTCGCGAACACTGGCGTGAAAAAGTTGGACATCCTGTGTCACGACACCAATCCGGCTGCGCAGTTCGCCGAGTTTCGCCTGACGGACATCGACGCCGCCGATCTGAATAGCTCCCTGTTGGACATCGTAGGCTCGATAGAGCAGTCGAGTCAGCGTTGTTTTTCCACTGCCGGTTCTCCCAAGCAACCCGAGCGTTTTCCCGGCATCCAGTTCAAAAGAGAGGTCTCGTAGCACCTTTTTTTCTGGTGTATAGCCAAAGGAAACGTCGTCGAACCGAACCTGCAACGGCCCCGTTGGAAGAGGAACGCCAGGACCATCGACGATAGCATTGGGTGTATGGTAGAGTTCAGTAATGCGCTGGATACTGGCCGTCGCACTTTGCAGTTGATTGATCTGGTAGGTGATGGCATACAGGCTTTGAGAGAGCAGGGTGGTGTAGTAATACGTGACATAGATCGTTCCCAGACTCATCTGACCGCCGCGAAGTAAGTAGGCCCCTAACGTCAGCACCGCCGCAATAGCCAGTGCCAGGCTGATTTCAATAGCGCTGGAGAAGAACTGTCCGGTGACCCTACTCAAACGTGTGGTACGCAACATGCGGCGTGCCAGTTGGCTAAACCTGAGCATTACATAGGATTGAGCGCCATTGCTACAAATATCCTCTATGCTGGCAAAGCGTTCCTCTAAGAAACCGGCAAGCTCGGCGCTGGCCTGCCGCGCTGCACGAAATTGCGGCACCGCAACGCCTTGCAGAGGGTGCAGGAGCACGATCACAAGCAAGGCAAAAGCCAGGAGAAGCAGTCCGATACGCCAATCAACCGAGCACGTGAGCACCACAATGCCTATCAGCAGGAGCACACGACCAAGCACGGAGAACACAAAACTCGAGAAAAAATTGGAGAGCAGAGCGATATCCCCATCGACACGCTCAATAAGCTCACCTGGAGTGTGCGCTTGATGGAAAGACATATCCAGATTGAGACAGTGCAGGGTGAGATCAGCACGCAGCGCATTGGTTGCTCGCCAACTGATGTCTTCACTCATGTAGCTGGCAAGCGCTGTGACAAACTGATTGGCAATGACCAGACTCATAAAAAGGAGCGCAAGAGGCAGAAGAACCTTCATGCTGCTCTGAATCGAGTCAATAAAATGTCCTAAGAGTTGAGGATTGAGGATTTCAAGCCCGATACTGACAAATAGGAGCAGGGCTAACAGGCTCACGTTGAACCAGTGAGGTTTGAGATAGGTTCTCAATAGCGAAACATAGTACCTGAATGAAACCTTCAAAACTTTTTTTTCTTTGGGTTCTGCCATGTTCTTCCTTTTCATTACAGCCGCAGGGCGATATATCCATATCTGATATATCATATACAGATATATCAGATATGGATATAATATAAGATAGGCAGTTTCCTGTCAAGGTGATGGGGATGGTGGCGCAGAGGCACACGAGATGTCACTGACGCGCACGGCATGATATGGATCTGCGGCACGTGTCGTCCCCAATCCGCCAATGCAAGGGAATCGAGCAAATCTGCTCCTCTCAGTTTGCGCATAACTCCGACCACGTTTCATACGCTCTTGCTCGAAAGACAGAGCAAGAGGCAAAGACCATGAGTATGCTTGTACATTTCAGTCGATGGTAGGTAGAGAGATTATGGAGAGCACCTGTGAGGAAAATTGCACAAAGGAACCCTCAGGCAAAGAAACATTCCCTGAGGCCCGGCTGAGAGCAGCTAATGGAGGGCTTCAGGGTGGGCATCATAGAAGATATGCATATGTGTCCCCCTTCAGGCTAAAATAAGAGTGATATCTCAACAGAATGATACGCTGAAGCAGCAAAAGTTGTCAAGGGATTGGCTGCCGCCTCGCTTTGCAAGTATACAGAAGGCCAAATAAAAAGTAAAAGAGGGGTGGCGGGGTCTGGCCTGAGTTCCTGACTATATATTTGACATAAGGATGAGCTACGTGAGAACATACTTTTGTAAAGCTGCTGTACATTGAAATCCAGGAGCGCATCTCTTCATAGGAGAACATACTTTAGGGGGAATATATGGACTCAGAATCACAGATCATAATCCGTCTTAATCGCCTGGAAAGGAAGGTAGATTTTCTTCTCAGAGAACTGAATCTTGTAGAAAAAGAAGAAGCAACTTTCCCAGATTTCGGCCCGGTTCTAACCGCAGTTGCGGAACTGGTCAGGCAAAACCGCAAAATTGAGGCTATCAAACTGTATAGAGAACTGACGGGCGCCGGTCTGAAAGAAGCCAAGGAGGTTGTAGACAGGCTCTCTTAAAGAGGGCTGGGCCACATGAGACTGCAGGGCGCCTGCAAGGGGCACCTTATAAGCGTTAAAGATAAGCATGGTCGAAATTGGCCTCTCACCGCCTCCCGGGCCACACCGTCCTTACACGGGTAGGTTTTTTAGGTGAGGCCGCATGGGAAGGGGCACGAGGTGGAAGGGCACGGCGGGCGACCATAAAGGCCCTCCCAGCCGCTCCCACCGCCCTCGCCCCTACGGACTAACGAGCACATTTCCAAAAAAACCTATCCATGAGGACTGAGCTACCCCAGCCCTGGCAGCAGCCAACGATCCCATGGCAGGAATATTCACTTGACGCCTACAGACTTATCTGTGCTTTCCTCAATTCGCGGCAGACTTGTCTCTCAGAATTACACGCTGATCTCACTGAGTGTTTGTTTATGCACCTGGTGTGCCAGCATAATCGCGTCCGGGTCTTTGAGCAGGTTTCCGGTAAGGACGGCGACCACGCGCTCTGTGGGCTGGATAACTCCCCTGGAAACGAGTTGTTTCACGCCCGCGACCGAAGCCGCCGAGGCCGGTTCGCAGCCGATACCCACGCGATCTACGGCGGCTTTGGCCTGCAGGATTTCTGCGTCGGTGACCTGCGCCACGAGTCCATTGGTGGCCTGAATGACCGACTTTGCGCGCAGGTAACTCACAGGGTCGCCGATATTGATCGCGGTCGCGATGGTCTGTGCTTTAACGGGATGAAAAGAGCTGAAGCCATCCAGGTAGCTCTGGTAAAAAGGGTTGGCGCCTGCCGCCTGAACCGAAACGATACGCGGGAGGCGGTCGACCAGGCCAAGTCGATGCGCACGCAGCAGGCCCATGCCCAGCGCCGAGGTGTTGCCAAGATTGCCTGCTGGAAGCACAATCCAGTCCGGGACATCCCACGCGAACTGTTGCATCAACTCGAAAGCGAGCGATTGCTGCCCGAGGATGCGGAACGGGTTAAGAGAATTGAGCAGGTAAATGCCCTCGTCCAGGCACATGCGCTCGACATCGACCATCGCGCGGTCAAAATCGCCTGCGACCTGGCGAATCTCGGCGTCATAGGCGATAGCCTGGCTTAACTTACCCGCAGCCACCTTCCCTTGCGGCAGGAGCACAATGGCATGCAGGCCGGCCTGGGCAGCGTAGGCAGCCATCGATGCCGATGTGTTGCCCGTCGAGGCGCAGGCAACGGCGCTTGCGCCCAACCAGCGCGCGATGCTGACACCAACCGTCATGCCACGATCCTTAAAGGAGCCGGTCGGGTTCTCGCCTTCGTGCTTCAGCCATAAGCGGTCGAGGCCGGTGAATTCACCGACACGGCCATGCCCATTACTGTGCTGTGCTCTTCCGGCGGGATAGAGGTTCGTCTGGCCTTCCGGGCGCGTGATGGGCGCGACGCCGGGCAAGGGCAGCAGCAGCTCGCGGAAGCGCCAGACGCCGCTGCGATCGACGGCATGCAGCGAAGACAGGCGCTCATCAAAACACTGCCGCCAGGCATACCCATCCATTGCGGTTCCGACGTCGTCCAGGGCAACATCCAGCGGCTGACCACAGGGACAGCGATAATCCGTGCGCTCGAGTGGGAAGTGTCTAGCACAAGCAGCGCAGCGGAGCACGACCTCTTCACGAGAAGACGTATTGATCTCGACAGCGGGTCTGCATTGATCGATCTCGACGGTGGCTCCGCAATGATCTAGTCCGGCTATCACCACCCTGCCATCAATGTTCAGCGACTGCGCGGCCCGTGCCAGCGCCGAGGCGACCTCCTGCGTACGTTCCGTTGTCAGGGCCAGGATGGCAGACCCGCTGCCGGAGAGGCATGCTCCATGTGCTCCTGCCGAGCGGGCGGCTGCGAGCAGGTCGGGCAGCTGCGGGAAGATGCGCGCACGGTAGGGTTCGTGGAAGCGGTCGTTCATCGCGGCGCCAACGCCCTTCAGATCGCCAACTGCCAGCGCAGCGAGCAGCAGCGCCAGGTGGCCGAGATTATGTACCGCGTCGGCCTTTGTATACTGCCCGGGCAGAAGTTCACGCCCGGCGATGGTATCCATGGAGAAGACGGGGACGAACAGTACCGCGCACAAATTGGCGGGCAGCGATGCACGGACGGCATACCATGCGCTGTTGCGCTCATCCCACGACGTGACGACAAGGCCTCCCAGGAGGGCAGCAGCAACATTATCCGAATGTGAGCCATGCTCCAGGGCTACAGCCGCATTGACTAAGCCCACGCGTTGTTTTTCTGAATGGGCGTGCCCGGCGATGGCTTCGGCGGCGAGAAGCCCGCCTATAACGGCCGTGGCACTACTGCCCAGGCCGCGCCCCGGTGGAATGCCGATGCTGGCGCGAACTTTTACGGCCGGTACAGGCACAGCGAGATCCGCCAGGCGCCGGGCCAATGTCTGGTAGAAGAGGTTCCGGTGATCGGTTGGCAGGGCATCGATGGCAGGATCATCGCCCCAGGCCGAGGAGATTTCAACGAGTGGTTCGCGGTCGTGCGCCATGTCTGCTGGCAACAGCTCGACCTCGAATGTTGTATATAATTTAAGCGCGAGTCCAAGGCAATCGAAGCCCGGGCCAAGATTGGCGCTCGTGGCGGGCACGCGCACCGTCACACGCGATGGTAGAAACATTGCTATACTTCCTTTTACAGGCTGCAGGGCGCCCGCAAGGGGTGCCCCTACCATGCTACGGCTTCGCCTCCTCCTGCCTGTCATGATAGGGGCTGAGCTTGCCCCAATCTCGAGAGCGATACGGGAGGAAGTCGGCGATTCCGTTGCTGAATAGTTACCCAAACTGGCTATTAAACGCGGCAGATGCTCCATCCTTATGGAGATGCATGTACTGCCGGTTTCACTGGTACATTATGGGGCTACCAGTGAAAGGCGTCAGCTTGAATAATGCCGCCGGTGGTAAGCCGGCGGGTATGTTTCTCCTCGCAGTGATTGTGAGCGTTTCGCATTGAATGATTCCTGAAAAAGCTCCTCTTTTGTGCGACACCAGTATAACCGAAGTTGGCAACTTTGCCAATAGGTACTTCTACATTTCCCGTATATCCACGAAGTGGCCGGCGATGGCGGCGGCGGCAGCCATGGCGGGACTGACCAGGTGGGTGCGTCCACCCTTGCCCTGGCGACCTTCAAAGTTGCGGTTGCTGGTCGAGGCACAGCGCTCGCCTTCGGCCAGTTGATCGCCGTTCATGGCGATACACATGCTCTCAAAACCTGCCTCGCGGAAAATAGCGGCGATACCTTCTTCCTCGGCCATGCGCCGTACCTGCATCGAGCCCGGCACGACCATCGCCCGCACGGTGGGCGCGACATGTTTGCCCTTGACATAGTGCGCCGCCATGCGCAGGTCCTCCAGGCGCGAGTTAGTGCAGGAGCCGATGAAGACTCGATCCAAGGAAATATCGGTAATCTTCTGCCCAGGCTCCAGGTTCATATATTGCAAAGCTCGCTCGTACGCTTTGCGCTTCTCGACGTTCTCCTGCCCGGCGGGGTCGGGCACGATCCCGTTGACATCGGCCACCATGCCAGGGTTGGTGCCCCACGTCACCTGCGGCCCTATGCCATCTATGTTTAGCGTGTGGACGGCATTGAAGGTCGCGCCAGGGTCGCTCGCCAGTTGACGCCATGCGGCCACTGCTTGCTCAAAGCGTTCACCCTTTGGAGCATAGGGTCGTCCCTTGATGTACGCGAAGGTCGTCTCGTCGGGAGCGACCATGCCAGCGCGCGCCCCGGCTTCGATGGCCATGTTGCAGAGGGTCATGCGTCCCTCCATGGAGAGGCCGCGTATAGCAGGGCCGCTGAACTCAATGACGTGGCCTGTACCAACGTCTGTCCCCAGCTTGCCAATGATGGCCAGCGCCAGGTCTTTGGCAGTGACGCCGGGAGGCAGTTCGCCTGCGACGCGGATATGCATCGTCTTCGGGCGTTGCTGCAAGAGACACTGCGTGGCAAGGACCTGCTCGACTTCGCTGGTACCAATACCAAAGGCCAGCGCTCCCATGGCCCCGTGGGTCGAGGTATGCGAATCGCCGCACACGATGGTCATGCCGGGTAGGGTGAGGCCCTGTTCCGGTCCGATGATATGCACAATGCCCTGGCGCGCATCGCTCATATCGATAAGTGTGAGACCGAAGTCGTGTGCGTTCTGTTCCAGCGTTTTGATGCTCAGCGCGCTCTCCTGATCGACGATATCGAGCAGGCGACGCCCGGGCATTGTCGGCACATTGTGTTCCATGACGGCAATAGTGGCGTCAGGGCGATGCACCTTGCGGCCCGCAGTTCGCAAGCCCGCGAAGGCCTGCGGTGAGGTGACTTCGTGTACGAGATGCAGGTCGATGTAAAGTAGTGTAGATTCTCCTGGTACGGCACGTACGATGTGCTGGTCCCAGATTTTCTCGAACATAGTTTTTAGCATATGGGCTCCAAATGTAATTATAAGGTTAGGCGTCGGCCAGCACGGCTCCCGTATTTGCCGAAGTTACCGTTGCGGCATAGCGGCGCAGCCAGGCACTTTTGACACGACCTGTGGGCGGATGGACCTCGCTCAGGCGCTGCGCCAGCTGCTCGGGGCTCAATTGAACATCGAGACGGCGCTCTAGCAGGTCGATCGAAATCATGTCCCCATCGACGAGCGCGGCAATGGGGCCGCCCGCTGCTGCCTCCGGGGAAACATGGCCGATGCAGGCTCCACGGGTGCCGCCGGAGAAACGCCCGTCGGTGACGAGAGCTACCTGCTCGCCAAGGCCCATACCCATGATATTGGCGGTTGGCGCCAGCATCTCCTGCATGCCCGGGCCTCCGCGCGGCCCCTCGTAGCGAATGACCACGACATCGCCGGGCCGTACCTGGCCGTTCAAAATACCCGCGCAGGCCTCTTCTTGTGCATTGTAGATGCGCGCTGGCCCACAGTGGCGCATCATGGCGGGAGCTACCGCTCCTACTTTCACCACCGCGCCATCGGGGGCGAGATTACCAAAGAGAATGGCAAGCCCGCCGCGTTCGCTGTGCGGCCGGTCGACGGGGAGAATAACCTCGGGGTCGCGGATCTCCGCACTGGCGATATTCTCACCAAGCGTGCGCAGCGTCACGGTAGGGCGGTCGAGGTTCAGCACGCCGGGTTTCTTGGCAAGCTCTTTCAGGATCGCGCTGATACCACCCGCGCGGTCAACGTCTTCCATATGCCACTTGCCGGAAGGGCTGACCTTGCAGAGGTGCGGCGTACGCGCTGCGACCTGGTTGATACGCTCAAGGGAATAGTCCACGCCTGCCTCGCGCGCCAGGGCGAGCGTATGCAGGACAGTGTTGGTCGAGCCGCCCATTGCCATATCCAGGGCAAAGGCGTTGTCGACCGTGTCCGCATTGACGATCTGTCGCGGCGTGAGATTCGCGTCGATCAGGCGCAAAATCATACGGCCTGCTTCGCGAGCAAGCTCTTTGCGCGCTTCGCTCGTCGCCAGGCGCGAGCCATTGCCGGGAAGCGCCATGCCGAGGGCCTCCATCAGGCAGTTCATCGAGTTGGCGGTAAACATGCCCGAGCAGGACCCGCAGGTGGGGCAGGCCTGCTGCTCCAGTTCCAGCAATTCGCTATCGCTGATCTTGCCCGCCTGGTACGCTCCGACACCCTCGAAAACACTGATGAGGTCAATGGAGCGCCCATCGGCCAGTTTCCCGGCCGCCATTGGTCCACCGCTGACGAAGATGGTGGGAATATCGATGCGCATGGCGGCCATGAGCATGCCGGGAACGATTTTATCACAGTTGGGTATACATACCATGCCATCGAAGCGGTGCGCCTCGACCATAGTTTCGACACAATCGGCGATAAGTTCGCGGCTGGGCAGCGAGTATTTCATGCCGATATGCCCCATGGCAATGCCATCGTCAACGCCGATGGTGTTGAATTCAAAGGGAACGCCGCCTGCCGCGCGAATGGCTTCCTTTACGAATTTGCCAAAGGCCTGCAGGTGGACGTGGCCGGGCACCACGTCCACGTAGGAGTTGCAGACGGCGATAAAGGGTTTGTTGAAATCGTGTTCTCCTACCACTCCGGTGGCGCGCAGCAGTCCACGATGGGGCGCCCGTTCAAAGCCGAGTTTGATTTGATCTGAACGCATTACATCACCTCTACTCTAATACACTGGCGTGACCCAACTGCGGTACTGTTCATTCTCGCCTTTACAAGCCGCGAGATAGGCCGCCTGTAACTTCATACTCAATGGGCCGGGTCTGCCTGTTCCTACAGGGCGATGGTCGACACTGGCGACGGGTGAAACCTGCACACCGGTGCCACACAGGAAGATTTCATCCGAGGCGTAGAGTTCCGTGCGGTCGATGCGCCGCTCCTCGACGACCATAGCAAAGTCGCTGCGCAGCATGTCGATCAGCGCATTGCGCGTCACACCTTCCAGGATATCTTCGGAGAGCGCGGGCGTGGCGAGTTTGCCGTTGCGCAGGATAAAGAGGTTGCACGAGCTGCCCTCTGAAACCGTGCCATCATGAGTGAGCATGATGGCTTCGTCAAAACCGGCCGCGGTGGCATCATCCACGGCCAGTGAGCTGTTGATGTAGGCTCCGGTGACTTTGGCGCGCACAGGCATGGCGTTGCTATTCGCACGCCGCCAGCTCGAGGTGCAGACGTTGAGGCCCGCGCTGATATCGACATAGTTGCCCATGGGAAAGGTGTAGATAGCGGTCGCATCTTCCAACGAGGCCAGTGCCAGTTTGATGGTGCGCGTCGCCTTGTAGGCCAGCGGGCGCACGTAGACATCCTGCCGATAGCCATGCTTGCGCACCAGTTCAACGGTGATGCGGCACAAATCGTCGATTGATTCTTTGGGCTGTATGCGCAGGACATTGCAGGAATGGGCCATGCGCTGGTAGTGCTCG
>WNFM01095658.1_pt1 | contig 12419 bp, 14 predicted proteins | sample 5400271 | NCBI WGS metagenome assembly WNFM01 (sample SAMN13153352, study PRJNA577476) | soil metagenome | isolation source: 60 cm saprolite on Douglas fir-dominated hillslope | place: USA:California | collected 2013-09-17 | reverse complement strand
CGGTATTTGGGAGCCATCTGAAAGGGAAAATGCCGGCAAATGCGATCGCATTGGGGCCTCGCATTCGCACCTTCGCGAAGAGCCCCCAAAAAGGCCCCCGTCAGACGGTGGCTGTCAAGATTCATGAGTGGACGTCAGTGGACGTGCAAATGCCTCTTTTTGATGATGTTTTTGGCGTTTTGTGAGCGTCAGTGGACGTCGGTGGAAGTGCTTGAAAGTGGTTAAATGGTGGGCCGTGTAGGGATCGAACCTACGACCAATTGATTAAGAGACGGGCACCCTGCTCTTTGCTACTCAGCGCCCCACCAATGCCCACATCGTAAACTATTGATTCCACGGTGGAACTTGGATTGACTCATGGCGGCCGATGGTGTCTCAAAGTGTCGTTTGGAGTAGCTCACTGCACTGAATTTGCACTGAGCGACCAATTGTATTCGACATTTTTGGTGTAATTGGTCGTCCGCTGAAGCCTCAATGTGCCGCCGCCAAAGCGATCTTTGCCCGTCTACCGACAACGTCTAGATCAGCTTTAAGGTCCGCGATACGCTGATCGATCTCGCCTTCTGTCATTAGGTATGCCGAAACGCAGGGACACTTCTCGTGTTCGTCCCAGGCTTGCAGCACAATGACGACAGCCGGGCTGAGACTCGATCCCTTAGCGCCTAGCAGGTGAAAATCAAATCGCTCAATCGTTTTTGCCATGATGTTAGTCCTTACATGGAAACGCTTCGGAAAACGCGGCCGTCGCAAGTACGCGGGCTTTTTCGTGCAAGATCTGCGGGTTATCCCGCAAGAATTTTTCTAAGATTCGTACCATTTGCGAGAGTGGGACATGTGCTTGCTCAGTACATGCGACGGGTTTTAACCCCTTACTACGAAGCGCAATATTCTGTAAAAGCATTGCTTGCAAGCCATCGAAAAATCCCTGAGTAAAGCTGATACATATGGACGCACTGAGCATTATAGGTTTCGAACGGTCGCCATCGAAAAATTTGATCGCGTCTGAACAACTTGTAAGAAGACCGTTTCCAGTGAGCCCAGCGGGGTTCTCGTTATCAGCGTGTGCTGCTCCAAATGCAAATACAAGCAGCATGGATATTAGGATTCGATTACCCATCACCTCGGCCGCCCTTTTTCATGTTTTGGTGGGGCCCAATTATGACCCCTTCGCCTAACACTCACCATATAAGAAACGCGGCCCAAAGACCGCTTGCGGCTTCCGTTAACACTCTGCGGGGGCGGCGCGACGGCTACGGATACTCAAGCTTCAAGCATGGTCAGATAGCAGCGGCCAGCAAATCGAATTCGTTATACACCTGCCGTAAACGTTCGATGGCTTCGGCCAATACGTCGGCTTCGTCGCCGGCTGCGGTGGCCGATTCGTCGCGCATCAGGGAACGGTGGCAAACGATTAGTAGCGAACGGGCGAATGCGAAGCGCTCCATTATTTCGTAGTAGTCCACGGTTTTTTGAGTTCTGCGTCTCGTCACCGCACCTGTGGACATGGTCGTTTCCTCCCTAGCCGATAGTCGATAGCGTGCAGTAGCTATCACACTTTGTCACACGATTTTTCGGCCGTGTTTCGCGTGACGCCTAGTCACGCAAGAACCTCTCTCTGTTCTACCGTGCTTAGGTGCCGCGACTCGCTCAGATTCTGCCCACGTTGATGTTTTGTTAGTCGCCGGTCACAAAATTTCGCCTGAATAAGCAGTTCGCCCACGGTTAGCGGCGGCTCAAGCGATTCCAGTCGGCAAAAGCGGTATGCATTGGAATCATCGGGGCGTGGTCGCCCACGGCAACGTCCGGGCCAGCGCGGCCAGTCGCGACAATCGCCACGTGGTTTCCCCGTATGTCTAGAAGGCGGCCGTCGAATGGCTGGCCGTCGATCCGGCCCGGCGTCATATCCGCGCGGTATGCGTAACCGCAACTCAACTCACGTTGCGCACCCGACTCGATCAAGCGGATTGCCTCAGCGTCCCAACACATGAGGTCAGCCACAAGGTACGGGTGTTCATAGCGCACGTTGCTGACCGTGCCCACGACAAGCTGCTTTCGCGGCTCAGTTGCCGACACGGCCGCATGCTCGATCAACAGCGGCACGTTAGAGAAGGATGGCGCAGCGGCTTTGAGCGCGGCACGATCGCGGTACAGGTTGTAAATGCGGTTGGGATCGAGGCCGAGCGCTTCATGGCCCGGCACCTCATAACCGATGTACTGGCAAACGTTGGACTTGCTGATTCGGCACGCCTCCACGCGCATCCGGCCATCGGCGTCTTTGACGCGCGCGCTGCGATCGAACGCAAAGCCGGTTATGCGGGAGTCGTCCTCCTCAAGCGCTATGTCGTGGTCGATCATGGTTATGCTGCCGCGTCCGCTTGTTCGGCCTTTGCTTTTCGTCGTGCTGCAACTACCTGACGCGCGCGGATAAGCATCGCGGCCCAATTGCCGTCCCAAATGCCCACGTCCCGTCCCTTGTTCTCATCCACCAATCGTTCTTGCTCCGCTTCCTCTTGCTCCTGCGCGGTCGGGATTTTGAATTCTCCGCTGGCGACGCGCGCGGCCAATTGGGCGTTGTGTTCATCGCTACGCTGCCATTGTTCAACCAGCGCCCACGGTGCGCAGCGAAGTTTTCCCGTCGCCGACTCGGTCACCAATTTTGATACCTCGTCGGTTAGCGTCGGCAATCGGTCACGCTCGATTGCGAGCGGCGAGCGTTCCTTTACCCACGAATAATCGGAGATATCGAGCGTCCCGCCCTCGCTCTTTACCGTGATCGTAAACCGCACCTTTCCGTCGCGCGTCCCAAAATCACCAACAGCGTCAGTGACCTTTTGCGCGCACTTGAACAACAAGACCGCTGAGCCGTCGCGTTTGCGGCCCACGATTGCGCGCGGGGAGTCGGCGGCCTCGACTAATGCGTCCACAATCTCGCGGGCGTCTTTCGATTCGCGTGCGACCTCAATGGAGACGACTGCGCACCATGTTTGCTCGAATCGCTGCCCGCTCTTGCCCACGCGGCATGCGATGCGGCCCTCTGAGTCGAGGCTGTAGCCGTTCAATCGAAGTGTGTCTTTGGTGTTCATTGAAAAATCCTTAGTTGATCAATTCTATTTCAGAGGTTTCGTTGTGACGTTCACGAAATCGACGTTGGCGCTCGCGTGCGGCGGCTCGGCCCTTCTCGCTCGTGGCGTATCGCGATTGCTGTTCGGCACGTCGCTTGACGGTGCCAGAGTGGCCTTCCGCCGATTTACTTTGCCGCTCGCGCATACGCTCTTAGACAAAGCCTCGGCCGTTGCGCGCATGGGCGAGTCGGTTCAAACCTAAAGGGTCCGCGTCCTTACCCGCCGGAGGCTCGGGAGTGCCGGGCGTGTGCGGCGGGTTGTCGGTCGCCCCGACCTTACGCGCTTTGTCCGCCTGTTCCTGTGCGCACGCGGCATCGTGATCCGCGAGCAAAGAGCCGAGGTGTTTGTGTAATTCGCGGATATTTCCAACGTTCAATTTCGCCATGATCGTAAATTCCTTTGATAAAAAAGGGCGGCTCGCGTCCCATGAAAAAGGCGGAGCCGCCAGTGTGTCCATGCGCCACCTTGAAAATTTCCGGTAACGAGACAGCGCAGTGATCGAACACGCGCTTACGGTACGTTAGGTAACGGACACAAGCTATTGAGCTTATGAATGGGACGCAGCAATAATGCCAGGACATTCACTGACACAGTGCCTACGACTCAAACGCCGCCACGTCGGCGTCGGTGAACACGAGCGGTAACTTGCGCGGAGCCGTCGCCATCATGAAAGCATCCCCAATGTTCGGGGAGTCGCCGCCGCCGTACTTGTCCACGGTGAGCTTGCCGCCGGGCGATTCCTCGCACGTGATTTGCGCGAGTTCGAGCAACAGTTGATTGCGCGCCTCGGCGGGTATCTCGGACGAAATCGAAAGAGTGTCGTGCAATCCCTTTTGCCGCTCACCCTGCAACGCTTGGAACGTGGTGGCTAGTCGGTGGCGGATCGAGTCGTACCCTTGGCTCTTGCGGTTCGGATACCAATCCTTATTTTTGATCTTGCTCCCGCGCGTGATCGGTCGCTCGGGAAACAACGGCGACTCGCTGCTCTTGAACGAGTGCACGATGATGGGCGTACCCTTGGGCCGCCGCGTGTCGGGATCGTCCGCCGTGCGCTCAGAATTAATTTGCTGCGCAATGCCCTCGATACCGGCGCCCACGCCCACGGCGTCCGCGCAAAACTCTTTGAGGTCGAACCGGTCGGCAATGCTGAATGCCTTGCGCACCTCTTTGTACAAATTCGTGGACGACGGCCACGACTCGACATGAATGCACACAGGTCCGCGCACGATGCAAAACGCGCTCGGATCGCCGCCCGCTCCCACGTCGAGCGCACCGTACAGGCGCCCCGTGGCTTCAATGCCTAGCTTCACATGAGCATCAAGCATGGCGTTGATATGTTCCTGCGGGAACATCTGATCAACGTTGCCCGCGAGAAAGTCGCACCCGTATTCCTGATTGAATTTGCGCTGACCGTCGGCGGCAATCTTTTTCGCGGCCCACTCGTCGGTCTTGCGTGGGTCATCTTGCCATGTGTAGGTAAACACCTTGGTTTTGCCCTCGCGCACACGCTGCGCGAACGGATTATCGGTGCCATTGACCGAGGATATGTACCACTTGCAATCGCTCGTCGCCATGAGCGCGGCGTCCACGAGGTCGGGGTGCACGAGGTGGGCGTATTCGTCCAAGCACGCCACGCTTGCGCGACCGCCGCGCCCGATGGCCTCGCCCGCCTCGCCCTGGATCGTGGAGCCGTTCGGCCACCATACGCGCATGTTTGCCGAGCCGGTCTTGAGCGTCCAACCGCCGCGAAATTCCTCGGGCAAATACTCCAGGAACATGCGGATTTTGTGGAACAGCGTGCCCGTGGTGCCGCTTTGGGCGATCTTGACCTCCAATTGGCTCCCGATGATCGCGGTAAACCCGTCCTCGAATATCGCCAAGCCCACGAGCAACGCGCACGCGACCCATGAGGCGCCTGAGTCCCGGCTTTTTACGATGCTCAACGGTTCTTTGTTGCGGTAGCTGTCGAGCATCGCCTCAACCATGGCGATTTGCCGTGCGAACAATTCAAAGGGCAACGTCTTGCCTGCGAGGCGTGGGTCGTGCGTCATGCCCCAATCGCTGATCCACTGTGCGACGTGCTTGCTGTAGTATGTCATCAAGGCCGGGAACCGCTTGTCGCGGTCGGCTCGTGCCCACGCCAAGCGCCGGTTACGCTCCCGTGTGGCTTTGGGCTCGGTCATGTACTGCACGGCGTGCGCTCGTGTGGCGTCGTCCAGGGCGGCGAGCAACGCGGCACGCTCGGACTGATCGGCGGCGGCTTCGCACGCTAGGGCCAGCGAGACATACGCGGGCTTGGCACACATGGCGATATAGACGGCCTCGGCGGCCACGTCGGCGGGGTTGCGCGTCGTGAGTGCATCACGGAGGCGGGACAATAGGGCGTTCATTGGCTGCTCACTACGTTGGCGTCGGGGTCAATGGTCGGGGCGAGGGTTTCCATGACTTGCAACGCTTCCTCCACCGTCATGCCTCGCTTGAGTGGCTTCACCGTGGCGTTGAGGTTGAGATTGACGGACGTGGTGGGGGCGTAGAAGTTCGGCACGGTCTTGTGCAGTTCGAGGCGCAGTGCGCTTTGGTCGGCGAGTAGGATTTTCTTGATTGATCCATCGGAGTGGCATTCAACGCCCCGTAGGAGGCGCTTGGCGGGCGCGCTCAGTTTGTCGAACGGAGTGAAGCGCACGACGTTGATACCAGCGCCACGACACGCTGCGCACGTGGGGCACGGCTCGCGGTCGGGATCGAACACGCCAGCCTTGAGCGGAGACGGCGGCGGCGCGTGCCCGGCGTCCAGGGCCAGCGCCACATTGATCGGCCAAGCGTCGGTGTATGCGGGGGTTGAGTAGCACTCGCGGCAGTGGTGCACATTGAGGGCGACTATCTCGCGCACGTCCACCGCAACGGCCTCTTGCAAGTCGGCCACGAGCGCAGCACGCGACGCTTGCGGCCCGGCCTCGGCCATGGCGTTGCGAATCTCGGTGATCCGCTGGCGGACGTGCGTACGACCGAGCATCGCGTACGCCGCGCGCTGCATGGACGTGCGCTTGGTCGTGGGTGCGACCTCACCCGAGGCTTGCCATGCGTCCACGGGTGAGTCGAACACGGCATAGTGCTCCGCGAACCGGCACTCCCGCTCGGTGAGAGTCGTCAGGGGCGCAACTGTTAAATTCTTAGTTTCGGTCATGATTTGCTGATTTTGATCAACAACTGATATTTAATCAATTGGTCACGGCATTAGTACGGCATGATTACTGATATTTGCACGTGCTCAGTGCAAATCCCGTGCAAGGTCGCTCCGAACCGGGAGTTTGGCCGGGTGCGGCATCTCGCTCCCTGGACCGCCGCCCCGCAACGCCTCACCACGACGCACACCCACGGTATGAACCGCATGCCCGGTCGGGCAGTCCGGCTGCGGGCACGTTGAACATGCTCTCCAACACTGTTCCCGTGTCCCGTGGCCCCCGTGGGGTCCAAACTTTTCCAGTAGATAAATATTCTTCCAAAAAAGTTATAGGTCCACGGGGGCCACGGGACACGGGAACTTGGCGGGTCTGTTGAAAGAGTTGGATGCCCACGGGGATTTTCTAGGCCGCCCGGTTGAATGTGTAGGTTTTCACCGTTTGCAATTTGTCGTGGGGCGACGGGCGCTGAATCTTGGCGACGCGCATACCGTCCACCTCGACCGGTGGCGGGTCATCACCGTGATCAAAGCACGTGCCTAGCGTCCGCCCTATCGCCCGGTCGGCGGCATTCTCTTCCCAACCGGGTTTCACGCCGTCGGGCATCAGGTCGCATCGCTCGCACACCTCGCGAATGTCGCTCGCCCTTAGCTCCCGGCCCCCTTTACCCTCGCGCAGAACGGCGAGCGCCACCTTACGAAGCCATGTCAGGCTCGCGTTTGATATCCGACCCGTGGCGGCGTGGTGCCCTTGCAGGAGGGGTGCGAGCCCGAACACGTTTTGCATGATCCAATCGAGCGCCCCGACCCAGTCCTTGAAAGTGTGCTCGGTCGGCAATCGTGGCTTACCGGCGGCGTGCCAATACCGCACCACCGAATGCACGCACGAGAGGTAATAGGCGCAGTACTTTTCCACACGGAGGATCAAGCTACCCTCGGGCCATGGTGTGTACTGGTAGTCTCCGGGCTTTTTAATGATGCGATTAATCAAGAGGCGGTTGGCCAAGTCGCGGGTGCTCGATACGCCGTTGCTCGTGGCCTGCCACAACATGCGAGAGATATCCACCAACACCTCGCCCCGATGCGGCACCCGGACCGCCACGCGCTTATCATCCCGTTGGGGCGTGATTGAGCCTTCAAGGTGCGTCGAGCGCAGGCTACCGCGCAAATTGTCGAGCACGACAAAAGGGGTGCCGCTGATCAACGCCGAGCTTAGAGACTCATCAAAAGAGCCCACACCCCCCTCGCGCTGCAAGACGGTGTGCGGTTTCTCTCGATATAGAGCGTGGATAAGTTCAAGCTCGTATCCCTTACCGGCTTGACTGTCGTCAGCCTCGGCCAGATGCACGAGCGCGTTGGTTTTGCCGAGCAAGCCGCCCATGCGGATCGCGGGACCAATGATCCCCGACACAGCGCGGGACTTGTCGCCGTCGGTCGCGAATATAAAATCCTTAAACAGCGAGAGCAGTGCAGCCACGGCCTCACCTACAGGCACGTCGCGCAACGCGGTATTGCCGGTGACGAGAATCCCACAATCTGCGTTGTAGCCCGACACCGTGGTCTTTAGCTCGCCGACCTCCCCTTCAACTAACACGGGCATGGACACGACAAGCTTGATTTCAGGTAATAGGTTGACCTCGGACGTGCTCAGCAACACGCGCGCCTCGTCGTCACTGCAAAGCTTAGAGTCGTAGAATATTTGGCCCTGTTTCTTTTCAAATGCGATCACGCGGCGCCCCTTTTTGTTGAGCCGCGAGCGGAACGCGGCGGGCGTGATGATCGACATGCCGTTCTCTCGATCCAGTTCAACCACGGAGTTGCCGCGCCGGTACATTTCCCACGCCGCACCCAAATGAGAAAACATACGGGCCGCCGCGATTGGTGCGGGCAACAGATTGTTGTGGAGGAAAAGCACGTCAGGGCGTGCCTGCGAGAGCGTCTCTCGCACGACAAGCTCAAGCACTTGCATTTCGGCGCCCTGCGCGTCGCGCGCCCCGACCGCTCGCAAGGACATTTGTTTCGCAAAGTCCCATCGCTTGGCATGGGCTTGCTCATACGCAGCCCTCGCCGCCTGTTTCTCATCGGGAGAGCCGGTCTTGTCCGCCAATGTTTTTGCCGCAATCGTGGCCACAAGCTCGGCGTCGAGGGCCTTTAATGTTGCAGAGTCGGCGGCCATTTCTGGAGTCACGATGATATCGGGTGGGAAATTTGGTGGCGGCGGAATGGTCGTCATGGTCGTTCTCAGACCTTAAAATTTGGGTTTGCGCGGGACGGTGCGACGCTCGCAGGGCATTGGCCGCTGTTGGGCTCGTGATTGTGGCCACACCGGCGGCAATGGATCGCAGGGACGGCGAATTGAATGCGCAAGCGGGCCTTGTCGCGTTCGGACATACGCCGCATTAAGCGGCTCGGGCTCGCACGGCTCATAGCGTGGCCTTCGTGATGAATAGGGCTGCGATTGCCTCTTCCGGGTAGTACCAGCTATGGGGCAACCGCTCGATATCAAGGCCGCAATGCTCGGCGTACTCGACGCAGTCTTCCCACGGGCCATAGGTGTGGCTCAAGATCGCCACGGGATAGCGGCACGACTGTTGAGAGGTTTTGCCCGCCGGCGTTCGCACAAAGCCTTGGCGATGATCCAGTACCCGGGTTCCTGTGGGTGTGGGAATGTCGCCCGGATATCCGCCGCTGTAGAGACAGCGTTTTCCCTGGGTCATGCGCCCCGCCGCCAACTGACCCGTGGATATCCAGACTTGAGCGCCCTTGTAAACCCGCCAGCCACGCGACGCGGCGAACTGCGCGCACGCCTCGTCCTGCAATTTGTAGAGGTGTTCCCACGCGGCCCGCGTCGCGGACCGCGAGCGTCGGAGCGCGGACTTTACGTCGGGACGCTCGGCGTAATTTTTGACCGCCGTCTCCAATAGACGTTGAGCATTTGCCGCTCGGCTTACGGCCTCGTGAGCATCAATGATCGGGCGCGCATTCTTAAGCACGTGGCCGGTGAGTTTTTCGCCGCTCATGATTTTCTCAATTTTTTGGGGGTGCGCTCGGACGCGCAAAATTTGCAAATTCCGTGGGCGAATGCGTACCTCTGCGCGTTTGGACCATGCCGCTTGCAAGCGAACGTAAAGAATTGGTCGCCACGTTGAATCGCCGCATCTTGGGCAATTTGCAACGCAGTTTTTGGCCGTATGGCGCGAGGCTTGGGCGGGTTGAGCGCCCGCAATTTTAGGTAGTGACGGCGATGTGCGGCGCGCGCGCCCTCTGACTTTGAATACCGGTGTTCACACGTCACACAAGCACCCGTCCGTGCCCGGCGCATCCCGTCATGACCGAATTTACAGGGCCGCCCTTGATAGACCTTATGGCCCGCAGCCATCGCCGCCGCTTTGAGAGGGCAGCGAGGTTTTCCCTTTCGCTGCATTGCTTTAGATGGAGCAATGAGTATTTGTTTCTCGCTCGCGGAGGGAGCGGCTAAAGTCGCGGTGTTGTTCATTTCAATCCTTTGACGCCTCGGCCCGCTGCAAACGGTTCGAGGCGTTTTTCTATCTGTGGTTGGTTGGGTACAACACCGCGAAAAGCGCGACGGCATCTGAAGTTCTTCGGCGTATCAGTTCGGCCGTTACTGCAATCCCTTTCAGACGCATATCTTTTTCAATCGCGTCCTCTAGATCACCAAGCGTCTTTAGAATGTTGGCTATTCGCATGGCTGTCGTGGCGTCCATGATTTAGGTCGCCCGCGATCGGCGTGCCATGCGTCCCGAGCGGGGTCTAGCGCGGCCTCCAAGGCCAAGGAACCACGCCAGGAAGGCGGGCTCGTGGATCAGTAGTTCACCGCATGGCGAATTGAATACGGCGCCCGCCAATCCGTTCTTGTCACGGTTGCGCACGGCCCACGTCACGCGGTTTTGGTTCAACAGATTTGGGTGCCGTTGGACAAGCTGAGATTTAGGAAATATCTCGCTTATCGGGGGCAGAGTGGTCAGGGTCATGTGGCAAGTCCTCATCGTTACTGAGGCCGACACGTTGCCACTCTAAGCCCCGCATATCACGGGACACACTTCGATTATATGTTAGAGGCGGTCCTCATCCCGCGCTCGACTAATGCCAAATTTGCGGTATATCTGCTGCGAAATCGCTTCGAGCATGTCCCCGTCAATGCGCGCGCTGGTATAGCTGGACCGCGCAGGGATGTTTTCTAAATCGATTGGTTGGTAAGGCTCGAACTCGTCAACCTTGCTGAGCAAGTAGCGGAGCGTATCGAGCCTCATTGAGGATTTGTATTCTCGCAAAATGTCCGACGTGACCTTATAATCATACAGCCGCTCGACCCACTCAGTAACGGACAGTTGGCCGGAGTCACTCGCTCTCACGCGGCGGCCGGACTTCGTGAGCTTGCCCCAAGCAATATTTTCCCCGCGCGTAGGATTTCCGCGATTCAGGACAGCCACGCGGGCCTCGATTTCCGACTTCGTCACCGTGTAGCAGTGTTCGACTATATCCCAATTGCCCATACTTTTGCTGGGCGTGCGGCGACGGATGACCCAATACATGCGTGGCGCCACGCCGTCCAAATCCGCAATGTATTCAACGCCAGCGGATTCGGCGGCGGCCTCGCGCTGCGACCACGTCGGGTATTTAGGCGGAATCGCGCGAGGCTCTTGTTTGCGCCTAGCAGTCATCAGAGGCCCTTCGCCGCCGCCATCGCTTCGATTACCCCGTGCTTGTGACCAACCACCAGATGCGCGTAACGCTGCACCATCGCCAGCGTTTTATGGCCTAGCACGTCCGCGATTTCCAGCAGCGAGCGACCTTGCGCGGCCAGATACGACGCTGTGGTGTGGCGTAGATCGTGGAAGCGGAAATCTTTGAGGCCAGCAGCGTCAAGCGCCGCGTGCCAATCGCTGTCAAAGAATTGCATGGCTCCGCCCTGCTCATCGTGGAACACGAACTCGCTGCGCTCATTCTTAGGTTTGGCGGTTCGGGCCGCTTCGAGCGCCTGCAACGCTTTGAGCGCTTCGCCTACCAGGATCAGCGTGCGTCGCTCACCGTTTTTTGACTTCTGCACCAGGGCGCGGCCGGTCGCCGTATTCACGTCGTCCCATTTTAGGGTGGTCATTTCGGTGCGCCTAGCACCCGTTGTGATAGCCAGTAACACCAAAGCGCGCAAGGGAGGCCACGGAGACTTGGCACAGGCGTCTAGCAATCGTGTGCGCTCATCGTCGGATAGAAACCGGGTGCGGCCCTTCGGCTCTTTCTTGCGGCTGATCGTGCTCACCGGATTGACGGTCAACAACGGCGGGACGTGCTCATTGATGGCATAGGTAAGCACTGCGGACAGCGCGGCCACGTATCGGTTAACAGTGGCGGGAGTACGCTTGTACCGCTTCGGCTGCACCATCTCCCCGGTCTTTTTATTTTTGCGCTCTTTGCCCCGCGTGAACGTCTCAGCGGCGCAGGCATCGCGGCCTAGCTTGATTGCGTCGGACGTAATTTCCACAACGGTCTTGCCCTTGAAGTGCTCAGACCACCACGTCACTTGCTGCACGCGGGTGGCGCGCTGCTTCGCATCGAAGTCGCCTAGCCCATTCTCCGTGTACGACTTTGCCAGTGTGTCAAAGGTGACGCGCTTCGCCGCCGCGTGGGGGAAGTGCTTGCCTTCGCGAATTGCGGTCTCGACCTTGCCCGCCCATTCCTTGGCTTCGGCCTTCAACGGGAACGTAGCCGATTCGGAGCGGCCCCTTACTCGGATTTGCGCACGGTAAGAAATCTCGCCTGTAAGGGGCGATTCGATCTTCTGAATTGACGCCATTTGTGCAGCCCTTGCGCCTGCGTGGCGCGGAGTTAGGAACTGCACTGAGATTACACGAAATTTTGGGATTTCTTGAAAATCGCGTGTAAGTGCTTGAATTGGTGGGCCGTGTAGGGATCGAACCTACGACCAATTGATTAAGAGTCAACTGCTCTACCAGCTGAGCTAACGGCCCATAAACCTTTCAAACGACAAACCCAAATCGCACCCAGCTACCAAAGTGGGGTGGACGACGGGACTCGAACCCGCGACGGCCGGAATCACAATCCGGGGCTCTACCAGCTGAGCTACGTCCACCATCGCATAC
>WNFM01095327.1_pt2 | contig 12422 bp, 11 predicted proteins | sample 5400271 | NCBI WGS metagenome assembly WNFM01 (sample SAMN13153352, study PRJNA577476) | soil metagenome | isolation source: 60 cm saprolite on Douglas fir-dominated hillslope | place: USA:California | collected 2013-09-17 | reverse complement strand
GTCCGGACCATCAAACACAGCAAGTTTCCAGATGCCGTTGGTGCGCACCAAATCAATCGGAAGCTCGCGTTCTGGACCGCCGTCGCTGCTCGGGCTGCGCACCGTCGCCTTGTCGCCGCTGATTTCTTCTACGGCCTCATCGACGCGGCCAAAGCTGAGAGCGCCGAGCCTCCGCCCGGCCAGCTTTCGCGCCACAAGTTGGTCGCCGAATTTGGAACCGAGCGCCCGTTTGTAAACACCCTCTGCGCCCACCATGTCCGAAACAGCGCGCGCGGCTGTTTCTTGGGCGGGTGTCAGCACATGGAAGCTTTGGTAAAAGGCCTCCCCATTGTCGGCCTGGATGGCGTTTTCGGCAAACCGCACGGCGCCGATCGGCGTAGTGCGATCGACTCCGCCTGCGGAAGGTTTGGCCGCCTCAGGCGTCTTGGTCTGGCTGAGCAACATGGTGCCGGTGCCGACGGCCAGGAGCGCGAGCGCTCCGGCCAGGATGGTAGTTTTGAATTTTGTCCAAGCCATAAGGGATAATGTTCCTTTTACGATGGTTGCGGTTGAAAGAGTGGCGGTAGCTCCTTTGGCCGCGACCAGGGCGTGAATCGATGAAATGGTCCCGGCGGGTGCAGCCTGGACCGCTTGGGAAGAGATGACAGCAGTCAAGGCCACGCCAGGGATCGACACGCCTCGCCGACTGAAGAAGCGTTGCAGTTTTTCCAGCGCCCGGGAGACGCGTTTTTGAGCGGAGTCTTCGTTGGCGCCCAGGGCCGCGCCAACCTCCTTCAAGCTTTTGTTCTCGAAGAAGCGGAGGACGAGCGCATTGCGGTCTTTCTCGCCAAGGCAGCCCATGGCGTCGTCCAGCAGAGGGGCGATCTGCTCCCAATCCGAGCCGGTGGTGGTGTCATGTTCGGTGGTTTGCATCTGGGCGGCTTCCTCCTCGTAACGCTGGCGGCGGGCCTGGAGTTTGCGGGCGTCGGCGGCAGCAAATTGCGCGGCGCGATAGAGCCAGCCCGAGAGGACCGTCTTTTCGCCCAGCCTGCCCGCTTTCCGGGCCAGGATCAGAAAAACCGCTTGTGTGACCTCCTCGGCCAGATGATGGTCGCGCACCCGCCGCAGGGCCGTGGAATAGACCAGACCGGCGTGCCGCGTGACGAGCATCGCGAAGGATTCCTCCGTGCCGTGTTCGGCGTAATCCTGGAGCAATTCAATGTCATCCATCGTTGCCATCTACGTATACTCTGACGCTCCCGCCAAAATCCGACAGAAATAATAATAAGATCGAGCCAACTTGTAATGAAAACAAAGGCCGAGGCGGCTTTTTACCCAGGAACAGCGCAGCAGCCGACGTGGATCGGCACATTATTCTCAACGAGAAGATCAGCGCGTGCGCGTCGAGCCATCGTCGCGATGAGCCGCACACCGGCCCTCAGGCGAGCCACTCGACGGAAAACGGGCTGGCCTGCCCGTGCTGCCAATACTCAAGGCCGCCCCCATGGACGTGGACGACTTTGCCCAGGCGTTCCTTGTGGGTACGGAAGTCGCGATGCCGCAGGAAGCGGCGGAGATAGAAGGCCACTTTGTCCGGGCGCGCATGCAGCCAGGCGAGACAATAACCTGGATGCCGTAATTGCGGGCGGAAGAAATCAAAATCGCGCGTGAAAAACGTGGGCTGCTTCAACCGCAGCGGCAGCCGAGTGATGTCCGGGTCTTGCGCGCCGGAGCGCGCTATTTCATGGCCAACTTGTCGAAAGGGGATGCGCCAGAGGCGAAGTTTCTCTCTTTGGCTGTGGATGATGTTCTCGTCGAGAACATTCATTCAAGGCCACGCGCCCAGTGGTCACATGGCTGGCCGCGTTCCGCAAAGAAATCCCGGCCCAATTCCAGGGCTTCCTGCACGGCTTCGAGCGTGACGCGCCCAGGAAAGTGCTTCGGGAAATCCTTTGCCGCCTCGCCCAAGGCCAAGTGCTCGAATAACTGCCACACCATGATGCGCGTGCCCTTGAACGTCGGTTTGCCGTGGCAGACGAGCGGATCGGCAACAATGTGACGTCCTAATTCCACGCGGGCGCCGGGCCGGGGAGTGCGGACTTTCTTCTCGGTGGCGGGTGCGGTCGCTTTCATTTGTGTTCATTGTATGCCACAGTTGGCCCACAGTGTCAAACCGTTTCGCCGGGTCGCACCGTTTCCCGGTTGAGCTTCACACATTGAATTTGAAGAGGAGCACGTCTCCATCTTTCACGACGTATTCCTTGCCCTCCATGCGGTAGAGTCCCTTTTCACGCGCGGCGGCGACCGAGCCGCACTTGACTAGATCGTCGTAAGAAACCGTCTCGGCTTTGATGAAGCCGCGCTCAAAATCCGTGTGAATGACACCGGCGGCATTGGGGGCAGTGTCCCCGGCGTGGATGGTCCAGGCGCGAACTTCCTTTTCGCTGGCGGTGAAGAAGGTGCGCAAGCCTAACAGGTGATACGTGCCGCGGATTAGAGCGCCAGCCCCGGATTCACACACGCCCAACTCGCGCAAGAATTCGCGCGCTTCTTCGGGCGACAGGTCAATCAGATCGCTCTCGATCTGCGCGCTGATCACCACGGTCTCGCAGGCGTGATGCATGCGCGTATATTCGCGCACCTTGGCAACGTGGGGGTTCGCCTCCGCGGTGGCGAGATCGGTTTCCTTCACGTTGGCGGCGAAAATCACCGGCTTGTCGGTGAGCAAGTAAAAGCCTCTCGCAATCGCCTTTTCTTCCGGCGTCACGGAGACAGTCAGGGCGGGCTTGCCAGCGTTGAGGTGGGGCGTCAGCTTTTTCAGCACGGCCTCCTCCGCCAGCGCCAGTTTATCTCCGCGTTTGGCGTCCTTGGCTACTTTGTCGAGGCGCTTCTGCGCGGATTCCAGATCGGAGAGAGCCAGTTCCGTGTTGATCGTTTCGATGTCGCGGACGGGGTCAATGGCCCCCGCAACGTGATGAATATCGGGATCCTCGAAGCAGCGCACGACTTGAACGATCGCGTCCACCTCGCGGATGTGGCTGAGAAACTTGTTGCCTAATCCCTCCCCTTGCGCTGCGCCTTTCACCAAGCCGGCGATGTCCACAAATTCGATGGCGGCCGGAATGATGACTGAAGTCTTGGCGATTTTCGACAGCACTTCCAGCCGCGCATCCGGGACGGTAACGATGCCGATATTCGGGTTGATAGTGCAAAAGGGATAATTCGCGGCTTCGGCCTTGCGAGTGCGGGTCACGGCGTTGAAGAGAGTGGACTTTCCCACATTGGGCAGCCCAACGATTCCGGTCCTTAGCATAAATTATCTGTCCTCGACCGCCCGGCGGATGGCTTTCTTAAACTTCTCGATTCCCTCATCGAAGGCCGCGGCCATGGGAAGGACTGGCATTTTGGGGATCTTGCGCTTGAACTTTTTCAGGTTCTCAGCCGCGATTAGCTCATCCATTTTGTTGGCCACGACCAGGCGCGGCTTTTTGAGCAAACCCGGATCGAACAAGCCCAGTTCATCGAGGAGTTGCTTGTAATCATCCCAGGGGTTGCGCCCGTCGATCCCGGCCATGTCGAGCAACACCACTAGAACCTTGCAACGCTCGATGTGCCGGAGAAATTCGTGTCCCAATCCGACATTTTTGTGCGCTCCTTCGATCAGTCCCGGGACATCGCACACCGTCAGCCGATAAAAATCGGCGTATTCGACGATCCCGATCTGCGGATGCAAGGTGGTAAAAGGATAGGCGGCAACTTTGGGGCGAGCCTTGGAGATCGCCGTCAGCAAGGTTGATTTGCCGGCGTTTGGGAAACCCAATAGACCGACCTCAGCCATGATGCGCAGTTCCAACAGAAAATCACCCTCCTCGCCCGGTTCCCCCGGTTGAGCGAAGCGCGGGGTTTGGCGGGCCGCCGTGGCAAAGTTGCGGTTGCCCAGGCCGCCCCGTCCGGCTTTGCAAAGGATGAATTGTTGCCCGTGCCGCGTTAGGTCCGCGACCAATTCCCCTTTCTGCCTGGCTCCCGAGGCAGGCGGCTTGGCTGCCGCCTCAGTTGCAAGATCCACTTCCACTCCCCGGTCGCGGCCAGCGTGGCGGATCAATGGCCGCTGACGGCTGCTGAGGCCAAGATGTGTGTGTGGTTCGGCGTCTTCAGACTCCGCCTCTTCCTGCTCGATGGGTTCCACTTTGGCGGAAGGCAGCCTCCACACGAGCGTCCCGCAGGGGACCTTGACGACCAAGTCCTTGCCAGCGTGTCCATCCATGCCCTTGCCCATGCCGGCTTCCCCCTCTTCCGCGATGAGGCGCGGTTGATAGTATTGAGCGATGAGATTGTTCAGATCGTGATCGGCTTGGAGGATGACATCGCCGCCGCGGCCGCCATTGCCGCCGCTGGGACCGCCTTTGGTGATGAAGGCCTCCCGATGAAATGCCACGCAGCCTTTGCCGCCGTGACCGGCGCGCGCATGGGTTTTGATTTCGTCGATGAACACGGTTAAAATGATGCCTGGAGTGATTGACGATTGGCCGTCAGCGCTGAAACTGTCAATCCCCGCCTTGTTACCGCAGCGGCTGAAATCAAAAAGGCGAGGCTTTCGCCTCGCCCTCAGATCCGCACGCCGGGGGGCTTAATTATTGGAGGTCTTGTTTTCGCCTGGAACAATGTTGACCCGGCGGCTGCTCTTGTCGAAAGCCACCTTCCCGTCCACCAGCGCGAACAATGTCCAATCGCGACCGGTGCCGACATTATTGCCGGCAAAGAATTTGGTGCCGCGCTGGCGCACGATAATGCTGCCCGCGGTGACCAGTTCGCCTCCGAAACACTTCACGCCCAGCCGCTTGCTGGCGCTGTCGCGCCCGTTGCGAACGCTTCCTTGACCTTTCTTGTGTGCCATAATCTTATAATTTGATTTCGCCGACTTTAATCCGTGTCAATTCCTGCCGATGCCCGACCGTGCGATGATAGCCTTTCCGGCGCTTCATCTTAAAGGCGATTTTCTTCTCGCCGCGGAAATGTTCCAGAATGTCCACGACGATGCTGGCTTGCGCCACGGTGGGCGCGCCCACGGTGAATTTACCCTCGTTCGCGACAAAAAGCACGCGATTCAAGGTGTAAGGCTGCCCGGCTTCGGCATCCAAACGGTCCACTTCCAGAGTTTCGCCCGGAGTGACACGATACTGTTTCCCGCCTGTCTCGATGACTGCATACATAATCTTCCCTAAAGGGAGGGTGATACGACCACAAACCGGGGGGGCGTGTCAACCCATCATTTCGCCTTTTTTACGCATGGTCTTCATACTGGCAGTTGGCATCTGCGAAGCCAATTATGTGCCAAAACGGGTGAAGCGCGTTAGGCGGGTTAAATCGTTGAAATGGTGACGCGTGGAGCGGAGGCTAAACCATGAAATGCGCGAAATACGGGCGATACACGTCACTAGCGGCTGCGGCCTTGTGGCGGGGCTTGACACTTTTTCCTTCGATGTTACTGTCTGCGCTTCCGTGAACCGGGGGGATGAATACCTTGGTTTTTGGGGCCGGAGGTTTTCGGCCATCTGAACTCAGACTGAGCGACAAGCATGAAACGGCAATATCAACCATCGAAAATCCGCCGGAAACGGCAGCACGGCTTTCTGAACCGCAACTCAAGCAAAAGCGGTCGAGCCACCCTGGCCAACCGCCGGCGGGCAGGACGCAAACGTCTCACCCCTGTTTGAGTGGAGACTCCCGGCATGGCTGCCGCCTCTCCCGCCTTGGGCCTTCCGCGCGCGCGCCGCATCAAGCAGGCGCGCGATTTTGGCCGCGCCAAAACGCAAGGCCGGCGGATCGTGAGCGGTTGTCTGGTCGCCAATTGGCTGGCGTTGCCGGCCGGCGCGCCTTCACGGATTGGCGTGATTACCGGACGGAAACTGGGGGGAGCCGTGGTACGCACGCGCGCGCGGCGCCTTTTGCGCGAGGCCTTTCGCCTGCACCAACTGCAACTGCGCCAGCCGCTCGACTTGGTGCTGGTGGCCAGGGCATCGATTGTGGGCAAAGCTTTTTCCCAAGTTGAAAAGGATTTTTTGGCCGCCCTGCGGCAAGCGCGGCTCTTGAACGAGACGCCGCCAACGGCGAACAACTGATTTCCAAAAACTGATGACCTACGAGCGATTCGCACGATGGAGGACGGACAGGCTAAGGCCTGGACTCCAACCTATCCCATCCCGCGCGACTCGGGGTTGGAGTCCAGGCTTTAGCCTGTCTGCCATCGGGCGTCCTGTCGTGGCGAGAATTGCTGGCTGGCCAATCTGAGCGGAGTGAATCCGGCACAATCCATCTTAATTTTCGTATTGCGGGTTTACCGCACCCTCGTATCACCCATCCTGACGGGCCTGTTCGGCCCGCAGGGACTAGGCTGCCGCTTCACCCCCACCTGCTCGTGTTATGCCCTGGAAGCGGTTCGAGTTCACGGAGCCTTCCGCGGCAGCGCCCTGAGCATCCGACGCTTGTGCCGCTGCCATCCCTGGGGCGGCTGCGGGGATGACCCAGTGCCACCTGCGGACTCCTCACATCCCGGAAAACGCCCCATCTTCACCCGCGCTTCGCGCAGGACCGATTGCCTCCCACATGGATCGTAAAAGCGTCATCATCCTCGTTATTTGCGGGCTGCTGTTTTTGCTGTGGTCGGTCATGGTGCCCAAGTTGTATCCCCCCCTTCAACCGTTGCCACGCCGCACAAACCAGATGGCGGCCATCTCTACGACCAACCTTACCCCACCCTCTTTATCAGCGGCGACAAACTTGCCAGCGACTCCTTTGGTCGCAGAGCCAACTCAGCCGAGCACGCCAGAAGAATTGCTGGTCACCACCAATGTGAATGCCCGCTACACCTTCACTTCTCACGGTGGTGGAGTGAAGCTGGTCGAATTGGAGGGCTATCCCGAAGTCGTTTCCTGCCGGGAAAAGCAAGCGCCCGGCGCGCAGAGGCTCGCCTCGCTGAACATGCTCGCCCCACAGGCGGTGCTGAAGCTGGCAGGGTCGGATGGACTGGATGAGGGCGGAAGTTTCAAACTCACCTCAATCGACGGCGGCGTTCACGCGGAAAAGACCCTGCCCAACGGTCTCGCGTGCATCAAAGAGTTTCGGCCAGCCTCCAATTATCTGGTGTACGCGACTGTCCGCCTCGAAAACCGCTCCCGCCAAACCCTGGCGCTACCGGGGCGGGAATGGGACCTGGGCACCGCCACGCCCATGAACCCGCAGGACAACGGTCAGTTGGTCGGGGTGATGTGGTCCGACGGTTCGAGCGCGCAGACGGTCGATCAATCCTGGTTTGCGAATCGGACGCTCGGTTGCTTTCCAGGCACGCCGCGTCTTGAATACCATCTCCCCGCCACGAATTTGGCCTGGTCTGCAGTTTACAACCAGTTTTTTGCGCTGGCAGTCATGCCGCCAACAAACGTGGTGGCGTCCGAACTGGTTTTCCGGCAGATCACACTGCCCCCGGTGCGGAACGAAACCAATACCCTGCCTGCCGCTGGCACCACCACCGCCAACCTGTGGATGTTCGATGAAGGAGACTTCAAGGATGCTGCGGCATTCGCCAACCGGCTTAAAGCCGGACAGGACGGCCTCTCCGCCAACCTCTTCAGCCGCCTCTCCGATGAAACGAAACGGCTTCTTAGCGCATACGCCACAGGCCCGGTGCCCAAACCCGTGCTCCAAGCCCTGATTAGCGACTTGAACAAAACACTTTCCACTCCGGCGTTTGCTCAAGAGAACCGGGGCTACTTTGCGGGTTTGACTTTGCGGCCGGCCACGCGGCGGCTCCTGGACCAAAACCGCGTGGGAGAGGATTCGATCCGGCAGAACCGCTTGCTGATCGAGGAGGCGTGCCCAAGGGAGATCCTGGCAAGTCCTTTGGGTTACGAAGCATCCTTAAGCTACGGGCCAAGTTTGCTGGCGCCCGGCCAAAGCAACGAGCTTTCCTTTGTGATTTATGCCGGGCCCAAAGAGTATCGGACCGTGAACCGGGTGGGTTTGCAGTTCGGCAACAACCTGGAGGCGGTGATGGGTTACAACGGCTTTTTCGGCTTTTTTGCCAAATCGCTATTGGTTTCGATGAATGGGATCCACGCCCTGGGGCTGAGCTACGCGGCGGCCATCATCTCCATCACCGTCATCATCAAGCTGCTCTTCTGGCCGCTGACCCAGGCGAGCACCCGTTCCATGAAAAGGATGCAAGCCCTGCAGCCCCAAATCAAAGCGATCCAGGAAAAATACAAGGATGACCCGATGAAGGTGCAGAAGAAAACCATGGAGCTCTGGAAGGAGCACAAGATCAGTCCCATCGGGGGGTGTTTGCCCATGTTCCTTCAACTACCCGTGTTTCTCGGCTTTTATCGCATGATTCAGAGCGCCATCGAACTGCGCGGGGCCAAATTCCTTTGGGTCTGTGATTTGGCGCGCCCCGATACGCTCTTTATCATCCCGGGCCTGAACTTCCCCTTCAATCCTTTGCCGTTGATCATGGGCGTGACGATGCTCTGGCAGGCGCGGCTCACCCCGCCGTCGCCAGGGATGGATCCGGCGCAGCAGAAGATCATGAAATACATGCCCTTGATGTTCCTGTTCATTTTATATAACTTCTCCGCGGGCTTGACGCTTTACTGGACTGTGCAAAACTTGCTCACCATCGCCCAAACGAAACTGACCCGGGCGAAAGAGGAAAAAGCCGGCGGCCAAAAGTCGCCGCTGGCGCCGCTTCCGAAAAGGAAGCCATGACGGTTATGTTAGCTTCGAGATTTGATGATGATCGGAAATCTGAAACCTGAAATCTGAACTCCACGTATGCCTGCAAACCCCAAAGCCACCCTCGAACAAGTTCTCCAACACCTGGGTTTCCCAGCCACCATCGAAGAACACCATCTGGAAGAAGGCCTCCTCCTCGAGGTCAAAGCGGAGGACTCGGGCCGCCTCATTGGCCGCCAGGGCCAGACCCTCTCCGACCTGCAATACCTGGTCAACCGCCTGTTGTTTCAAGAAGACTCTGCCATTCCCAAAGTCACCGTGGACATCGGGGGGTACCGCGCGCAGGCCCGCGAGGCCCTCGTCCAGAAAGCCAAGCAGGCTGCTGAAAAAGTCCGGCGCTGGGGGGACGTGGTGGAATTGGAGCCGCTCAACGCCTTCGACCGCCGGATCGTTCATAACGCCCTCAAGGATGATCCCTCGGTGGAAACCCACAGCGTCGAAGTGGACGGCACAAACAAGAAGGCCATCCTCCTGCGGCCCAAGCATTAAAATTATCGCTCGCCCATCAACTCATACCCAATATGAAAATGAGACTTAGGTTCGCCGAGAAGTCATCCGGGCTGCTGTTAGCCGCTTGCGCCGCGCTCACTGCTGCGGAAATGCGCGCCCAAACCTCGCAAGGCACGGTCGAGGTGCGAGGGCTGATCGGCTCCGCCAGCTATTCCGCGCTGGGCGGCGCTGCGACGCCTCTGCAAGCCCGCGCCAGTGTGCCGATCGGCGCGGTGATCAAGACGCCCTCTGGCTCCGCCGTTGATCTTTCCTTCAGCCACCACGCCGGGACTGTGCGGTTGCTGCAAAACTCGACGCTCTCCTTGGACAGATTCAGCGTGGCAGGTTCCACTGTCGGCACCGTCGTGGACGTCCAACTCGACCTCAGGGAGGGCAGCATGCTTGGGTTGGAGAAAAAACTGCCGAATTCGTCGAAGTATCAAATCAAGGTCGCGCACGGCATTGCTGATTTGGGCGGAGCGAAGTATCGCATTGACGCACAAGGCCACCTGGTGGTGCTGGAAGGCGCCGGCCTGTTCATCTTTGTGGCTCCGAGAGGTGATCCCGCTCCTTTCGAACTGAAAGCGCCTCCCCCAGTTTACTTCTCTCCACCCGAAGGCGTGCGTGCGGCGCCGGCCGAACTGATCAGCGAGGTCGTTCTGCAAACCAAAGGAAAGCTGCATCGCTGAACACGTACGCCGTTTGGCCCGTCTCTCGTCAACGCCGAATCCTGATCCCTGAATCGCGCCCGCTTTGGTTTGCTTTTGCTGCCGACAGTGCCAAAACCCGGTCATGCGCCAAATCAACTTCTTTTCCACTCTGGTGGTCCTCTCGCTCTTGCTGCCGTCTCCTCGAACATGCGCGTCGCCGCTCCAGCGAATCGAAGAAAAGGAATTTGGGAAGATGCGGGATGGGACACACGTACGACTTTTCACCCTGCGCAATGCCGGAGGCATGGTCGCAAAGGTCATGACCTACGGCGCTATCCTCACCGAGGTTCAAACGGCGGATCGCCGCGGCCTCATGACCAACGTGGTGCTGGGCGCCGATCGGCTCGATCAATACCTCGAAGGCTTTCCGGCTTCGGCAGCGGTGATAGGGCGCGTGGCCAACCGCATCGCCAAGGCGCGATTCACCCTCGACGGCCGGGAATACCTACTCGCCGCCAACAATGGCCCGAACCATATCCACGGGGGCCGCAAGGGTTTTGCCCAGGTTCTTTGGGAGCCGAGGCCATTTCCACCCGGCCTGCACGAAGCGGCCCTCCAACTCGCCTACGCTAGCAAGGACGCCGAGGAAGGATACCCCGGAAATTTAACGGTGACAGTGACCTACACGCTGACGGACGGCAACGAACTGCGCATTGACTACGAAGCGACTACTGACAAGGCCACCCCGATCAATCTCACCAACCACGCTTACTTCAACCTCGCCGGTTTCGGACAGGTGCTCGACCACGAACTCTGGCTCGCCGCCGACCGCTATACCGTGGCCGATGACCAGTTGATTCCCACCAGCGAAATCGCCCCTGTCAAAGGGACTCCTTTGGATTTCACAACACCCACGCGCATCGGTGCGCGGATCGATCAACTCAAACCCAGTCTCAACGGCTATGACCACAACTTTGTCCTCGGCGGCGACGGCAAATCGCTGCGACTGGCCGCGAGAATCCTGGAGCCAAAGAGCGGCCGGGTTTTGGAAGTGCGCACCACCGAGCCAGGAGTCCAACTCTATACCGCCAACCATCTGAATGGAACACAGGCCGGCGCCAGTGGTGTCCTTTATCCCAAGCATGGCGGCTTCTGTCTGGAGACGCAGCATTACCCCGACTCGGTCAATCGTCCGGAGTTCCCCTCCACAATTCTGCGGCCGGGTCAGACCTTTAAGAGCACCACGGTGTTTGCGTTCTCGGTCAGGGACTGATTCCTCACGCGGTTGAACACGGATTAGGAAGGTGCTGGTCCAAAGCCCGCCTTCACGCAACGGGTGAGGGCCAGTCCCATCGTCATCCGTGTCGCTCTGGGTCGATCAGTTGGTTCTGATCTGCAACTGACAGATTCAGGTTCAAGATTTCTGAAGGACACTCACAGCCTGGCTGGCGAGTTTCAGCAGGAAGTTGGGGAATACCCCGAGGTAGAGCATGCCGAATATGCAGGCGTAGAGGCTGATTCGGAGCGGGGGAGAGATTTCGATGGGGGAGAGGTCCGGGCAGTCGCGCGACCAGTAGATCGCCCGCACCACGCCAAAGTAGTAATAGAGGGAGATGAGCACGCCGAGGATGGTCGCGGCTACCAGCCAGTAATAGCTGGGGTGGACCGCTCCCTGTTCCAACACGGCCCGAAGCAGCAGGAATTTTCCGAAGAAGCCTGCCAGCGGGGGGATGCCCGCCAGGGAAACCATCGCCAGGGTCATGCTGGCCGCCAGCAGCGGCGAGCGCTGGCTCAACCCTGCCAGCGCGCTAACATCTTCGATTTCTGTCTTGCGGAGGATTAAACAGATGACTGAAAACGCGGCGAGGACCGTGAAGAGGTAGCCGCTCAGGTAGTAGAGCATGGCCGCGCCGCCTGCCGTCGGATTTTTGCCGTTAGCCGACATCGCCGCCAGGCCCAGCAGCAAATAGCCCGCGTGCGCGATGCTCGAATAGCCGAGCAACCGTTTGAGGTTGCGCTGGGGAATGGCGCAAAGATTTCCGTAAAGGATGGTGACGGCGGAGATGACGACCAGCAGCGTAGTCCAATGAGCCGTCACGGCCGGCACGCCGGCGAAGAACACCCGGAGCAACAGCACAAAGCCAGCGGCTTTGGAGCCGACGGCTAGGAAGGCCGTGGCCGGCGGTGGCGAGCCCTGATACACATCCGGCGCCCAAATCTGAACCGGGAAGGCGGCAATCTTGAATCCCAGCCCGACCAGCACAAAGAGCAGGCCCAGTTGGAAAACGGGTTGATTGGCCAAGCTCACTGAATTTTTCGCGAGTTCCTCGAATCGCATCGTGCCCGCCAGGCCGGAAACCAGGGCAATCCCAAACACCGTGAAGGCGGTGGAGAGAGCGCCCACGATCAGGTACTTAATGCCGGCCTCCAGTGAGGGCAGGCGGTTCCGTTGAAAACTGGTCAGCACGTAAAAGCTGACGGTGATCAGTTCAACGGATACGAACAGGACCGTGAAAT
>WNFM01095106.1_pt1 | contig 12424 bp, 8 predicted proteins | sample 5400271 | NCBI WGS metagenome assembly WNFM01 (sample SAMN13153352, study PRJNA577476) | soil metagenome | isolation source: 60 cm saprolite on Douglas fir-dominated hillslope | place: USA:California | collected 2013-09-17 | reverse complement strand
CTTCGTACCAGAACACGATGCCATTCGAGACCAGCACCTTGTGGCCGTTGGCCAATGCCTCCGCCAGCATTCTCTGGACACTCGCCAGCTGCAGCAACTGATTGGCCCGTGGCAACAGGATTTGCCGGATCCTGGCCTTGGTTTTCCCCCAATGGGCGTCGGCGTTGAATCCGAACCCGTTGGCAATCTTGGCCCGTTCCGCCTGTGCTGCGGATCGCTCTCCAGCTGCGTAGGGCTTGGACCATATATTGTCGTGCGAGAGGTAAAGAATGGAACGGTGCCAACGGCGAGCCGGGTGCCCGACCATGACAACCCTCAGATAAGGCATGCCCGAAAGTCGTTCGTTCAATTGTTGACGGAAAGGCTCCGACTCCGCCGAGAGCACGATTGCAGATGGGTCCGGTCGTGGATCGCTCGCGTGCCGGCGCCGCGCCTCGGCAAGCATGAGCCCCTCCTCGTCGTGAAGACGCTCTTTGGATTGCAGGTTCTTCGCGACTTTAAGCTGAAGCGAATGCCTCTTCGTGACGTCCATCTCACGTTCGGCGAGTGCGTCGTAGAGTGTTTGATTGAGCGTTGCGCCCGCCGACTGTGCGGCTTCGCGATCCGGATAAACGTCGCCGCGCACATGCCCATCCTCGGTTGGAACCCTGCGGTCGCGCCAGATCGGAGCCTGGTCGCCCTGCTCGACCAGTTCCTGCATCAACCAGTTATCGAACAGCGGGCGATAGTTCGGCCACACCGCGAGCGCGGTGTCAAAGTCGCGGGCGTTGTCTCCCCATTTCATGGCAGGCCTCTCCACAACGTTAGACACGCGCTCGACCGCATCATGCTGGTCGGATGCCCGCCACGGCGAGCTGCGATCCGTGTATCGAGACGAATGTGAGCCTCAATATAAATGGCCGCCTGACGAGCCGCTGAACGTCCGCGCGTCGGCCTTGCCGCTCGTGCTTTTTTACGAAAAGCGTCAACATTGCCCGACGTATGTTGCCGATCTCCAGTGGCGACGGTGACGCATTCATATCGGATCCGGTGTGCGAACGGGCCAGAGAAGCGTGGCCCGCCGTTGATTCAATGGGCATGGCAATCAAGAACAAAGGCACGCACCATAAATCCGGCAGGGATGGCAGCGGCCTGGGCATCGAGCCGCTCTTGCATCTGCTGGAGCGAGGAATTCGGCGTGGCGGCCTTTCGCCCGTCGCTCGAGTCCCATTTCGCCTTGTCGAACCAGCCTACCAGGTAGATGCCCACAGGCGCCCGCAGCCGAACCAGGTACTCCTCGTAGAGTTGACTTCTGAGCGCGGTCAACAGCGCGTCATTCCAACAGCCCTTGGTTTCTATCACCGCCGTGATCGTATCATGTGCGACGCCATCGTCTGACCGACGTATCGCGTCAACGCGAATGTCGGTGCGCTTTCCGACCGGCGCACCCGGTACCCGACCCACCTCGACTTCCCGGTTCGCGACAATGCCGCTGTCGACAAGCTCCCGTCGAAGAAACAGGTTTACATGATCCGACAAACCATCTTCCTCAACCGGCCGAAATGTCTTGCCACTTCCCTGCCGGTCCCAGAGGCCTCGCACCGGGCTCTGTTCGCCATGCAGCTCGGCCTCGTACTTTCGCAGCGCGTCTGTCAAAAGTTCGCACAAATCGCTCGCTGACTGCACCAGGAGACGGTTACGCGCGTCCGTGAGCCGGAACACATCCTTGGGGCTCAACGGCGACCAGGTCCTGGTCCGCATCATTTGCTCGGCGTCACGCAATAGAAACGACAGCCAGCTGAGGTTCGGCAATTGGCTGATGATCCAGCGCATCGCATCAACTGCAGCAGGCGTGCCCCTATTCACGATCTGCGGAACGATCCCGTCGCGCAGGTGCGCCAAGGATTCATATGGACCAACAAAATGCGCCTGACCGGATGCATGTTGCGGATCGCTTCCCGGTGGGAACAACTGCTGCAGCAAAACGTAGGCTTCGGCGCATTGTTGCTCGCCTAATTCGCCGAAGAATGAATCCTGGAACCGATAGGACGAGCCCAGCTTCAGGAAAACGTCCCGGGCAAACACTGGATCATGTGAAATTCGCCTCCAGATGACCGGCCACGCGTCTGCAGCGCGGTACATCGCCAGCGCGCTGGCCGCGACCAAGGCGCGTGGTCCGGATTCAGCACCATCTGGCGCGAGGATGGCGATGGCATAGTCCCGCGCGGGAGCGAAACCCGCGGTTAACAATGCTTCCAGGAGCGTTCGAATCTGGTCTTCCGAATTGCTCTCGTCGCACAATTCAGCAAAAATACCCTGCTTCAGCGCCTCACTGTCCCAGCATCCTTCGAGGTCACGCAGCACGAAAAAGCTCGCTCCGGGGAGAACTGCAGTATTTGGATCAGCCGCGGCTCGCGCGCGCTCGCTACTCATGATCCGCCGTATGGCGTGCACGAATTCGGCCGGTGCGGTTGCCAATGCGTCAACGACCACTTCAACGTGAAGCTTTGGCTTCTCAGATCCGGTATACCTCGGAATACTGGCGATTGCAGGCGCCCACTTCGCCCATATAGCAACTGGTATCAAATCATAAACAGTTGGCTCAAGCTCCTTGAGAAGAATGAACGCACGATACGCCGCAAGATCATTCCAATAGAGCGAAGTTGTACCAATCCATTCCGCGATCGATGTCTCTCCAATCGCGAGATATTTCTCCGCTGCGCTGACAATTCGCTGTCGCGTCATCTCGTCGGCGGCGATCCAGCCAGGCATTCTGGTTATCGCATATTCGAGGTCATCGCCGTACACTGTGCTCGTGGGGGTTAGCGTCAGTTCTCGATTGAGCTGCCACCACGCCCGCCATTCTCCGGCTTCAAATTTGTCCAGCAAGTCGGCAACGCGCTCTTCTGGCGGCGGCGTGACCGGGGGTGGCCTTTTCTCTTCGAGCTCTTTCATCATCCTCTGAGTCTTGCGGGCTTGCTGAGCATCCACAGAATTCAGCGGCATCCCTTCGAACACGCCCCGATAGTGGTTCCAAAGCGGTTGCCACTTGACCGCAGCATCGTAGAGGGCTTCGAAGTGGGCGGGATGGTCGCGATCGAACGCCATCTCGATCATGTTGCATAACGTTTCGCTGTTGATGGAATCGTCCGCCGGCGCGCCATCGGGGCACAACTTGAGAAGCCAGTGCAGATCGTCGCGCTGCAGCAGGCCGGCTCGAATCAGATGAAAGACATCGACCCTCTCAACGGACCCCCTGGTTACAGCACGTAGGAATTGCCGCCGGCGCGGCGCATCGGAGTTCAGATCGAGCAGAAATTGTTCCTGCTCGCGCCGGCCGGTGCCGCGCAACAGCGCCCCGGAATTACGCAGGCAGGTGAGCACGCAATCAAGCAGCGGCTCGATGATTTGGCGATCCTCGAGATGGGCCCAAGCGCGGATCAAGATCGAGTCTGCCAACGATTTTCGATGGAATTCGCCGTTATGGCCGACCTGTGCAACAAACGACCTGGCCCACTCCAGCGCGACTGGAAAATCGCCGATGGTCAGCGAGTCGGGCAATGTCCCAGTGAGAAACATGACGTAAGCGCCGACATAGCCCTCATTCGGAGGAGTAATCATCGCGAACAACTCAGAGGCCGACAGGTGCTTCGGCCACAGGATCTGGAGAGCGTGCCCCTTCATGCCGTTCAACGGATCGGGACCGAGCTCGCCCTTCGCCAGGATCAGCATCTGTCCAGGCACGGTTTCATCGCCGCACGTGCTGAGGGCTGCGACGGCGCGCGCCCGAAGCTCCGGGTCGCACGCCGGGTCGAGAGCGATCTTGAGCAATTCGGGTTGCAACTCGGCGAACGCGCAGGATTCCGCGATCATGAGAGACGCGCGGCGAGCCACAATGTTTTTGGCTGAATCTGTGAGATAGGGACGCAGCTGCGCAGCTAGCTGCGGATGCGCCAGTCTTGCATAATAATCCGCGATGCCCGGGATGAAATCGCGGACGTTTTTCTTGTCATAAGCATTCAAGAGCGACGCCGTCAGGGCGGATAAATCGGCCTCGCTCCAGTTGGTCAGATCACCCTGCAAGAGCACCAACGGTTCGCTCTCGATTAGGGAATCGCGAATTTCCTTGCTGAGCGAGGAGATCCATGCGGCAACAGCAGCGAGCTGCGGCACCAGGCCACCGGCCGGGTGAAGCAATATCTTGAGAATATTGGAAGGCGAGACCTTCTTCTCGATGAGGTAATTTGCCGCCAGAAATTCGGCGAAGCTCTGATGCGCCCATCCCATGAGCACGCCGCCGCGGGACGTAAATAGGCCGGTGTCGAGCGTCTCGCGGACATTATCCTCGCTAACATCGAACGCAGGAAAGTCGCCCTCCTCATGCCCTCGCGAAAGTATCGATAGCGGAACATCTTCTTCAGGAACGCCGTCCGCCTCGGACCCGGTCCAGACCGCATAGCGGTTGGCGAGCATGGTCGCGGCCGCCAGACGAGCGGCAACCCGCAGACGCTGGGCCGGATTCAAGGCGCCCAGGCGCCGGGCATCGCGCCTGCTCAGGTTCGATTCTTCACAAAGTTTCAGACATCCGCGCGTATAGAGATCCGCAACGCTGCGTGGCAGCCTCCCATCACGCTGAAACAGACTGAGAAGCAGATTCAACGTCAGTGGTTTGATGGCAAATGGCACCGCATTCGCCGCGTATAGTTCGCGGATGAAGCCATCGGCGTCGATAGCGTGCGCCTCTGCCGCGACCACCACATCTCTGCGCCGCAGCGGAGCCAGCTCGAAGACACCGACGGCATCATCACCCCACAACCGGTTCAGCGATGGCTCCAGGATTCCCCCTGGCCATACGGCTGTGCGGCACGCAATTCGCACGGACATTCGCGATGTCGGATATCGCGGCAATTCGCTCGCCAACAGGTTTGCGATGCTGTCGATGCGCAGAAGGGCTTCATCGAGACTGTCGAGGTGGAGGACGAGATGTGAACTGCCCTTCGTCCATGCGATGAACTCCGGGCTTCCGAACACCCGCTGGTGCAGCAATGCGTCGCTGGAATAGGCCCGCAGATCGACATGGATCGAAACGGTTTCGTCAGCGATCGATTCAGCGAATAGGCGTGCGGCCTCGGCCACCAGCGTGGTCGATTTGCCGATTCCAGGCTCGCCAAGCAAAACGAGAGCCCGATATTTGCCAAGTTCGGTCAACATCGCCGGCGCGTTGGGATGGGCGGGTCGAAGCGGGCTGATCGGATCGACCAAAAAGCCTCCGTCGGACAGATCGAGGGTGCCGGTGCGTGCGATCCAAAAGCGTTGCCAGTCGTAAACTGGTTTTACCGGCGTGGGGGCGGGGCTGCTTGCGGGCTGACCATGCTTCATAGGTACACGCTATCACGGGCCGAGGATTATTTCGGGATCGGCAAAATCCGTCGGTCTGTATCAATCGGCAACTTAGTTTCGCGGCAAGTTCGTTAGCAAGCATTTCGGGCCGAGATATCGACTAATGGACGCAGATCGTGCCGCTCGCTGCCTGCCCTCACCGACAGCCGGGGGCGATCACGCCGCCACTCTTGCGCGATTATCCTGCAGGCGATCGAACGCGTTGCGGATCGCGAGCGAAAGATTGATCCGGACGCGGGACACTGCATCCTGACGCGCATCCAGATAATCGCGCTCCAGCCGACGCATTTGGTTGGCAGCCTTGGGGTTGACGGAGAAGTCGAGACTGTCGACTTCCTCGTGAATGGCCACGATCCGTGCTGCAGCGCCACGGCCGCGGATGCGGTAGTCCGGGCTGGCCGGCAGGCCCACGGAAACAGGAGAGAAGGTTTTGACCTTCTCCATGCCGAGATGCTCCGTCAGCACAAAGGCGTGGTCCGCGATGTCGATGATGAAGTCGCCGCGAAACGCGATCCCCCGCTGATAGATCGTGGACCGATTGCGCAGCCGATCATGAAGCCAAAAGTCGTTGTCCAGATCGATTTGAGGGTCGTCGCTCCGATCGGCCCAGGGAAAATGGCCGGGCGTCGGATTCAACGGAGCCTGAAGGTAGATGGCGAGATTGGCGGGAAGCTTGCCGTAGCTATGCCGATAATCGTCGGCGAAGGCGGCCGCGAGGCGCGCCGAAACCAGCAGTTCGAACCCGGCAAGGTTCAGTGCCCCGATCAGGGCCGTGTGAGCCAGCCCAACGCCGTCATAAGGTCGATGCCCCGCCCTGCCCGTGGCGTCATCCAATGACGCCGGCGCCAGATCCTGTTCAACCAACAGGGCAAAGTTTCGCGCCGACAAGTCGGCGGCCACCGCAACTTCGCGGGACGTGAATATCTCGGCAGAACTTCGGCTCGGGCGGCCCATTCCAAAACCCCCAATTAGTGTTAGTTTAAAACTAGCACTAATTGGGAATTTGTCAAGCTGACGCCGCGAAAGACACAATCATGGACGCGGCGCCGTAAGCTTACGAGGCTGACGGCCTACCTTGGCTCGCCCGGCGCTATGGAGCGAGGATGCCCGCCATTTCATCGATGTGTGCGTCGATCCGCTCGAGCACCTGCGGCGGAACAATATCGCGTTCCGGCAGGGCCGCCCACTTGTCGCGCACGGCCGCCGCGGTCTCGGCGATGGCCGTCTCCACCGCACCTTCTGGAAGGCGGCTGCGGTTCGCGAAGTTGCGCCAGCGCTCCGGAGTAAGCGCTTTGAAGGATTTTTCGCCAGCCAGACTGAGGGCCAGACCGTCTTTCGGGATGTAGGGAACCGTTGAAAGCACGTCGTAGACCGGCGACAATTTCGGCGTCCGTCCGTCCCCGGGATACATCAGCGACCAATTTTTGAGGTGCATGTCGCCGTTGCCGGTGATCGCGGTGAATGCGAGGCGTCGAACAAACTCGATTGATGAATCGAAAGAGATTGCACTATTCAACGCTGCCGCGATGTTGTGATACGCCGCGCCGGTGTACTTCTCGGACGGATAGCGGCCGAAGACTTGTGCAAAGTCCTCCATGTGGATGCGCGTTCCGTCCGCGCCGCGGTCGAAGCGGCGCACCAGCAACACCTTGCCCGTGGACATTGTATTGAACTCTTCGGGAATGCCGTCGAAGTCCGTCTTTTCCACCAGCTCGCGCGCGGGCACTTCCATGCCCAATGCTTCCGCCAGCGCTAGGATAGCGAATTCGTTCTCCGAGAGCCCGATGTGCGTGAGCGAAGGAAATTTCGCGATGTATTGCCCTTGTCCGTCATCGACGGCGAGCGTGACGCCACCCTCTTTCCCGGCATTCTTCATAACCGAAAGCTTCATTTGCACGCCAGCCAACGAAAAGCGCGCTTTGCCTTTACCCGGCAGCGCCGCCCCCCCATGAGCCGCGCTTCCGTCGCTCGGTAGCGCACGTACCGCCCCCGGCAGATTGGTACCTAAGGCGGCAAGCAGATCGAAATCATTGCCTGGCCTCACAAATCCTGCATGATGCTTTTCCATGGCTTCGCGGAGTTTGTCCTCGGGCAGCAAGTTGGCGAAGAACGGCGGAAGCGCGCCGCGTACCGGTTTGGGATCCTTACGGAGTCCGCCGCCCTCCGCGCGAAGCGACAGGCTGAAGACAGGCGGATCTTTCAGCGCCCGGTAGCTGGCCGAAAGATTGAAAGCGTTGTAGTCGCCGGGCGTCCGGACCAAGGTCCCGACCGCTAAACCGTTCAGCGATATGTCGAGCGACTGGACGCGCTCAGCGGCCGCTTTAGGATTCATGGCGTTCGTCCTCTTCGACGTCTGAAGTGAAGGCGGGCCGATCTTCCACATCGTCCGTCGGGCGCAACATGGATTGCACGGCGGGCACCATCGCTTGCGGGATCAACATCATCTCCATCCCGAGCGCGCGGGCGATGTTGACAAGCGTGGTTGTGCGCGCCGCCGCGGCCCCGGTCTCAATATCCCGGTAGCGAGGTCGGCTGATATTGGCTCGGTCAGCCGTTTGCTCCTGAGTCAGATCAGCGGCCTCCCGGGCTCTGCGAAATTGCAGCCCGAGCTCCTTGAGAAACTCGCTTTCGGCCATTTTGAGATACCTTTACGTATCAGATTGATCCGCAAAGATATGTATACGTATCAAGGCAGAAGTCAAACGCAATGAGTCTTAAACGTATCATATTACGATAAATGATCTCTAAACATATCTTTCTGGAGGTATCCCTAGAATCCCCACGCAAGAATTGCGCTGCCGACAGCGTGTGCCTCAAATAAGCTTCAATTTTCAGTAGAAAAAGGCCGAATTGGGAAAAAAATAAGGCGCAGTTGAATTTGTTCTTCTTATGTTCTATGGTGGATGGATGTCATTTCTCAGCGATACTGACTTGGAAAGCCTGCGGATCGAGCAGAGCGTTTTCCACATTGTTGGCCCCGGCGAAGAGTATTTTCAGCTTCTGACGGCCTTCGATGCGGGGCGGCACGCGCCTTTCTTTCTGGGTCGCGTCAAGTCCGTGAACGGCGGCAACCGGTACGAGTTCCTGGAAGACGCACCGGTTCGGAAGCAACTCGCGCGCATCAGCCGCGACAAGACAACCTTCCAGGAAGAGAGCGAGAAACTGGCCACCGCTTTCAACGGGGCTCACGGAGGCAGTACGGCAGTCGGAGCCTTCCTGATCTTTGTGCTCTCCTGCGCGAGCGGCCGGTTGTTCGCGCTGCTAAAATTCGAGGACGAGAAAGTCCTGAGCTACGACTACGAGGTCGGCGGGCGCTCGGGAAAGCCCAAACCGACCTTCGGCGAGATCGAACGGACCTTCGTGCAGAATCGCAACGCCCTGCAGAAGGCTGCACTTATCCGTCTTGGCAAGGAGCGCGACGAAATCTGCGTTGTCGATCGCCAAAACCCCCAGCGGCCAGCCGCCTATTTCGAGCAGTTCCTGCTGGCCAGGCGGCAGCGAACGGAAGAAGAGCTGACAAAAACGATTATCGATGTCACGCGCAACGTCGCGCAGAAGCACAAGGCGGTGTTGCCGCCGGAAGCGATGAAGAACCTTGCGCAACGGCTATATGACGCCAGCCAGTCTGGCGGATCAGTCGATGGTGAGAACGCGGAGAACTGGCTGAAAAGCATTTTCGGACCGTTGCCGGATGACAGCCCGGTGGTGAAAGATTTCAAAGCCGGTTTGAAGCGTGAGGGAATGACAGGGGAATCGTTCGTTCTTCAGAAGAACGCCATCCAGGCGCCGAAAAATCGGCGCGTCGAGACCGCCAGCGGGATCAAACTGACTATCCCCGTAGGTCTGACGTCTTCAGTCGTTTTGGTGAACCGCGACAAGGGCGAGATTATCATCAAGGACCAGATCACACTCGATGACTACGAACTCAACACATCTGGTCGATCGCGTTCGTGAACTCATTGCGACCGGCACCCAGGTAGACGAACGCATCGATACGCTGGTGCTGCGCGGAGCGTTGCCGTCTGCCGAGGCGCAGGCGGACTGGATCGCGTTTGTCGATGACGTCCCCGCGCCCTTCACCTCGTTGCAGGTTTACAATGCCGCCTTCGGCGGCGATTTAGTCATCGGTGAGACGTTCGATTCCGAGCGTGAGATTATCATTACGCTCGGAAAGCCGGCGATCGACGGCTATGCTTTTTTCATGTTCCAATCGGCTGTCGCGCCCTATCTGGCGCAACGTAGCGTGCTTGCCCGGCTTGCGATTGCCGATCTCAGCCCCGCGCATGCGTTTCGTGCGCGCGGATTGGACGTCGTCCCCTGGAATCTCGTACAACCCGCTGCACCGCCCGACGTTTCCTTAACTCCCATCGACCCCACCCGCTATGTACGGGACTTTGTCCCGGACCGCGAAGTTGTCACCGATCTTGGACCATGGATTTTATTGACGCCCCCGGCCGAGTCTTCGCTGGCCTTTCGGGCCTGGGAAGCGATTGCCGCCCGGCGGCTCCTGGGCGGTCTGGTCTCCCGCGCCTGGCTGGAAGACGGTCAGGTCTGGTTGCAGGCGGCAGGTCCGCCGATATACCGCGTTGAAGCCGACAATGCCGCATTGCCCGGCGCCCTCCCCCGACTGACCGAAGTCACGAATTGGGTCTTTCTTTCAGGGATGGATATCGAAGCCCGTCATTTGCTGTTTTCGGGTGAATTGGCCAGAGCTAGCCGCCCGCAGCAAGATCTCGTCACTACCCTCGATCGGGCATTGGAGGCCGCTAAGGCGGCGTATGAGGCTCACGTTCAGTCTTCGAGCCGCGAGACGCTGAAAACTCTCGCCGATCTCCGTAAGACTGTCATCGACGAGACCCAGAAGGTTGCTCAACGGGCGCAGGATCTCGCGGCCACGCTTTGGCGCGACCTCGCCGTCTCAGCCGCGCCTTTCGTGCTCAAGATTCTGGGCGATGCCGGCAAGCCACCCAGCCCGCTGATTTCGTCCGTCTTTTACTTCACGGCGGCGGTGTTCGTCGGTCTCTCGTTTGCTCTGCAGTGGCGCATTAACGGGTCATTTTTCAAGAGCCAGCAGTCTTCCCGGCAGAGCTGGATGCAAACCTTGTACAGTTATATCTCGGCGCGCGAGCGCGAAGAGATCGCCGAAGCGCCGATCGAGCAGGCCATGAAGAACTACCGCGAAACCCGCTTCATTCTCACGGTGGTGTACGCATTCCTGGTGGCGGCTCTGATTGCGGCTGGTGTGCACACGCTGGACCAGGGAACATCTGCGACTGCCGACCAAACCACAAACCATCCGGCAGCTCTGGAAAAGCCGCAACTTCCACAGTCAAAATCAACTCCTTCTGACAAGCATTGACCCCGGCTCGACGCAGACAAGCAAGGTATGGCGCCGAGCGGCGACGATCGGAACATCTCGCTGGCCCATCGTCGGCGAGCCAGCTCCGGTTGCTCAACAGATTTCAGTTGGAAAGCGGCGGTCGCCCGCGACCGCCTACCACGCTTTTGTCTACGCTAGGCTCGCCTGCTGCCGTACTCACCTGAAAAAACAGTTTCGCAAGTTTGGCTTTGCGGCTTTGATGCTCGTGGTTTGACATGCCGATGCAGCATACCGTGCTTGGATGCCTGATGAACACGTTTTTTCTCTTAATGGCGCAATACGGCGGCAAGGCCATCATCCCCGTCGAGGATGTATGTCGCGATTACTTTTTTCATCTCAACGCAACGAAGTTCGTCCAGAAGATATCGACCGGCGAAATAGCAATTCCACTGGTCCGAATTGAAGCAAGCCAAAAAAGTGCCAAGGGTGTTCACCTCGCCGACCTGGCTAAATATCTTGATGCTCGCGTAGAGGCGGCACGAAGGGAAATGATCGGTCTTACAACCTAAACCCGCGCGCAAAGGCTTGCACACGGCTTCCTTTTGCAGGAAGCAGTTTATTTGCCCGCTGCCCGCGCGTTTCAGCAAGTGCCGCCAAAGCCGCGCGCATAAGCCCGGTAGACAGCGAATCCCGTTCGAAATGATCATCTTCTGACAAAATGGTATGGACGCCACATCGAACGCGATGAGCCATCGCGAGGTCAACTACCGCATCCCCTCAGCCTGCGGGTTGCTCCGACCACTCTTTGCTATGTCTAATCCGGCAACTGCCGGACTTGGTTTTTAGCCGAACAGGTGATCAATCGCAGCGACGCTGCGGGTTACATTGGAAGTAAATTTGAGGCTGTGCACCTTCGATCGTCATCGCGATAAACCGGATGGGGATTCGCTTTGCCATACGCCACGCAAAGCTTTCCCCGAATGTTGATGTCCGTCAGTATCACGCGTCCGTTTTCCAGGCAGATCAAAGTCAAGTCGCCATTGTCGACCCGGAAATGTAAAGTCTTAGCAGGCACTCCCATCCTCCTGATTCTACGGTCGAAAGCTTGATAATTGTTGGCCATCGATTGAAGGTCAGATGATCGCACTTAATGAGGTATGGCGGCAATTTAGCCACGCAAGATGTGCCACTTACTTATTTGCGAACCCCTACATATGCGAAATCGTTCAAATTCTTAGCATCTGGAACAGCCGTCTGTTCTCGCACTGTTCTAAGAAGTTCCTTGACGTTGAGCGCCACTATCGAGACGCTGCGAGCCCGGTCCGGATCAAATTCCGGAAGCAGTTCCGCACTGCTCCATTCCGCCTGACGCGAGGAAATCATGCCGAAGAATATCGTCGTCTTCTCGGACGGGACCGGCCAGGACGGTGGGGCGCGTCCCGAGCAGCGCATCAGCAACATCTACAAAATGTACCGGGTTTCGCGGGACCACGCCGACACCGCGATCGAACCGGCGCAGCAGGTGGTCTTCTACGATGCGGGGCTTGGCACGGATATCGGAACTACCGCCCTCACCGCGTCCGTCCGCTCTGTCCAGAAACTCCTCGGATCGGTAACGGGTGCCGGCATCAAGCGCAACATCGCCGACTGCTACGAATTCATCATCAACCACTACCAGCCCGGCGACAGGGTCTACCTGTTCGGATTCAGCCGGGGCGCCTACAC
>WNFM01035830.1_pt1 | contig 12425 bp, 14 predicted proteins | sample 5400271 | NCBI WGS metagenome assembly WNFM01 (sample SAMN13153352, study PRJNA577476) | soil metagenome | isolation source: 60 cm saprolite on Douglas fir-dominated hillslope | place: USA:California | collected 2013-09-17 | reverse complement strand
CGCCTCTCACGGTCAATTTTCGGCGTTATAAGGGGCGCGCGATGCGGATTCGATTGTTCGAGTTGACCGGGGCGGCGAGCCGCGCCGACGAGCTGCTGGTCTCGATGGAGCCGGGTGCGCGTGACCAGCTGGCCCGCGAGGCGCAGCGGCGCGCTTCGGCGCTCGGCTTGATGCGCGGACCCACGCCGATTCCGCTCGTGCTCTCGCCCAGCTCATTGCCGCGCGAGGAGCTTCTGGGCCTCGGCCGCGGCGCGCGGCTGATCACCAGCGCGCTGGTGAAGGTGGCCCGCGAGCTGATCGAGCGGCGGTCCGAGAAGGCGCGCCTGCTCTTCCACCACCTCTCGCCGCTCGAGACCGAAGCGCTCGCGACGCGCTGGCGCGAGGCCGAGGACCTCCTGCACTCGCGCATCGACTGGTTCGTCGAGAAGGACGGGACCGTGCAGGCGCTGGAGGTGAACGCGACCATTCCGGCGATGCAGGTCTACTCCGACGCGGCGCTGCGCGGCTGGGTGCAGGCGATTCGACCCGCGAGCGAGGGCGCGCTCGAGGCGAATCCGTCGAATGCGCAGTGGCTCATCGATGCGCTCCTCAAGGCGGCGCGACATCGCACGCAGCCGCTCAGCGTGCAGCTCCTGCACCGCGACGGCGATCCGCAGCTCACGGAGCTCGCCGCGCTCGCAGCCCGGCTGCGCGATCGCGGGATCGCGGCGCGCACTTGCACACCGGACGAGGTCGTGCTCGACGGCGATCCGCATCGCGTCCTCTACCGTCATCTCTTCGCCCGCCACGTCGAGCCGCAGTCGGCGCTGGGCCGCGCCTTCCTCGAGCCGCGCAAGCACGGCATGTGGAATCCCGTCGACGGCTGGCTGGAGACCAAGGGACTCTTCGCAGAGCTGTCGCTGCAGCGCGAGGCCGCATTCCTCTCGGCCGACGAGCGCGCCGCGGTGGGGGAGCTCGTGCCGTGGACGCGCCTGCTCGACGATATCGACGACTCGACCCTCGGCGACGGCGACCGCTTCGTTCTCAAGAAGTCGCACGACTACGGCGGCAAGAGCGTGGTCATCGGCCGCGAGGCGGGTCCGGCTGCCTTCGCGAAGTCGCTCGCCGGCGCGCGCGCCGACGCGCCTGGGAGTTGGGTGGCGCAACAACTCATCGACGCGCCCTCGCTCGATCGCTTCATCTGCTCCGAAGGGGTTGCCCGCAGGCTGCCGCTCCATCTCGACGTGAGCACGTACGCTTCGCTCATCGATGGCGTCCCCGACGGCGGCAGCGTAGTGCGCGCAGCGCCGGGGCGCGTGGTCAACATCGTGGGCGGCGGCGGCGTGGCTCCCCTCTTCGCGGACGACGTGCTCGCGAAGGTGCTATGAGGCGCCCTTGCGTTCGCGCGCACGGCGCTCTTCGATCTCCTCGAGAAAGCTGACCGCCAGCGCGTGACGCAGCAGATCGATGCAGGGATAATCCGGAGCGTGGCAATGCTCGAGGTTGAACCGGCAGAGCTGTCCGTGGCGATCGCGGCAGAAGGCGTCGTATCCGCCCTCGTCGCAGGGGTCATCGATGTAGCGGGCGACCTTCGCGGTGCGCTCGGGCGTCAGGAGCGGTTCGTCGTTGACGGCGGTCTCGCTGCGCAACTTTTCCGCCACCGGGACCTCCAAGGACCGTAGGAGTCTAACAGCATGAGTCCGCAGGTCACGTTCAAGAGCAACGAAGACAAGATCCCGCAGGCCGGGGTGCTGGTCGATTCGGCAGGCAAGCCCGTGCCGGCCGCGCCGCGTCTTCGGGACGCCGTTGCCCAGCCGTACACCCCAAGCCATGGGAGTGCCCCGAGCGCGCTGCCCCCGCGGCCGGTGGGTTTGCAGGATCTCGGCCCGGCAGCGGCGCTGCGCGTTATCGGGCCCGATCGCGAGAAGTGGCTGCAGGGAATGCAGAGCAACGACCTCGCCGCCGCCCCCGTCGGCGGCGCGGTCGCGGGCCTCTTTCTCGGCGGCAAGGGACGGCTGGTCGCCGAGGGGCTGCTCTGGCGCCGGTCCGAGGAAGTGATCGTCACGGTCGAGGCGTCGCGCCTCGAGGCGCTGCGCGCGCACCTCGACAAGCTGTTGATCATGGAGGAGTGCGAGATCAAGGACGCGCCCGGCTTGCGAAGGCTGCGGTACTTCCCCTCTGAAGCGGCGCCCGACGTGTCCGCCTCGATCACCGGAAGCTGGCAGCCGCTGGGATTCGAGATGCTGCTCGCGGAGCCTGAAGCGAAGGCGCTGCTCGGAGCGCTGCGAGAACGGCCCGCGCAGATCGAAGCCTGGCGCGTGGCGCTGGGCATTCCCGTCTGGGGCGCCGACCTCGACGACGAGACCACGCCCATCGAGGCAGGCCTCGACCGTGTGATCTCGTTTGCGAAGGGATGCTACGTCGGGCAAGAAGTAGTCGCGATGGCGACATACCGCGGGCGCGTGGCGTGGAACCTGGTGCGGCTGGAAGTCAAAGGCGACGCGCCTGCCCCGGGGACGAAGATCGATCCCGAGCGAGGCCCCAAGGGCCGCGTCACTTCCTCGACGCAAGTGGCCGGCGCGGGCGTGATGCTCGGCCTCGTCCACAAGGAGTTCGGGCTGCCGTTCGGATCGCTGCCCGGCGCGGGGGTCTGCGCGTGAAAATTCTCGCTGCCATCCAGGATCTGATGTTCTCGTCGAAAGTGACCGCCTGCGCGCGCGGCAAACCCGTCGAGTGGGTGAAGCGCGGAGCGAAAGTGGCCGAGCAGGTGGCGGCCTCGAAGCCCGACGTGCTGCTGATCGATCTCGGCGCGCCCCAACTCGACGCGGTCAACGCCATCCGCGAGATCAAGAGCGGTGAGTGCAGGCAGACCACCGTGATCGGCTACGTCGACCACACGCGCGCCGACCTGATCGAAGCCGCGCGCGCCGCCGGCTGCGATCAGGTGATGAGCAAGGGCGAGTTCGCCCGCAGGCTGCCGGAGCTGCTCGAAGGCATCTAGAAGAGCGAAGCCACCAGCACGCGAGGTCCGTCGTCGGAGACCTCGGGGCCGGCGAGGATCAGCCTGGCTTCAGGGGTGCGCTCGGCCACGGTCTGCGCGGCGTCGTCGAGATCATGCAGCGAAGCATTGGGCCGCAGGCGGCAGCTGACGAAGATCTCGCGCGCGCCGGAGAGCGGATCGAGCGCGTCGCGCAGAATCGCCAGGCGAGGCCGGATGAGCGCGTGGATCTCGCGCGGGTCGACGCCGGCCAGCCCGAAGATCGAGAGCGGCTCGACGAAGCAGCGCACCGCATCGGCCCACGCCGCAGCGCCGACCGGCTGCACCACGCAGGCGTCCATCAACTCCGCCGCACGCTGCAGCCGCGAGCGCGCTTGCGGCCCCGGAGTCGCCTGCGCCGGCGGCAGAACGACGAGTGCTTCGCCGCCGCCGCGCTTGCGCAGGATGCGCAGCGCTTTCGACGCTGCGGCCAGCGCGGGATCGCGATCGTCGTCGAGGAGCGCGAAGAGCAGCGACCCGCCGTCCGCTTGCTTGATGAGCCGGAAGTCCCCCGCCAGCACGGTGCAAGCGAGCGCGACCGCGTCCAGCCGGGCTGCGTCCGCCGCCGGAGCGGCGCCGAAGGCGACCACCGTGCCGACGGCCTGCATGCGCAGAGAGTACACCCGAAGCGCGCGCAGCCGAGAGGCCGGCCGTGCGAGAGTGTCCAGATGCAGATCGAGCGCGAGGACCTCGACGCGGCGGCCGCCCGGCAGATCATCTCGGCCGAGCAGGCGGGCGCGCTCTGGACGCATCTCGAGCTGCTTCACCCCGCCCGCGCGCGCTTCACGGGCCTGAACGTCGCCTACTACTTCGGCGCGCTGGTCGTCATCTCAGCGATGGGCTGGCTGATGACGCTCGGCTTCCAGGCGATGGGGCCATGGGCGGTGTTCTTCATCGCCGTCCTCTACGCGCTGGTCTTCATTCGCGCGGGCGCGAAGCTCTGGGCGGACCTGCCCGTTCCCGGCGGCCTGCTCTACGCGATGGCGGTGTGCATGACGCCGCTCGCGATCTGGGGAGTCGAGCGCGGCACAGGCTTCTGGCCCGAGAGCGATCCGGGGAACTATCGCGACTTCTTCCCGTACATCCGCTCGAGCTGGATCTGGATGGAAGCCGGCACCGTGCTGGCTGCGCTCTTCGCGCTGCGCCGGGTGAAATTCTCGTTCCTGGTCGCGCCGGCCGCGGTCGCGCTCTGGTTCATGTCGATGGACTTCGCCGCGTACCTCTCGGGCCAGTCGAGCTGGAGCTTCGGGCTCTACCGCAATGTCTCGCTCGTCTTCGGCCTGGTCATGCTCTTCGTCGCCTTCCTCGCCGACCACCGCACGGGCGTCGACCTCTCCTTCTGGCTCTACCTCTTCGGCATGACGGCGCTCTGGGGCGCGCTCAGCTCGATGGATTCCGGCAACGAGCTGCGCCGCTTTCTCTACTGCCTCTTGAACCTCTTCTTCATCGTCGTCAGCGTGGCGCTGCGCCGGCGAATCTTCCTCATCTTTGGAGCGCTCGGCGTGAACGCCTATCTGGTCACGCTCTCGTATCGCGTCTTCGGAAACTCCGCGCTCTTTCCCTTCGCGCTCACCGCACTGGGACTCTCGGTGATCTGGGTGGCGGTCAAGTACCAGCGCAACCGCGCGCGGATCGATCCGTGGATCGATTCGCTGATCCCGGACGCGCTGCGCTCGCTGCTCCCGCGCGCCCGCTAATACTTGTAGAAGCCCTCGCCGGACTTTTTCCCCAACTTGCCCGCGCGCACCAACCGGCGCAGCAGCTGCGGCGGCCGGAAGCGCTCGCCCAGTTCGGACATGAGGTGCTCGGCGATCGCGAGCCGCACGTCGAGGCCGACCTGGTCGGTGAGGCGCAGCGGGCCCATCGGATGCCCGTAGCCCAGCTCGATGGCGCGGTCGATCTCCTCCGCGCTGGCGACGCCCTCTTCCAGCATGCGGATGGCTTCCATCGCGAGCGCGATGCCGAGGCGGCTGGTGGCGAATCCGGGCGCGTCGCGCACGACCACGACTTCCTTGCCGAGCCGCGCGCCCACCGCCCGCGCCGCGGTGACAACCAGCGGATCGGTGCGCTCCCCTTGCACGATCTCGAGCAACTTCATCGCCGGCACCGGATTGAAGAAGTGGAGCCCGACGACGCGCTCGGGATGCGTGGCCGCCGATGCGATCGAGGTGATGGGCAGCGAGGAAGTGTTGGTGGCGAGGATGGCGTCGGGCCGCGCCGCTTTCGATAATTTTGCAAAGAGTTCTTTTTTCAGATCGATGATCTCGGGCGCCGCCTCGACGATCAGATCCGCCTGCGCGGCCGCGGCATCGAGATCCTGCGCGACCGACAGCCGCTGCAGCGCTTCCTCGCGCTCCTGCGCCGTGCAGCGGCCCTTCTCGACCGCGCGCGCGAGCGAGTCGCCGATCTTCTCCAGCGAGCGCGGGGCCGCCCCCGGAGCGACGTCGAACAGCTCCGTCCGATACCCGGCCCGGGCGGCCACCTGGGCGATGCCGGTGCCCATCGTGCCGGCCCCGATCACCAGGACGCGCTGCACGTCCAACACCGAGATGGACATCAGAGGTTCCCGAAATAGATGCCGCGCTTCTGCAAGACGGCGCTCTCCAGCACCTTGTCGATCTGGTCGAACACTTCCGCCCAGACGTCACCGAGCGAAGGCTCGTGCCCCAGCCGCTCGCGGGCGGCGGTGATCATCGCTTCCAGATCTTCGGGGCTGGCGAAGTTGCTGCTGCCGCTCTTCATGCTGTTGCCGGGCCTGGCGTCGAGCTCGTCGCGCGCGATGTCGAGTGCGTCGCGGAAGTCCTCCGCCTGCCTCGAGTCGAGCGGCCGCTCGTTGACGAGCTGCTCCAAGAGCGGCTCGATGACCAGCTTCCCCTTGGGCGCGTGGATGCGCAGCTCGTAGAGGAAGATGGCCCAATCGCCGCGCGAGCAAACCCGCTCCGCCGCCTCCCACGGGTGGTCCTTGAGCCAGCGCTCCCAATCGGCGTTTCCCCACTTGTCGAAGCCGTCGGGGGGCGCGACGCTCAGGTAGACGGACACGGCGATCCGTCTACCATGAGTCTTGCGTCTACGGCACTCCTGCGTCGGTTGCGAAGAACCGGCAGGTGGAGGACCCGCCCGGCTGGACGCGCAGAAGGCGAGGCGGCCCGCCCGGGACGATGAGCGAGTAGTCGCCCGCGGAGAGCGCGGGAAGATCGCAGGTCACGATCCGCTGCATGCAGCCGGCGGCGACGCAGCTCGCGGTCAGAATGTCGCTGCAGATGTCCTGTTCCACGTCGAGCACCACGGCGCCGTTGCTGTAGAGCGCCGAGCAGGAGGGCGCGCCGCTGCAACCGGGGCTGCAGAGTTCACGCACGTCGAGCTGCACGGGAATTCCGGGCGCGAGCTGCGCCGGCAGGCAGATCTCGCCCACGTCGTCGGTCTTGGTGTCGCAGGTGGTTCCGTCGGAGCAGGCCGCGGCGAAGAGCACGAGCACGGCGCAGAGGAGACGCATCGCTGGTCCTTACCTCGCGGCGAAGAGGCGCGAAAGGTAGAAGAAGACGTCGAGCGCGACCAACGACAGTGCGGTTCCGGTGGCGATGCCGATCGGCGTGCGCCGCGGCTGCAGAGCGTACACCGCGGTGGCGGCGACGAGCGCGGCCACGCTCGCGACCAGCAGATCTCCGTAGTAGCGCATGGCGACGCCGCTCACGCTGCCGGCGAGCGCCACCGATCGCGCCGCAGGATCGTAGACGAGGACGGGCAGTCGCAGCGTGCCGGGGAGCAGGTATCCGACGGCGAAAGCGGCCACCGCGGCGAGGCAGGATCGCAGCGCGCGATCGCTCATACGGAGTGCCGCGCGGTGACGTAGAGGCCGATCAGGGCCGCGGTCCAGAGGAAGGCCGCGCCCGTGCAGGAGAGGGCGGCGATCGACCAACGCGACTGCGGCGAAGCCTCCGTCGACCCGCGACCGGCGATTGCGGCGGCGATGACCAGCGCGAGCGCCAGCGCCGAGAGGTGCTCCTTGAAGTCGAAGAGCTGGACGACGAAAGGCGCGCTGCGCTCGAGGTCGGCCGCGCGCACGCGAACGCGATAGACCGGATAGATGGCCAGGCCGGTGAGTGCCTGCGCCAGCACGGCGGCGGGCGCGATCCAGGAGAAGCGCTCCAGAGCGCGGGCCTGCGATCGCCCGAGCGCGGAGGCGATGGCGTGCGCGGCGTGGTGCGTCCCCGCGAAGACCGCCGTGAAGCCGAGCACCAAAGGACGCTCACTGGGCGATCACCGGCAGCGAGCGCGTGGTGCGCGCGCGGTATTCCTGCACGCGGGGGCAGCCGGGATCTGGATCGCTGAAGGCGCCGTGCGCTGCCGAGACCGCGCGGCAACCGCCGCGGCAGAGCTTCAGGTATTCGCACGATGCGCACGGCTCGGGCGGGCGGTCGACGTAGCTGCGGAACTCGCTGAATCCCGCCGGCCACGCCACAGCCATCGCGCCCGGCGTGCGCGCGTCGGCCAGCACCTGCGAGGTGAACGAGCAGCCGGTGAGTCCGCCCTCGGGCTGCACCGCCGCCAGCACGTCGCCGCCGACGCAGCCCTGCACGCCGAAGAACGCCGCCGCCCGCGCGGACGGCTTGTGCCAGAAGACCATCGGCGCGAACGAGCAGTCGAGCTTGACGCGGATGCGGTGTCGCCAGACGAGGCGGCGCGCCATCGGCCAGAGCGCCTTGCCCTGCTCGGGCGTCAATTCTTCGTCGAGGCGCGCGCCGCGGCCGACGGGCTTGAAGCGCAAGAGCTCCAGCTCGTTGAGCCGCAGCTTGCGTACCAGGCGCGCGACTTCGGGCACGTGGTCGAACGAGCTGCGGCTGACGACGCAGTTCACTCCGACTTCGGGCTTCACTTCGCGCAAGAGGCGCAGCGCGCGCTCGGCGTGGTGAAAGCCGTCGAACCCGCGCGCCTCTCGGTAAGCCGCGCCGACGCCGTCGACGCTGACGTTGATCTGGCCGAAGACCGCGCACCGTCGCGCTGCCGCCTCGTCGAGTCCGAGTCCGCTGGTGGTCAGGTTTGGCGTGATGCCCACCGCGCGCGCGTGAGCAGCGACGGCGAAGAGGTAGTCCAGCTCCAGCGCCTCGCCGCCGCCGAGCGCGACGTGGAAGACGCCCATCGCTGCCAGCTCGTCGAGGATGCTGCAGGCTTCCTCGAACGAAAGCGCGGCGCCCTGCGGCGTCGCGTCCACGTAGCACCCCTTGCAGCCTGCGGCGCAGCGGCGCGAGAGGACGACGTGCACTTCCCGCGGCGCCGAGAGCGCGCCTTCGGGCTCGAGCCACAGCGGCGAGTCGGGATAGCCGAGCTCGCGCATCATCTCGCGGTCGACGTGCAGCAGCGCGCGCGGGCTCGACAGCTCGACGATGCCGCCGAACTGCTCGGCGCGGGCGCGGGCGACTTTCACTGCGGCCGGGCCCGGCGCAGGAGCGCGCCCAGCACCACCGCCATCGCGCTCGCGAAGACCGCGCCGAAGAGCAGGAAGGTGACGTCCACGCCCAGGGAGCTGGAGTTTGGATTGCACCCGAAGGTGGCGGTCAGCACCCGGCCGCGGCGAAGCAGCTTCATGCCCTCATGCTACTTCGACTTGCCACCCGAGTGGGCGCTGCTGCCCTTCGAGCCCGAGGACGCCGCGGGCGCCGACTTTCCGCCGCTCGCGCCGCCTCCCGAGGGATGCACTCCGGGGCTTGCGCCGCCGCCCCCATAGGGACGAGGCGTGACTCGCCCGGCGCCGCCGCCGTAGGGGCGAACCGGCCGCGGCGTCGAAGATCCCGTCCCTGGCCGCGCCTGCGGTGCGCCGTAGGGCCGCGGTGCGGGCCTCGCAGGCGACCGGGTCGGGCCCGCGCCGGAAGGCGTCGCGATTGCGTGCGGCCCTCCCACGACTTGCGCGGCGGGCACGCGCGCGATGGGCGCGCCGACCGCGGTCTGCACGGCCTTGACCGGAGGACCGAACGATCCGCTGCGGGCGACTGCGCGCGGTCCCGTCAGCGGTTGCGCCGCGGTGACCACGCCGGCGACCGCTCTCGGCGGCAGGGCCACGCGCGCGATCGGATGCGTTAAGTGGGCGTTGTCGACCGCGACCCAGCCCGGATGCCGGTAGCCGAAGTAGACGCCGCGAGGCCCGAGTGGGCACCAGGCCGCGTAGCCGCCGCCGTATCTCCAGCTGACCCACGCCGGCCCCCAGGTGAAGCCGGGGATCCAGTACCAGCCGAAGCCGACGGCCCAGTTCCAGCGGCCGTAGTGATAGGCCGCCCAGCCCCACGGATCGTCGGAGGCGAAGGTCCAACCCCAGTCGGTGAGCACCCAGCGGCCGTAGTAGTAGGGGCGCCAGCCGAATCCGACGGCGGGGATCCAGACGCGGCCGTAGGGCGCGACGAAGGTCCACGTCCCGTAGGGCGAGAGGCCCGAGTAGAAGACTTCGGCGTCAGCGACTTCGCTCCCGGCGGGAGGCGGCGGAGCCTGCGTCTGGTAGCCGGGCTCCGAGTCGGAAACGGGCGGAGGGGGTGGCGGCGCGGCGGCCTGCGGCTCGCGGACGACCTCGTGTCCGTAGAGGCAGGCGCTGCTGGCGAGCGCCAGGACGACCAGGGTTCGCATGCTGCGCATGGGAGTCTCCTCCATCTTTGGACGCCCCGGATTCTAATCAATTCAGGGGGCGATCGCCCGCGCGGCGGCAGCCAGAGCCCGGTCGTTCTGCGAGCGCCGGCCCAGACCCAGAACCAGGGTGGCGGCGTCCCAATGCGCCTCCTGCACCGGCAGCGAAGCGGCCTGCAGCGCGAAGAGCAGGCGGCCCGCGTTGGGCGAGCGGATCAGCAGCACCGGCGCAGGGCTTTCGGAGACCGCGAATCCCAGCTCGCGAAAAGAGTGCGCGACGCGGGCGCGCTCCCGCGTGAGCAAGAGGGCGGCGCGGCGGGTCCGCTCCGGCTCGTCCAGCACGGCGTGCGCGGCGGCGAGCTGCGGCGATCCGAGCGGGAAGGGGAGCTCGAGCTTGCGCAGCAATCCGATGAGCTCGGCCGGCCCGATCGCGTAGGCGACGCGCAGCGCAGCGAGTCCATACACCTTGCTCAGCGAGCGCAGCCGCAGGGTGCAGGCCCCCGGCGAAAAAAAAATTATTTTTTTTTGCGCATCCCCATGCCTGGGCTGCGGCAGGTCGAGCGACCAGGCTTCGTCGAGCAGCAGCGGGAGGCCGGCCGCCTCCAAAAGTTCGCGCTCGCTCTCGGGCAGCACCGCCCCGGTGGGATTGTCCGGCGACGCGACGTAGAGCAGCCGCGTGCGCGGGCCGACGGCGGCGAGCAGCGGTCCAGCCGCGTGCGCCGCCGCGAAAAGCCCGTCCGTTGTGCGGCGGGCGGGAACGGCGCGATGCCGCACTCCCTCTCGCGTGCAGAGCGCCGACAAGACCTCGAAAGTGGGAAACGGACTCGCGACCTCGTCGCCGCGGGTGCAGAAAACGCGCAGGCTTCGCTCGATCAGCTCGGTGGCGCCGCCGCCCGAGAGCGCCACGCACTCCAGGGGGACGCGGTGCAGCGCGGCGATCCGGGAGGCCAACTCCGCGGCTCCGCGCGGGTAGCGATGGAGCGTCGCGGCCGTGGCGCGCAGAGCGGCGCGGACGCGCGGCGATGGTCCGCGCCCTGGCTCCGCCTCCAGTGGCCCCTCGGTGAACGCCTCGGCTTCCGCGAGGCGGCCGTCGCCCGCGAGCCCGGCCGCTTCATGGCGCTGGAGCGCGTCGGCATCGAGGATGCGTCCGGTCCCCGGGAGCGCCGCGGCGCGCAGGACCAGCGGCGCGATCTCGTCCGGAGACGGAAACTGCTCGATCCACTCGCGCGGCGTGCCCGCTTCCTCGTGCATCCGGGTCCGCACCGGACCCAGGCAGAGGGCATTCGCGCGCGCGCGGGGCCAGCACTCCTCGGCAAATGCACGGACCATCGATTCCAGAGCCGACTTGCTCGCGGTGTACGGCCCGGCGCCGATCATCGGGGGACGGCGGGTGGCGAGGCTGGAGAGAAAGAGCACCTGCTTTGCGCCTGCCCGGAGCAAGGCTCCCGCAGCCAGCGCGGGGGCGACGGAGTTTTGTACAAAAGTTTCGGACAGGGTCGCCCGATCCGCGTCCTCGAGCGCGACGGCACGGTGCGCTCCGCCAACGCAGACGATGGCCAGGTCGACCGCTCCGGCCGCCGCCGCGAACGCCTTCGCACCCGCGTCGGTCGAGAGATCGGCAACCACCGCGCGCGCCTGTGTCTCCCGCGCGACTGGTTCCAGCTCGGCCGCCGTGCGCGAACAGAGCAGCAGTTCGTTCGCCTGCGGTTCAACGGTGGCATTCCAGGCCTTGCGCAGCGCTCGCGCGCACGCGGCGCCGATTCCGCGTCCCGCGCCAGCGATGGCGACCTTCAATGCCGGTACCGCTGCGCGATGGGGAAGCGCCAGCCCTCGCCGAACGCTCGCGCGGTCACGCGCAGCGCCGGAGCAGACTGGCGCCGTTTGTACTCGCTCTGCACCACCAGCTTCAGCACGCGGCGCACCAGCTCCTCGGGGAAACCGCGCGCGATCAACGCCTGCGCGCCCAGGTGCTCCTCGACGTGCCCGCGCAGCACGCGGTCGAGCTGGTCGTAGGGCGGGAGCGTGTCCTGATCAGTCTGGTTGTCGCGCAGCTCCGCCGTCGGCGGCCGCACCAGGATGCGCTCCGGGATCACCTCGCGCTCCTTGTTGAACCAGCGCGAGAGTGCGTAGACGGCCGTCTTGCTCAGATCGCCGATGGCCGCCAGTCCGCCCGCCATGTCGCCGTACAGAGTGCAGAAGCCGGTCGCCAACTCGCTCTTGTTTCCGGTCGAGAGCAGGAGCGCGCCCGTCTTGTTGGAGAAGGCCATCAAGAGGACGCCGCGGATGCGCGCCTGGAGGTTCTCCTCGGTGACGTCGGGCTTGCGACCCTCGAAGAGAGGCGCGAGCGCGGCCTGGAACGACTGGAACATGGGCTCGATGGCGATGGTCTGGAAGCTCACGCCAAGCCGCTTCGCCAGCACCTCGGCGTCCTCGTTGCTCATCGAGGCTGTGTAGCGCGACGGCATGGCGATGGTGGTGACGTTGGCCGGCCCGAGCGCGCGGGCCGCCAGCACCGCGGTGAGCGCCGAGTCGACGCCGCCCGAGAGGCCGAGCACCGCGCGGGTGAAGCCGGTCTTGAGAGCGTAATCGCGGATGCCGAGCGTGAGCGCGTCGGCGAGATCGCGGCAGGCAGCGTCGCTGTAATCCGCCTCGTAGGCGGCGACGACCGCGAGAGCGCCTGGCGCCCGCCTGGCCGCCTCGTCGGGAATGCTCGATGCGCCGGCCGCCGCGATCTCCGCTTTGGTGATCTTCGGTGGACCTGCCTTCGGGTTGATCGAAAGCTCGCCGACGATCAAATCCTCTT
>WNFM01342673.1_pt3 | contig 12426 bp, 10 predicted proteins | sample 5400271 | NCBI WGS metagenome assembly WNFM01 (sample SAMN13153352, study PRJNA577476) | soil metagenome | isolation source: 60 cm saprolite on Douglas fir-dominated hillslope | place: USA:California | collected 2013-09-17 | reverse complement strand
GGCGATCGCTCGGTCGCGCGGCACGATCATCAAGACGACCGGCGACGGCATGCTCGCGGTCTTCGACGACCCGGTCGCGGCGATCGACGCCGCGCTCGCGGCCCAGCGCAGCCTGCGCGATGCCGCCTGGGGCGAGATCGGCCAGCTCCGGGTCAGGATGGCGCTCCACTCGGGCGCCGCGGAAGCGCGCGATGGCGACTACTTCGGGCCCGCCCTCAACCGCGTCGCCCGGATCCTGACGATCGGCCATGGCGGCCAGGTCCTCGCCTCCGCGGCGTCGGCCGTCGTGGCTCGCGACCGGCTCGATCCGGCGATCGACCTCGTGGACCTCGGCTCCCACCGACTACGCGACCTCGATCGGCCGGAGCAGGTCTTCCAGGTCGTCGTCGGGGACCTGCCACGGTCGTTTCCACCGCTGCGATCCCTGAGCACGCGACGGAGCAACCTGCCGATCCAGCTGACCTCGTTCGTCGGCCGGGAGCGCGAGCTCGCCGAGGTGGAGGCGCTGATCGGCCGCCATCGACTCGTGACGCTCATCGGAACCGGGGGCACCGGCAAGACCCGGCTCATGCTCGAGGCGGCCGGCCGGATCGCCGATCGCTTTCCGGACGGCGCCTGGCTGGCCGAGCTTGCACCGCTCGGGGATCCGGCCCAGCTCGCGTCCGAAGTTGCGCGCGCACTCGGTGCGCCGGAGACGCCCGGCCAGCCGGCGCTCATCACGGTCACCGCGTTCCTCGCCGACAAGGACCTGCTGCTCCTGCTCGACAACGCCGAGCACCTCGTCGATGGCGTCGCGAGCCTGGCCGAGCGCCTCCTCGCGTCGGCGCCACGCCTTCGGATCTTCACGACGAGCCGGGAGGCGCTCGCCGTCCCGGGCGAGGCGATCCTCCAGCTCCAGTCTCTGACCTGCCCCGCTGTCGGCGATGTCCGCGGTGCCGTCGGCTCGAGCGCCGAGGTGGAGTCGGCCGGGAAGACCGAAGCCGTGCGCCTGTTCACCGAGCGCGCCAGCGCCGTCGTCCCGGGTTTCGCCCTCAGCCCCACGAACCTGGCCTCGGTCGTCGAGATCTGCAGCCGGCTCGACGGGATCCCGCTCGCGATCGAGCTGGCGGCGGCTCGCGTCTCGTCGATGTCGACGGATGACATCGCCCTTCGGCTTGGCGACCGGTTCCGCCTCCTCGCCGGCGGCCGCCGTACGGCCGTCCCGCGCCAGCAGACGCTGCACGCGCTCATCGACTGGAGCTGGGACCTCCTGACGGAGCCCGATCGCCGGCTCCTCCGACGGCTGTCGATCTTCGCCGGTGGCTGGACCGCGGGAGCGGCGGCCCGGATCGTCGGCGACGGTCCGGGGCCACTCGACGCCAGCGATCTCGTCGACGAGCTCACGCGCCTGATCGATCGCTCGCTCGTCATCGTGGATCGCGGCCCGACCACGCGCTACCGGATGCTCGAGACGATCCGCCAGTACGCCCGCGAGAAGCTCATCGAGGCCGGCGAGGTCGAGACGCTCGCGACCCGCCACCTGGCCACCTTCGAGGCCCTCGCGATCGCGGCCGAGCCCGAGCTCCGCGGGCCGGCGATGGTTGACTGGCTCGACCGGATGGACGCCGATGCCGAGAATCTCGGGGTCGCCCTGGAATGGGCCCTCGAAGCGGCGCCGTGGGAGGCCGTCCGGATGGCGCAGGCGCTGCTCGCCTACTGGGGGGTTCGAGCGGCTTCGGCCGAGAGCGACGTCCGCCTGCTCGGCGCGATCGATATCGCCCGGGCTCGCGTAATCGGCAATCCCGCCGCCGAGCCCGCGGACCAGGCGCTCGCGGCGGGCCTCCTCGGCGAAGCCGCCCGAATCTGGGCCATGAGCGGTCGCGCCCAACAGGGCCTCGCCTGGGCCCGTGACGCCGTCGACCTGGCCCGGGCGAGCGGCGACGACATGGCCCGGCTCGTCGCCGACGGCGGGATGAGCGTCTCAACGGTCTTCACCGGAGGTCGCGAAGTTCGAGGCCTCTTCGAGGAAGCCATCGAGCTGGCGACTCGGACCGGGACCTGGTGGATGCTCGGGATGGCGGCGGGATTCGCCGGCGCCAGCCTGTACGGCGTCGACCCGGCGACGGGCGCGGCGCTCGTCGCCCGGGCGGAAGACGCGGCCCGGCGGTCGGGCAACCCCTACACGATCGGCGCGGTCGCGATCGCCACGGGCCGGACGCTCGGACTGGCGCGCCGGACCGACGAAGCCGTGGAGCGATACGGGGTCGCGATCGATCGGTTCCGCGAGGTCGGCGACGAGCGGATGGCCCTGGCTGCGCGGAGCGACCTCGCTCACGCACTCCGGCGGGGCGGCCGGGCCGATGAGGCGGCGGCGCTCTACCGCGAGACGATCGGCGGCTGGGTGCACCTCGGTCACCGGGGCGCCGTCGCGAACCAGCTCGAGAACGTGGCCTACATCGCGATCGATCGTGGCGAACACGAGCGTGCGGCCCGTCTGTTCGGCGCGGCCGAAGCGCTGCGGGAGGCCGCCGAGTCGCCGCGGGCGATGGAGGAGGTCCCCGAGTTCGAGGCGTTCGTCGAGCGGGCCCGCGCAGCCGTGCCCGGTGCCGCGTTCGACCTGGCCTGGGAGGCCGGCCGCCGCCTCCATCCTCGAGCGCTGGGAGCCGGTGATCGGGATCGAGGTCCACTGCCAACTCCGGACGGCCTCGAAGATGTTCTGCGGCTGTTCGACCGCATACGACGGAGCCTCGCCGAACAGCCACGTCTGCCCGGTCTGCCTCGGGCTGCCGGGTGCCCTGCCGGTCATCAACAGGCGAGCCGTCGAGCTTGTCCTCGCGACCGGTGCGGCGCTCGGGGCGACGACCCCGGACGCGACCCGCTGGGACCGCAAGAACTACTTCTACCCGGATCTTCCGAAGGGCTACCAGATCAGCCAGTACGACCTGCCGCTCGCGGCAGCCGGGTCGCTTGCCTTTGACACCAGCACGGGCCGGTTCACGGTCCAGATCACGCGAGCTCACCTCGAGGAGGACACGGCGAAGCTCGTTCACGCCCCGGGGCCGGACGGGAAGCCCCTGAGCCTCGTCGACTACAACCGCTCCGGCGCGCCGCTGATGGAGATCGTGACCGAGCCCGACATCCGAACCGCCGAGCAGGCCCGCCGTTACGCGGAGGAGCTCCAGCTCTTGCTCCGCTCGATCGGTGCGTCGGACGCCGACATGGAGCGTGGCCAGATGCGGGTCGAGGCGAATGTCTCGCTGCGACGCGTCGGGACCGAGCCGTTCGGGACGCGGGTCGAAGTCAAGAACATGAACTCGTTCCGCTCGGTCGAGCACGCGATCGCGTACGAGATCGAGCGCCAGGCGGTCGAGCTCGACGCGGGCCGGCCGTTATCGATGGAGACGCGAGGCTGGGCCGACGACCGCTCGGAGACGTACCGGATGCGCGGCAAGGAGACCTCCGACGACTACCGGTACTTTCCGGAGCCGGATCTCCCACCACTGCGGGTGGACCCCGCCTGGCTCGAATCCATTCGGGCCGGGCTCGCCGAGCTCCCGGCGGCGCGCCGGGGCCGCTACGAAGAGCGGCTCGGGCTGTCGGCGTACGACGCGGCGGTCCTCGTGGCCGACGCGGACGCCGCCACCCTTTTCGAGGCCACGCTGGCGGCCGACCCAGGTCTCGACGCGAAGCCCGTCGCGAACTGGGTCACCGGGGATTACCTCCGGATCCGGAATGCGGCCGCGGGGCCGATCGTGGTGGTCGCGGACGAGCTCGCGGATCTGGTCCGGCGAGTCGGGGCAGGCGAGCTCTCGCGGGCGTCCGGCCGACAGGTGCTCGAGGCCCACATCGCGACCGGCCAGGCGGTCAGCCAGATCGTCGAGGCGGGCGGCCTTCGCCAGATCTCCGACGCCGGCTCGCTCGCGACGGTCATCGAGGCGGTCATCGCCGAGAACCCGGCGGCGGTCGCCGACGTCCAGGCCGGCAAGGCCCAGGCGCTCGGGTTCCTCGTCGGCAAGGTCATGCAGGCAACCCGCGGCCAGGCGAATGCCGGCGCCGTGCAGGCGGCGCTCCGAGCGCGGCTTCAGGCCTAGGAGGGCCGATGGGCGCGCTTGTCAGCATCGGGCTGGTCATCGTCGGGGCGGCGCTCACCGCGCTCGGCTTCGTTCGGGCCCGCGCGCCGTGGGGTCGCTACCAGGCGCTGAAGGCCGAGGACGCGAACATTGCCCGCTACGAGTCCTGGCGGGGCGGCCTCCGGGATTCCGGCACGACCGGTGCCTCCGTCGCCATGGACGTCCTCCGCAGGCAGGCCCGCGATGGCGCCCTCATCGCGATCGTCGGGATCGTGCTCGCCGTCGTGGGGATCTCGCTTCGCTAGACCAGTCGGGCTCGCTCGATCTTCGTGCAGCGATCCATGACGACCGAGAGACCGCCGGCGACGGCGATCTCCGCCGCCTCGACGCTGACGATGCCGAGCTGGAGCCACAGGCATCGGGCGCCGACCGCCACGGCCTCGTGGGCGTGGGGCGGGCAGAGCTCTGACCGCCGGAACACGTCGACGAGCTCGACTGGCCCGGTGGCCGCGACCGCCTCCGCCAGCGTCGGGTAGCACGGGACACCATCGACATCCGTCTCGCCCGGATTGACCGGGACGACGTCGTAACCCACCGCACGGAGGTAGCGGAACACGTCGTTCGACGGCCGCAGTTGGTTCGACGACGCCCCGATCATCGCGATCCGGCGCGTCGACCGGAGAACGTCCCCGATGCCGGCGTCATCGAGGACGGCGACCTCGAGGCGGCCCTCGTGGAGGTCGAGGAGCTCCCTGACCCGACGCCGATCCGCCTCGAGGTCGGAGGTCAGGTCCGGGCTTCCTTCGCGTAGGGCTGGCCGTCGGCGGCCGGCGCGACCGACCGCCCGATGAACCCGGCCAGCACGACGATGGTGACGATGTACGGCAGCGCCCCGAAGAGCTGGCTCGGGACCGCCGCGAGGATCGTCCCGAGCGCGCCCGCCGGAGGCTGGAGCCCGATCGCGACCTGGAGGGTCGTCGCGAAGCTGAAGAGCAGCGCCGCCCCGAACGCGCCGATCGGCGTCCAACGGCCGATGATCACCGCCGCCAGGGCGATGAACCCACTCCCGTGCGTCAGGTTCAGCTGGAACGACCCCTGCGCCTCGAGCGTGAGGAATGCGCCCGCCAGGCCGGCGAACACGCCACCGAGGATCACGTTCCGGTAGCGCAGGCGGATGACGTCGATGCCGACCGTATCGGCGGCCTTCGGGTGCTCGCCGACCGCCCGGGTCCGAAGGCCCCAGCGTGACCGGAACAGGAGGACCTGGATCGCGATGACGGCGAACAGCGCGGAGAACGCGATCGGGCCCTGGTTGAGGAACGCCCCGACGATCCAGCCGACGACCGGGATCGAGGTGATGCTCTCGGGGGCCGTGAACGCGCCGAAGTTGCCGGCGCCGAGGCGGGGATCGGGGATCACGATGAGTCGGTAGAGGTAGCCGGTGAACCCGACCGCGGCGATGTTGATGATCGTGCCGCTGATGATCTGGTCGGCCCGGATGCTGATCGAGAGCCAGGCGTGGAGAGTCGAGAGCAGGACCCCGGTGAGCACCCCGGCGAGCGTGCCGACGAGCAGCGGCACGGTCATCCCGAACGGCCCGAATGGCTCGCTCGGCATCGCCTCGTGGAGGAGGCCGGCGACGACGAAGCCGACGAAGGCCGACGACAGCATCATGCCGTCGATGCCGATGTTCACGACCCCGGACCGCTCGCACATGACCCCGCACAGGGCGCCGAAGATGAGGGGCACGGCCAGGAACACGATCTGGTGGGCGATGACCGGCTGCGGGACGATCGTCACGAGGTAGCCGATGAGCTGGAACACCAGCCCGACGATCGGGATTCCGTAGAGCGCGTTGATCAGGCCGTCCATCAGCGGACCGCGCCGCTGCTGTATGACTTCGTCACGGTCTCGAGCTCCGCGAGTCCGCCACCGGCCGCCCGGATCCGGAACACGTTCCGGCCGGTCGTGATCTGCATCAACCCCGAACCCGCGCGCATCGCCCCGAACAGGAGCGCCGCGAGGACGATCCCGATCGGGTGGGTCCGGCCGAGGAGCGCGACCGTGATCGCGTCGAAGCCGTAGGTCGTCCCGTACGACGCGTTGATGAAGTGGGTGTTGCCGAGAACCTCGACGCTCCCGGCGACCCCGAAGAGGAAGCCGGCGAGGGACATCGTGAACATGATGATCAGGGTCGGGCGCATGCCGGCGTAGCGGGCGGCACTCGGGTTCGCGCCGACGGCGCGAATCTGGAATCCGAGCGTGCTGCGCCAGAGGAGGAACAAGATCGCGGGCACGGCAAGGATCGACAGGATCACGCCGGCATCCAGGTTGCGACCGAGGATGATCGGGATCGCAGCATTCCCGATGTCGCCGGTTCGCGAGAACGAGAATCCCGAGGCGAGGAAGGGGCCTGTGACGAGCCAGCCGATCACCGAGGTCGCGATCGTGTTGAGCATGATCGTCGTGACGACCTCGTGGGCGCCCGTCAGCGCCTTGAGCGCGCCAGGGATGAAGCCCCAGGCGGCCCCCGCCAGCGAACCGACCGCGAGCGCCGCCGCGATCGCAGCCGGCGCCGGCCAGGCCGCCACGGCGGCGCCGGTGACCGCGGCACCGAGGGCACCCATGATGAACTGGCCGAAGCCGCCGATGTTGAACAGCCCGGCCTTGAACGCGATCCCGACCGACAGGCCACCCAACACCAACGGCGCGGCCTTTTGAATCGTGTTGATCAGGCCGTTGAAGATCGCGTCGGGGTCGGCCGAGATCCCGGCACCCTCGAGCATCGCCCCGTACGCGCGTAGCGGCAGCGTCGGGTCGATGTGGCCGGCCGTAGCCAGGCTGCTGATGAGGATGAGGACCGAACCGACGGCGAACGCGAGCAGGACGGCGAGCACAGGCACGATGGCCGTGCTTCGGAAAGCGCCGATTCGCAGGCGCCGGGCCGGCGTGGATGCCGTTGCCGCGCTCGGCGGGGGTCCGTCGGGCACGGTGCTCACGACGACGCTCCTCCGGCGGACCCGGCGGTGCCACCGGCCGCGATGACCGCTGCCGCGGCAACCGGATCGCGCTTGCCGGTGGCCATGAGGAGCCCGATCTCCTCCTTCTCCGCTGTCCGGCCGTCGCGCTCGGCCGCGATCTCGCCGCGATACATGACGACGATCCGATCCGACAGCTCGAGGACCTCGTCCAGCTCCGCCGACACCAGCAGGATCGCGACGCCGCGATCGCGGTTGGCGATCGCCTGGCGATGGATGAACTCGATGCTGCCGACATCCAACCCGCGGGTCGGCTGGTCGAGGATGAGCAGCACCGGCTCGCCGGCGAACTCCCGGGCCACGATGACCTTCTGTTGATTGCCGCCCGACAGCGTCGAGACGAGGGCGTTCTCCGATGGCGTCCGGATGTCGTACTCGATGATCGACGCCCGGGCCGCCTCGGAGATCGCGGCGTCTTCGCGGACGAGGCCCTTTGCGTAGGGCGGGTGGTAGTAGTTCGTGAGGATCAGGTTGTCCTCGACCGCGAAGCTCATGACCAGGCCGAAGCGCTGCCGGTCACCGGGCACGAAGCCGAGGTGGGCCTCGTTCATGACGCGCGCGGTCGCGCCGGTCACATCGCGGCCCGCAAGCGTGACTCGGCCGGCGGCCGGCTTGCGCAGGCCGGTGAGTGACTCGACGAGCTCGTCCTGGCCGTTTCCGGCGACACCGGCGATGCCGAGAATCTCGCCGGCCCGAACCTGGAAATCGACGCCACGGACGACTTCCCGACCGCGATCGTCGTTGACCCGCAGGCCGGCGACCTGGAGTGCGACATCGCCCGGATGCGACTCGCCGCGATCGACGCTGAGCTGGACGTCGCGGCCGACCATCAGCTCGGCCAGGTCGTCCTCGGTGGTCTCCTTCGGGAGTCGCTGGCCGACGACCCGGCCGCGCCGGATCACGGTGATCCGGTCCGCGATCTCGAGGACCTCGTAGAGCTTGTGGCTGATGAAGACGATGGTGTGGCCCTCGCTCGCGAGGCGGCGCAGGACCGCGAAGATCTCTTCGGTCTCCTGCGGCGTGAGGACCGCGGTGGGCTCGTCGAGGACGAGAATCCGTGACTCGCGGTAGAGGGCCTTGAGGATCTCGACCCGCTGCTGCCAGCCGACCGAGAGCGAGCCGACGAGCGCATCCGGATCGATGTCGAAGCCGAACCGCTTGCCGAGCTCGACGATGCGGTCGTGGGCGGCCTTCCGATCCAGGAAGATCGCGTTCGCCATGAGCTCCTCGCCGAGGAGGATGTTCTCGGCGACTGTGAGGACCGGGACGAGCATGAAATGCTGGTGGACCATGCTGATCCCGCGGGCGATCGCGTCGGATGGACCACTGATCGTGACGGGCTGCCCGTCGATGAGGATCTCGCCCGAATCCGGCACGGCCAGGCCGTACAGGATGTTCATGAGGGTCGACTTGCCGGCGCCGTTCTCGCCGAGGAGGGCATGGATCTCGCCCCGTCGGAGGTCAAGGTCGATGTGGTCGTTGGCGAGCACGCCGGGATAGCGTTTCGTGATCCCGCGCATCTCGAGCGCGAGCGCCGGAGCGTCCGTCACGCTGACCTCATCCTCCAAGGCCTGCGATTCGCCGGATAGTCGAGCGGGTCGGCCGAAGCCGACCCGCTCGTGCTGGTTCGAACTAGCCGTTGCCTACGGGGTGCAGGCGTTCGGCTTGCAGGGATCGAGGGTGCCGTCCTTGAGGCCGGCGAGCGCCTTGTCGACCGCCGCCTGGAGGGCTGGCGTCATCATCGACTTGAGATCGTGGAAATCGGAGATGCCGACACCCACCGGGTCCGACTTGGCGTCGTTCACGATGTTGCCGCCCTTGTCGGTGCCCTTGGAGACCCGGACGATCGCGGCCGAGATCGCGAGCGCGAGATGCTTCTCGGCCGAGGTCACGACGCACTTGAGATCCGGGAAGGAGGGCGCCTGATCGACGTCGACGCCGATGCCGTACACGCCCGGGGCCGCGCATGCGGCCTGGAGCACGCCGACGCCGGTGCCGCCGGCCACCTGGAACAGCCAGTCAGCCTTCTGACCGATCATCTGCTCGGCGATCGACTTGCCCTTGTCGGGCTCGTTGAAGGCCTTCGTGATGTCGGTGTCGGCGTACTGGATCAGCACCTTCGCGGTGGCATTGACGGAGGCCACGCCGTTCTGGAAGCCGCGAATGTAGCTGACGACGGGCGGGATCGTATTGATCCCGCCGACGGCGCCGATCACGTTCGACTTCGTGAGCGAGCCGGCGACGATGCCGACGAGATAGCCCGCCTGGGCCTCGACGAAGATCACGCCCTGGTAGTTGGCCGGGATCGTCCCGGCGCAGGCCTTGTCATTCGCGTCCTTCGGGACGCAGATGAACTGGTCGACGCCAATGAACTTGACCGTCGGATTGGCCGTGGCGGCCTTCAGGGTCGCGTCGCCGAGGGCGAAGCCGACCGTGACGATGACGTCGTACTTCTGGTCGACGAAGGTCTGGATGTTGGCTGCGTAGTCGGCCGGCGCCTTCGTGACGATGTTTTGCGCCGTGCCGCCGACCTTCGTCGCGCCATCCTGCGTCCCGTTCCAGGACGCTTCGTTGAACGACTTGTCGTTCAGGCCGCCGACGTCGGTGACCAAACCGATCTTCAGGGCCTTGGCCGCTGGACTGCCGCCCGCATTGCACGCGCCCGCGACGACCGCGAGAACGGCAAGGAGGGAGAGGCCGAGAGAGCGCTTTCGCATAGATCCTCCTCCACGTGTCGACGTCACGACCACCGTCCGGAGATCGGTGCTTCGCGGTCAACAGTCGATCGCCCGTTCCGGGCGACTCGTTGGCTCGCATCCTAGCCGAGCGGTCGCAAGCATAGGGGTTCGTCAGGCTGATTTGCGGGCTAATCTCGGGTAATGCGATACGTCGCCCTGGGGGACTCCTACACGATCGGGACCTCGGTCAGCGAGTCGGAGCGGTGGCCGAATCAGCTCGTCGCCGCGCTCGCTGCGACGTCGCCAGGGCTGCGGTTCGAGCTCGTCGCGAACCTCGGCGTCGACGGCTTCACGTCCCGCGACGTGATCGACCGCGAGCTTCCTCGGCTGGCCGATCTCGCGCCCGGGTTCGTGACCCTCCTCGTCGGCGTGAACGACGTGGTCCAGGGCGTCCCGGCGACGACGTTCGAAGCGAACGCCGCTCGCATCGTCGACGTTGTCCTCGGATTGGTGCCGCCCGCTCGCGTGCTCGTGGTCACGACGCCTGACTACACCGTGACTCCGGCCGGCGCGGATTTCGGCGATCCTGCGGCCCAGTCGGCCGGAATCCGGCGCAACAACGCGATCCTCGCACGCCTCGCGGAGACGGCGGGGATCACCGTCATCGACATCCACGACATCTCGCTGGAGGCGGCCGCCGATCGGTCTCTGGTCGCCCGTGACGGCCTGCATCCAAGCGGTGCGCAATACGCTCGGTGGGTCGAGCGCATCCTGCCGGGGGTGCTGCACCTCCTCGGGAGCTGACGTCTTCGCGGGCTACCATTGGCCCCCGTGGCCCTCGCGTCGAACGACTTCGTCCATCTCCACACCCACTCCGAGTTCAGCCTGCTCGACGGCCTCGGGCGGATCACCGACCTCGTCGACGAGGCGAGCGCGAAGGGGATGGACAGCCTCGCGCTGACCGACCACGGCGCCCTCTACGGCGCCGTCGCGTTCCACCAGGCGGCGACGGCGAAGGGCATCAAGCCGATCATCGGCGTCGAGACGTACATCGCCCGCCGGTCGATGACCGACAAGGAGGGCAAGGCCGACGCCCAGCCGTTCCACCTGATCCTCCTGGCGTCGGACCTGGTCGGTTACCGGAACCTCTGCCGGATCGCCACCGACGCCCACATCGACGGCTACTACTACAAGCCCCGGATCGACCGGGCCTACCTCGCCCAGCACAGCGAGGGGCTCATCGGCCTCTCGGCCTGCCTGAACGGTGAGGTCTCACGAGCCCTCGAGGTCGAGGACTGGGACCTCGCCCGGAGCGTCGCGGGCGAGTACCGCGACATCTTCGGGGCGGACCGCTTCTTCCTCGAGCTCCAGGATCACGGCCTGGCCGAGCAGCGGCGACTGAACGAGCAGCTCCTTCGGCTCGCACCGGAGATGGGCTTGCCCCTCGTCGTCACGAACGACCTGCACTACGTTCATCGGACCCAGGCGCCGGCACACGACGTGCTGCTGTGCGTCGGGACGGCGTCGAACCTCGACACGCCGGGCCGGCTGAAGTTCGAGACCGACGACTTCTACCTGAAGTCCGCGGCCGAGATGGCGGCGCTCTTTCCGGACCAGCCCGACGCGATCCTGAACACCCGCCGGATAGCCGAGATGTGCGACGTCAAGCTCCCGCTCGGGCAGCTCCGGATCCCGGTGTTCCCGGTGCCCGACGGCGAGACGGTCGAATCGTGGCTCCGGAAGGAGTGCCAGCACGGCCTGGAGTGGCGCTACGGCACGGTCACGCCCGCCCTTCAGGAGCGGCTCGACTACGAGCTCGGCGTCATCCTCTCGATGGGCTACGCCGGCTACTTCCTCATCGTGGCCGACTTCATCCGGTTCGCGCGCGAGCGCGGGATCCAGACGACCTGCCGGGGGAGCGCCCCGGGTTCGATCGTCACCTACACCCTCGGGATCACCCCGGTCGATCCGATCCTCTACGAGCTCCCGTTCGAGCGGTTCCTCAACCCCGATCGGGTGACGATGCCGGACATCGACGTCGACTTTCAGGACGACCGCCGTGACGAGGTCATCGCGTACGTCGCCCAGAAGTACGGCCACGACCATGTGGCCCAGATCATCACGTTCGGGACGATGCTCGCCCGGGCCGCGATCCGCGACGTCGGGCGCGTGCTCGGGCATTCCTACGGCGAGGTCGACCGGATCGCGAAAGCCGTCCCGAACCAGCTCGGGATCCGGCTCGACGAGGCTCTCGCCAGCGCGCCGGCGCTGCGCGAGCAGTACGACGCCGATCCCGGCGTGAAGAAGGTCATCGACTTCGCGAAGCAGCTCGAGGGCGTGGCCCGGAATGCTTCCACCCACGCCGCGGGCGTCGTGATCAGCCGCGAGCCGCTGACCGAGCTCATGCCCCTGCAGAAGGCCACGAACTCCGATGCGCTGATGACCCAGTACGAGATGCACGCGATCGAGGCGCTCGGCCTCCTGAAGTTCGACTTCCTCGGCCTCTCGAACCTCACGATCCTCAAGAACGCCGTCGACCTCATCAAGTCGCACCGCGGGATCGATATCGACCTCGACCACATCCCGCTCGACGACGCCAGGACCTTCGAGCTCCTCGCCTCGGGCGAGACGACGGGCATCTTCCAGCTGGAGTCGGCGGGG